>JADMIO011475835.1_pt1 | contig 15416 bp, 16 predicted proteins | sample 8958161 | NCBI WGS metagenome assembly JADMIO01 (sample SAMN16585339, study PRJNA669376) | soil metagenome | isolation source: Crop rotation soil | place: USA: Cullars Rotation, Alabama | collected 2011
TGGTATCTCAACAGGATTGTCGAGGAAGTGAGTAGTAAGAAATTGAAACTCCACAAGGCGTAAGGCCGGTGTGTAGCCCTCCCCAAGTTAGGTCCGTTCAATAGTAGAGATTTCCGGCCGAGGGGTTAGTGAATATTCGCAGGGCGTTAGATGGCCCAGCGACTCATGTGGTCGTTCCTCGTTGTATTCCTTCAGCCACTGCTCGGTTTGCTCGCGTACTTCACTCAGGTGCTCAAACACAAACATGTCGAGCACCGCTTCGCGATAACTGCGATTGAAACGCTCGATGAAACCATTCTGCGTTGGTTTGCCGGGTTTGATGAACTCGAGCATCACGCCATGCTGCTCGGCCCAGTCAGCCAGCGTTACGGAAATGAACTCGGGGCCATTATCCAATCTCAGCTTGAGTGGATAGCCGCGGCCAGCGGCGATCCAGTCAAGCGTGCGCACCACCCGCGCCGCCGGCAAGTTGAAGTCGACTTCAATGCCCAACGCCTCACGATTGAAGTCATCTACGACGTTGAAAGTTCGAAAGCGCTGACCGCCCCACAACGCGTCGCTGGTAAAGTCCGCCGACCAACACTCATTCAGCGCTGCAGTGGCTTGCAACGGTGTCGGTTTCCTTGTTGCCAAACGCTTTTTGCCTTTCCGCCGTTTGTTCAGCTTTAAAGCACCATAGATGCGATAGACACGTTTGTGATTCCACTTGTGTCCCAACCGGCGCAGGCGCTGGAACAACTTACCAAACCCTTGTTCCGGTCGTCCGGAGGCCAGTTCCAACAGCACCTGCGCCACTTCCTGGTCGCGCTTCGGACGAGGCTTATACCGATAAACCGAACGACGCAGGCTGACTATCTTACAGGCCTGTCTTTCGCTGAGTTTGTATTCTGCCTGCAAGCCCACAATCAACTGCCGTTTGACCGCGGGCTTTACAGCTTTTTTTCCAGCACCTCTTTCAAGATGCGATGTTCTAATGAGAGCTCCGCGTACATGTGCTTGAGGCGGCGGTTTTCTTCTTCCAACTCGCGCAAGCGCCGAATATCGGCGGCTTCCATCCCGCCGTATTTGGTCTTCCACTTGTAGTAAGTGGCTTCGCTCACCTGGTGTTCGCGACATACGTCGCGGACTGTTCGCCCAGCTTCCACCGCTTTCAAGATCGCGATGATCTGCTGCTCGCTAAATTTGCTTTTCTTCATTCGGCCTCCTGGCCTCATACTCGCCCGGAAACCTCTACTTTTCAATGGCCCTGTTTTTGGGGAGGGTTACAGGTGGTATCTCAACAGGATTGTCGAGGAAGTGAGTAGTAAGAAATTGAAACTTCACACGGCGTAAAGCCGGTGGTATCTCAACAGGAGTGTCGAGGAAGTGAGTAGTAAGAAATTGAAACTCCACACGGCGTAAAGCCGGTGGTATCTCAACAGGATTGTCGAGGAAGTGAGTAGTAAGAAATTGAAACTCCACACGGCGTAAAGCCGGTGGTATCTCAACAGGATTGTCGAGGAAGTGAGTAGTAAGAAATTGAAACTCCACACGGCGTAAAGCCGGCGGTATCTAGCACTCCAAAACTTTTCCAGCATCTATTTTCTGGAATCTGACATCTATTGGTCCTTTATTTAGAAGTTTTGCGCGTTATGCCTATGGGGGGCGAAATTGGGCGGTTGTGACCGCGGGCAGAGTGGGGAACGCGCACCGTAATGCGTGATGATGCTTGCGCCAATCGCCCATGGGGCCGGAAAGAAAAGGAAATCCAATGCGTCGTATTTTTTCAGTCTTATTCATACTTATTGCCACAGCTTTTTCGGTCGCAGCCCAGTCTGAGACCGACCTTAAGAACTACTTCCAGGGAAAAGCCGTTACTGTCCGAATCGACATGCCCGCTACTTCAGCCGGCGTGAACATTTATCCCGAACGTGCGCAGTCGTTGGATTACAACGAGTACAACGAACGACTCGCAAGCAGTGGTGCTGCAATTCAACGCGGTAAGAGCGCGATGATTAGCAAACTGCGTGTGAAGGGAAATCACATCGAAGTGCAATTATCGACAACGGATCGTTCGGCCCGATTCAATGTTCACTTCGCGCGAATTGAGTCGTGGATGTTGAGTCCGGCAGGTTTGATCGACGCGCTCAACCGGTTCGTTGAGTTCAGCGACGCCGACAAAACCTCTGCGAAGCTTAAGACTTCGTCAGCGATTGTGCGGAATGGTGTTGTTCAACTCGGTCCCCGTACCACCTATCTGGAAGTTGGGTTGAAAACCGATCAAGTTCTGAAACTTCTCGGCGAGCCTTCAACTTTTTCAGAGCGTTATGTTGATGGGAAGACAGTTGCGACTTATGAGTTCCAACGTGGCGAAGGTAGGGTTGTGATTGCAGAGTTTGTCGCTGGTGCCTTGATTGGTTCCAGAACAGAAACTCGAACAGGCGGTGCCGTCGCTTTAGTGAAGTAAGTTTGACCACAAAAACACAAACGCACTAACTAAGAAGGGAACTCTAAGGTCTTTCTTAATTAGTGCCTTTGAGACTTTGTGGTTAAGTTTTTACCTGGTCACGACAAGCTAAAGCGTATCGAACATTTTATTATTCCACTGTTACCGACTTGGCCAGATTTCGCGGCTGATCCACGTCACACCCGCGGCGCACTGCAATGTGATACGCCAGCAGTTGCAACGGAATGATCGAGAGAATCGGCGAAAGAAGGTCGCTGGCTTTTGGAATCTCAATGACGTGATCTGAAACCATCGACGACATCGAATCACCTTCAGTCAGAATCGAAATCACAATACCTTCACGAGCCTTAACCTCGACAATGTTCGAATGCGTTTTCTCGTAACGCAGCTCTGATTGTCGATTACCTTCTTCGCGAGTGTTGATGAACAGCACTGGTAATCGTTCATCAATCAAAGCATTTGGTCCGTGCTTCATCTCCCCCGCCGGGTAACCTTCAGCGTGTATGTACGAAATCTCCTTCAGTTTAAGCGCGCCTTCAAGCGCGACAGGGAAGTTGATCCCGCGACCGAGATAAAGAAAATCAGTTGAACGGAAAAACTCTTTTGAGAGCTCTTCAATTCCATCTGACTCGTTAAGAAGATGTTCGAGTTTGACTGGTAGTTCAGCCAATTCCTGCGCGTGGAACCTGGCCTCGTCTTCACTCAGCGCGCCTCGCAGTTGGCCGAGATAGAGACCAAGCAAGTACAGCGCGATCATCTGTCCAGTAAAAGCTTTTGTGGATGCGACGCCGATCTCAGGTCCAGCGTGAGTAAGAATCGTTCCATCGGCCTCACGAACAATCATTGACCCCTGGACGTTGCAGATCGAAAGAACCTTCGCTCCGAGTTCCTTTGCTTCACGGAGTGCGGCGATAGTGTCGGCCGTCTCACCAGACTGGGAGATAACCAACAGCAGATCGTTCTCACCCATCACTGGGTTGCGATAGCGAAATTCCGACGCATAGTCGACATCGACAGGAATTCTCGCAAGCTGTTCGATCATGTACTTGCCCGCGAGTCCTGCATGCCAGGAAGTTCCACATGCCGCGATTTTGATCGAGGTGAAACGTTTGAAGTCACTCTCGGTGATGTTGGCCATCTCGTCGAGAAAGACCTGTCCGCTATCGAGCGAAATTCTTCCCTGGACTGTGTCACGAACGGAACGTGGCTGCTCGTAAATTTCCTTGAGCATGAAATGTTTGAAGCCACCTTTTTCCGCCATGATCGGATCCCAGGTGATCCGTTGAATCGACGGCTGCACTGAACTGCCTTCGAAGTCAGTCACACGGACAGCGTCTTTGTTGATGATTGCGAGTTCACCATCGCCAAGGAAGAACACATCGCGCGTGTGCTGAAGGATTGGTGGAATGTCAGACGCGACAAAGAACTCCTTGTCGCCCAGGCCGATGACTACCGGTGGACCCTGGCGTACTGCGATGATGGTGTCTGGTTCGTCGGCGTTGATGATTGATAGAGCGAAGATTCCGCGAAGCTCAGCGACAGTCGATCGAACGGCCTGTTCGAAGTTTTGATCTTGCTTGAGGAACTCCTCGATGAGGTGCGCGATGATTTCAGTGTCAGTTTCGGTAACAAACCGGTGGTCTGACTTGCGGAGCCGCTCCTTGAGTTGCAGGTAATTCTCAATAATGCCGTTGTGAACCACAACGACGCGTCCGGTGCAATCCCGGTGTGGATGTGCGTTTTCTTCGGTGGGTCTCCCGTGCGTCGCCCAGCGAGTATGACCGATGCCATAAGTGCCGTCGATCGGACTCAAACGGATCGTCTCTTCGAGGTTACGCAGTTTTCCTTCAGCTCGCCGAATCTCGAGGTCGCAGCCATCATTGACGACAGCAATGCCAGCTGAATCGTAGCCGCGATATTCGAGTTTCCGTAGGCCGTCGATGATAAGCGGAACGACCTGTTTGTTTCCTACATAGCCGACAATTCCACACATACCGTAAATAAACTCCCAATCAGCTCTGTTTTGTAGTCTTTCTGATCGTGGCCGGAACCCCTGCAACCAGGGAATCCGGAGGAACGTCCTTCGTAACCACTGAACCAGCGCCGGTCACTGAACGTGAACCGACCCGAACTGGTGCCACCAACATCGTATCTGAGCCGATCTTAACATTGTCTTCGATGATGGTTTCATGCTTGCGCACGCCGTCGTAATTACAAGTTACAGTGCCGGCACCAATGTTTGTGCTGTCACCGATCGTTGCGTCGCCAAGGTAAGTGAGATGCATCGCCTTCGTTCCGCGTCCGATCTTCGACTTCTTCACTTCGACAAAGTTTCCCACCGTTGCCTTTTCTTCGAGCTTCGCGTTCATGCGAAGGTGAGCGAACGGGCCGATCGAACAGTTAGAAGCGATATCGGAATCGACAATGATCGAATGGTCTTTGACGGTTACGTTGTCTCCAAGCGTCGAGTTAGTAATCCGTGCTCCAGATCTTACTTCACATCCTTCTCCGAGAACCGACTTACCTTCGATCGAGACGTCGGGATAGATCACGCAATCGCGCCCAAGCGTCGCGTCGATACTGATGTAGGCGTGGGATGGGTCAATGAAAGTGACGCCGGATTCGACCATTAATTTTCGAATCGTGTTTCGTCGGAGTAGATTCTCAAACTCCGCCAACTCAGCTCGCGTGTTGATACCAGAAACTTCGCGTGAATCGCTGTGGACGTAACAGGTGACTACACCGCCGTCTTTAAGCAAAATCTCCGGAACGTCAGTCAGGTAATACTCGCCCTGCTGATTTGCCGGTTCAACTGAACGCAGCGCCTTGAAAAGCTTCCGAGTGTCGAAACAGTAGATTCCCGAGTTGATCTCTTTGATCTGACGTTCCTGGTCCGTTGCGTCCTTCTGCTCAACAACTCGTTGAAAGGAATTTTGTTCGTCACGAACCACGCGTCCGTATCCCGTCGGGTTTTCAAGTCGGACGCTGAGAATCGTGCAATCCGAATTGGTGGAATGATGATGCTGGATCAACTTCTCAAGAGTTTCTGGCTTAATCAAAGGCACATCGCCGGAGAGTACCAGGGCAAGTGAATCTGAGTGTTCAAGCAGACTCCGGGCCGACTCGATTGCGTCGCCGGTCCCTTTCTGTTGAGCCTGAAGCGCGAACGCCGACAAATCACCTAGATCGTTCGTCACCACTTTTTGAACTTCTTCTGCCTGGTGACCGACGATGACAATAATCGATGCTGGATTCAACGTCTTTGCGGCGCGCGTCACATGGGTTATCAGAGGCAGTCCGCCGAGTTGGTGCAGCACCTTTGCGCGATTCGACTTCATGCGCGTCCCAAGGCCAGCGGCCATAACTAAAACGTTCAAAGGCTTCGACTGTTCGTTGGATTGTGACAAGGAAGTCTCCGGGCTGGCTTAGGCGGTCACGGTTGATCTGGACGCGGCCTTCTCACAACAGGCCATCACGACGCGCGCCAGCCGTTCCGAGTTATGTCTGACTTTTTCGCCTTCGTCGAGCAGGTCAGCGCGCACAATCTCAGTCGCGTGATCAAGTGAGTCTTCAATCGGATCGTCGATACCGATCTGGAAGGCGGCTTCCGCTGCATAAAGCTCGGCCTGTTCCTGACTGATTCGACGATCGTTTACGACAACGAAATCGAACTCAATCTCGGGAGCGAAGTGACGAACCGTTTCCAAGTGTTGCCGTGCGGTATAGCCGTCGGTTTCACCTGGTTGTGTCATCAGATTGCAAACGTAAATCTTGGTGGCCTGACTTTCACCGATAACTCGTGCGACTTGGGAGACCAAAAGATTCGGAAGAATGCTTGTGTACAGCGAGCCTGGCCCAACAGTGATCACATCAGCGGAACGAAGAGCTTTTAGTGCCTGCGGCAAGGGTAAGCATCGTTCGGGCTCCAGCCGTAGGTTCTTAATCGGAACTCGAGAAGCGGAGATCTGCGTTTCTCCGTTGACTACTGCACCATCCTCCAACTCTGCAACGAGATGCACGTCGCTAATCGTGGCTGGGTAAATGTGTCCTTTGCTGGCGAGAACTTCGGATGAGAGTCGGATAGCCTCGGTAAAGTCGCCGGTTACCTCAGTCAAAGCAGCTAAAAACAGATTGCCAAAACTATGACCGCCCAGCCCGCCATCACCGCGGAAACGATGACGAAACAGGCGCGAGAGCAAACTAGAATCTTCAGAGAGTGCGACGATGCAGTTTCTGATGTCGCCAGGCGGGAGCATCTGGAGTTCATCACGAAGCCTACCGGAGCTGCCTCCATCGTCAGACACCGTGACGATCGCTGACAAGGTATCTATCCAGACTCGATCCTCCTTGCGGTCGACAAGCAACTTCAAGCCAGCAAGCAGAGTCGATAGTCCGGTTCCTCCACCAAGTGCAACCAGGTTTTGACCACCAGTAATCATGAGTGACTTATGTGTGAATCCAAAGGTTCACAAACTGAATGATACCTTAATGGGAAGAACAAAACGTGGCAAATAGTTGGTTGATCGAATGCAACGAATCAACTCAGGAGGGGTTACTAAAGATAAGTCGGTCGAAGTCCGGGTCGTTACGAAGCGGATTCAGGTCGTGGTCATGCTGTGCGCGCAGCCGGAGATTTGGCTGTAAGTCGACAGCGCGTTGGAGTGACTCCAACGCCAAATCTATAGAACCAAGACGAGCGCGAGTGGCGGCGAGTCCGTAATGAATGTGCGCCGCCTCAGGTTCTCTCTTCAGTGCTCGTTCAAACATTTCTTGCGCTGCGACGTATTCGCCGCGGTTTAGTTCGATAACACCACGGTCGTAAAGTGAATCTGCGTCCTTCGGGAGCATGCTTTCAGTACGAAGACGCGATTCAGAGATTGTGAGGTAAGTCCTCGCCCTAGCTGCTACCTCGGACACTTGCGAATACTTGTCCAGCAGGATTCTGAATTGGTTACGTGATTCGGCAAACCGACCTCTTACGAACTCTTTGTGCGCGCGTTCAAAAGCGACTAATGCCGCGGATTCATCCTGAGTCGGTTGGCGCGGAGGTGGTGGCGGCGTTGCCGTTCTTAGCGGTCGCACTGCACGTACTGCAGCGACCTTTTGTGGCTTCTTAACTTTTGAAACTGCAGCTTTCTTCGGCGCAGCCTTCTTGCTAGCCGCTTTTGAAGTTGCCTTTGCTACTGCTTTCTTGGGTTTAGCTGCTGTTCGTTTTGGAGGTGCAGCTTTTTTCGGGGAAGGCTTTGCTTTTGCGGCACTCTTCTTGTGAGCAGCCTTGGCAACAGTCGCCCGCTTCGCCTTAACCTTTGAGGCAGGCTTTGCTTTCACCGCTCGCTTTGCAGTCTTCGAAGAAGTCCGTTTCGCCGCTGTTCGAGCTGTTGACCGACGCAAGCCTTTTGAAAGACTGCTGCTCATTTTGGTTCTAATCTACAAAGGCTGCTCAGCCAAGCTAAGCAGCCGCGGGATCGGCGCGCAGCTTAACATAGCTTTACGCCTAAATCAATCAACACAACTATTTGCAGGCGCCTTAACACACCGATTGACTGTCCACAGGTCAGGCAAAAGTATAAACAAGAAAAACACTTGATGGTCATTGTTTTGCTGTGCTACAGTGCCCTTGGCTTTGGGACGCTTGGTTCTCACAGCCTGACGGCCCCAACTGTAGAAGTAACCTCTTGTAGATTCAAAACTTGCGACCCACGAAGCTGCGTTTCGGGTTCACTCTCCGATTAAGACTTCCCGCCCCGGCCTTCAACAAAGAGTCGTAACAATGGCAGACACCCCAATCCTGTTGCGCGAGCAGCAATACCACCAGATAAAGGCAGTCCTGGCCCGACTTCGAATGGACGCCTCAGCCAAGGTGGTCTTCCTAGTTGATAAAGATGGTCAAGAGATCGCTTCGCTGGGCGAAGTGGGAAATCTTGACACAACCAGCTTGGCGTCTCTCGCCGCAGGTAATGTCGCAGCGACTGGGGGCATGGCGCAGCTGATCGGTGAAAAAGAGTTCCCGACCCTGTCGCACGAGGGTGAAAAAGACAGCATTCACATTTCGGTAATCGGTCGGCTTTTACTGGTGGTGGTTTTCGACGAACGATCAAGCCTCGGTTTGGTAAAGCTTCGCAGCAAGCAAGTTTCGCAGCAGCTGGCCTCGATGTTTGAGGAGATTGCCAGCAGCGATTATGACGACCTCGACTCGCCCTTCGCCGGAATTACGGACGAGGATATAGACAGTCTCTTCAGCTAACGAGCCTCGATATGACTTTTATCAACTACGCCTCAAGAGAAATCAACTGCAAGATCGTGTACTACGGTCCTGGTCTTTGTGGAAAGACCACGAACCTCCAGTACATCTTCGATTCAACTGCACCCCAAGCTCGCGGCAAACTGATCAGTCTTGCGACCGAGACTGACCGCACTTTGTTTTTCGATTTCATGCCGCTCGAGCTCGGCACAGTTCGCGGGTTCAAGACTCGCTTTCACCTGTACACGGTGCCCGGACAGGTTTTCTACGACGCATCGCGCAAGTTGATTCTCAAAGGTGTTGATGGGGTAGTCTTTGTCGCCGACTCACAAGAAGAACGTATGGATGCGAACATCGAGTCGCTCTACAACCTCGAAGAGAATTTGCAGTCGCAAGGTTACGATCTGATGAAGATCCCTTACGTCCTGCAGTTGAACAAACGAGATTTAGGCAACGTGATTCCGGTTGAAGATCTGACCGCCGAATTACAACGAAAAGGTGAGCCTGTAGTTCAAGCAGTTGCAGCAACTGGCGAAGGAGTGTTCGACACTTTGAAAGCGGTTGCGAAACAGGTTCTAACGGAATTGCGTAAGGGTTAGTCGAGCGACTTGAGCATCAACAAACCGTCGCCGCCGTTTGAGTAGTATTTTGGTAAGCGTTGAGTGATTGAATAGCCCAGGCTTTCGTAGAGCTTTTGTGCGGGAGTGTTGAGAGCTCTCACTTCTAAGCGAACCAACCGAACATTTCTTTTTCTGAATCCTTCTTCAACCTGGTTCATTAATCTCTTCGCGAGGCTTCGTCTGCGATGTTCGGGTGAAACTCCGACAGTCGTAACGTGACCAGTGTGATCTGGTTCCACTAGACCAATCACAAATCCAACCATGACTCCGCCCGCAGTCACTGCCCGATAGGAAATTGCTTCCGGCGCAGTTAGCAGGTAGTCGAAAGTTTCTCTGCTGTACGCTTCGCCATCGATGAAGCAGCGTTGGTCCAGTCGCCAAACTTCATCGAGCTGCGAAATGGTCATCGGCCGGACGTCATAACGCATACCCCAGGACGGAGTAACAGTCTTTTCTTTCTTCTCCGTTTCTAAGGGGACGTCAGACTGTGACCACCAGCGGGATCGGAATTTCTTTAGTACTGCCATAACTTTGTTGGTGGAAGTGAATTGCTGGATTCAGTTTACCACTTGGTTTTTTATACCGCCTACACGATTAACATGCAATCCCCATAACTGTAAAAACGATACCGTTCGTCGACTGCATGTTTATACGCATCAAGCATCAACTCTTTGCCGGCAAACGTACTGACCAGTATCAGTAATGACGACTGGGGCAAGTGGAAGTTCGTCAATAACGCGTCCACTATCCGGAACGAGTAACCAGGCGTAATCGTTAACGCCGCCACACCCGGGCCAGCTTCCACTCTACGTTCCTCTGTAGACGCTGACTCGAGCGCTCGAGTTGTCGTCGTACCAACAGCAATGATTCTTCCACCTGCTTCGCGAGTTTGGTTGATCCTGAAAGCAGCCTCTGAATTGATTTCAAATCTCTCACTACTAACTTTGTGCTCACTGACGTTTTCGACTCGAACTGGTTCGAACGTTCCGTAACCGACGTGCAAAGTGATCTCAATCAATTGATCTTTTGCGCGCAGATTTTCCAACGCTCGCGATGTGAAGTGTAAACCTGCAGTTGGTGCGGCAATAGCGCCTCGCGGTTTTGAATAGACAGTTTGGTAGCGTTCATTGTCTGCAACTGAAACTCCTTCCGGACGCTTGATGTATGGAGGAAGAGGCGTGGAACCTAGTGCGGCAAGCGCTTCTTCGAAGGAGCCATCACAGTAAAACCGTACTCTGCGCAGCTCTATTCCGGGTTCATCAAGTAGTTCAGCTTCGAGTTCGCCTTCACCTAGGACGACTCGTGAACCGGTGTGGAGTCTTGCTCCCGGTCGAACAAGTGCTTCCCAGGTTAACGAGTCGATCTCACGAACAAGAAAGATCTCGACTTTGCCTCCGGATTCTTTTCTGCGTCCTCGTAATCGCGCAGGAATAACGCGTGAATTGTTAACGACTACGAGATCGTTAGGTTGTAAGTAATCGGTGAAGTCTCGAAACGACTGGTCCCGCCACGTGCCTGTCTTTCGGTCGACAACCAGCATTCTTGAAGCGTCACGTTCCGCGAGTGGTTCTTGTGCGATTAGTTCTTCTGGAAGGTGGTAGTCGAAGTCGGAAAGAAGCATGCGAATTTCCGATGCGCTTTAGCTCGTCGTGATTCCCATTAACGTTAACCTTAATCTTATGGGACCGCTAAACAAAGTCACGACAAGCTAAAGCGTATCGGACATTAATTGGGATGTTCGCGATGAAACACTGCGGTTAGTTGCGCACCAAAGAGGAGAATCAAACTAGACACATAACTCCAGGTCAACACTGCGACGACAGCTCCGACTGATCCGTAGATCTGATCGTAGTGAAAGTAATTAAGGCTATTGGCAAAGATATACTTAGCAACCTCCCACAATAGACCGCCGAGAAAAGCACCAGGCAAAGTGTCTTTCAAAGTAACTTGAGCTCTCGGCATGAAGCGATAGATCACAACAAACAACGCTACCGTGACGAGATAACTCACCGCCGTGAAGACCACTTGCCAGAAAGCACTGCCGACAGATAACAGCAACGGATACCGTTCAATTTGGCGCGGTGAAAGTCTGCTGGAGATATCTCTTAAGACAACGATCACGGACGTCACTAACACGGATAACGAGAGTAACAGACCGACGATACCCACCATGCCGAGTGTTAGTGCTCGCCCATGCCAGAACGTTCGCGACGTTGCTCCCCAGATACGGTTCAGCGCTCGTTCAATCACCGCGAACACCCATGAACCTGCCCAAAAGACGAGCACAATACAGGTGATGATCGCGCCATAACCGATCTGTGCCCTTGGGCCAATCGTGTCTCTTAGGAATTGACTCGAACCCGGATAGACATCCACAGCATGAGTGAACATTTGACTGCCGCCCGCGATCTTTGTCCCGATTGAAAAGAGCAGTAACAAGGTGGGAAACAAAGCCATTAAGCCGAAGTAACTCATGGCAGCTGAAGACGTGAACAGATCGTTCTCGTGAAACTGATGAAGCGAATGCATGATCATCGAGCCCCACGGAGAACGGTTTCGCACTCCGAATGAATGCCGAGTGAATGATGCCAGTCGCTTCAACATTGCGAGACGAACGTCGTAGTCAGCGGGGATCGAAGAGGCTTGGACGCGAGATGTTGGGGATGTTCAAACCAAAATGTTGATAGGCAAGGGGTGTTGCGATTCGACCACGGGGAGTGCGATCGAGAAAACCAATTTGGATCAGATATGGTTCGATGATTTCTTCGATTGAATCTTTCTCTTCATGAATTGAAGCCGAGATAGTCCCTAATCCGACTGGTCCGCCACCAAATTTTTCGATGATGGTCGACAAAAGTTTTCGATCCATTTCATCCAAGCCATACGTATCAACTTCCATTCGGTTCAACGCATCGTTCGCGACTTCCCTGGTGATCTTTCCGTCGTAATCTACTTCTGCATAATCGCGAACACGTCGCAGAAGTCTGTTGACGATGCGTGGAGTGCCGCGCGATCGCCTTGCAATTTCACGTGCACCCTCGTCATCCATCTCGACGCCGAGAATTTCAGCTGAGCGTTTGCAGATAACTTCCAGATCCTCGTGCGGGTAGAAGTCGAGATGAAAGACGATTCCAAAGCGGCCCCGCAGTGGAGCCGTAATCAAACCGGCCCGAGTTGTAGCGCCAATCAAAGTGAACTTTGGTAATTCGAGTTTGATTGAGCGAGCGGCCGCACCCTGACCGATCAAGAGATCCAGTTGATAGTCTTCCATCGCCGGGTAAAGCTTTTCTTCCAAAGCAGGAAGCAAACGATGAATTTCGTCGATGAATAAGACGTCGCCTTCCTGAAGGTTGGTGAGAAGGGCAGCAATGTCACCGGCTTTTTCGATGGCTGGACCGGCAGTCGATTTCAACTCCGACCCCATTTCGTTAGCAATGATGTTTGCGAGAGTTGTTTTGCCGAGTCCTGGTGGTCCTGTTAACAAGACGTGGTCCAGTGCTTCCCGACGACGTAGCGCTGCCTTCATGTAGATGCGCAGGTTTTCTTTCACTTGACGTTGCCCGATGTACTCTTCGATCCGGGTGGGACGAAGAGTTAGATCGAGTTGACGCTCGTCATCGTTCGGTGTCGCGTCTTTCATTCGTGCTGATATTGAATCCGGTGCCATCTATGTTATCTGTGCATCAGTAATTAAGCTCGCGAAAGTTTTTTGAATACGCGTCTAAGCACACTCTCAACACTTAACTCATCGCTCTCTGTCAACGCGCTGTCCAAAGCCTTTTCCGCAGACGAACGTTGATAACCTAGGTTGATTAACGCAGACAAAGCGTCCGCTCTAATACTGTCCTGCGTGGGTTCACCGGAGCCAGTTGCTCGAGTGCTTAACTCTTCCTCGAGTTGTGCAGTTGTCAGTGCTTCAACCTTCTCCCGCAGTTCTATTACGAGTCGTTCTGCAGTCTTTCTTCCAATCCCGGGAATTCCGGTCAGTCGTGCCAGGTCGTTGTTTCGGATCGCTGCTATTAGTTCATCAGCACTCATCCCTGACAGGAGAGTGATTCCAAGTTTCGGACCGATGCCGCTAACTGAAATGATCTTTAAGAACAGGTCGCGTTCGCGAACAGTTTTAAACCCGAACAGTTGCAACGTGTCTTCACGAACATGCGTATAGATCCGAAGTTCGACTTTAGAACCACTGTCTTCAAGGTCGTAGAACGTCGAAAGTGGAATTGTGACTTCATAACCAACGCCGCCTACGTCGAGAATCACAGATGTTGCTTGTTTGGAAAAAAGAGTGCCGCTTAGATGCGCAATCATAAAGGTGTCGCGATTGTAGTTGATGGATTTTCGTTGGGCAATGAACTGTCCGATTTGCTTTTGAGCTACTTGCAAGAATCATCTCGCTTGGGATTTTTTGTTTGTGTTATTTCGTGTGCTTTTGTGGATTGCTCTTTTTCTGAACCAATAAGACCGATCCGAACACACGAAAGAACACGAACAAAGACTCACGGCCGTCTAAGTTGTGCAAAAGGCTGCTCTGAAAAAGAATGCGGCCAGAGCGGACACTAATAACGTTCTGCGATAGTTCAGCGCAGAGATGAGGCCGAATGAAATAGCGAGGCGGTCGATTAGGCCGCTGCGGGCAATTCTTCGACAGTGACTTTTAAGCCGAGCATTTGCAGACGACGCAAGTAGTATTCGCGCTGCTGCTCGACATGATTGCGATCAAAGTAATCACCGCCGAGTTCGGTATAAGTTTGATCGCTTTGCAAAACATGAAAGATGATCACCAACAAGGAATGAGCCACCGCTACCAAGGCTTTCTTGCGGCCCAGCCGTTTGAGCAGACGAAAGTACTGACTACTCAAATAGCAGTTCTTCTTCATGGTCACACCCCAGGCAGCTTGCACCAGCGCGGCGCGCAAATAAGTGTTGCCCTTGCGGGTGCGCCCCGACAGACGTTTACCCCCGGTAGCTTTGTTGCCAGGACAAATACCAGCCCAGCTGGCCAGGTGCGCGGCGTCACCAAAGACAGCCATAGTGATGCCCAGCTCCGCGATGATCACTTCTGCTACGCGCAGCCCGATCCCAGGAATGCCGTCCAGAATTTCCCGGGCTCGGGCCAGCTTAGGGCGCGCTTGCACGTACTTATCAATTTCGCCAGTAACACGTGCATCCGCGCGTTCCAACTCTTCCCAACGGTCCAACAACTCACCCAGCACATAGCGTTGGTTTACCGTCAAGCGACCCTCCAGAGACCGTTCCAAAGAGAGACTCTTCTCTTTAAGTTTGCCGCGCGCCAAGGCCGCCAGTTTACGGGGATCGTTTTCTCCTTTGGCCAGCGCCCTCACAATCGCACGACCACTTACCCCCAACGCATCACTGGCTACCTGACCCAGTTTGATGTTGCCGCTCTCCAACAGTTTCTGAATGCGATTGGCTACCGCACCCTGCTCCCGCACCAGACTCTCGCGATAACGCGTCAACTCTCGCAACTCGCGAATTTCCGCGGGCGGAATAAAACTCGCTTTCAGCAACCCGTGCCGCAACAGGTCAGCCAGCCATTCGGCGTCTTTGACATCGGTCTTCCGTCCACGCAATGCCCGAGCATGTTCGGGATTGATCAGGATCACCGTCAGCGCGTCTTCCAAAATATTGAAAACAGGCTTCCAGTAAACTCCCGTACTTTCAAGCGCTACATGCGTGCAGTGCGCCCCCACCAACCAATCCCGCAACTGCAAAAGATCCGCCGTCATGGTCGAGAAGGTGCGCGTCTTTTTCTCCCCGTTAGCCAAAATCAAACACGCCACCAACATCTTGGCATGCACATCAATCCCACAGCAGACTTCGTGAACAACTTTCATCGCAGCTCCTTTGCTCCAGCGGGGAAAGCCTCCGAAAAGAAGATTCTGCTCTACAAGTTTACGCGCGCGCGTAACACTATTCGGTGGTACCTCGATAAGGCTTTCGGATCAAACTCTTTATCGGGCTCAGCGAGCAGTCACTGGCACCAATCTTTTACGATCTCCAGTCCACGCTGGCTGGAACTAGCTTACTTCCTTTCCAGCACAGTGGGATCCGAAGCTTGGAATTCACGTGACTTGAAGTCGCG
>JADMIO011283473.1_pt1 | contig 15415 bp, 11 predicted proteins | sample 8958161 | NCBI WGS metagenome assembly JADMIO01 (sample SAMN16585339, study PRJNA669376) | soil metagenome | isolation source: Crop rotation soil | place: USA: Cullars Rotation, Alabama | collected 2011
CCGCTGGCGGTGATCCAGACGAGGCCGCCGTGGGCGCTCGAGCGGAAGCCGGAGCTCGCCGATCCCGCGATCCATCGCCTCGCGGCGCAGATGGTGCAGCATCTGACGATCCGCGTGAACACCTTTCCGAGCGGCCACGCGGCGGGATCGCTCGCCGTCGGGCTCGCGCTCGTCGGTGTCCTGCCGTGGACCGGCACCGTGCTGCTCACCCTCGCGATCGCGATCTGCGTCGCCTGCATCGCCGGCCGCTACCACTACATCGTCGACGTCGTTGCCGGTGGCGCGGTGGCCGTCGTGCTCTGGCTGGCGCTTCGCGCGATGAATTGATCGTCAGGTAGGGATGGACCACAATGGGATCGGGTGATTCCCCGGTCCACGCTCATAGCCGCGCTCTCCGTCTGTCTGCTGCTGATCGCCGCCGCGCGGACGCACGCCCAGACGCCTGGCAGCGGCGGGGTCGTCGAGGGCTTCGTCTCGACGCAGAGCGGCACCATCCGCCTCGGCGGCGCGCTGGTCGTCGTGCACAGCTCGTCGAATCAGGAAATCGCCAGCGTGCTGTCGGACGGCGACGGTCACTACCGCTTCGCCGCGATCCAGCCAGGACGGTACACGCTGACGGCGTCGCTGGAAGGCTTCGCGCTCGCGAAGGCCACCGCCGTCGTCACTGCCGACGGCACGACCGAACTCTCGCTCGATCTCCCGCTGGCCACGTTGACGCAGACGGTCGAAGTGATGGCGCCCGCATCGATCGTCTCGTCCGCCGACACGCTTGGATCCGCAGAGTCGATCAACAGTCACGAGACCGACGTGTTCGCGAACGGGACCGGGCTCGGCGGCGCGCTGCGACTGCTCGCCAGCGTTGTCGAAGTGCCCGGCGGTGTCAGCATCAAGGGCGGGCGGCCGACGCAGGCGGGCGTGCAGATCGGCGCGAGCACGCTCACCGATCCCGTGCTCGGCCTCGTGCATTTCACCCTGCCCGACGATGCGATCGATTCGGTGGCGGTGATGCCGAACCCGTACGCGGTCGAGTTCGGCCGATTCTCGTCGGGGCTCGTCGTCATTCAAACCCGCCGCGGCAGCGACGCGTGGCACGTGCGGCTCAATAACCTGAGCCCGACGTTCCGCAGCAAGCGTCACGAGGATCTCTACAACATCAACGGCATCGCCGGCTGGGCGCCGAACTTCGAGCTCGGTGGACCGCTGGTCAAGAACCGCGTCTTCCTCGAGCAGACGGCGCAGTACCGCTACAGCAGCGACGACGTGCCGAGCCGGCCCGAAGACGAACGGCGCGTCACGAACTGGATCAGCTCGTTCACTCGCGTCGACGCCAATCTGACGTCGAAGCACGCGCTCACCGGCAGCGGCGGCTTCTTTCCCAGCATCACGACGCTGGCGTCGCTCGGCACCTTCACGCCGCCCGAAGCGACGGTCGACGTGCGCGAGCATGTGTTGATGGGGGCCGCCACCGAGCGCGCGCTGTGGAGCGACTCGCTGGTCTCGGAGTCGACGTTTCAGGTGCGCGGCTATCAGGCGTCGGTGCAGCCGCAGGGCACCGATCCGATGCACCTGCGCCCCGAAGTGACGCTCGGCAACTTCTTCAACACCCAATACCGGTCGCCGACGACGTTTCAGTTCATCCAGACCGCATCCGGCTCGAAGAAGGCGCGCACCGGCCTGCATCTCTACAAGGTCGGCCTCGATCTCCTGATCAACGACTACGACGGCACCAGCGAGAGCCGGCCGTTCCTGATCGAACGATCCAACGGCGTGCTCGCGCGCAGCCTGATCGCGTCCGCGCCCTCGGCGCAGATGCTGCGAACCACCGACGTCGCGCTCTACGCGCAGGATCGCGTGCAGCCCAACGCGCGCTGGTACGTCGAGTTCGGATCGCGGCTCGATCGCGACGGCGTGATCGGACGCTGGAACGTCACGCCGCGGATCGGCGCGGCGCTGCTGTTCAACGAGGCCGGCAGCTCGGTGCTGCGCGGCGGCTACGGCCTGTTCTTCGAGCGCACGCCGTCGGCGGCCGGCGCCTTCAAGTTCGGCCAGTACGAAACCTTCACCGACACGCGCTACGCGGACGACGGTGTGACGCGGCTCGGACCGCCGATCACGTTCACGCAAGTGACGGATCCGCGGCTGCGCACGGCGCGCGCCGCTTCGTGGGACGTCGGCTACGAATACCGGTGGCGGCCGTCGTTCACGGTGCACGTCGGCTATCTCGAGCGGCTGGGCAGCGACGAGCTGATGCTCGACGCGGTGTCGAACGGCACGCGAGGGGAGTGGCAGCTGCGGTCGTCCGGCAGCTCGATCTATCGCAGCCTCGAGGCCGGCTTTCACGCCAGCCATTCCAGCCGCGCCGATCTCACCGCCAGCTATTCGCGTTCGCTCGCCGAAGGCGATCTCAACGCGTTCGCGAGCTATTACGACACGATGATGTGGCCGGTGGTGCCGCCGCACGGCTACGGGCCGCTCGCCACCGACGTGCCGCACCGGTTTCTGGCGCGCGGACGATGGCTGCCGGCGGCGTCGTGGCTGATCATCGCCGTCGCCGACTGGCGCACCGGCCTGCCGTATTCGCTGGTCAACGAGTATCTGGACTTCGTCGGGCCGCGCAATCAGGAGCGGATGCCGAACTACCTGCGCTTCGACCTCGGGCTGGAGCATCGATTCAAGATTTACAAGCTCCAGCCGTGGATCGGGATCCGCGCCTACAACGCGTTCAACGCCTTTCTCCCCGCCGACGTCCAGGCGAACATCAGCTCACCGGCTTTCGGATCCTTTTACAACTCTCAGTTCCGCCAATACAGACTCCAGGTGCGATTCGAGCGGTGATCGGGCACAATGGGCAGCCCCGCCGAGCATAGCTCTTGCTTCCGGGGTCAGCATCATGACGCCCGCCGACGAATTTGTCCGCTGCAGGTGGCGATCTGTCACCGCGGCCGTCTTCTGTGTCGCGACAATTTTGTCGGGATTTCATGGCGTCGCTGTTGCGGCCACGGACACGCGCGCGCTCGACGACCTCGAGGCGCGGCTCGTTCAGGACCCGGCCAACCTGCGCGTCGCGGCGGAATACCGGCAGCTGGTGATCGAGACCGGGCGCTACGATCGCAGCATCAAGCTCTTCGAACGGCTGGCGAAGGATCCGCGCGGCGGCGCCAACCGCTATCTGAACCTCGCGCTCGCCAACGTCGACAAGGTGCCGGTCTCGGGATCGGTGAGGCGCGCGCTGCTCGGCCGTGACGCCCTCGACGCGCTGACCCGGGCGATCGCGATCGAGCCGTCCGATCTCGCGTACCTGATTCGCGGCCTGGTCAACCTCTACTACGATCAGTTCGTGTTCCATCGCACCGACAAGGGCGTCGCCGATCTCGAGATGGCGCGGAAGCTGGCGGCGGCGCATCCGCAGGTGCTGTATGCGCCGCGGATTCTCGTCGCGCTGGGAGACGGCTACTGGCGCTTGAACCGGCACGAAGACGCGCGCGCCCTGTGGCGCGACGGCGCGGCATCTTTTCCCGACGTGCGCAGCTTCCGCGTCAGGCTCGAGTCGCGCGACGAACAGATTCCGGACATCATCGAGCGCGCGCTCGACGCCGGCGTCCGCGTCGACACCACGCTCCGCGAACTGTTTCCCGACATCCGCAGCGCGGCGGACAAGGCGGTGCCATGAACGGTCCGGCGGCGTTCACCATCGTCATCCCGACCTATAACGAGCGCGAGCGCCTCGGCGTGCTGCTCCAGCGGATCTTCGACGCCTGCGATTCCGATGGTTTGGCGATCGAGGTCGTCGTCGTCGACGACAACTCCGCCGACGGTACCGGCGAGCTCGCCGACCAGTGGGCGCGCACCCGCAACGTGCGCGTGATTCATCGATCCGGCAAGCTCGGACTCGGCAGCGCGGTGCTCGAGGGATTCGCGATCGCGCGCACCGACGTGGTCGGCGTGATGGACGGCGATCTGAGCCATCCGCCGGAGCTGCTGCCGCGGCTGTTTCGGACCATCGAAGAAGGGGATTTCGATCTCGCCGTCGGCAGCCGCTACGTGCGCGGCGGCGGCACGTCCAACTTTCCGATCGGCCGCTGGCTGCTGTCGCGCGCCGGCTGCTGGCTGGCCCGTCCGCTGACCCCGGTGCGGGATGCGATGTCGGGTTTCTTCCTGATCCGCCGCGCGCATCTCGACGGCTTCCGCACCTCAGTGACCGGGTTCAAGATCGGCCTCGAGCTGTTCGTGCGCTCGCAGCCGCGGCGGCTCGCCGAGGTCGGCTACACGTTCGTCGGCCGGACGATCGGCGACAGCAAGATGAGCATCGCCGAGGGCACCGGCTTCCTGCAGCAGCTCGCCAGCCTGTATCGCGACGCGTTCGCCGCGCCGGTGCGGCGTCCGGCGTGCGTCACCGTCGCCGGCGGTCAGGAACGCGCCGCGTCGGCCTCGCTGTCGGGCGCGTAGCGGCCGCGCAGCGATCGCCACAGCGGCGTGCCGCCCATAGAGGCGATCACGATCGCTCCCGCCGCCGTGCTGAACCCGTACGAAATCGCGCGCTCCAGCGCCGTCACCGCGGCGGCCGTCGGCAGATCGACGCCGAACGCGATCAGCCCCGCAATCAATCCACCTTCGACCGGGCCGAGCCCCGCAATCGCCGGCACGACGCCGCCCAGCATCGCGAGGATCGACAGCGTCGCAATCTGCTCCGGCGACAGCACCACGCCGAACGCCAGCGTCGCGCACGTGAGGCGCAGGAAGTCCTGCAGCCACAGCAGCGACGAATACGTGACGCCGGCACCGAACACCGGGCCGCTGACGCGATGCTGTGCGAGACGCGCGCGCCATTCCGACCATGACGAACGCGAACGCGGCAACCGCCACCAGACGATGGCCGCGACGACGAGCGTCACCGCAGCGCCAATGCGGATCAGGTCGATCCGCAATGCGGCGGCGAGCGGGCGGACGGCCATCATCGACATGAGAGTGAGCACCAGGATCGGTGGCAGCTCCGACAAGCGATCCCAGATCGCCGCGACGGTCGCCTGCGTCCAGGTGGCGCGGCCGCCGGTTCGCAGCAGCGCGATCCGGCACGCTTCACCGCCCGGCGCCGGCGTCAGGTTTCCGGCGGCGATGCCGCCGAGTGTCGCCAGCGTCGCGCGCATGACCGTCGCGTCGGCACCGAGCGCGCGCAGGAATCCGCGCCAGCGGGCGCCGGCGATGAACAGGCTGACGATGTACAGCGCCAGCGCCGTACCCGCATAGACGGGCCTGGCCGTGGAGAGCCGCTGGGCGGTGATGGCGACGGTGTGCCAGATGGCGTGCAAAGTACAATCATCGGCGTGGGTGCGCCGCTGCGCAATTGGATCTTTCGGGCCGTGCTGTCGTCAGCCGCCGTCGGGCTCGCCGTCGCGATCGTGTCGGCGCCGGCGCCGCTGTGGGTCCGCCTGCTGTTGCTCGCCGCGGCGATCGCGATCGCCGGCGATCAGGCGTTCCGCCGTCATCCCGCCTTCGATCCGCTCGGCCGCATTCGCTGGCGCTTGCCGGCGTCCGGCGAGAAACGTTGCGCGCTGACCTTCGACGATGGGCCGAGCCCCGCGACGGCGGCGGTGCTGGACATCCTCGCCGCGGAGCAGGTGCCGGCGACGTTCTTCGTGCTCGGCACCAACGTCGAGCGCCATCCGCAGCTCGTGCAGCGCGCGAGAGACGAGGGGCACGCGGTCGGCATCCATGGGATGGATCACCGCAAGCTGGCCGGTGCGCACGCCGACACGATCGAGCAGCAAGTGTCGGGACTGACGCGCGTCCTCGCGCGCTTCGGGATCACGCCCGCCCGTGTCTATCGCACGCCGCACGGCTACAAGTCGGCGGGCGTCTTCGAAGTGGCGCGCCGTCACGGTCTGACGCTGTGGGCGTGGAGCCGCGGTGTGTGGGATACCGATCGCCCCGACCCCGCGGTCCTCGTGCGCCGCGCCACGCGCCTGGCGCGTCCCGGCATGGTGCTGCTGCTGCACGACGGCCGCGGCGAGGAGCCGCAGCCCGACGTCCACTCGATGCTCACGGCGCTGCCGGCGATCATCCGCGAGCTCAAGCAACGCGGCTTCGCGTTCGTCCGGGTCGGAGACGTGTGAAGGTCGGGATCCTCTGCGAGAACTATTTCCCGACGCTGGGCGGCGAGCAGGAGCACATCTTCAATCTCCGGCGTCATCTCGAGTCGCCGCGCGACGGCTCGGCGCCGGTCGACGTCCGCATCATCGTGCCGCACGTCGCCTACGACGAGTGGCACGGTCCGCCGGACGATGCGCATGTGATCCGGCCGGCGCATTCGATCCGCGTCTACGGCGAGGGCTCGGCGTCGCAGGTGACGCTGACGCCGGCGGCTTACGGCGCGCTGCGCCGCCTGTTCGCGCGCGAGCGATTCGATCTCCTGCACATCCACGCGCCGGTCGACGTCGGCTTGTCGGCGTGGGCGCTATGGACCTTCGACGGCCCGATCGTCGGCACGATCCATAGCTACTTCACGCACACCTGGAAGCGGGACCTGCTGCGGCCCTGGTATCGCTACGTGATGGGGCGCATGACCCGCGTGATCGCGGTGAGCGACGCCGCGCGCGAGGCGATGGGGCGCTACGCGCGCTTCGACAGCACGGTGATCGGGAACGGCGTCGACTGCGACGCCTTTCAGTCCGGCCGCCCGCTGCCGCACTTTGCCGACGGGATGACCAACATCCTCAGCGTCGCGAGGCTCGAGCCGCGCAACGGCATCGATCTGATCATCGACGCGTTCGCACTCCTGGCTCGCGATCGGCCGACGCTGCGGCTGCTGCTCGCTGGTGAAGGGCCGTCGCGGCCGCAGTACGAGGCGCAGGCAGCGCGGTTGCCGCCGGCGATCGCGTCGCGGATCGTGTTTCTGGGTCCGGTCTGGGAGCAGCGCGCCGATCTGTATGCGTCGGCGCACTGCTACGCGCTCGCGGCGCGGAAGGCGAGCTTTTCGATCCTGCTGCTCGAGGCGCTCGCCGCCGGACTGCGGGTCGCGGCGCTGCCCGGCGAGGGCACGAATCGCGCCGGTGGCCATTGGTCGCTGGCGGAGATGGCGGGTTCGGAGACGGCCGCCGCGTATGCCGAGGCGCTGCAGCGAGCGCTCGTGCCGGCGACGCCGCAGTACGTCGCGGATGCGCACGCGATGGCCCGCCGTCACGACTGGAGCGTCGTCGTGCCGCGGATCCGGAGCGTCTACGAGGACGCGCTCAGAAGATCGGGTGCCAGGTGAAGAACAAGGCGCCGAGCACGATCTGCAGCGCCGCGCACCCGGCGATCAGCCACGTCCGTGTCCGGCCGCGCACCCGCCACGCCAGCCAGGCGAAGGCGGGGAACATCACCGACGAGAATCGTCCCAGCGACATCAGGCCGTGGCGCAGCAGCGGCGGCGCGATGTTGAGCCCGATGAACAGGCCGTAGGCGGCGCCGAACAGCCGCGTGACCGGCACGATCGACGCGAGCACGAACGTCAGCGGCAGCGCGTCGATCAGCCACCAGAGATCGATCGCCGCCGACGGCGCCTGGACGTCTCCGGCTTGCGTGCCCCAGGCGGCCTGTCCCGTCAGCCACGCGAGCGGATCACCGAATCGCCAATCGAGATACGCGCAGTAGCAGAGCAGGCCGGCCGCCGGCGCCGCGATCGCCACAATCCGCAACCAGATCGACCGTCGATCGCGATCCGCCATCAGCATCGTCCACGCCACGGGAATGGAGAGCAGCAGACCGTTGGGCCGCACCATGCCGCTGAAAAAGCCGGCGGCGGCGGTCGAGGCAAATTGACGGCGTTCGGCGAAGTAGCAGGCCGAGACGACGAGCAGCAGATAGAGCGATTCGGTGTAGGCGGCGCTGAAGAACACCGCGAGCGGAAACGCGCTCAGCAGCCACACCGCGCCGGTTGCGACCTCCGGCCCGAGACGATCGGCCGTCCAGCACCAGAAGACCAGCAGCGCGAGCAGGAAGGCGATCAACGACACCACGAGCCCCGCGAGCAGCGGATGACCGCCGCCCAGCCAGCCGGCGGCGCGCATCAGCATCGGGAACAGCGGAAAAAAGACGACGTTCTGACCCTGGTGCGCGTTGCCGTTCCAGGCGTAACCGCGCGTCGCGATGTCGAGATAGAAGAACGTGTCCCAGCGCGCGAGCATGTTGCGGATCGGATCGGCGTCGAGGCGCCACGCCGACGGATGGCCGGCCTCCGGCGTGTAGCCGATGAAGATGGCGGCGAGCAGGCCGGCGGCAAGGACGGCGCCGCGGGTAACCAGGAAGGGCAGCGCGACCGCGCGCGCGGCGTCGCGGAGCGAGGCGCCCGGCGCGGCGACGCGAGGATCGTTTGCAGTACTATTTCGCATCCACGTGCCGGTATCGACATGCAGAGTGTAGTGCCAAAGGCGGCGCGCCCCGCGGCGCCGATCGTCGCCGCCGCGGTCCTCGCCACGCGCCTGCCGGTGCTGCTGCTCGGCGCGCTCGCCGTCGCCATCGTCGGCACCGTGCCGCCGCCCGCGGCCGAAGCGATCTGGCGGGTGTCGTCGAACGAGGTGGCGAACCTGCTGGCGCGGTGGGACACGTTTTTCTATTACACGATTGCCACCGACGGCTATCACTGGGACCCGGCTGTCTTCCGTCACTACAACGTCGTGTTCTTTCCGTTCTACGCGCTGCTGATGCGGTGGGGCGGCATCGTGCTCGGCGGGCATCCACTGATCGCCGGCTTGATCGTGTCGCTGGCCGCGTTCAGCGCCGCGCTCGTAGTGCTGTACCGGCTCGCGCTGCTGGAACTCGGCGAGGACTACGCGTGGCGCGTGATTCTGCTGATCTCGACGTTCCCCTACGCGCTGTACTTTTCCGTCGTCTACACCGAGTCGCTGTTTCTGTTCCTGAGCGTCAGCGCCTTTTACGCGATGCGGCGCGGGAAGCCCGGGTGGGTGGCGATCTGCGGATTTGCCGCGGGCCTGACGCGGCCGAATGGATTCTGGCTGGCGCTGCCGCTCGCCTGCCTGGCGCTGTGGCCTGCCTCGAGCCGGGAGCGCGAGTTCCCGGTCGAGGGGCTGAGCGCCGATGCCGAGACCAGTGAGCCGCGTTCGTCTTCGGTCGGCGCTGCGTGGATCGATCTGATCGTCTCGGCCGCGCCGGTCGTTGGGCTCTCGCTGTTCTGCGCGTACCTGTTCTGGAAATTCGGCGATCCGATCGCGTGGGTGCATGGCCAGGCCGCGTGGGGTGTGCCGATGCTGCTGCGCGCCGGCGCGCCGGATCCCGGCAAGCTGCCGGGCGAACCGCTGATCAAGCCGATCGAAGTGATCGTCTGGACCGGCAACATCATCGTGTTCTGCGCGGCGGTCTACGCGATCCCGTCGATCGCGAAGCGCTTCGGCATCGCCTATGCCGCGTGGATGGCCGTCAATCTCTTCCCGCCGGTCGTCGCGCACCTGTTCATATCGATCGGCCGGTTCACCTCGGTGCTGTTCCCGTTCTTCTTCTGGCTGGCGCTGCGGATTCCGCGCGACAAATTGGCGCGGGTTGCGGGACTCTTCGCAGCGTGTCAGGCGGTGCTGGCGGTGTGGTTTTTTCTTTGGCGACCGGTTGTGTGACTAGGCAGGGCTAAAGCCCTGCGCTACGTGAGAGCGCCGCGTGCGTTGGCGTAGCGCAGCCCTTCAGGGCTGCCCGAGATGAGTCCCGTGATCGCGGCGACCGCCAGCTGGCGTAGCGCAGTGGTCCGGGCAGGGGTAAAGCCCTGCGCTACGTGAGAGCGCCGCGGGCCTTGGCGTAGCGCAGCCCTTCAGGGCTGCCCGAGATGAGCCGTGAGATCGCGGCGACGGCAAGGGCGATCAGTACCGCGTTGCGCAGCACGACCAGCAGCATGGGTATCAGATGACTGTCGAGGACGCCGCCGTACGAGCTCCAGAACACCTGCGTCAGCAGGATCGCGATCGCGGTCAGCACGCTCAGCGTCTTGTCGCCCTGCGTCCACGCGATGCCGGCCGCTGGCGCCAGCCAGATCACATACTGCGCGGAGAACAACGCCGACAGCAGCAGCAGGACCGTCACGCTGGCGATCCATCCGGCGCCGGCGCGATCGCGCGTCGCGCCGCGCCAGCTCGCCCAGATGCAGATCGGCGCGGCGGTCAGGAACATCGCGGTCGAGACGAAATGGTTGATCGTGCCGACGCGCCACGCGCCGCTCTCCAGGCGCACCGACCGCGTGTCGACGAGATGAACGAGGCTGCCGACCAGGCTTTCGACCTGCCAGCCGGTGGCGCCGCGGAACGTCAGTACCTCCGCGATCGCGCGGCCGCCGGCGATCCACAGCGCCAGGCCGCCGAGAACCAGCGCGACGCTGCCGAATGCGGCAACGGCGATCAGCGATCGCCGGCCGCGCCACGGCGCGATCAGCAGCGTCGCCAGCACCAGCGGCCAGAGCTTGAAGGCCGCGCCCGCGGCGAGCGCGCCGCCGAGGACGAGCGGCCGATCCCGGCGCCACGCCGCGACGCCGAGCGTCGCCGCCGCCGTCGACCACGGATCGACGCGGTTGAAGAACAGGCCGAGCACCGGAATCAGCAGCGCCGCGCCGCACGCCGCGGCTGCCGCGCCCCAGCCCCACCACAACGCGCCGACGATCACCGCGTCGGCGATCAGGTTGAGCACGACGATGCCGAGGCTGAACCCCGGCCGTCCGCCCGGCAGACGCGCCAGCGCCTTGAACACCAGCAGCGTGCCGATCGGATGCTCGACCTGGTAGTCGACGTACGGCCGTCCGGCGCTGCTGCCGATCTCGTAGTAGCGGACGAAATCGCCGGCCGGCACGCCGCTCTCGGCGGTCGAGATGGCGAACGCGACCGCATGGACGAGGAGGACCGCGACGAGGAGGTGGGACGCTCGCACGGAAGGCGCTCCATCGTACACTAGGAGGAGTGACAGGTCACCGGCGCTCGCGCCACGGCGTTCTCATCCTCTCGGCTCTCGGCGTCGTCTTCGGCGACATCGGCACCAGTCCTCTTTACGCGCTGCGCGAGTGCTTCGACGGCATTCACGCGATCCCGGTCAACGCCGTCAACGTGCTCGGCGTGCTCTCGCTGATCGTCTGGTCGCTGATCATCACCGTCTCGATCAAATACGTGCTGTTCGTGATGCGCGCCGACAACGAGGGCGAAGGCGGCATCCTCGCGCTGGTCGCGCTGGTGCGCGGCCGCACCAGCGGCACCTATCGCATCCTCCTGATCAGCATCGGCCTGTTCGGCGCCGCGCTGCTCTACGGCGACGGCATGATTACGCCGGCGATCTCGGTATTGAGCGCGGTCGAAGGCCTCAGTGTCGCGACGCACGTCTTCGAAGACTTCATCGTCCCGATCACGATCGTCATCCTGATCGCGCTGTTCCTGGTGCAGCACCGCGGCACCAGCGGCATCGGCAAGGTCTTCGGGCCGATCATGATCGTGTGGTTCACGCTGATCGCCGTGCTCGGCATTCCGCCGATCATGAAGAACCCGAGCATTCTCGTCGCCGTGAATCCATGGCACGCCTGGGTCTTCTTCACCGTGCACAAGTTCGGGTCGCTGCTGACGCTCGGCTCGGTGTTCCTGGCGATCACCGGCGCGGAAGCGCTCTACGCCGACATGGGGCACTTCGGCCGCGAGCCGATCCGCGTCGCCTGGTTCGCGCTGGTGCTGCCGACGCTGCTTGTCAATTATTTTGGCCAGGGCGCGCAGCTGCTCGCGGATCCCTCGACGCGCGTCAACCCGTTCTTCCATCTTGCGCCGGCGTGGGGGCTCTATCCGCTGGTCGGCCTGGCGACGATGGCGGCGGTGATTGCGTCGCAGGCGATCATCTCCGGCGCCTTCTCGCTGACGCAGCAGGCGATTCAGCTCGGCTACTCGCCGCGGTTCGACATCCAGCACACCTCGGCGCACGAGATGGGGCAGGTCTACATCCCCGAGGTCAACTGGATGCTGATGGTCGCGACGCTCGGCCTCGTGTTCTTCTTCCGCTCCTCGACCAACCTGGCGGCGGCCTACGGCATGGCGGTGACGCTGACGATGATCATCACGACCCTGCTCGCGTTCGTGGTCGCGCGCGAGCTGTGGCGCTGGGATCTCTGGCGCGCCGGCACGATCACCGCGGCGTTTCTCGCGCTCGATCTCGTCTTCTTCGCGGCCAACGTGCTGAAGATTCAGCACGGCGGCTGGTTCCCGCTGGTCGTCGCGGCGCTGGTCTACGGCGTGATGTCGACGTGGAAGCGCGGCCGCGAGATCGTCGTCGAGCGGTTGAACGCCACCGAAGTGTCGCTGGAAACATTCTTCAAGCGGCTCGCCCAGACGCCGCCGGTCCGCGTGCCGGGCACCGCGGTGTTCATGACCGCGCGGCCGGAAGGCGCGCCGCCGATCCTCGTGCACCACCTGAAGCACAACAAGGTGCTGCACGAACAGATCGTGCTGCTGACCGTGTCGATGCTCAACACGCCGACGATCAGCGAAGGCGCGCCGATCGAAGTCCACGCGCTCGGCGGCGGGTTCTATCGCGTCATCGCGCGGTTCGGCTTCATGGAAACGCCCGACGTGCCGATCGCGCTGGCGCGCGCCCGCGAGAAGGGGCTCAACTGGAAGGACGAGGACACCACGTTCTTCCTCGCCGACCTGACGCTGCTGTCGAACCCCGAGACCGGCATGTCGCACTGGCGCGACGCGATCTTCATCTTCCTGTCCCGCAACGCCCGCCGGGCCACCAATTTCTTCAACATTCCCGTCGATCGCGTCGTCGAAATCGGCATCCAGCTCGAGATTTAGGCGCTAGAATGGCGCCTGCCTTTGGGAGGTGTCTGATGAAGCTCTGGAATCACGCGCTCCTCGCCGGTTTGCTGGTCGCGGGGACCTTCGCCGTCACCGCCGGCGCGCAGGCGCCGAAAAAAGCCGTCGAGCTCGGGTCGATCAACTTTCCCTCGTCCGCCAAGCCGGCCGCGCAGGCGCCGTTCCTGACCGGCGTCAAGGCGCTCTACAACTTCGAGTTCGACATCGCCGGCGACGCCTTCCGTGAAGCGCAGAAGGCCGATCCCGCCTTCGCGCTCGGCTACTGGGGCGAGGCGATGAGCTACAACCACCCGCTGTGGGCGCAGCAGGATCTCCCCGCGGCGCGCAAGGCGCTCGAGAAGCTCGCGCCGACCGCGGCGGCCCGCGCCGCGAAGGCGCCGGCCGGCAAGGAGCGCGATCTGATCGAAGCCGAGGAAGTGCTGTTCGGTGCCGGCGACAAGCTGACCCGCGACATCGCCTATTCGCAGGCGATGGGCCGGCTGCACGCCAAGTATCCCGCCGACGACGAGATCGCCTGCATGTATGCGCTGTCGCTGCTCGGCACCGCGCGTCCCGGCGACAAGACGACGCGGAACTCGATGCAGGCCGCGGCGATCGTCCAGGATCTGTTCGAGCGCCATCCGCAGCATCCGGGCGCGGCGCACTTCATCATCCACTCGTTCGACGATCCCGATCACGCGATCCTGTCGCTGAAGGCGGCGCGCGCCTACTCGAAGATCGCGCCGTCCGCCGCGCACGCGCTCCACATGCCGTCGCACATCTTCGTCCAGCTCGGGATGTGGGACGACGTGATCGCGTCGAACATCGTCGCCTACAAGGCGGCTGACGATCTGGCGACGGCGAAGAACCTGCCGCGCGGCCGCGAGGACTTCCACACGCTGTCGTGGCTGCAGTACGCGTATCTGCAGGAAGGCAAGTTCGACGAGGCGCAGAAGTGCGTCGACCAGGCCAAGGCGGTCGCCGATAAGGACACCGCCGCCAACGTCCGCGACGGCTACGCGGCGATGAAGGCGCGCCAGATCGTCGAGAGCGCGAAGTGGGAAAAGCTGGCGCTGCCGACCGGCGCGGTGAGAGACGGCGGCGCGCCCGGCTACGACGGCAGCGCGGCCTACGTGCTCGCCGCCGGCTTGAGCGCCGCGAAGCTCGGCGATCTCGCGACCGCGAACACCGCGCTCGACAAGCTCAAGACGATGCGGACGCAGGCGGAAACCGGATCGAACGCGTATCGCGCCAAGCCGTTCGCGATCATGGAGAAAGAAGTCGGCGCCGCCGTGGCGTCGGCGCAGAAGGACACCGCAACCGCCGAGAAGCTGCTCAAGGAAGCGACCGCGATCGAGCTGACGCTCGACGCCCCGTCGGGCCCGCCGGAGCCGATCAAACCGTCGTTCGAGCTCTACGGCGATCTCCTGACCGAGCTCGGACGCGGCCAGGAAGCGGCGGCGCAGTATCAGCAGTCGCTGCAGCGGATGCCGAATCGCCGCGCGGCGGTGATGGCGCTGTCGAAGATGTCGCCGACGCGTACTTCTCAAGCGCCGCAAGCGCAAAGGTAGGCACCCATGAAGCGGTTCATCGCTGCATTCAGCATCGCGGCCCTCGCCGGCGCGGCGCTCGCCGCGCAGGAAACGCGTTCGACGACGCTGCTGACGACCGAGCACTGGCTGGATTGGGAACGGGTCAGCGACGCGCAGATCTCGCCCGACGCGTCGCGGATTGTCTACACGCGGCAGCACGTCAACAAGCTCGAGGACAAGTGGGACTCCGAGCTGTGGATCATGAACGCCGACGGATCGCAACACCGCTTCCTCGTCAAAGGCGGCGCGCCGCGCTGGTCGCCCGACGGCAAGCGGCTGCTGTATCAGGCCGAAGGCGAGCCGAAGGGCTCGCAGTTGTTCGTCCGCTGGGTCGACGCCGAAGGGCCGGCGACGCAGATTACGCACATCACCGAGGCGCCGCGCAACGCGAAGTGGTCGCCCGACGGCAAGTCGATCGCGTTCTCGATGTTCGTGCCGAGCACGGACAAGTGGACGATCTCGATGCCGGCCGAGCCGAAAGGCGCCAAGTGGACGCCGGCGCCGCGCGTCGTCAGCACGATTCACTACCGCCAGGATCAGATCGGGTATCTCGAAGACGGCTTCACGCATCTGTTCGTGGTGCCCGCGGACGGCGGGACCGCGCGACAGCTGACGACGGGGAAGTGGAGCGTCGGGTCGGGCGAGCTGCGCGGCGGCGCGTCGATCGACTGGACGCCCGACAGCAAGTCGATCGTCTTCGACGGCAACAAGTCCCCCGACGCCGACATGCAGTACGAGACGTCGCAGATCTACGTCGCTGACGTCGCGACCGGCGCGATCCGCGATCTGGTGACGAAGGCGGGCGAATGGGTCAAGCCGGTGGTCTCGCCCGACGGCCGCACCGTCGCCTTCACCGGCTACGCGCCGACCGGCCGCTCGCACACGGTGAGCGACATGTGGGTCGTCCCGATCTCGGGCGGCTCGGCCGACATGCGCAAGATCAGCGGCGACTTCGACCGCGATCCGATCAACATGAAGTGGGCGCCTGACGGCACCGGCGTGTTCTTCGACGCCGACGATCGCGGCTCGCGC
>JADMIO010945837.1_pt1 | contig 15413 bp, 12 predicted proteins | sample 8958161 | NCBI WGS metagenome assembly JADMIO01 (sample SAMN16585339, study PRJNA669376) | soil metagenome | isolation source: Crop rotation soil | place: USA: Cullars Rotation, Alabama | collected 2011
GAATTACAAAGCCCGCCCAATAATATGGAGATTGCCAGCGTGGATATTTCGCCAGCTCGAGTTGCGCGTCTCGCAGCGCGGCCGCAGGCGGCAATCCCTTTCGGAATAATGCGGTATAAAAGTGCTTCATCAGTTCCGCGGTCGCTTCGTCGTCGACTTTCCAGAGCGACGCGACGACGCCCGCGGCGCCGGCGTGCATGAAACCACGCGTGAGACCGATCAATCCTTCACCTTTTACGTCTTTACCGAGTGCGGTGCTGCACGCGCTCAACACGACCAGATCCGCGGGCAGTTTCAAATTGTAGATATCGCGCAAGTGCAGGAAACCGTTTTGCGAATTGCCTTGTTCGTCGAAAAGCGAGAGGACGATGCCCGAGAGTTCGGGCCGTTCATTGTTGATGATGCCGTGCGTCGCGATGTGTACGATGCGATAGCTCGCCAGCTCCGAACTGAACACGCGATCGCGATTCGCGGCAAAGCCCACGGCTTTCAGACTCGTGCTGCGCGGCGCGAGCGCGGTGATTTCATCCGCTTCGCGTCCAGAGGCGAGCAGTCGCGGAACTTGCAATGCGTCAGAGGTAACGCCCGCATCACGAAGCGCACGCCGAACCGCGTATAACTCCGACGACTGGCCCAACGCGTTTGGCGCCTGTCGATTTAGACGTGGATCGCTGGCTTCGAATACCGGATCGGCTAACACAGCGATTGAGTTCGTCGCGGTTTTGCGCGCCGCGATCTCCGACAACAACACGGCGAGCGTTGAGGCAGACGGTTGATAGACGATCTCGTGCTGCGCGATCAGTGACGCGTGCGAATCGGGATCAAGCAGGATCTGAAACGGAATGTACTGCAACGCACCGTCGGGAACGATCAGCAAGCGCCGGGTGTTGAGCCGGCCGGCGAGTGGGCCAAGCAACAACTTGCTCAGCAGCGCGACCTCGCCCGGCATCGCCGCATCGGCTTTCGCTTCGCGCTCCGCGCGCGCTTCAACCGATTCGCCGGGCACGATTTGACGGGCCGTGATCAGCTCGTAAAGACGTTTGGCTGAAGCGTCGATCTCTTTACGACTCGCGAGCTCGAAAACCGCGGCGCCCTTTCGCGTGATGACCCATGCGTAACTGCGTTCATCCGTGAGGGCAAACTCGACAAGGGTGGTTTCGTCGTTGAGGATTTGCTGCTGCGTTTCTTTCAGATTCAGCGTTTGCGGCAGCGGATTGATTCCTTCGATCAGCGATCTGGCGCGGGCTTTTTCGCTGGCGGCGAATGCCTCGCGATCGAACCCGGCCGCGGGATCGCGTTTGTGCTGGAGCAGCAGGATGTCGAGATAAAGATCGTAGCTGTCGCGGACGGTGGCGAAGTAACTGGTGCGCAGATCCTGACTCGATACGTTCGTGCGCACCGTCTCGCCGATCGTGATTGCCGAGCTGATGTCGCGGGCGGCTTCGTCCAGCTTGCCGCGGCTCCGTTCGACATGAGCGAGGTTGTAGAAACTGAGCATCTGGCTCTCCGGATCGGACGAGCGTTGCGCCAGTGCGAGCGCTTGCCGGTAATAGCGCCCGGCACGATCGAGCTGGTTTTGACCTTCGTAAGCCTTGCCGAGGCAGTTGAGCGTGTAAGCCGCCTGCCGCTGATCCTTTTCGACGTTGAGCAGGGCGAGCGCTTGTTGAAACGACTTCAGCGCGCCTTGACTGTCACCCTGCGCGTTATAGACCAGACCGATCGTGCGCAACGTGATCGACTCGAGGCGGCGCAGTTTCAACGTGTGGAAACGTGCCAGCGCCTCGTCGAGATTCTCGAGTGCTTTTTGTTCGTCGCCGAGCGCGTGATAGATCGTGCCCAGATTCATCCTGCCTTCGGCAGCGCCCCACTGCTGGCCGTTCGCTGCAAACAACGCGGTGGCTCGTTCGACGTATTCCAGTGCGGTTTGCAAATCATTCATTTCCAGCGACACCGAACCGATGCCGCCAATCACGATTGCTTGCGACGTTTTGTCGCCGATGCGTTCGGCCGGGACTTTCGCAGACTGATAAGCAGTCAACGCTTCCTGTTTCTCGCCAAACTTTCGCTTGATGTTGCCCGTGGCGATCAGCGCGAGTGTCTCGACGCCGAGGTCCTTTGCCGAACGGGCCAACGTCAACGCTTCCTGACACGAGTTAAAAGCATCGGCGCGTTGACCGGTATTGGCATAGTAGTAACCAAGAGCGATGAGCGAGAGTGCCTGCCCGCGCTGCTGGCCCAACTCGCGCCAGATCGCGATCGACTGTTGTTGCAACGCGGTCGCTTTGGCGAGATCCGAGTTGTAGAAGCTTTCGCCGAGAAGATACAACGCTTCCGCTTCGACGCTTCGCTCGTAAAGATTGCGCGCGACCGTCAGCGCGATCTGGCAATGCTGCCGGGCTTGATCGTTGTCTCCGGTGAGGAAATAGACGTAAGCAAGATCGTTATGGATGCGTGCTGCTTCGAGGCGATCTTTCGTGCGCTTCGTCAGCGATAGCGCGTCTTCGTAAGTACGTTTCGCGCCGGCGCTGTTGCCGAGCAGTTGCAGGATCTCTCCCGCGTGGCGCAAGGCAGTCGCAGCGTTTGCGAGTTTTCCCTCGTCGATCCACGAGTATGCGGCTGCACGATAGTTAAAGATCGCTTTGAGATTTGAGTCTTCGGTTTGTTCCGCGCGTAACTGATCTGCGTCTGCGGCGAGAGTTTCAGCAGTTATCACCCGTTCGCCGGCGCCGGCCCACCCGGCGCACAGCGTAACGACCATGAGCACCAGGGAAACTCGCAGGCGAGGTCGAATCGCAGTGTTTGCGAATCTGAAACTCATCGCAAAAGTAGCATCTCCTCCGTGACGAGAGCGGCGCGTCGCTTTCGCAGGCATTCGTCAGGAAAGAACACGTTCGGCGGATTGCGCATGCTGTGGATGTAGTTCTGCGCCAGGCCGGAGATCATGCGGTCTGAGATCATGCGGTCTGAGATCATGCGGTCTGAGATCATGCGATCAGAGATCATGCGATCGGAGATCATGCGATCGGAGATCATGCGGTCAGCGTCCGTCCCGTCGTTGTCCACTCGGTCTGTCATGGTGCGCACCGTAAACAATCGTTCCTCGATCGTTCCGTTCAATGCCTGCGCCAGCCTGCTGTCGGCGTTCAGACCGCGCGGCGCGCGACGCGTCAACAGCGTGTAAGTCTTCAAAAAACTGCCCCAGCCGCTGCCGTTCGCATCCTTCACAAAATCAAGATTCCAGTAGCTCGGCGTGACGTGCGACCACGGAAAATAGAGCGACACGCCGTATGAATATTGATAAGCGGCCCCTGAATAACATGACGACAAAACGAATTCGTTACTCAAAAATTCCTTCACGACCCGACACTGCTCCGCCACCGCGCCGTCAGCCAGGCGCGTTTCCAGGCGGTCGCAAAAATCAAACAGATCGACAAACTGTTCGCCGTTGTACGACTGCGTCTCCCAATGAGCCAGCAATAACGCATCGTGAAACGGCCGCTCGGCGGCGCTCACGCCGTTCTCGCGCCGCTCTTCGATCAACTCCTTCTCCATCAACTGCGCCAGTTTGTCGATCTCTCCGCGCAGCTTGACGACCTTGCAGACACTCAACGCCGACTGCGTCACTGACAGGCCCGCGATCCAGTAGTTCGCGTAGTAATTGACGTACTCCTGCACGATCGCGCGCGCGGCCGCCTCGGCCAGCGATTGTTGCTGTGGCAAGTCAGGCGAGACAAAATCCCGGGCCAGTCGCTCGAGCACCTGGCGATAAGGCCAACCCGACGCCGGACTGAAACTCTCGCACCCGATCAAGACCTCCGCGAGACCGCGCAACTCGTAACAGATCTCGGCCATGCTCATCAGGCAGTTGTCCATGCCGAGAATGTCGATTGGTCTGCCGTTGCGCTCCTGCTTCACGCGCCGGAAAACTTTCTTCAGTTCGTTGAAAGTCAGCGAACGGGCGCTGCTCTCGTCTTTCAACAGGTAATCGCGCTCGGTGCCGCCCGCGTGGCCCGAAAGCACGACCAGATAATGATCTGCGGGATACTGCTCGAGGCAGAAACTGATGAAGTTATAAAGCGTGACGGGCGAACCGGTGTCGGTGTCGTCAGTAAAACCTTCTTCTTCGGCGGGTAAGGCGGCGAGATTGCATTCGTACCACTCAGGGCGACAAAGCTCTCGTTCGCGTTTGCGTTCTGTGGCGAGAGCCTGCGCTCGCAGGCTCTCGTTTCTGAACCTGACTTCCCCGTAGTTACCGACGTATCCGGCGCGATCGATGATGTCGTGACGGAAGCTCTTCTTCTTGCCGCGGTTTCTGATGTGATACCGATGAGTTGGCAGATGAGGGTCGCAAGGATCAAACTGCGCGATGACATTCAGGTGTTTACCGAATGCCGCGTGCTTCATCTCCGTGAGTGCAAACATGCACTCCGTGGTCAGGTTGTTATCCCCCGCGAGGTAAACGATTACTGTCCATGCCGCATTTCTTTTTGCCATGCACTGACCTCCAATGGGAACGGAACTGAAAAAAATTCCAGGACCTGGAGTCTTTTTGATTCGGGGATACTCGCCGGGTAAAGCGAGAAAGTCCGAGGATCGTAAGGACGTACTACTTACCTACGTATTGCGGGACACAGTTAGCCTATGTGATGAGGAACTGTCAACTGAAAATTACGTGAGAGGACGAGCGGGGCGAGTCACCCGCGTAAATCAATGTTCAACCTTCGTTGAATAAAGGATGCCGTACATCGCATCCTTGTGCCGGTCGAAGTCTTTGCCATCCGTCGAGAGCATGACGTTGATCTGCTGCAACTGGCCCAGGTACTTACGGAAAGCAATCCACTGCAAGCGCCTGATCCCGTCCGGATGCTCCGGATTCGCTTCACGAAACTGAACGCCTTTGACGCCGTCGATCTCGACCCACTTCACTTCGTCGACTTCGCCGTTCTTCGCACGAGATCTTGCTTGTTCGTACTCCGCGTTGATGCTCGCGTCCGCAGGAAAATTGTCGGGCATCGCCGAGATACTGACGATCAGGTTGGCAGCGTCGGAGCCGCCGGGCGAGCGCCACGTGAACGACTTCGCTTCGTTCTCGGTCTGGGTCCACTTCGGCGGCACGGTCCATGACATTCCTTGCCGGTCCCACTTTGCCTGTTGGCCGCCGGCCAGCGCCGCAGTCTCAGCCGCGGTCGGTTCACCGTGCTCGACGTTTCCGCCGCTCGCTCCGGAGCTTGAGCTCGAACCAGACGAACCAGTCGCACTCGATTTGCGGCCGTGAAGTCGTTCGGAGAGATTGCAAAGAGACAACGAGAAGCAGATGGCGACGATAAGCGTGATTTGTTTCATCGGGCTCCGCTTTGTATTCGAAAATGCGGGCCAAGTCAACCATTAGATTACACGAACGTTTCAGCCGTGTTATTCTATGGGCCTTCCCCTCAATACCCCCTGGTTATCAACTTTTCGCCTGAGTGCGATTTTCCTTCGGGGAGTGTCAACATGAAAACTGCCGATGCCAGACCACGGGTTGAAATTGTTCGCCCGCCGGTCTTCCTGTTTGTCCTGGCTCTGTCAGCGATGCTTGTCATGATGAGCGGATGTGCTCGTGGTCCAGCCGAGTCGAACGTCAATCTGAACGTCAATACCAACGTCAACGCCAACGCGAACCTGGCGCCCGCAAACGCAAACGTAGCAACTGCGCCTTCCACGCTTGCGGCTCGCGAGCCCGACCGCTATAGCGCAACGCTCGTGTTCAGCGCCCAAACCGAAGGTGGCGAAAAGACCATCGGTATCCCAACGCTTTCGGCCCAGGTGGCCAAGAACGGTCAGGACCGGCGGCTCCAGTTCAAGTTACCTGACGGTTCCGATCTGATTTATCTCGACCACAACGGCACTCCCTACGCGATTCTTCCGGCGCGCAAGCAGTATGCTGAACTGACGCCCGAAGCAACCGGCTTCCAGTTGCATAAACTAATGACGCCGGGCCAACTCGTCTCTTATCTCGACAGGCTTCAGGGTATTCAGTTTGTCGATGAGGAACAGCAGTCAGGACGAACCGCGCTGAAGTATCGTTACCAGCGCACCTCGGAGACGAAGACGTCTGCCGGTGAAGTGAAGACTGAATCCTTCATCTATATCGACAAAGACACCGGACTGCCGTTGCGCGCCGAGATTTTTAGCCAGGCCAGCGGCAACGTGCAGGGCGTCAACGCTGCTGCGTTCGTGGCAGAAATGCGCGACATCAACACTGAACCGGATCTGAGTCTGTTTGAAGTGCCGGCGGGTTACAACAAGATTCCCGAAGCGCAAGTGAGGCAGCAGATCGATGCAATCACGAATGCGGTCGCCGCGGGTCTGCGGGCGCTGCTAACGAACATGAACAGCGCGCCGCCACCGCCTTCGCCGACAGCAACTGTTTCACCCGCTGTCTCGCCGGCTGCGAGTCGTACGCCATAACGAAGGAGTCGATATCACATGAGATACGTTGTCGTTCTGATTCTTGGAATTCTGCTCGGCGGGGTCGGCGCGGCCTACTTGCTCGGCATCGGTCCCGCGCGAAAGGCGCCCGGCGTCGCGGTGAAGCCGCCGGATAACGGGCAGAACCCGCCGGCCACCGTTGAGATCGGACTCGAGCAGAGTTTCGTCGATGCAGTGCTGGCGACAACGTTCCAGGTGGGAACGCCGACGTTTCAATTGGGCCAAACCGCGCCCGGCAGCAATGGCGGCAATCAGATCACCACGGCAGCGTTTCAGGGAGGATGCGCCAACACCATCACTCTCTTGCCCGAAGGAAGCGGCGTCAAGACGGGAGTGCAATTTCACAACGGCAGCGTCTCGGCGCCGCTTGCTTTCACCGGCAGCTACAGTTTCACGGGCCAGTGCATTCAGTTCAAAGGCTGGGCCCAGACCGACATCAAGTTGTATTTCGAAGAACCGAAGCAAACCGTTTACGGCAACGTCACGGTCGAGGGCGTGAATCTCGAAGGCGTGAATCCGATCGCGAACACGTTTGTCACCGTGTTTGTGCAGAGCGCGATCAATCAGCGCGTGAATCCGCTCGTGCTCGTCAGCGACAAGCAGTTGCAGCTACTGATTCCGGTGAAAGCGAGCAACGGCGCGGTGAAGGCGCATGCGAAAGACGTGCGCGCCGAGATACTCGACGGTTCGTTGAAGCTGCATCTGACTTACGAGTTTAGCGGCGTGCGCGGCGAAGGCACATAGGCCACAGACGAACACAGATGAACACTGACAAGGCAGTTAGTCAGATTGCGTGTCCTTAACTCAGTTAAGATGTCCGTGTTCGTCCGTGTAGTCCGTGGCTGGAACAGCCTGTTGCGCCAGTGATCGCTGGCGTTCGAAGTGGTCCGCGATCTCTTCCGCCGTCTTGCGGCCGACAAACGGAGTCAACTCCGAAACGCCCGCGCGCGCGATTCGTTGAATCGAACCGAAGTGACGGAGCAGTCTGCCCTTTCTTTTATCACCCACACCCGGAATCGCCGTCAGCTCTGAAGTGAAGTCACGCAACTCGCGACGCTTGCGATGATAAGTGACGGCGAAACGGTGCGTCTCGTCGCGAATCATCTGCAAGAGACGAAGAATCAACGAGTGCGAGTCGAGATAGATCGGCTCGTCCTCGCGTCCTTTCATCAACAAGTAAGCGACGTCATTGTGGCGTTGCGGCGGCTTCACGATGCCGACCATCGGAATCGCTTCGAGACCGAGCTCGCGCATCGCTTCTGCGGCGCCGTTTAGTTGACCTTTGCCGCCGTCGATCATGATCAGATCGGGCAGCGGTTTTCCTTCTTCAAGCAAACGGCGATAACGCCGCGTCACGACTTCACGCATCGACGCGACGTCATTCGCGCCTTCAACACTGCGAATGCGAAACTTGCGATACTCCGCGCGATTCATCTTCCCGTTGTCGCAAACAACCATGCCCGCGACGTTCTCCGCGCCCTGAATATGGGAGATGTCAAACGACTCGATACGCGCCGGGAAGTGCGGCAGCTCGAGCGTTTCCTGCAACTCTTCGAGCACGCGTTTCATGTCCGGCTTGAGCACGCGGAAGCGCTGGTCGAAGGCGAGCTTCGCGTTCTTCTCGACAAGATCGATCATGTCGCGCTTCTCGCCGCGTTGCGGCGCTTCGATTTTCACGCGCCGTCCGCGCCGTTTGCTCAGTGCTTTTTCGAGCAACTCGCGGTCCTGGAAATCAACCGGCACGTAGATCTCGCGCGGCACGTAATCCGACGCGTAATACTGCGCCAGCACATCGCTCAAAAACTCTGCCGGATCGAAATCCTCTTCGGCCAGGTCTTCCCAGAAGAACTCGCGGCGTCCGACGATGTTGCCCTCGCGCATCGTGAACAACTGCAACGCGAGCCGCTGTCCTTCGCGGTAGTAGCCGAAGATGTCGACATCGCTCTCGGAAGTGGTCGCCATCTTCTGCTGTTCGGAAAGACGAATCACGGTTTTGCGCAGGTCGCGATACTTTGCTGCGAGCTCATAGCGCAGGCCGTCGGAAGCTTCGAGCATGCGTGCTTCGAGCGCGTCAGCGAGTTCCTTGTTGCGTCCTTCGAGCAGGAGCCTTACGTCGCGCACCGCTTCCTGATATTGTTCCGGCGTGCACAAACCTTTGACGCACGGGCCGAGGCAGCGTTTGATGTGATACTCGAGACACGGCCGCGGCGCCTTGCCGTCGATCTCGATGTCGCAGGTGCGCAACTGAAACGTGCGGTTGATGAGATCGATCGTCCGGCGCGCGAGACTCGCGGGCAGAAACGGGCCGAAGTAGAGCGCCCCGTCTTTTTGCACGCGGCGTGTGATGACGACTTTCGGAAACGGCTCGTTGATCGTGAGCTTGAGATGAGGGTACGACTTGTCGTCCTGGAGCCGGATGTTGTAGCGCGGCTTGTACTGTTTGACGAGCGTCGCTTCAAGGATCAGCGCTTCGACTTCGCTGTCGGTTACGATGAACTCGAAATCAGCGATCTGGCCGACAAGCGCGTCGGTTTTGCGATCGAACGGACGCGCGCGGAAGTAGGAGCGCACGCGGCTGCGCAGGTTTTTCGCCTTGCCGACGTAGATCACCTTACCCGCCGCATCCTTGTGCAGGTAAACGCCGGATGAGGTCGGGATTTCCTTGAGTTTCTCTTCTATAGGCACGTTGTTGAGATGCCATTTTAGCTTACCGGGATGAAGTTTCCGATTGAGGCCCCGAGGGGGAAAACTTTCGACGCGGTCGGGTTTGGGCTGAACGCCGTCGATCACCTGATCGTCGTGCCGGAGTATCCCGAGTTCGACACGAAGATGCGCCTGATTGAGCACAAGCAGTCGGCTGGCGGGCAGACTGCGACGGCGATGGTGGCGTTGAAACGACTCGGTTTGCAGACTGCTTACGCGGGGCGTTTTGGATCGGATCCCGAAGGTTTATTTGGTCTCGAGACTTTGAAGGCTGCCGGCGTGAACGTCGACTTCGCTGAAGTCGTTGAGGGCGCGCGCAATCAGATCGCGTTCATCACGATTGACGTGCGCAGCGGCGAGCGCACGATCGTTTGGGACCGTGACGATCGGCTGGCTTACCAGCCGGAAGAAGCGCCGGTTGAGTTTGGTTCGCTAGGCCGCGTGCTGCATCTCGATGCGCACGATCCGCCGGCGTGCGTGCGCATCGCGCGCGCCGCAAAGTCGACGGGCACGATCGTCTCGGCCGATATCGACAACGTTTACGACGGACTACCGGAGTTACTGCCGCTGATCGACATCATGATCGGTTCGAAAGAGTTTCCGCGGCGCGTCACGGGCATCGCTGACGAACGGAAAGCGCTGATTGAACTGCACGCGCGTTTTGGTTGCGCGATCGTCGGCATGACGGTGGGCGCGGCGGGTGCGGTGGTCTATTGCGGTGGCGCGTTCATCGAATCACGCGGTTACGTCGCGCCGAGTGGCTGCCGCGACACGACCGGCGCGGGTGACGCGTTTCACGGCGGCTTCCTTTATGGTTTTCTCACCGGCGAAGATCTCGACACGAGTTTGAGGTTCGCGAACGCCGTCGCCGCCATGAAGTGCAGCGCGCTGGGAGCGAGAACCGCGCTCCCGACAGAACCTGAACTCAAAAATTTTCTGAAAAATCCGTGTTAATCTGTGGCCTATGAAATTCTTCTTGATCGTACTTTCCATCCTGCTCTTAAGTCTCGCGCCGCTTCAGCCGCGCGTCGCGCCCGCTGACATCGTCTTCAAAAACGGGAACGTCTACACCGCCAACGACAAAGCGCCGCAAGCGCAGGCGATTGCCGTCAAAGCCGATCGCATCGTCTTCGTCGGCACAAACGCGGAAGCGCAAAAGTACATTGCCGCAAACACGCGCGTCGTCGATCTGCACGGCAACACCGTGTTGCCAGGTTTTACAGACTCGCACCAGCATCTCTCCGGCGTGGGCCAACGCGAGATGACGTTGAATCTCGAAGGCACAACGAGTCTCGAAGATCTGCTCGCGAAGGTGAAAGCACGCGTAGACCAGGCAAAGCCGGGCGAGTGGGTCACGGGCCGCGGCTGGATCGAAACACACTGGCAACCGCCTGCGTTTCCGACGCGTTGGGACCTCGACAAAGTCTCGCCCGACAACCCCGTAATTCTCGGACGCGCTGACGGCCACGGCGCTGTCGCCAACAGTGCGGCATTGAAAGTCGCGGGCGTCGACAAGAACACGCCGAACCCATTCGGTGGTGAAATCTCTAAAGACAAACAGTCAGGCGAACCAAACGGCATGTTGCTCGACGCCGCGCAGGGACTTGTTCGTCGCAAGGTGCCGCCGACGACTCCCGCCGATGCGGAACGCGCCGTCGAGCTTGGCGTCAAACGCGACCTCTCGCTCGGCTGGACGCAGATTCAGGACGCGGGTGGAAGCTACGAAGACGTAAACATCTTCAAAAAACTCTACGCGGCCGGCAGGATCAAGCTGCGCATCTACAAAGCCGTCTATGGACCAGGACCGAACGCGACGCGACTGCTGAACGAAGGCCCGACGATCGGCGCTTTCGACAATCGCTTCACGCTGCGCACGATCAAAGTCATTTCCGATGGCGCGCTCGGCTCGCGTGGCGCGGCGTTGCTTGGCCCATACTCCGACGCGCCCGACACGTCGGGTTTTCTGACTGTCAAAGCGGAAGAGTTGCGGCCGATGCTGATCGACGCCTTGCGTAAGGGAATTCAGGTCGAGACCCACGCGATCGGCGATCGCGCGAACCGTTTTATTCTCGACGAATATGAGCGGGCTTTGAACGCCGTGCCGCCCGGAGAAAGAAAGATCGCCGAGCCGCGCTGGCGCGTGGAGCACGCCCAGATCGTGAATCCCGGGGACATTCCGCGGTTCGCGAAGCTGGGGATCATTCCCTCGATGCAGCCGTCGCACGCGATCGGCGATCTGTTCTTCGCGCCGAGCCGGCTCGGTATGGAGCGTCTCGCGGGTGCGTATGCGTGGGAGAGTTTCATCAAATCAGGCGTGGTGGTGCCGGGCGGTTCCGACGCGCCGGTCGAACGCGGCGAGCCGATGATCGAGTTTTACGCGGCGGTGGCACGCAAGGATCCGAAAGGTTTTTCGGGCGAGGGCTGGCATCCGGAAGAAGCGGTCACACGCGAGCAGGCGTTGAAGATGTTTACACTCTGGCCGGCGTATGCGGCGTTTGAAGAGAACCTGCGTGGCTCGATTGAAACAGGCAAGCTCGCGGACCTGACGATCCTGTCGGCCGACATCATGAAGATTCCCGAGCTGGACATTTTGAAGACGCGCTGTGTGATGACGGTTATCAATGGCGAAGTGGTGTACGAGAAAATCTAATATGACTAGCACTAGACGAGACTTTCTTTCGCTTGCCGGCAAAGGTTTAGGCCTCGCCGCGCTCTCGGTTCCAACCATCGGCGCGCTACTCAAGGAAGTCGAAGCGGCGACGCGCAGTGTGGCCCATCTCGTACCCGAGCAGGTGGCGATGGACGAAGACTACTGGTCCATGATCCAGAACTCGTTCACCGTCACGCGCGGCATCATTAACTTGAACAACGGCGGCGTCTCGCCAAGCCCGCGCATCGTCACCGAAGCACTCGTCCGTTACATCTGGCAGCAGGAAGACGCCACCGCCTACACGATGTGGCAACTGCTCGAGCCGCAGTCGGAAACGATCCGCACCGGACTCGCGGAAATGTTCGGCGTCGACCGCGAGGAGATCGCGATCACGCGCAACGCCTCCGAGTCGCTCGAAATCCTGCTCAACGGCATGGACTTCAAACCCGGTGACGAGATCCTCACCACCACCCAGGACTACCCGCGCATGTTGACCACGCTGCGCCAGCGCGAACGCCGTGAAGGTCTCGTGCTGAAGATGGTCCAGATTCCGATCCCGCCAAAAGACCTGAACGAGATTACCGTCGCCTTTGAAAAAGGGATCACAAGCAAAACGAAGCTGATACTTATCTCACACCAGGTAAACATCACGGGCCAGATCACGCCCGTCAAAGCGGTGTGCGACATTGCGCGTGCGAAAGGTATCGAAACGATCGTCGACGGCGCGCACTCGTTTGCGCAGTTTGATTTCCAGCAGAAAGATCTCGGCTGCGATTACTTCGGCACGAGCCTGCACAAGTGGCTTTACGCGCCGAAAGGCACGGGACTGCTCTACGTCAAACGTGACAAGATCGAAAAGCTATGGCCGTTGATGGCGGCGGAAACGAAGCAAGCGCCCGACATTCGGAAGTTTGAAGAGATCGGGACGCACTCCGCCGCGCCGCGCCTCGCGATCGGCGAAGCGATGCTCTTTCACAACAGCATCGGCGGTAAACGAAAAGAAGCGCGGCTGAGATACCTCTCGCGTTACTGGATGAACCGTCTTAAGGACGTGCCGAAGATTCGCTTCAACACGTCGTTCGATCCGAAGCAGTCGTGCGCGATCGCGAACGTTGAAGTTGTCGGCATCGAACCGCGGGCGATCGGGGCTTACCTTTTCGATAAACATCACGTCTTTACGACTCCCATCGTGCACGAGGAGTTCAAGGGTATTCGCATCACGCCCAACGTCTACACGACCTTCGGCGAGCTCGACCGCTTCTGCGACCTGATGGAGCAGGTCGCCCGGAAAGGCCTGCCGACCTGAGTACGAAACGGCCTCTCCTCCTCATTCTGATCCGTGTTCGTCTGTGTTCATCCGTGGCCGAACTTCGACCACCGTGCGACCGTAAAGCAGATGATGCTAGAATTCCTGCGGGAGGAAGTAACATGCCTGAAGCCCGAAATGAAGTTTGTGATGTAGCGGGTGCGATTTGCGACGCTTTCAACCAGATGGGGGACTTTTCCTACGCCATCATGCCCAAAGACCTGGCGCATGCGGTCGGCGATTTCAAGAAGGCCGTGCTGGCCACGATTCGAAATGCGGTCACCTGGGAGATCGAGTGGATCGACGCGCGTGTCGCGGGCGGTGACAGTTTAAGAGAAGAGTGGCGCGAGCGATGCAGGCAACACTCGACTGCTGACACGACGACCGCGCCGGGAGTCTAGACGAAAACACTTATGGAAGTCTTACTCGCAGACGAATACGGATTCTGTTTCGGCGTCGAACGCGCCGTCGAGATGGTGGAAGAGGTGGTTGACGAAGGCGCGCGGCCGATTCGCTCGCTCGGGCCACTGATTCACAATGCCCAGGAGATGGAACGGCTCGGCGCACGCGGCGTCTCGACGATCGACTCGCCCGAAGAAGCTGACGCCGACACGATTGCTGTGATTCGCGCACACGGCGTCACGCCGCAAGTGCAGCATGAGCTCGAACACCGCGCCGCGAAAGTGATCGATGCGACCTGTCCATTTGTTACGCGCGTGCAGCATCTCGCCGAGCGCGCCGCGAAACAGGGACGCGACATCGTCGTTGCGGGAAATCCGGATCATCCAGAGATGATCGGCGTGGTCGGTTACGCGCCGGATAATACTTACGTCGTACGCGATGCGGCGGAAGTCGCTGCGTTGCCGCCGCTGCGCGCGCCTTTAGTCGTTTCGCAGACCACGATCAAACTGCAAACGTTTCTGGAAGTCGCCGAAGCGGTTCGCGGAAAGGCCGACACTGAGCCGCAAGTCGTCAACACGATCTGTTCCGCGACGCGCGATCGCCAGGACGCAGCGCGCGCACTCGCCGGACAGGTGGATGCCTTTTACGTCATCGGTGGACGCCACTCGTCCAACAGCGTGAAGTTGCTGGCCGTGTGTCAGGAACAGTGTACGAAGAGTTTTCTGATTGAGACGCCCGCGGAGATCAATCCGGTGGATTTGCAGGGTGTCAAGAAAGTGGGTGTGACTGCGGGAGCTTCAACGCCTGACTGGTTGATCGATCAGGTCGTCGAGCGGTTGCACGCGCTCGATCAGTCCGCGGCTTAATAATCTTCCTGTTCGAGCGCGATCAGCAATTGTCTCGCGTCTTCCGAGCCGTACTCGGCAATCTGCCGGCGCAAAGCCGAGCGCGCCGTTTCCGCATCGACCGGATCATTCAGCAATCCTGACAACACCGATATCGGACAGCGCGCAAGGGCTTCGTTCGCGAGCTCTCGCACGATCACGTCCTCAGAACGCGCCAGCTCACAGATCTCGCTCGGCGGAAAACGCGACGTAAGCGCGTCGGCGAGCACATCGATTCGTTTGTAGTCCTTCTGGCTCTCCGCGCGCCGCACAAGCTGCGCGAAGACTTCCGCCGATTCGGTCTGTTCCTGCAAAACGCCGGCGCAGGTGTCGGCAATGGCTTTGAGTTTGGCGACCGTCTCGGTGTCGAGCGAGTTGGTCTTGTCCGCGGCGCGTTCGTCGAGGGCCGCGAGAAAGCGGCTCAACTCGAGATCGGCACGAGCGTCATACTGAAAATTGCGTGCGGTGGGTGCGCCCGAGGCGGCGGCTTGCAGTGCGCGTTCGACCAAGCCGCGGGTTGCCGGACGCAACTCCGACCAGACCGTTGCGATGCGTGCGCCCAAGTCGTCAATCGCGAAAGGAGACGGCATAGAACGGCGTACTATACGCGAAGAGCCACGAATCGCAAACCGTGATTAATTACTTGCCGTAGCGTTGTGATCCTTGATTTCGGCGATCGTGGGGAATGGGATTTTCACGATCGTTCCGTCAGGGCAGAGCATCTTGACGCTCGGCGTAGTTAACGCCTGCGTGGTTTTCATACTCCGAACTGTCCCTCTGACTCGCCGCCCATCAGTCGTAATGATCTCTACGTTGTCTTTGCCGTAAAGGGGCTGAAGCGCCGCGAGTGCTTTAGTTATTTCCACTTTGCTGGTCCTCCAGGACTATGATGCGAGCATCCCATATGCCAATGCAACTCGGGTGCAACAGCAAAAGACTATTCTTTCCAGCACAGTGGGATCCGAAGCTTGGAATTCACGTGACTTGAAGTCGCGGC
>JADMIO011664298.1_pt1 | contig 15410 bp, 15 predicted proteins | sample 8958161 | NCBI WGS metagenome assembly JADMIO01 (sample SAMN16585339, study PRJNA669376) | soil metagenome | isolation source: Crop rotation soil | place: USA: Cullars Rotation, Alabama | collected 2011
TTCCGATCTCGCCCCGCCAACAGAGTTTACCGTGCCTGTGAAGTTCGCAGTGCCACCGATGATGAGAGTGGAACCCATCATGGAGAGATTGAAATTCGATGCGATTGTCACAGTGCCCGCGCTGAACGCGACCTGCCCGTTACCCGTTACGTTTCCAGGCGGGTTGAGCGTGCGCGTGGCTGCGAAGTCAATGACCGCACCATTGCCGACAGCATAGCTTGCCGCGTCGGTGCCGATGTAGGCGATCCTCAGCGCGCCCACCTGTACGTCGACCGTCCCTCCAGTCGTGTTGAAGACGACGGCAATGTTCGATATGCCGGCGTTGACCGTTTTCCGGAAGTTGCCGCTGGTGTTGAGGGTGCCGGCATCGACGCCGGTGAAACCGAAGGTGGGGTTTTGGATATCGAAGGTTGCGTTGTTCTGGACATTGAGCTGCGCGCCATTCTGAAAATCGATGTTTCCGCCCGAGCCGACGACGATCATGCTTCCGCCAACGTTCAGCGTCCGCTTGTCCAGCGTGACGGAGGGGTTCACCGTGGCATTGCAAGTGGCAGGCAGAATTGTGCTCCCTGTGCCGCTCATAATCGCGCTGTTGGACCAATTAAAGGAGGTGTTGACGGTCAGGACAGCAGTTCCAGTGACCGCGCCGCCCGAGAGAGTCAGGCTTGCGACTGTTGTCGGAGTGCTGACGGTTACCGTGCCGCTGCTGATGGTCGCGGAATCGTTCAGTCCGGGTGTGCCTGTGGGATTCCAGTTGGCGGAATTCCAGTCGGCCGTCGCGCCATTCCATGTGTAGCTTTGCGCGAAAAGTGGCGCCTGGCTGGCGACAAGCAACAACAGCAGAGCGTGGCAGATCGATTTCATTCGAATGGTCCTGAAGGGCGTGTGGGGTTTGTGTCTTACGATTGCCGGAAGATTCCAAGTTTAGTTACGTTGTCTTTACGAACCGGTTACATCGAGCGACCGTAACAGGATGTACGATGTGCTGGAAAGTGAGACCCGCTCAGAAAGGAAAAACCAACATGAATCGAGTGCTCATTCTTGCCGCCATCATCGCCATTCCCGCATTTGCCTCTGACAAAGAGGAATTCTCGCGAAAGCTTGAAAAACTGGGCAAGCTGAGCCATCACACGCTGGAAACGGAGGCGGCAGCGTACTCCGCCGATGGCGTTGACACGACCGGCTTCAAAGCTCGCGACATCCTGCGGATGCACGGGGCGAGCGTGGCTGCATTCGTCAGCGCGGATGGCATGGGCATCTTCCGGAGGGAAGTGCCGGTCCACTTGTATACGACGATCAATCGGCTGGAATCCGAGGGCAGCCGGCCGTATGCGCCGTCGAGCCAGGAACTGATTGGCATTGCCATGCACAAGTCTCCAGTTGCATACAAGGCCAACTACATCACTGACACGGTCACTGAAGGCAAAGCCAGCGACATTCCAATTCGGAAGCTGGATGATTTCGAGACGAAGGCGCTGGTGAAGCTCAATGCCGGACGCGATCTTGTCACCGAAGAAAGCGCCGGGAAGCTGCTGGTTGTCGGCGCGATCCGCGCGAGCAAGGACTGCATGAGCTGCCACAGCTGCAAGGAGCGCGATCTGCTGGGCGCCTTCACGTACACACTGACGCCGGTGAAGGATTTGGGGGCGAAGTAGCTTTGCGGACAATTTGACGGATGATCCTGTAATTCAACAGGACAAGAAACGGCGCAACAGGCCAAATCATGCGGACGAGGGCGCTGGCCATGAAATAGACGGCAAGGTATGCCGCGGAGTAAAGGAGAATCAGTGCGACCCCCCAATGCTCCACGCTCCAGCTTTCGCTCGGAAGAACTCGCCATCCGCTCACGCCGTGCTTGCGGAGGTTGCGGAAAGCAAGTGCAATCGGGATGGCATACATGATGAGATTCAAGAGCTTGAGGCCCAGCGCGAACAGATCGGATTCAATGATCTTCTTAAGCTGCGCATTGGTGACGGTCGCGAAGCCCTGCATCGTGTGGTGAAGGAAGTAGTGTGCGAGCTCGTAGAACCCAAACGCAAACTGACGCAACGGCGTTTCGCGGATGTCCCGCGTGGCATCGTGGAAGAGCTGCTCGTCCGTTTTTTGACCGGACTCGAGCAACTTCAACCCGATTTGATTTTCGGCATCGAATGAATACTGCCAGCCGTCGTTGCCGTAGTATTTTTGATAAGCTTTGGATGAAAGCGCCGCGAGCAGGTATGGCGCGCTGTCTTTGGTAAAATCGAATTGGCGGGCGTACTGGGTCCGCCCGTAGAAGATTGCGCCTCCGCGGCTGTAGATTGTTATTGGCGCGCCGGCGAGTTCGCTTTGCTGATGTAGGTAAAGCTTCGTGGCGATGTGGCTGCCCGCGGCGGTAAGGAGCAAGGCGCAGCAGAGCGCCGGGTAGGTTTTTTTTGACTTCAGCCATGTGATCAGAAGCCAGACGAGACCCAATCCGCAGAATGCAAAATGAATAAAGCTGAAGCTGCCTTTGATCAGGCCTTGCGCGGCGGAAAGAAGAAATGCGGCAAGCAGCACCAAACCAATTCTCCAACCGGTGCTCCCTCGGATAACGTACGTCATCGCTGCAAGCTGTAGAAAGATTAACGATGCGGAGAGGGACTCTGTGTAGAGCGCGCCGTTGCAGGTGATGCAGAATGTCGGGATGAGCGTGACGACACCTGCAATGAGAATCGCGCCGAAGGTGGAAAGCCTTTCGGCGAAGACGGTCCGGCAGAGCAAGCTCAGACTGATGAGGAACAGAAGATTCTGGATGAGCGGTATGTGATGCAGTGGATCGATGCCGATCTTTTGCGCCGCGGCAAGAAACAACGGATAGCCGGGCTCGCGCGAATACGTGAACTGGAGTCCGTGCGCCAGGAAGCCGTTCATCGCATCGTGGTAAAGCTTTTCGTCGCTGTTGAGCAGCAGCGGACGGGTGATTAACGCGATCGCGATGACGGCGGCGACGACGGTGGCGGCCGCGAACTGGGCGATTCGGGGACGGGGCATGGGGGGATTATTGAGGAAAATAGAGAGGGCGGCAAGAGCACGCTAAAGCGTGAACTCCAACACACGCTGAAGCGTGAACTCCAACAGCTATTTGGTGGCGCGCGTGGAGAGGGCAGGCTCGGGGTCGGGAGTGTTCTCGTCACTCGGGGCAAATACGCGGTGGGCGAAAGCGGCAAGAACGAGCGCGACGATCACCAGCGATGCGGCGCGGAGGACGATCTGGCGTTTGTGGCGGCGCTGTTCAGACGCGGTGAGTGCGTCTTTTTTTTTGAGCGGGTCGTCGGGATTGCCCGGCCAGAGGTTCTTCAGCGCGAGCGCCAACTCGGCGGACTGGGCGCTTTGGACTTCGAGCGATTTGCGGCACCGTGCACAGGCGGCCAGGTGCGCGCGCAGGGCCAGTGCATCTTCTGGAGCGGCTTCCCCGTCGATGTGGCGCGTAATAAGCAATTGCGCGCGCTCACAAGCGGGGTCGAGCGATTCAGTACTCCAGATCTTTGATTCAGCCCGCATTGAACACCGCGCAAAGTATACGTTACGTTGATGGATAAACGTTTCGCGTTACACGTTAAACGTTGCACGATACGGGCGGGACTTGGTTCAAGGTTCGAAGTTCAAGGTTCAAGGTTGTGCGAGACAATAACTTTGAACTTTGAGCCTTGAACTTTGAACTAATCCCGGCGGTCTGCGCGAGGATCGCGTTTGCGTCCGCGGGTGAAGTTTCGTCCAAGGCGGTCCTGCAGCATTTTGCGGGCGCGCACCAGGCGGACTTCAAGCGACTTGACGCTCACGTGAAGGATTTCGGCCATCTCGGCGTAGCTCTGTTCCTTGACGTGCTTGAGGATCAGAACTTCGCGGTAGATGTCCGGCAGCCTGTTGATCGCCTCGAGAATGGTGCCGACGCTTTCGTCCTCGTCAATCGCCGCGCCGGGCATCTCTTCCACGGAGACGCGCGCGCCTTCGCGCATGGTCTCGGTGTCAAGGGCCACGGGTTGCGGCATGCGCTCGCGGCGCTGCGCCATGGATAGTGCGACGTTGCGGGTCATGCGGTACACCCACGGCCGGAAGGCTTCGGGAGCCTCGAGGCTGTTGATGTGCCGGACCATCCGCACGCAAACCTCCTGCGCGGCGTCCTCGGCCAGGTGGGCGTCACCGAGCACCGAGTAGGCTATGCCGCGGACCCAGGTCCGGTTGTTTTCGATCAACCGGGCCACGGCTCCCGCATCGCCCTTCTGGGCCTCGCGGACCTCCAAGGCCAAAATCTGGGCCTCTTCAGCCTGACGCGCCTGGCGCTGCGCGGCCAACAGTTCCTGTTCGGTCGGAACTATTTTCGGCGCAACCAGCGCTTTGACGGGAGCCTTGATGAGGGCCGCCCGGCGAACCTGTCGCCTGACGCCACCACGTGCAGCACTCGCCGTCTTCTTGTTCAAAATCTGGAAACTAAACCGGTTTCCAGCCTTCGAACTCGTATCGTGCATTGTCATTGACTGAGGCATAGTCATTGCTCCTACCACGAACTGATTAAATCACGCTTGCACGTTGTGTCAAAGGGTCGAATGAAGTATTTCTGCGATATTTAAAGCACGTGTGACGCAATGTGCACAAAATGCGTTATTCCATCATTAACCTCTTCAATTGTATAAACTTAAGTGGCCGACACGCCTTGTGTCGCCTTGGCTGCACATCCTTCCTATCCTAATCCGGATGTAAGCGTAAGATTAGGTCGTCGCGTGAGAACTCAATTGAATTATCGGACAAAAAACACCTGCGTTAAAGATCTTTTCTCGGATTTGACGTGCGGGGCTGAACCCATTACAAAGCACATACATGTCTCGAAATAACCTCGGTCCCAACGAGCGCTATCACGACCGCGTGGCTCAGCGCTACGACGAAATCTATCGCAGCCCGCGCTGGGCACTGTATTTCGAGCTTTCGTGGGATGGCCTGAAGCCGCACATTCCCAGCGATCTGCGCGCGCCGATCGTTGATCTGGGGTGCGGGACCGGGAAATACGGGCTGAGGCTGGCGAAGTCCGGCTACACCGTGACGCTCAGCGACCTTTCGCGCGGCATGCTCGACGCCGCGCGCAACAAGGCCGCGCAATTGGGCATCGACGCGCGCTGTGAGTTCGTCAAGGCAGACGTGATGGACCTTAGCGAGCTGCCGCGCGAACATTTCGCGCTCGTGATCGCGCAGGGCGATCCGTTCTCGTTCGCGGACAATCCCGCACGCGCCGTGAAAGAAGCCTGGAAGATTCTGCGACCGGGGGGCGTGATTGTGGCATCGCTGGATGCGACGCTCGCCGCGCTCGATCATTACGCCGAAAAAAGCGACGTGGACTCACTCGAGCGACTCGTGAAGAGCGGCACCATGGAATGGCTCGCCAACGATGAATCCGAGCGCTTCCCCGTGCACACGTTTACGCCCGAGAAACTCCGCGCTCTGTTTGAGAATGCGGGCTTTGAAGTGCTCGATCTCTTCGGCAAGACTGTGCTTCCGTTCAAGAAGCTCGAAGCATTTTTGGCCGAAGATCCCGATGCCGCCGCGCGCATCATGGCGCTCGAGAAGAAGCTCTGCCGCGTCCCATCGGCGATGGGACGGGCGAGCCATTTGCAAATTGCAGCCCGGAAAGCGCGGGAGTAGAGCGCGTTTCTCTCAACCCTACTCCTTCCCCTCTCCTATTCGAAAAACGTCACAGCGCCAGTGTCCAGGTCGTAGTAAGCGCCAACGACGCCCAACTCGCCCTTGTCGACCATTTCCTTCAGGATCGGGCCGGACTCGCGCAGTTGTTTGACGACATTTTTGACGTTGGCTTTGACCGTCTCTTCCATGTCAGCGTTCTTGGTGCTCTCGACGGCCGGCTTGATCGCGTCGATCAGCGAACCGATGTGGCCGGGCGCTTTGCCGCCGCTGGCCAGAATTTCGCGCGAAGCTTTCACCGCGCCACAGCGCTCATGCCCCAGCACGACAATCAGACGCGAATTGAGGTGCTCTACCGAGTACTCGATGCTTCCGATGTTCTGATCGTTCGCCATGTTCCCTGCGACGCGCACCACGAACAGATCGCCCAGGCCCTGATCGAAGACCAATTCCGGTGACGTGCGCGAATCGGCGCAGCCCAGCACGATCGCGAATGGGCTCTGCCCGCCGGCCAATTTCGTGCGGCGACCGATGTCCTGATGCGGATGGGTCAGGCTGCCCGAGACATAGCGCGCGTTGCCGGCTTTCAACCGCTCGAGCGATTCTGTCTTCGACACTTTCTCTCCCGTGTCGTGACCTCCAGGCGCCGCATGCTGCCCGTCCGCTGCCGCTGCATGAATCTCAGCGGGTGCGCCGTTCCCCTCACGCCCGCAGCACTGCGGCTCGCGGTCGCAGCCTCCGGGAATCAAACAGAGTACGCCGCACAATACGACACCGCCAATACCACGCAGCAGGTTGCCCTTCATGGTCTTCTCCTGAGAATATGGGTTTGAATACGTCCGATAACGTGCCTCAAGATGTTCGGATTATCAAGTTCAAATGCTGCTCCCTCGCACTATGATGCGTCGCATGAATCTTGATGCAGCAATCAAAAAAGCGGACAGTGAGCCGTTTCATCTGAGGCAGCTCGATGACGAGGGCAAGGCCTTTGACGTCGCAAGGCACCTCGACGTTCGCGGCCTGACATGCCCCATGCCCGCGCTGAAAAGTCTCGAACAATGCCGCGACCTTCAGTCCGGCCAGGTGCTCGAAATCGTCGGAGACTGGCCCGGCTCCAAATTCGAAGTCCCCTTCGCCGTCACCGGCAAACCGGGGCTGGAAGTGGTCCGCATCATCGAAAGCACCGTAACTGACGACGAAACATGGTGGATTTATGTGCGCAAAACGGTGTAAACGAGTCCGTCAGTTGATCAGTCGGTCAGTTGATCAGTCGGTCAGTCGATCAGTGTTTTTCCTGACCGACCGTCCGACTGTCTGACTGTCCCCCTGTCTTCCTGACCGACTGTCCGACTGTCCCCCTGACCGACTAAAAGGTGTTCGATGTCTGCGATTCCTGATTTTCATCTTCTGCGGCCGCCCACGGTCGTGTTGTCGCGCGTGCCCCCCGATGAGGCGGGGAAGTTTGGCGCGAAGTTCGACGAGTTGTGCGCTGAATTGAAGCGGCTCAACGTCGCCTTCCATGCCGTGGATTCGATCTACGACCTGCGTGAGGACGATGATGGCGCGGCGTATTTGCGCTCGGTCAAAGGCGACCTGATTTGCCTGGCGTGGCATTATCCGCGCGCGATCAAGTGGGTGCTGGCGCGGCAGAATCTGGAAGTCAACGGCCGGGCGCGCAAGCTACACTGCGTCGATCTGCGCGAAGGCACATCGCAATCCATCGCGCAGCAGGCGCTCGATATCATGCGCGGCGCTGCGAGCGCCGTCGTCGAGCCGCCCGAGCGAAAAGATCCGCCGCCCAAACCCACGCTCACGCCCAAAGAACGCGGCGCGCTCGCCGAAAAAGATCTGCCGCCGCCGCTCAACGCCGAGCTCTCCCCGCGCTGGTATCCGGTGATCGATTACGACACCTGCACCAACTGCATGGACTGCATGGACTTTTGCCTCTTCGGCGTCTACGGCGTCGATTCAGAAGCCACGCTGCGCGTGGTCCAGCAGGACCAGTGCCGCACCGATTGCCCCGCCTGCTCGCGCGTGTGTCCCGTCGGCGCGATCATGTTTCCAAAATACCAGACCAACCAGGCCATCGCCGGCGCAATCGGCGACGGCGACCGCGGCGAGATCAAACTCGATTTGTCCAAAATTTTCGGCAAGCCCAAGGGCCGCCACCAGGCCGCGCTGGAGCGCGACCGCGAGCTGCTTAAAGCCGGGCGCAAGCCCGTCGGCGCCGACAAAGTCGATAAACTCGCGGACGAATTCGACAAGCTGGAGCTGTGAAAGATTTATTCACCGCAAAGGCGCGAAGGACGCAAAGGAAGAGGTTAGGAGTTAGCAGTTTCGCGAGTGAACGTCGGAGACAGGATTCATGGTCAACGATTGTTCGAATGACATTATTGGCGCTTGCATCGAAGTCCACAAAACCTTGGGGCCCGGCTTGTTGGAATCCACATACGAAGAGTGCCTTTGTCGAGAGCTTTCGATGCGAAACTTGGCATTCCAAAGACAAGTGGGCCTCCCTGTTCAATACAAAGGTGTTAAACTCGACTGCGGATACCGGCTGGATCTAATTGTTGAACAGTCGGTGATCGTGGAGTTGAAATCGATCGAGTCGCTTTTGTCAATTCATGAAGCACAGTTGCTGACGTACTTAAAGCTCTCTGGATTGTCGATTGGATTGCTTGTCAATTTCAACGAAACTTTGCTCAAGAATGGCTTAAAGCGTCTTGTCAACAAATTCCCCACTTAGTGAGGGCGGGGTTCACCGCAAAAGCGCAAAGAACGCTAAGGAAAGAACCAGGGTGAGATGTCGCATAATGCCACCAGAACTCTAAAACAATATTTCAACTCATTCCTATTCCCCTTTGCGTCCTTTGCGCCTTTGCGGTGAATACCCTTTCGTTAAGAACTGGAGTTTTGCATGGACTTGAAGCGAATTGAGAGTGCAGTGAAAGAAATCCTCGCGGCAGTCGGCGAGGACCCGCAGCGCGACGGCTTGAAGGACACGCCCGCGCGCGTGGCCCGCATGTACCAGGAAATACTGGGCGGGCTTAACGACAGCGATCCGGGGCGGCACCTTAGCACCACCTTCGCTGAAAAGTACAACGAGGTCGTGATCCTCAAGGACATCCCGTTCAATTCAATGTGCGAGCATCACATGATGCCGTTCATGGGCAGAGCGCACATCGCGTATCTGCCCAAGGGCAACATCGTGGGCTTAAGCAAGCTCGCGCGGCTCGTGGAAGGCTTTGCGCTGCGCCTGCAGGTGCAGGAGCGCCTGACTGTCCAGATCGCCGACACGATCATGAAGAAGCTGAAGCCAGAGGGCGTCGCGGTGCTGATCGAAGCGACCCATTCCTGCATGACCATGCGCGGCATCAAGAAACCCGGAAGCGTGATGGTCACCAGCGCCCTGCGCGGCCACTTCGTCAAAGACCACGCCGCGCGAGATGAGGTCTGGGCGCATTTTTATGGGAATGGGAAGAGGTAGCGGGTGCCACGAAACAGTACTTAGAAACTGTTTTGCTCCGTGCGGACTATGCGTTGACTTTCCCTTTTTTTCCCGGCAAATATTTTCGCGACGGCTATTCTGCTTTGAACATATTGTTCGTTATTCTTGCGGAGGAACGCCGATGCGTCTTGCACGAATCATGCTGCTGGGTTGCCTGGCGTTGAGGGCAGCCGCGGGCGAGCAACAGCCGCCTCCAGACGACGCGAAGCTCAGAGAAGCCGTCAAGCTGATCAAAGAAATCTACAAGGATAAGCTTGCGAAGACAAAACCGGAGGACAAGGCCGAGCTCGCACAGGTCATGGCGCGGCATGCCGACGCTGATCCGGGCGACCTCGTCTCCCGATTCGCCTTGCTGCGTGAGGCTTCCACGCTGGCAGCGCAGGGGGGCGACATCGACCGCGCGTTGAGCATCATCGGCGCGCTGGAGCAGCAGTTCCAGATCGATGCAGCCGCGATGAAACGCGCGGCATTGAAAGCCGCTTCGGCCTCCGGCATCAAGGACGCCGACCAGGTCAAATACATCGCGGCGCTGAGCACACTGCTCGACAAGCCCAGCGATCCCACGGCGCTTCTGGCAGTCGGCAAAAACAAATGCTTCTTGAAAAATGACTGGGACGGCGGATTGCCGATGATCCTGGGTGGCAGCGACGCGGGCCTGAAAAAAGTCGCCGAGCTGGAGCTGACGATGCCCACCGATCCCGTCAAGCAAACTGCGATCGGCGACGGCTGGTGGGACCTCTCCGAACGCGAGAGCAGCAAGCCGGCGAAGCTGGCGATGCAGCTGCATGCCAAGAGCTGGTATGAAAAGGTGCTTCCGACGCTGACGGGGATCAACAAGATGCGCGTGGACAAGCGTGTCGTCGCGCTGCGCGCACAGGCCGATTACGAGCCGCCGCTTTCCTCCGATCCCGCCGTCGACGCGGCGCTGCAATGGCTCGCCGCGAGCCAGGAGCCCGACGGCCATTGGGACGTGAAAAAATATGGCGCGGAACAAAAAGTGGACACCGCCTGCACCGGCTTTGCGCTCTGGGCTTTTTCAAACGCGGGATACTCGGAGAAGAGCGGCAAGTACCAGGAGTCCATCCGCAAAGCGCTCGCATGGCTCAAGAGCAAACAGGCCGCGAACGGCCGCGTCTGGGACACCACGGACGCGCCCAGCCATCGAGGCGAAGGATACCCGCATGCCATCGCCGCGACGGCCATCACGCGAGCCGCGGGGATGTCGAAGAATCCGGAGACAATCGCTGTTGCGCAGCGCGCGCTGGACTATTCGACGAAAGTCCATCAGAGCGAACCGGGCGGATTTCGATACCATCCCAAGATGGAGGGGTGCCTGTCTGTCTCGGGCTGGTATTTCCAGCAATTCAAGGCGGCGAAAGGCGTCGGGCTCAGCCTGGATCCTTCCAGCGTGACCCGCGCGGCGAACTTCTTCAAGTCATTGGAACACAAGGCCGGCGACGCGACGACTTACTGGTACACAGTCAAGGATGCGCACGAGCCGCATCGCATCACCATGATCGGGATCACGAGCCGGACGACGCTCGGCCTGGAACTTGGAGACGCGGAGGCCAGCATCGAGAACATCATCAAAACGTCGGGCGTGCCCAAGTGGAGCGCCAACGGCAGTGGCGTGGATCTGTACTACTGGCACTACGGCACGCTGGCCGTCAACCAGGTGGGCGGCGAGATCGCCAGTAAATGGCGCAAAGCGCTGCGCTCCGCACTCATTCCGCACCAATCGAAGAAAAAGGACACCGCCGGAAGCTGGGATCCGGTGGGAGCTTATTCCACCGAATGGGGCCGCGTGGGCCAGACGGCGCTGGCCGCGATCATGCTGGCGAACGCAGAGAGGTAGCACGCATGAAAGTCACGCGCATCTTCGCCGTCTTCCTCCTCGCTTCGCTCGCCGCGCTCCAGGCCGCCGAGCGCCGGCCCAATGTCGTCTTCATTCTCATCGATGACTTCGGCTACGAATGCGTCAGCGCAAACGGCGGCGAGAGCTACAAGACGCCGGTGATGGACAGGCTTGCGGTGGGCGGCGTGCGTTTCGAGCAGTGCCACGTCCAGCCGCTGTGCACGCCGACACGGGTGGCGCTGATGACAGGTCTCAACAACAAGCGCAATTACACCCATTTCGCGCACATGGATGCATCGCAAAAGACGTTTGGCAACCTGTTCAAGGACGCCGGGTATGCCACGTGCATCGCGGGGAAGTGGCAGCTCGCGAACGGATACGAAGGGCCGGGGCGATTTGGCTTTGACGAATACTGTCTCTGGCAACTCGTCCGCCGCCCCGGCCGCTATAAGAATCCCGGCCTGGAGATCAACGGCAAGCAGCACGACTACACGATGAACGAATACGGTCCGGACATCGTCAGCGAATACGTGCTTGACTTCATCAGCCGAAAAAAAGATCAGCCGTTTTTTCTGTATTACCCGATGATGCTCACCCACGATCCATATGACGCGACGCCCGAAAGTCCCGATTACAAGGAATCGATCAGCGGCAAGAACGCAAAGCCGCTGGGCCATTTCCCCGACATGGTGGCATATTGCGACAAGCTCATCGGCAAAGTAATCGACCGGCTCGATGAGCTGCATCTGCGTGACAACACGCTCGTGGTTGTGCTCGGCGATAACGGAACGGGGAACGGCACGCCGTCAAAATTCAAAGGCCGCAACGTGCTTGGCGGCAAAGGCAAGTCCACCGCGTGGGGGACGCACGTTCCATGCATCGGCAACTGGCCCGGCCATTTCCCGGGCGGAAAAGTCTGCGCGGACCTGATCGATCCGACTGATTTCCTGCCGACGTTTTGCCAGGCATGCGCCATTCCGGTGCCCAACGAATGGAAGATTGACGGCCGCAGTTTCCTTCCGCAGCTCCGCGGCGAAAACGGAACGCCCCGGGATGGCCTCTATGCCTGGTACAACCCCAGCGGCGGCGCGACGGCCAAGGCCGAATTCGCACACGACGCGAAGTACAAGCTCTACTCGGACGGCCGGTTCTACAACGTGGAGAAAGATGATACGGAGAAATCGCCACTCGCCGACGCAACACTTGAGCCTGCGGCGCAAGCGGCGAAAGCAAAACTGAAAGCGATCCTGGAGCAGCACGCCGGCCCGCGCGACGACCACTATGTGAAACAGTCGCACCCCTTCGGCGGCGAGAAGGGCGAGGATGCGGAAGGAAACAAGATAGATGCTCCGGCAGGCGCGAAAGCCGTATCGCCACGCTCCGCCAAATTCGACGAGCGCGACACCAATCACGACGGCAAGGTAAACGTCGAGGAATTCATCGCCAACCAGACCGACAAGGACGCCGCCAAAGGCCGCTTCGAAAAGTTCGACACCAATAAAGATGGCTTCCTCTCGCGCGAAGAATTCATCAACATGGGGAAGTGAATCAGCGGAGTTTTGAAAAATGATTAAGACATCCTCAATCGCGCTGGTGATTTGTTTAACGCTTCCGCTGTTCGCAGCGGAAGTCGACTCGCCCGCGCCGCCCACTTCCCCCTTGAGCGCGATGTTCACGCTCGAGGACATCTACAACCGGCTTAACACCGGAGCGGCTGGCGCAAAGCGAACGGGAGCGTTCACCGATCCCACCACCGGCCCGATTGCGACTCGCCACACGCTCAACGATGTGATGGGACTCGCGCCGACGGCGGACGCCGCGAATGGCGCCGCGGCTTCGAATGTACTTTCCGGAAAAACATACTGGAGCCTGCTCGACGGCGCCTGGGGAACTAAGACCGGCACGATGCCCAACAACGGCGCGGTCACGATCAACGCCCGGAACGGTTGCACAGGCCATTGCCGCTGGATTTCACAACGAACACGGGGAGCGTGGCAAGCGCTTCGGTGACTTTGCCCGTTACGATCAATATCGGTACCGCAGGCTATCATGCGGACGTGCCGCTCAATTATTCGGCAACGGAGAAAGCCGGGACGGTCAAGAAGTAGGCGCTCACTTCCGCTCCGTCAGCCACTTCCACGCGAAGTAGCCCTGATACGTGTACGGCGCTTCGTCGCGGAGCTTCTCCAGCACTTTGAATGCGTCGTCGCGCTTATCGGAGCGGAACAGCGCGTTGGCTTCATTGAAGAGGCCCTCGCCGGTCTCGCGCTGCTTGGCGCGCTGCTCGAGGTATTTTGCGACGAGCGGTTTTGCGGCGTTTGTCTCGCCGTGCACGCGCTGGAATTCGGTCCACTTGGGAATCCAGTCTGCCGGTTTGCCATTTAATATTGTTGTGATGACGGGAACCGCTTTGGCCGCGGCGGCCTCAGCTGACTTCTGCATCATCGCGCCGGACTTAGACGCCTTTGCAGCGTGCCAGACCCAGCCCCACTCGCCGTCGGTGGCCCACTTCGACGCCAGCGCGAAGCTCTTGTTTTCGTTGCGGCCGTTCATCGCGTCGAGCCAGTCAATGGCCTCATCGACTGGCGCAAGCATGAACATGTGATTGAGCTTGTCCGGTGCGAAGAATCGCAGCTTCGTCCAGCCCATCGCGCGGAAGCAGTCGTAGGCGTGCTCGCCCTGCGAGAACTGCACGACCGGATCGGCCTTGCCATGGATCACAGCGATGGCAATGTCCTTCTGCTTCTTGAGCACGTCCGGTTTGCTTTCCCACAGGTTGGGCTCGTTCTGCATCCAGCAATCGCCAGCGAATGGAAACGCGCCGCGATAGAGGTCCGGATAGTTCAGAATCACGCTGTAGGTAAGGAACGCGCCCTGCGAGTGCCCGCCGACGTAGGTGATCGTGGTCTTAAATGTCTTTTGAACTTCCGTGGTCACGTCAGCAACAAGCGGTGCGCTTTCAAATCCGAAATTGTTCTGGCCGAAGGGATCAGTCCCCGTTTCACCGTTGGGACAGCAGAGGATGTCATCGACGCACCACCTTTTGGATTCGAAGCTCTGAAGATATGCGAGGCCGTTCATGTTCGAGCCGTGCAGGAAAACGATCAGCCGCGCGCCGTTGCGCGCATCGTAACTTTTGGGCACGCGCAGGAAATAGCGCATCCCTTTGCCTGCGGATTTGAGCAGCGCGGTGGCGCCGGGGCGAACCTTGGAGGGGGAATCGACCTCGGGCGGGCGGTCTTCTTTTGCCATGGCAAAGGAAGCGGCGAGTGTCAGCGCAAATGCGATATCAATTCGAGCGCGCATGCGCGGCGATATTACGCCTACAGCACGACCAGCGCAATCGCCGCCATCATCAGCGTCGCGCCGGCCAGGCGCCAGAGCAGGATGCTGCGGCCGAGGTGCTGCTCGCGGCTCGAGAACCAGTGGCCGACGATCCACACCAGCGCGACGCTCCACAGGCCGCGCGACGAGAACAGGATATTTGCCGCGGTGATGTTTCCGAATGCGGCGACGGTGGAGACGAACATGACCGACTGGATCGAGAACAACAGCGAGCCGCCCACGATCCACGGCCAAACCGCGCCTTCGAGTTTCATCAGCGACTCGTGAAAAAATGGAATGAAAGCGAATGACGCCGCGCCGACCATCAGCAGCGTGAGCGGCAGGAACGTACCGATGCCCCACCCCGGTGACCAGCGCCGCAGCAGCACGTCGAAGAGCGAGAACGCCGCGGCTGAGAGAAACGCCGTGATGATGGTCAGACCGATGTGATGATGGTGCTGTGCCGGGCGGCGATTGAGCAGTGCAATCGCCGCCGTGGACAGCGCGGCGGCGAGCCAGAATCGCATGGTCACACTCTCTCCGCCGAGAAGCGTGACGAAGAATGCGACGAGCACAATCTTCACGCCGAGCACCGGCGTGGCCACCGAGACGTCGCCGCGCTCCAGCGACACCAGCGAGAACACCTGCCCGAAGAGGTAGCACACGGCGATCACCGCGGGCTGCCATATTTTGTCGAGATGAATCGTGCCGCCAAAAAACCACAGCGGCTGATAGCAGAGCATCGTGACCAGGTTCAACACGAATGCCGCGCGCCAAAGTCCGCAACCGAGCTCGGAGGAGCGTTTGAGCAACAGCGCGCCGAACGCATACAGCATCGCGCTCAACAGCGGGATGAGTTGAATATATGGGGACAAGTTACGTGAGCTGCCCCAGCGGGCCCGCGCCGCAGTGGTTCGGGTTTCCGAACTTGTCGATCTTGTGTCCGAACGCGTGAGCGAACGAGAGCAGCAGGCGGTTGTGCGCCAGCTTGTCGTAGCGCAGCGAGCGGCCGGTCTTGAAGCCCAGCCCGCCGCCGACGAGAACAAATGGAATGTTAGATCGGAAGAGCACACG
>JADMIO012610897.1_pt1 | contig 15410 bp, 11 predicted proteins | sample 8958161 | NCBI WGS metagenome assembly JADMIO01 (sample SAMN16585339, study PRJNA669376) | soil metagenome | isolation source: Crop rotation soil | place: USA: Cullars Rotation, Alabama | collected 2011
GGTGGGGTGCTGCGCCGTCCATCTCCCCGACCCCCCTGCCGATCCCACGGCCCCGGCGCAGTTTGAAAAGCTCCCCTGCCTCTGGAAGCTCCTTCGGCGGGTCGTCTCCAAATCCCGTGACAAGAAGGCCCGTAAGCTCCACATCAACGACAGCAAGCTCGTCTATTCCCCCTCGACCGGCCTGAAGGAGCTGGAGAAATCCGTCCTCACCCTCCTCGCCGCGGCCGACGCTCCCTGCGAATCGCTCGAGCAGTACGTCCAGGCCATCTGCCCCACCATCCTCCCCGACCTCCAGCATTACCGATGGTACGGCCCGGCCCGCGACGAGCGCTTCCCGATCGATCAGGAGGCCGTCTCCATCCGCATGAGCGCCAACGCCCTTCGCTCCGAGCTCGACCGCAATGGCCTGAGCATCGTCTGCCTGGCGGCGCGGGTCGTCCCGGAGAAGCAGCTCAACGCCATGCTCGACCAGACGCGCAACAAGAGCTCCGTCCTCTTCACCCAGGCCGCCACCCACCTCGACCAGCTCCTCCGCACCTTCGGCCATCAGAATCTCGTCGTCTTCTGCGACCGCCAGGGCGGCCGCGAACACTACGGTCACCTGCTCCGCCTCATGTTCGAGGATTGGGCCCTGGAGATCATTGAGGAAGACGAGGGGCGCTGCGAATATGCCCTTCGCCGCGACGCCAACACCGTCCGCCTCTTCTTCCGCGAGAAGGCCGAGGCCCAATGCATGCCCACGGCGATCGCCTCGATGATCAGCAAGTACACCCGCGAGGCCCTCATGCGCCGCTTCAACGCCTGGTGGCGATCCCTCCTGCCCGACCTCGAGCCCACCGCCGGCTACTACAACGACGGTCTGCGCTTCCTCCGCGACATTGAATCCAAACGCCTCGAGCTCGGAATCCCCGACTCAGAACTGATCCGCTCCCGCTGATCGGCGTTAGCGCGCGTACAACGATCCTGCCGTGCCCCGGGTACAAAGAGCGACGTGCCTGCAGTTCACCCGGAAGCGCAGCGATGAAATCGCCTTGGAAAATCTGCATCTTGACGGCCATCCTTGCCATTGGGACCGCGGGACTCAACGCGTCAACCGAGGCCGCCCCTTCCACTCATGCCGACCACGCCGCGCTTAAAGCCCATCGCCCGGCGCGCAAGCATCATCGTCGCAAGCACCACCATCGTAAGAAGCATGCCCGCCGCCGCGTCCGGGTCGTCCACACCACGTCGACCCAAACCATCCGCGGCCAGCACGTCCCCGACCTCTACGAAGCCCTCCAACTCCTCCGCAACATGAACCCCACCCCATCGCACTTCCGCCCTGGCCGCTAGCCCATTATCACAGAGTATGAGTGGAGGCGGCGGCGTCGGTCGATCCGGGTTTGCGTCAGGCCTGTCTCGACCGCGCGAACGGCTTGAAGATGCGTGGTCGCGATCAAGAAGGCGCGTAAGAGTCCGACGGGCGGCGCGCCACATGTCCCCCTGCTCATAAATGAGTTAGATCGAGACGGGGAGTGTGTTTCCGCCGCCGCCGAACCTGAGCCTCGACGATGGAGGCGGCCGGCGCGGGTGACGCCGCACCGAAGGTCGGTCGCTCTTGCGTAAGTCGAAGATCAGAACAGAGGACCGCGGTTGGGGTCACGGGTGGGACCGTCCGCACCTCGTTCTCTTGCGGCGGCGATGCGGCCGCAAGGTCGCCTTGGGTCGGTGCAGTGTCGCTCAGATTGGACTGCTGGAACGCGAACGCCGCATCAATCAGGAAGTAGTCGTCGCCGTCCGGCGGCCCGCCCGAATAATCAAGGTCGCCGCCGCCCCAGCCTTGGGCCACCCCGTTCGCATGGGCCAGGTCGATTTGGAAATAATCTTTAATGGTGATCCGGCCATCGAGGTCGGCGTCGCCGACGCGGGTGTATTTCACCAGCACCGTGGTGGCGTCGACGGTTTGGCCTGCGAAGAGGCCGGTCTGCGAGCCGGAGAGCTTGAGCAGCTGAGAGGCCTCGCCGAGGCCGAGCGTCGCGAGGCCGCCTTGCGCATCGGGGCGGCTGGTGACGATGCCCCAGCCGTTGGCCTGGCCGCGGCCCGTCTGGAGCATGCCGGCGACTCCGGAGTAGTACGAGGCATTCCAGTCGCCCAGGGGGCTGACGTTGCCGGACGCGGCGGGGTAATCGACGATCAGGGCGTTATCGTTCAAGTCCAGCTTCGGATAGTAGCCCAGGAACAGTCCGGATGTGCGCAGAACGCGGTTGCCGCCGGCGGCGACGGTGAGCACGGCATCGTCGATCAGCGATATCTCCGAAACCGAAACGCTCGATGAGATGGTCACGGACGCGCCGGTGATGCTGACGAGGCTGTTGGCGCTGGGGACGCCGCTGGGGCTCCAGTTGCTCGCGGTGGACCAGCTCCCGCCGCTCTTTGGGCCCACCCACCTCTTGCCACGGCTCTCGTCGTCCAGGATGGTGCCGATTGCTTGATTGTCCGCGATCGTGGCCGCGGTGGGATCGCTGAGAGTGACGTTGAAGGTCTCGTCGGATTCGTTGCGGGTGTCACCGATGACGTAGATCAGGACGGCACCAGAGAGCTGACCGGGATAGATGTTGGCGTAGGTCGAGTCCGGGTTGTAGTCCTTGTTGGGGCCGCTGGACGAGGCGCTGCCGCCCGAGGTGGCGTAGCGGACCGAGATCGTCTTCTCGCTGCGCCCGGAAAGCATCAGCACGAACTCGAACGGCGTGGTGAGCGAGTTGCCTTCGGCGCGGGTCACGTTGGCGATGGAGATGGTTGGGTCCGGGTCGGTGTCGGTGATCGTGCCCGTCGCTGAGTTGGGATTGCCGATCAGTGCGTTGGTCGCGCCGGTGAGGTTCACGAGGACCTGTTCCGTGTACTCCGGGACCAGGTCTCCCTTGACCAGGATTGTGAACGTCTGCGTCGTCTGACCCGGCGCGAACGTGAGGGCGCCGGTGACCGGCACGACGTCCTTCCCGGAAGAGTCGGGGGTGGCGTAGTTGATGGTCACCGGGGCATCGGAAGCGGCCGAGAGCGTCACCGTGAACGCCAGCGGCTTGGTGCCGCTGTCGCCCTCAACGACGGAGCCGCCCGTGAACGATGCGATGCGCGGCTCATCATCGTTGATCCAGCCGATGGCCCGGTCGCCGGTGATCTCGGCGTTGGTGGCATCGGTCAGCCTGACGATGAAGTTCTCGCTCTCCTCCCCCACTCGATCGCCCTTCACCTGCACGACGACGGTCTTGCTGGTCTGCCCCGGTGCGAAGGTGATCGTGCCCGTGGCGTCGATGAAATCGTCGCCGGCGATGGCGGTGCCGCTGACGAAGTCGTAATCGACCGAAACGCTGGCCGCGGGCGAGGGCGGCGTATCCAGCGTGACGGTGAAGACGGCGTTGGTCGTGCCGGAATTCCCCTCGGTGACCACTGGGGTGTCGCCGATGCTCACCGTGCCCGGGACGATCCACCCCGGTTGATTCAGTTGCACGAAGATCCTCCCGCCGGCCGGGTCGGTGGTGACGACGTCGGGACGTCCATCGGCGTTGAAGTCCCCCAGCGCGGTGGCGTTGGAAGTTCTTGGGCCGACATCGAGGTAACTCCGCAGGGTGGAACCGACCCCGCGCGAGAAGGTGCCGTTGCCGATGCCCAGCAGCACCTTGGTATACTCGCGGGTGGTCGGGCTGTACCCGGCGTAGTAGCCGTACGACTCGAAGGTCGTCTTGTACGTGCTGGCGACCAAGTCGAGCTTGCCATCGGCGTCGAGGTCTCCGGCCACGGCAGAGCGGGCGATCGTGCTGAAATTGACGGCCCCGGTGGGTGCGAAGGTGCCATTGCCGAGCCCCTTCGCGAAGCTGAGCGTCGAGAACTGCACGACGAGGTCGAGCTTGGCATCGCCGTCGAAGTCCCCCACGATCGGCCGCCCCCAACTGCCGCTGCTGGAGGCAACGGGCGACTGAAACGTTCCATTGCCATTGCCGGCGAGAAATTCGATCTGGGTACTGGTGGCGACGGCGTCGAGTTTGCCATCGCCGTTGAAGTCGCCCAGGGCGACGCTGTCCGTCGCCGTGGGCAGCGAGTAGACGACGGCGGGGGCGAAAGATCCTCCGCCGGTGCCCATCAGCACGTTCACATCGTTGTGGTTGGCCGGGAGGTAGGTCGTGCCGCCGTAAGGGCTGATGTAAGGGACATAAAACGTCGTGCGCCCATTGACGATAATGTCGAGCTTGCCATCGGCATTGAGATCTCCGACGACCACCGACTGGGGAACCTGCTGGGCCAGCTCGCCGTTGGGGCCGGTCCGCGGCGGCAGGGTGAGGTTCTGCGGGGCCTGCAGCGTACCGTTGCCGTTTCCGAGCAGCACGCTGACGGTCCTGCTGCCCGAATTCGCGGTCACGACGTCGCGCTTCCCGTCGTTGTTGACGTCGCCCACGGCAAGCGAAAGCGGGAAGGCGCCGGTGCCAAAGTTCTGCGCCGGCCGGAGGGTGCCGTCGGCGTTGCTCAAAAGCACGCTGACGGTGCTGCCGCTCGCGATGCTGCCGTCGGCGTTGGCGGTGACCACGTCGGCGCGACCGTCGCCGTTGAGATCCGTGGTCGCGATGGCCTGCGGAAACGCGCCGACGCTGGAATAGACCGGCGCGGTGAGGCTTAGCAGCCGGCGGCTCTCGAGGGCCTCGATCGCGGCACGTCGGATGATGTCGGTGGAGTTTTTCATGGCGAACAGCCTTTCAAGCATCAGAAGCCGGCGCTGATGGGCGTCGGGGGGATGACGAACGTGTTCTGGACGGTCTCTTTCTGGAACCCGAGGACTTCGGGGAAGCGGTTCCCGGCCAGGACCTGCACGTCGAACACCTCTTCGACGGCGGTCTGGAAATCGACGAGGGAGATCACGCGGCCGATACGCCGATCGACGACCGCGACCCCGCATTTGAGCTCGTCGCGGCGCTGGGCGAGCGGCACGCCGTCCATTGCGGACGTCGAGCGGATTCTCGAGAGGCCGATGAAGGCGTAAGGACCGACGATGGCCAGACCTCGCGCAAATCCGGCGAGTCCGTCGGCCACGACGTTGTGTAGGCCGCTCGCGGGATCGATTCGTTCCAGCCGCCCGGTGCCGGATTCAAGCACCCACAGCGCGCCGTCGTGCCAGCGCGGCGAGTGCGGCATGCACAGGCCATCGGCGATGACCCGGCCGTCGGGCACGGACATCACCACGCCGCCGCGCGACTTGTTGGCGCGCCACCCTCCCTGCGTATCGGTCTGTCCCAGCGCCGTCGCGTAGCGCGGCCTGTGGTCCGCGATCGCCAGGCCGTTGAGGTGGCAGCGATCTTCCGCGGCCAGCTCGGTGATGAACGGCGGCCGCCAGCGCGGGACGAAGCTGTAATCCGGATTCAGCGTGCAGAGGCAGGAGAAGCGGGTGTTGACGAGCCACAATTCATCGAGCTTCTCGCCCGCCCAGGCCACCTCGTGGATGCCGATGTCCCCGGTGAAGTGGCTGGAGCGGGGGATGAAGCACGCGTCGTGTGCGCCGGCCGGTTCAACCTTCGGGGCGATGTCCGGCGCGTTGCGAAAGGTCCAGACCTGGTCGCGCGTGCCCAGCGCGATCCGCCGGGGGTCGGCCGCGAGCCCCATCGGGCGCTCGAACGATCGGACGAGGATCGACAGGCCGCCCTGTTGCTCGCGGATGACCAAGAGCTTGTTGGCCTGATAGGTGGTGACCAGCAACGAGATGCCCAGACGTTTCAGCAGCGGGGCAAACGAGTCGCTCTGCGTGTAATGGAACGCGACGGGCGCTGGCGGCGATCCGGATCGCTCAACCTGCTCCAGCGTGGGGGCCAATGAAGTTGCGGACATGGCAGATCGTCCCTATTTCGTCCGGGGAACGGGGCCTTGAGTGTGAGGGCGGTGGTGGCCGTGTGGCGGGTTCAGTGAGTTGCCCGGTGAGCGCACGTCCTTCATGGACTCCGTCGACGGGCCAAAGCGGCGGCCGCCGATGCGAGCAACAGCGCGCTCACAGTGCCGGGCTCCGGGACGACACCGGCAACGGTGAAGATTTCCGCGTCCGTGAGTCTGGGAGCGCCGGCGCCAAACTGCGAGTTGATGGTGTCGATGAAGGCGTTCGCAATCAGGCCCTGCCCGATGGTTCCCGGATGAAAGTCGTCCACGTAGAAATGGTCTGGTTGGGCGCCCGACGTGACGCGATCGATCGAAAGGCCCCCGAACGAAAACGGTGCGGGCGACATGACCTCGTTCAGCAATCCGAAGAGATCGGTGACGGCGACGCGCGGGTTGGCCTTGGCGATGGCCGTGATCTGCGCGTTGTAATCCCGGATGCCCGCGCTCACCTGATCGATCAGGGATTGCGACAACTGACCGGCCGCCAGCCGTTTGGGCACATAGGGCAGGACCGATTCATCGTAGGTCGTCCCCACCACCACTTTCACGTTTGGGCTCGCGGCCAGGACCGTGTTCAACGCCGTGGTGAAGTTGCTGACCGCGTCGGACACGAGCGTCGGCGGAAGGCTCGCGGGCGGTGTGGCCGCATTGAGGACGTTGCGAAAGTCGTTGGTGCCGATCCACAGGAACGCGAGCGTCACATCGCCGCTGGCCACCTGCGCGGCCAGGCCGGTGTGTTGGCCTTGCGTCAGCAGACCGCCGGTCGTCGCGCCCACACGCCCCCAGTTGTATTCGTATCCCTGATTGCGAGGTTCTCCCCGGCTGACGGCGCTGAAGCCGCCGAAGTTCCAGCCGTGTGCGGTGCCGAGGATTTCCACCCAACTGCGGGCCGTCGGATGAAGCGGGGAGAACTGGTACTCATCGGTGGTGCTGCTGCCCATCGCTCCCACCCCGTCCAGCAAGGCCGCGCGTGCACTGGCCGCGGCGATGAAAAGCACGGCCACGGCCAGAAAGCCACCGCCGATCGGATTTCGCATCCGCATAGGAATCTCCGCTACGAGAGCGGCCTGCGAGATCATGAAGAACCGTCCACTTCGGCGCGCAGACCGTGCGCCGGGACGGTGCACCAGGCCGGTGGGGCCCTTGCCTGGGATTCAGGCGAGCTCGGTCGAGCTGCGCGGCAAGTGCCCCACCGGCCAATTCGCTGATGGCTCAATGAGTGGAGATGGTGCCGTCGAAGGAACCGACGGTCGTCCCGGCCGTCGTGTCGTAGAGGCGCTCGGTCGTGAAGGTCCCCGTGGCGCCGGCAAACCGGCCCGTGCCGCCGGTGATGGTTGCGGTCTCCTCGATGTAGAGGACGCCTGGCGTATCGGTGGGCGCGGCGGTCCCGGTGAATTCGGCGTACAGCTTGTCGCCGTTGGCCGTGGTGAACTCGTACGTCCCCTCCGCCGTCCTCGTCGCCGGGTTCACGACGTGCGGGATCTCCAAGGCGAACCTGCCCAGGTGGGTGGCTTTGCCCGTGGCCTCAACATCGACTTGCCGGAGGGGTGGGGCGAGCGGCGTGACGCTGACATCGCCTTCCAAGCGGCCTTTGAACGTCACCTGCTCGCCGGCCGACACGACGCCGGCGCCGCCGAGGAAGGTGGCGACGAGCGCCAGGGCGACGGCGAACGCGAAAGCAAAACGTTTCATGGGAGTCTCCATCCGGTCTGCATTAGAATGAAGAGACATCGTCTTCGGCGCGCAGACCGTGCGCCGGAGCGGTGTCGCGGGCCGGTGAGGAGCTTGCTTGGCGGTAAGGGCCTCACCGGCCGCTTTTCAATTCTGATCCTTGGTCGTTTCTCACCGCGGCGCTTCGCCGCCGACGATCACGATCCCGGCATCACCACGTGAACCCAATGGCCTTTCTCATCGCCTCTTCGAACGCCCGATCGTCGAGGCTTCGTCGCAAGCCCAGAATCAGCTCGGCGTCCTGGCCGACCGGCACGCGGAGCGGCGTCGCGGGGTCTTCGATTGCGCGGGCGATGGCCAACGCGACGACCTCGGGTCCTTGTGGACCCGACGGCCCGGCCATTTTGGTGCCGGCTCCGGCCGACTGCTCCCAGAGTCCGGCGTAGTCGGCCGGTCCCCGATGGTGCTCGACATGGATGTCCGTGGCGGTCAATCCGGGCTCGATCAACACGCTGCGGATTCCAAAGTGACGGACTTCCAGGTGCAGCGACTCCGTCAGGGCTTCGAGCGCGAACTTGGAGGCGCTGTAGGCGGCTCGCAGCGGCGAGGCAACCCGGCCGTTGATGCTCGACACGTTCACGACGACGCCGGAGCCCCGCTTCCGCCAGTCGGGCAAGACCGCCTGGATGACGCGCAACGCGCCGAGCGTGTTCGTCTCGAAGATCGCTCGGAACCGATTGAGTGGAAAGCCTTCCACCGGCCCTCCGCCAGCGATGCCCGCGTTGTTGACGATCGCATCGAGCGGACCCACCTCCGCAAGGCACCGTGCCACGGAGTCCTCGCTGGTCACGTCGAGCACGTGTGCCTGGATGCCTTCCAATCCACTCGGTGCGGACAGGTCGGTGGCGACAACCGCATGCCCTCGGCCGGCCAGTACCCGCGCCGTCGCCATTCCGATGCCGCCTGCCGCTCCGGTGATCAAAACGCTCAGCCCCTTGGACATTCGGACCTCCTCTTGCGTTGCGATTCGCCGCCTACCGCGGCGCGTAGTCGCTTCGGTCCCAGCCCGTCGCGCGCACCTCTTCTTCCGCGATCGGCGCGACGTTGATGTTCGCTTTCAGCCGGTGCAGCATCGCCCGCAGCGCGAACGTGTAGCGTGCGAACATCGCGTTGCTCCGGTGGCCGCGGGTGTAGCGCTTGCGGGCCATCGCGACGAACAGGTCGATGCCGCGGCGGAAGTCCGCCTCGTCGCCGAAGTCGAACGACCTCCCGTTCGCCCTCGCGTGCCATTGCCACTCGGCCCAGTCGTCCGCCAGCCGCAGCCGCTCCGCGTCGGCCGGGTCGTCGCCGATCATCAACCACTCCTTCAGCACGGCAATCCGGTCCTCGCGCCGCCCGGTCGTCATCGGGCGGTCGTTCTTGCGGGCCCATTCCCACAGGGCGTCGTCCACGTCCATCATGCACCCGAAATCGATCACGCCCAGCCGCCCGTCGTCCATGAACAGGAAGTTGCCCGGGTGCAGGTCCAGGTAAAACACGCGGCCGGCATAGAACATCCGGTACCACGCCCGCAGCATCTTTTCGGCGAAGGCGTTGCGCAGTTCCTGAGACGGGCTCGACGCCAGGAATTGATCCAGGTGGACGCCGTCCAGCCGCTCCATCGTCAGCACGCGGCCGGTCGAGTGCTCGGGGTAGACGCGCGGCACCACGATCCCGTCCTCGTCGCGGAACAACGACCCGACTTTCTGGAGCGTCGCCGCCTCGCGCCGGTAATCCGTCTCCTGAGCGAGGCGCAGGCGCAGGTCGTCGAATTGCTCGCGCGTCTGCTCCCAGTCGGCGCCGAGCCGCGACGGCAGGAGGAACAGGAAGAAGTTGTCGAAGTCTTCCTTCAGGGTGCGGGCGATGCCGGGATACTGGATTTTCACCGCCACGTCCTGGCCCCCCTTGAGAATCGCACGGTGCACCTGCCCCAGCGACGCCGCCGCGAACGCGCGCTTCTCGAAGCGGGCGAAGACGTCCTCGACGTCGTGACCGAGCTCGTTGGCGGCCATCTCACGCAGGAGCGACCAGTGCATCGGCGGGGCGGAGAAGTGAAGCTCATCCAGCGTCTCGGCGAACCGCGCTGGAAGGATGTCCGGGAAGTTCGCCAGCGTCTGCCCGAGCTTCATCGTTGCCCCGCGAAGGTAATTCATCGAATCCAGCACCCGCGCTGCCGTGCGCCAGTGCGTCTCGGCAAGCATCCGCTCGCGGCTCGCCGCGTCCGTGAACCAGCCGCGCACCCAGTAGAACAGGTACGCCGCCGCGATTTTCGTTTGCAACGCGCCCAGCAGTCCCATGCGCTGAATCCGCCCGAGCGGCACGGGGCGCATCTTCCATTGTGACACCGGCGGGGAGAGCGCCGCGTCGGCGGCGGCGGGAGACCCGCTGTCGAGTTGTTCCGGGAGTGCTTGCATCAATTGAGCGAGGGTCGCCATTGGATGGGTTCCTTATCATTGGCCCACGGGCCGGCCGACGCGGGTGGGCCCGCCCCGCAACCAGCCGACGAACATGTTGATCGAGTCGTCGAGCAGGGCGAGCGTGTCCTGCTGCTTGGGCGAGTCGTCATTCGCCCAGAAGACCAGCACGCCGGTGTAGAGCGCCCAGTAGAGTTGCAGGGCGGTGGCCGGCAGTTCGCCCAGGCCTCGCCGGGCGGCGATCGAGGCGACGGCTTCCAGGTGTCCGGCCCGCAGGGAGGTGGCCTCCTCATCCGCGCCGGCGGCCAGGGGACTCAGGGAAGTCTCGAGCAATACCGGGAGGTGTTTTCGGAGCGGCGATAGTTTCCGGAGGTCCGCCGCGACGAGGGCGAATAGATCTTCTTCAAGCGATTCGCCGTCAAACTCCGGCGCTCCGACCTCGTCGCGTGTCTGGCCGATCGCCTCGTTAGCGAGGGAGGCGACGATCGCCTCCTTGGTGGCGAAGTAATTGAACAGCGTCCCTGTGGCGATCCCGGCCGAGACGGCGATGTCGCGCGTGGCGGTGGCGTCGTAGCCGCGTTCGCGAAACAACCGGCGCGCGGCTTCGAGGATCTTCCTTCGCGTGGCAACCTTGGTTTGAGCGGTAATTCGCATCGGATTTTTTATGACTGTGCTCATATTAAATCACCGGGCGGCGGCGTCAAGAGGAAAATGACTATGCTCATATAATTTCCTGGTCGTGGTTGTGAATGCTTGTAAATGGGAGTCGCGGAAGGCAGGCCGTCAGGGCGCGGCTACGAATCGGTCAAGTTTCCATCCACGGGGGGTCTGGATCATCGTGGCCAGACTCTGCGTTTTGGTGTCCGGCTCGACGCCGCCGGTCACCTCGATCCGCAACACGACCTGATCGGGTGCGACGGCCTTCAGCCCCACGATCGTGAAACCGGCGGTATTCCGAAAGTCGTGGGACAACCCACCCGGGGCCGGAACGCCGCCGCCCATTTTCTCGGCCAGTGCGGTCGGGCCGAGGCTTCCGATCGCCGTCCGCACGTCGTCGTTGGATAGCGCCCAGAACAGCGTGAGGAATGCGTCTTCCGGGGTCGCGTAGCCGGCGAAGTGCCAGAATGCGCGGGGATAGTCCTGAGACAGAGGGGTTTCCACAGCCGCGCTCGAGCTGGTGGCGAGAGGGGAGGTCGCTGGCGAAGAGAAGGCAGACGTCGGCGTCGCCGGCGACGTTTGGGGCGGGGTCCCCGCCCGACGATCGGAGAGCACCAGCGGGATGGCCGCGCCGCCGAGCACGACGATGACGATCGCGGTAGAGAGAGCTGCTTTCGCTTTCATAATCGCCAATCCTCTCAGGATCACGGCCACCGCAATGCCTCCCGCACCCGCGGTGGCGCCACCGCCAGCGAGGGCAATGCCCGCGGCGCTCGTCGCGAGCCCGGCGGGCGCATCCACGACGGCGTGGGCCGCCATCAAGGTCGCCAACCCGTCGGCCGACAGCATCATGCCGCGCCCTGCGAAGAACGCCCGAAGCTTTTCGATCCCGCGGCTGACGCGCTTGCGCGCCGCCTCCTCGCTGACGCCCAGCGCCGCGCCGACCGATTGCAGTTCCCGTCGTTCGAAGTATCTCAGGACGATCGCGTCGCGCTCGGGCGCGCCCAGCGAGTCCATCGCCGCTTCCAGCGCAGGGGCGAGCGCTTCCCAGTCGGGCTCGCGTCGCTCATCGTTGGAAGGCCTGGTTGCCATCGCCCGCATCTCCCTGGCCGCGCGGCGCCGCTCGGTCCGCAGGACCTGTGACGAGACAAAACACGTGTGTCGATAGAGCCATCCCCCGAGCACCACGTCCCGCGGCAGCGACCCCGCCTTGCACGCCAGCGCGCAGAACACCGTCTGGACGACGTCTTCCGCCAGATGCCGGTCGCGCATCTGCCGCAGGGCGGCCGAGTAAACGAGGTCCACGTACCGCGCGACCAGCTCGCGAAACGCCGCTTCGTTGCGCTCGTCTGCATACGACCGAAGGAGTTCGCTGGCGTCAATCACGGTGTCCACAACAAATAGAAGCCGCCCTCCGGCAAAGCGGACAGAGGAAAATCCTCTACGGCGGCACCATCGCGACGGCGCGACGTCGCGAGTCAAGGCTACTCTCCACCCTTGGCCGCGGCTACGATAGTCCGTTTTTCCGAGGTCCTCCGCTCATGGCTTTAATGCTCGGCTGCGATTCGCTCACCAAGTCTTTCGGCGCCCGCACGCTCTTCCGCGGACTGTCGATCTCCTTCAACGAAGGAGAACGCGTCGGCCTGATTGGTCCCAACGGTTCCGGTAAGTCGACGCTCCTCCAGCTCCTGGCCGGGCTGGAGCAGGCGGACTCCGGCCAGGTGCTCTCCAAGCGCCGGCTCCGGCTGGCCTACCTGCCACAGGAGGAGTCGTTTCGAGGCGGCGCGACCGTGCAGCAGGTGCTCGTCGAGGCGCAGGCCGAGGACCATCACGTTGACGAACACGACCGAGGCACGCAGGCGTCGATCATGATGGGCCGGATGGGTTTTGAGGACCCCGACCGCCCCGTCGAAGCCCTCTCGGGCGGTTGGCGGAAACGGTTGGCTCTGGCGCGGGAGTTGATCAAGGGTCCCGAGCTTCTCCTGCTCGACGAGCCCACCAACCACTTGGACGTCGAGGGCATCCTCTGGCTGGAAAAGCTGCTCAAGAGCGCGTCGTTCGGATTTCTCCTGGTCAGCCACGATCGCTACATCCTGGAGAACACGACCAATCGCATGGTGGAGCTGAGCCGGGCCTACGCCGAGGGGTACTTCAGCATCAACGGCCCCTACAGCCAGTTCCTCGAGAAGCGGGAGGAGTTCCTCGAAGCGCAGAAGTCCGAACAGCAGGCGCTGGCCAGCCGCGTGCGCCGTGAAATCGAGTGGCTCCGCCGCGGCGCCAAGGCCCGCACCACCAAAGCCAAGGGGCGCATCGAGCAGGCCGGGCGAATGATGGACGACCTGGCCGAGCTCAAGGTCCGCAACACGCAGGGCGGCTCGGCGGCCATCGACTTCACCGCCTCCGGGCGGCAGACCCGAAAGCTGCTGGAGGCCCGATCCATCTCCAAATCGCTCGGCGGCAAGCCCCTCTTTCAAAAGCTCGACCTCGTCCTCTCGCCCGGCCTGAAGCTCGGCCTGCTCGGCCCCAACGGCTCGGGGAAATCCTCGCTCATCCGCGTCCTCTCCGGCGAACTGCAGCCGGATTCCGGGTCGATCAAGCGCGCCGACGGCTTGAAGGTCGTGCGCTTCGAGCAGAACCGTGCCAGCCTGGACAAGGACGTGACGCTCAAGGTCGCCCTCTCCCCCAAGAGCGAGACCGTCACCTACCGCGGCGGCTCGATGCACGTCTCGGGCTGGGCGCGGCGCTTCCTCTTTCGCACCGAGCAGCTCGACATGCCCGTCCGCGACCTCTCGGGCGGCGAACAATCGAGGATCCTCATCGCCCAGCTCATGCTCCAACCCGCGGACATCCTGATCCTCGACGAGCCCACCAACGACCTGGACATCTCCACCCTCGAAGTGCTCGAGGAGAGCCTCGAGGATTTTCCCGGAGCGCTCGTGCTCGTGACCCACGATCGGTTCATGCTCGACAACCTCAGCACCGATCTGCTCGCATTGGATGGCCAGGGCAACGCCAGCATCTACGCCGATCTGGCGCAGTGGGAGGCGGCTCAGGCGCGACCGGCGGAAGCGAGAAAGCCCGCTCCCGCGAAGGCCGCGCCCACCGCCCCCACCCCCAAGCCCGCCTCCCGCAAGCTGACCTACATGGAGCAGCGGGAGTGGGAGCAGATGGAAGGGAAGATCCTCGACGCCGAAGGAAAGGTGGAGGAATTCAAGAAGCAGATGGAAGATCCCGCGGTCCTGTCCAACCGCGATCGACTTCACGTCTGCTGCGAGGAGTTGGGGAAGGCGGAGGAGATGGTTCGCCATCTGTACGCACGCTGGGCCGAGCTGGAGTCAAGACAGAAGGGTTGAAGTCCCCCCTCCCACCCTTCGCTGCAATGCCGCGAATCCCGCTCAACATCCATTCGTAGCAGGGCCGGCCTGCGCCGGCCGCTAGAACTGCGCACCTCTGAGGGCCAACCGGCGTTCGGGTGACGGATCTCGGCGAAGAATGGGAGAGGCCATGCGGGAGAGGCAGCAGCGGTGGATGTGGGCCGTCCTCGGGCTCGGGCTGGCGTTCAGAGATGGGCCAGCGGGCGTGGCCAATGCGGCCGTCGTTTCCATCGGTCCAACGGCCGACACGTTCGTCGCCGCCGCGTTTCCGGCCAATGTCTATGGCGCGGCCGGCGCGTTTGCCGTCTCGCCCGCGGGCTCCCTAAAGGGGGAAATGCAAAGCCTTCTTCAGTTCAGCACCAGCGCCGTCAAGAACAGCTTCGATGCGCAATTCGGAGCAGGCCAATGGCAGGTCGATTCCGTTTCGCTAAAGCTCTTTGCGGCCCCGGCCATCATCAACTCGATCTTCAACAATCAGGCACCGGGGAGCTTCAACGCACAGTGGATGCAAACTGACTCGTGGGTTGAAGGGGAGGGAACCCCCAATATTTCGAAATCAACCGACCTGGGCGCGCCGGGAGTCAGCTTCAAGACGCTCCCTTCGGTCCTCTCCTCGGGTGACCAGCCGCTCGGAACCTTCCACTTTGCCGACGATGAGAGCAGTTTCGAGGAACACATCTTCACTCTCGCGCCCGGCCTTTTGTCGGACCTTCAGTCTGGCAGCCCCGTGAGCCTGCGCCTCTTCACCACCAACCCCGGCATGAGCGCCACGTACAACTCGCGCTCGTACTTTGGCGCTGGCAGCCGCCCCGTCCTCACGGTCGAGGCATCACAGGTCGTGCCCGAGCCGACCGGGATCGTCACGCTCGGGGCGGCCGCCGTTCTGAGCCTCTCACGCCGCACGCGCCGTCGATGACGGCGAGGGCCCGACCCGGTCACTTCGCATCCCTGGTCTGATCCAGCGCCTGCTTCGCGGTCGTCAGGTGCGTCCGCAGCGCGCCCAGCGTCGCGGTGCCGAAATAGGCCGAGGCGCTGACCGCTTCCCCCGTGATGGATGACACCTGCGTGCAGCGCGTCGCGCCCATTCGCACGCCGCCGGTGCTGAAGTTGGTGAACTCCACGTCGCCGCGCGTTCGGAAGCGCCCCTCGACGTTGAGCATCTTCGAGGCCGCCCGGTCCATGCGCTGGAGCGTGTCCAGGGCCTCCATCACCCCGCCCAGCTCGTCGTAGTCGATGTAGGAGCCCGCGTCGTGCCCCTGGCCCTGGCTGACCTCAATGAGCACGCCCTGCTCGCGGTTGCCGCGGGCATCGCTGAGCTCGACGGCGGTGATGCGGACGCCCGTGCCTTCCTCCCCGGTGATGCTGGCGA
>JADMIO011081510.1_pt1 | contig 15406 bp, 16 predicted proteins | sample 8958161 | NCBI WGS metagenome assembly JADMIO01 (sample SAMN16585339, study PRJNA669376) | soil metagenome | isolation source: Crop rotation soil | place: USA: Cullars Rotation, Alabama | collected 2011
GCTTAAGCTATAATATTATATAAAGTATGGCATCTCATAAAGAATCAATAATAAGAGAACCGTTAATTACGGGTAAAGACATTACCTACGCTAAAGTAACTAACGATGTTCTTACACCTGTTGAAAATGCACCTAACAAAGCCTGGTGGATAGGTTTCATCGTATCCTCATTAGGCGCCTGCCTTTGGGTGGTTGCTGTTAGCTGGACTTTCTGGTTCGGTATCGGATCATGGGGTTTGAATAAAACTGTAGGCTGGGCCTGGGACATCACCGGTTTCGTGTGGTGGGTAGGTATTGGTCACGCAGGTACACTTATTTCGGCTATCTTATTGCTGTTCCGTCAAAACTGGCGTAACTCAATTAACCGCTCTGCCGAGGCGATGACAATCTTCGCGGTAATTTGCGCCGCTACTTACGTAGTATCACACATGGGCCGCCCATGGTTGGCTTACTGGCCGTTACCACTACCAAACCAGTTTGGTTTATGGGTTAACTTTAACTCACCGCTGGTATGGGACGTATTCGCGATCTCAACTTACTTCTCGGTATCATTAGTATTCTGGTATATTGGTTTATTGCCTGATATTGCCAGCATCCGTGACCGCGCTACAGGTCTTCGCCGCAGAATTTACTCTATCTTCTCATTCGGCTGGACAGGTTCAGTAAAAACATGGCAGCGTTTTGAAACAGTATCTCTAATATTAGCAGGTATATCAACCCCACTGGTACTTTCGGTACACACCATTGTATCAATGGACTTTGCTACCTCATTAGAGCCGGGCTGGCACACAACAATTTTCCCTCCTTACTTCGTTGCAGGAGCTATCTTCTCGGGTTTCGCCATGGTGCAAACACTGTTGTTAGTTACCCGTAAGGTATTAGGTTTAGAAAACTACATCACTATGTTCCACATTGAATCAATGAACAAGATCATCCTTGTAACAGGTTCAATTGTAGGTGTGGCTTACTTAACCGAGTTCTTCATCGCTTACTATTCAGGCGGTGAGTATGAGCAGTACACTTTCCTTAACCGTTTTACCGGTCCGTTCTGGTGGGCAGGCTGTATGATGTATGGCTGTAACATCCTGATGACGCAGGTAATGTGGTTCAAAAAGATCCGTACCAACATTGCAATGGCTTGGGTACTGTCAATCATTGTAAACATCGGTATGTGGTTTGAGCGTTTCGTAATCATCGTAACCTCTCTGCACCGCGACTTTATACCATCAAGCTGGGCCATGTTCTATCCAACATGGGTAGATGTGAGCGTGTTTGTTGGCTCAATTGGTTTGTTCTTTACTTTGTTCCTGTTGTTCCTTCGTGTATTGCCTTCAATAGCAATGGCCGAGGTGAAACTGTTGCTTAAATCATCAAGCGAGCAGGCTAAGAAGAAACAAATTGAAGAAGGACACCTTGATCCGGCTCAGGTTCAATACTACAAGGATTCATTGATTCCTTACGATACGGTTGATTTAAAAGAATACGAAAACGCATAATCATACAATGAGCAGCACTAAATATATATTAGGACTTTTTGACGATCCGGATGTAATGATGCATGGGATTGACAAGCTACAGAAAAATAGTATCCCTATTTATGATGTATACACACCAATGCCAATACACGGTATTGACGCCAAATTAGGCGTTAAAGAATCGCGCCTTGGTTATGCGGCATTCATGTTCGGCTGCTTAGGCGGTACCGTTATCTTCAGTATTATTTATTACTGTTTGGTGCATGACTGGCCTATGAACATTGGTGGTAAACCATACTTCGCCATCCCGGATTTTGTTCCGGCAACATTTGAATGGACGGTATTATTTACCGCGTTCGGTATGTCGTTCACGTTCTTCTACGCTACGCACCTTTTCCCGGGCAGAGCGCCAAGGGTAATGGACCTTAGAGCAACAGATGACCGTTTTGTGATTGCGATTGATGCTAAAGGAAACGTGCCGCACGAGGATATAACAAATATATTAAAAGAAGCAGGAGCAGTTGAAGTTAAGCATAACACCAGAAAATATGTTAGCTATGAATAAGTATAAAGTATTGGGAACAGCGGTTGTTGCTGTTGTTGCATCGGTGATAACCACCTCATGTAATGACAAGCGCAGCACCGGATGGGAGTACGCACCCAATATGTATGAGCACATTGCATATGATCCTGATCAGAAGAATGTGAATTTTAAAGATGGTAAAACTGCACAGGTTCCACCTGCCGGCACTACACCAATAGGCTTTACCCGTTTTGATTTTGCAGACGGTAAAGAAGGTTACGAAGCTGCATCAACAGGTATAGTGAACCCTTTACAGGCTGATGCTAAAAACCTGGCTGACGGTAAAAAGCTGTTCATTACATTTTGCTCGCCATGCCACGGTACCACCGGTGCTGGTGATGGCGAAGTGACCAAACATGGTTTCCCGCCCCCGCCAAATTACGCAACAGGCCAGTCATCACGCGGTGGTGCCATGAAAGACCTTACCGATGGCAAGATCTATCATACAATAACTTACGGTGTTAACGCAATGGGTTCTTACGCATCGCAACTGGCTCCGCAAGAGCGCTGGAAAGTTGTAATGTATGTTCACCAGTTACAAAACTTATAAGAAATAGAAATTAATGAAGACTCATAATAATTTTGACGAACAGTTTGAGTTTGCAGGCAAAGCAAAAACCTGGAGCCTTGCTGCCATCGCTATAGGTGTTGTGGTAGTTGCGCTTGGTTTCCTTACCGGACAGGTGGAGCGTACCTTTGCTAACTTATTGCTGATGGGCTACTATGTTACATGTGTTTGTTTAGCCGGTGCTTTTTTCTGCGCAATTCAATATGTAACTCAGGCAGGTTGGTCGGCTTCAATATTGCGTATCCCGCATGCATTTATAAAAGTATTGCCTATCCCTGCTATTATTTTAGTGGTGATTATCATTGCGGGCCTTACCTTTACCCATACCATAGTTAATGAAGAAGGCCATGAGGTTGTTGCGCCTTACCTGTACAAAATTTGGGGACAGCATGGTATCACCACAGAAGGTACTGAAGGTTATGATCACCTTATTGCAGGTAAATCAGGCTACTTAAACTTAGGTTTCTTTTTAGCACGTGTAATAGGCTTTTTGTTAGCTTACATATTACTAAGCCGCTTATTTGTAAAATATTCAACCAATGAGGATGAGCTGTCAGGCATGTCAAACTATGACAAAAGCTTTAAACTGGCTTGCGTATTCCTGGTAATATTTGGTTTCACTATCCCGGTATTCGCTTTTGACGTTATCATGTCATTAGAGGCACACTGGTTCTCAACCATGTTTGGCTGGTACAACTTTGCTGCCCTTTGGGTAAGCGGTTTAGCTACCATGACATTGATCATCATTTACCTTCGCAACCAGGGTTACCTGCAATGGGTAACACAGGATCACCTGCACAACCTGGGCCAGTTAATATTCGGTTTCTCGGTATTCTGGACTTACCTGTGGTTTGCACAGTTCCTGCTAACCTGGTATGCTAACATTCCTGAGGAAACTGCTTACTTCTACAAAAGATGGGAGCCTGAGTTTAAACCATGGTTTTGGTTAAGCATCGTGATCAACTTTTTAACACCATTACTTGTGTTAATGGCGCGCGATTCAAAACGTTCAACCAGCATTTTAAAAGCAGCTTGTATCATTTTGATAATTGGCCACTGGTTTGATTATTTCCAAATGATAATGCCGGGTACTGTAGGCCCAGCTTCTGAGTGGTATACCGCTATCGGCTGGATTGAGCCGGGTATATTTATAGGTTTCGCAGGTTTGTTCGCGTTCCTGATGTTTACAGCTTTAAGCAAGTTCAAAGCATTGGCACCAAAGAACCACCCGTTCCTTCAGGAGAGCTTACATCATCACATATAATATATTGTTAAATTTGCAACAAAAACGGAATACCAAACTACCAATTACAATGGGATTCAAAAAAATGATAAATTCTAAAAAGATGCTTTCGCTGTGTGCTGTTTTGATGCTTTCGGGCACCAACATGCTAATGGCGCAAGATACCGCTACAGCCACTGCAGAGAAGCCGGGTGTTGACTGGTTAGGCATAAGCTATTATGTATTACTTTTCCTGCTGGCAGCTATATCAGTAGCTATTGTAGGCAAAATATTGCGCGTGTATGATCTGAGCCAGAAAATACAAGGTAAGACAGGTATTAACTGGAATAACCTGATGGCTGCTTTTTGTATCGTGTTCCTGTTGGCAGGTTTAACCGGTGTATATTGGTCATTTACTGTACAAGGTAACATGATATTACCGGGTGCAGCATCTTTACATGGTGTAAAAATTGATAACATGTTCTGGACTACTGCCGGCATTACCATGGTAGTATTTATAGTTACACAGATATTGCTGTTCACTTTTCTGTTTACCTACAAGCATTCAGCAAAACGCAGAGCTTACTTTTTACCTCACAACAATACCATTGAAAAAGTTTGGACAATTGCCCCGGCCATTGTATTAACAGTATTGGTAATATTTGGTTTTTTCACCTGGCAGGAAGTTACAAACAGCGCTGATGCCAAAGGCCAGCCTGCATCAATTAACGTTGATATAACCGGCCACCAGTTTGCGTGGGAGCTACGCTACCCCGGACCGGATGGTTTATTGGGTAAAAAGAACTACAAGTTAATTGGTGGTTCAAACAAACTGGGTATTGATTACAACGACAAAAACAGCATGGATGATTTAAAGGCTGATACCCTGGTAATCCCTGTTAACAAATCAGTACGTTTAAACATTCACTCACAGGATATCATCCATAGTGTTTACATGCCACACTTCAGGGTTCAATTGAACGCTGTACCGGGCCTGCCAACCTTCTTTAAATTTACGCCTACCATCACTACAGATCAGATGCGTCAAAAACTGGATGACCCTAAATTTGAGTACCTTGTTTATTGCAACAAAATTTGCGGTGGTGGTCACTACAACATGCAAAAAGTTGTGCGTGTAGTAACCGAAGCCGAGTATACTCAATGGTTAGCCAAACAACAACCTTATTTAACACCGGCTTTAAGAACGGAGTTGAAATTAGCCGAGGTTAAAAACAATAATATTTCTACAAACAGGTTAGCGTTAAACAATTAATTAGCGAATATGTCAACATTAGCAGTTCACGATCACGGGGTAGGACATCACGACGAGGGTCACGGGCATCACCATAAAGAAACTTTTATAAGTAAGTATATTTTTAGCCAGGATCACAAAATGATTGGCAAGCAATTCCTGATAACAGGTATTACTATGGCCTTCATAGCTATGATTTTGTCAATATTGTTCAGGATCCAGCTGGCATACCCTGATAAGGCATTTCCTTTATTGGAAACCATATTAGGCCGTTTTGCTCCTGAAGGTCGCCTTGACCCTGAGTTTTACCTGTCATTGGTAACCATCCACGGTACCATCATGGTATTCTTTGTGTTAACAGCCGGTTTGAGCGGTACTTTCAGTAACTTATTAATACCATTGCAGGTAGGTGCGCGTGATATGGCTTCGCCGTTCATGAACATGTTATCATACTGGTTCTTCTTTACTGCCTGCGTTATCATGTTGTCATCATTCTTCATCCAAAAAGGCCCTGCCGGTCCGGGATGGACAATCTATCCGCCGTTATCAGCATTGCCAACAGCTATGAAAGGCTCAGGCATGGGTATGACGCTGTGGTTGATCAGTATGGTGTTCTTCATCGCTTCATCATTGATGGGTGGTATCAACTACGTAAGTACAGTATTAAACATGCGTACTAAAGGTATGGACCTTTGGAAAATGCCTTTAACTATCTGGGCTTTCTTCTTAACTGCTATTTTGGGTGTATTATCATTCCCTGTGTTGGTTGCCGGTGTGGTTCTGTTAATCTTTGACCGCAGCTTTGGTACCAGCTTCTATTTATCAGACATTGTAGTAAACGGACAGGTAATGCCGTTTGAAGGTGGTAGCCCTATCCTGTTCCAGCACTTGTTCTGGTTCCTGGGTCACCCCGAAGTATATATCGTAATTATGCCGGCCATGGGTATCTCTTCAGAGATCATGTCGGTAAATTCACGTAAACCAATCTTTGGTTACCATGCAATGGTTTACTCGCTAATCGGTATCACTGTATTATCATTCATTGTATGGGGTCACCACATGTTTGTAACGGGTATGAATCCGTTCCTGGGCGGTGTGTTCATGATCACTACTTTGATCATCGCGGTACCATCAGCAGTAAAAACCTTTAACTGGCTGGCAACTATATGGCGCGGTAACATCAGGTTTACACCTGCTATGTTGTTCGCTATCGGTATGGTGTCATTCTTTATTTCTGGTGGTATTACAGGTATATTCCTGGGTAACGCTGCTTTAGATATTAACCTGCATGATACTTACTTTGTGGTAGCTCACTTCCACCTGGTAATGGGTTCGGCAGCTATATTTGGTATGCTTGCCGGTGTTTATCACTGGTTCCCTAAAATGTTTGGCAAAATGATGGACGAAAAATTGGGTTACTTACACTTCTGGTTAACCTTTATAGGTGCTTACCTGGTGTTCTTCCCAATGCACTTTATGGGTCTTGATGGTGTGCCACGCCGTTACTACGCATTTACCGAGTTTGTTTCAATGCAGCGCTGGTTATCAGTTAACATGTTTGTAACCTGGGCAGCTATCATATCTGCACTGGCACAACTTGCATTCCTTTATAACTTTATTCACTCTATATTCTGGGGTAAAAAAGCTGAACAAAATCCTTGGCAAGCTAACACCCTGGAGTGGACAGCACCTGTTGAGCATTTCCACGGCAACTGGCCTGGTGAAATTCCATCAGTTTACCGTTGGCCTTATGACTACAGCAAGCCTGGTGCCGAAGAGGATTTTATATTGCAAACTACTCCTCTGTCGCAAACCATGAGTTCAAACGTTCCGCATGATTTTGAAGATAATCCTGCAGGTTTAGAAGAACTTAACAAATGGACCAGTACACAAAAAGCTAACGAAGAAGTAAAATAATAATTTACTCATCTAAATCTTTTAGGGTATCTGTACCGGAGTAAAATCCTAAAACAGGTACCCTAATTTTTTAAGATAGCAAATGCAGAAAAGCACCGCGAAACATAGATTTCAGAAGTTTAACCTATATAGCATAATTATGCTTTTTGCGGTGATACTTGCAGGTGGAGTTGTGCGCAGTACAGGCTCTGGCATGGGTTGCCCCGATTGGCCTAAGTGCTTCGGAAGGTATATTCCGCCGGTTAGCGCTGATGAATTGCCCGAAAATTACAAGCAGAAATATGTTGACGGCCGAATGGCTAAAAATCAACGCTTTGCTAAAACATTGGATGTTTTTGGCTATGCCGATCTGGCACAGCGCATCCGTGATGATAAATCAATACTGGTTCCTGAAGAGTTTAACGTAGCCCGCACCTGGACAGAGTACGTAAACCGACTGGTAGGTGCTGTTTCGGGGATATTTTTGTTATTGACGGCTATCTATTCTTTCAGCTACGGCGATAAAAGCAAGCTCATTCCTTTTTTAAGTGTATTTAATCTGATCCTGATAGGTTTTCAGGCCTGGTTAGGTTCTATTGTGGTATCAACTAATTTGGTGGCATGGATAGTAACGGTGCACATGCTTTTGGCTTTGGCCATTTTGGCAATATGCATAGCTACTTACCATTTGGCAAGGGCCAACGGCCGACCGGCCTTACGCGTAAATGCCATAACTTATATTGTTACCATTGTGGCATTGGTGTTAACTACTGTGCAGATAACCCTGGGCACCGAAGTGCGCGAACGGATAGATGCTGTTTCTACAAGACTGCAGGATGGCTACCGCTCAACATGGATCAGCAATGCGGGCAAAATCTTTACAGATCACCGTGATTCGGCAGTGCTTGTGCTGATAGTGAATTTAGTTTTATACCTATTGATACGCAGGGCTTTTAATCGCCACTCAATACAACAGCAAATAATGAGTTTCTCATTTTTAATGATAGTGCTGCAAATTGTTACGGGTATTGTATTGGCTTATCTGGCTTTACCGCCGGTAGCGCAGGCCAGCCATATAGTTTTGGCCAGTTTATTATTTGGAGCGCAATTTTATTTATTGCTTAATTTGTATCGCTCGGCAAGTTTACACGGGGGGCATCAATGAAGTTCAGCGATTTTTCAAAACTCATAAAATTCAGGCTTACCTTTTTGGTGGTATTCTCTGCATCTATATCTTTTATTATAGCGGTAAAAGCCAATGGTGGTAACACGTGGGGCTCCTTATACAGCACCACCATGTGGTTTAACTGGATAAAGCTGGTTATAGGCGGCTTTTTAGTTACCGCAGCTGCCAATAGCTTTAATGAGGTGATAGAGGTTGATCTGGATAAACTGATGAAGCGCACCCGTGAAAGGCCTATGCCTGCCGGGCGTATGACCACCGGGCAGGGTTTGGTTTTAGGTTTGGGGATGGGCATAGCAGGTACTTACATTTTAGGTACGCTGAATATACTAACCGGCCTGTTATCGGTTTTCTCTATTCTGCTTTACGCATTCGCTTATACACCTTTAAAGCGTAAAACACCGATATCGGTATTTGTAGGAGCTTTTCCCGGGGCATTCCCGGCATTGATAGGCTATGTTGCAGGCCAGCCAAACGGCCGTATTGACGAGATAGCATTGGTATTATTTTCGATACAGTTTGTGTGGCAGTTTGTTCATTTTTGGGCAATTGCATGGGTTTTGGATGATGATTACAAGCTGGCGGGCTTCCGTTTGTTGCCTACCGGCAACAGGGATTTAGGCAGCGCCATAATTACTGTTATATTTGCCGTGATATTGGTGCCTGTTAGTGTTTTGCCAACTATTTTGGGTTACGGCGGTTACTATGTAGGCGGTGTATCGGCAGTATGCAGCCTTATATTTTTGTACCAGGCAATTATGCTGTTACGTACCCGGCAGATAGCAGAAGCGAGAAAGCTCATGTTCGGATCATTTTTTTATTTGCCGGTGGTACAGTTAATGTTTTTATTTGATTTTATAGGATAGTGAGATGATGGCTCAGATACAGCAAGAAGATAAATTAAACTTAGGCGCCAAAAAGTTCAACATGTGGATATTCATATTCACATCGTTTATGTTTTTTGCGGCGCTTACCAGCGGATTTATAGTATACATAGGCGGCAGGGGCGGTAAAGCATTAGGTATGCAATTGCCATCTGCATTTATGTACAGCACTGCGGTAATTATATTGAGCAGCTTTACCATTTTTATGGCATCAAACGCTGCCAAACGTTTACAGTTTGATAAGCAGCGCCTTTACCTTTGGTTAACCGTTGTTTTGGGCGTGGTATTTTTTGTGATACAGGTTTTTGCCTGGGGCTCACTGGTTAAAATGGGTGCCTTTTTGGTGAACGTTAACGCGTCACAATCATTTATATACATATTTACAGGTACGCATTTAATACACATTATAGCCGGGCTGGCTTTGTTAGGCTATAGCCTTTATTCAAGCTACAGCAACAAGCCGCAGGTTAAGAACTTATACAACATGCAGATGTCATCTATTTTTTGGCATTTTGTGGATATTATATGGATTTATCTGTATGTTTTTTTACTTTTGAACCAACATTAATAACAATTTCATAGCTAAACTACAAATGAGCGCAGCAGTATCAAAAATTGATGAATTAAAAACAACCCCGTGGGCGGGCGGTCACTCCCCGTTTAAGGCAGAGTATGGTAAACTGATGATGTGGTTCTTCCTGTTATCAGATGCTTTTACTTTTTCTTCTTTACTTATATCATACGGTGCGCTTCGTTTCAGCATGCCTACCTGGCCTGCTGCCGATAAGGTTTTCCAATCAGTACCGGGTTTGTTAGATAGCGGTGCGCCATTGGTGTTCGTAGGTATCATGACTTTTATTCTGATCATGAGCTCGGTTACAATGGTATTAGCTGTTGAAGCCGGTCACCGTAATTCAAAAAAAGAGGTAGTTAACTGGATGATCTTAACCATCATCGGCGGTTTCATGTTCTTAGGTTGCCAGGCTTTAGAGTGGACACACTTACACCATGAGGGTTTCTGGTGGGCAAGTATCCCAACCAATGAGCATACTTTAAAAGAGTTTTTCACCGGCGAAGGCGGTGGTTTAGAGGCGCAAAAAACAGCTGCACAAGCTTTTGCCAACCTGTTCTTTACCATTACCGGTTTCCACGGTTTCCACGTATTCAGCGGTGTTATTATTAACATTATTATCACCATTAACGTATTGGCAGGCACTTATGAGCGCCGTGGCAGCTACCTGATGATTGAAAAGGTTGGTCTTTACTGGCACTTTGTAGATCTTGTTTGGGTATTCGTATTTACGTTCTTCTATTTAGTTTAATTATTACTATTATAACATAATATATTATGTCATTACATACATCAGAAGTTGAACACCATGATCACGACCATGGTGAGGGCATGACCCGCAAAAAAATATGGAACGTATTTTTTATACTGTTAGGTATCACGGTAATTGAGTTCTTTATAGCGCTTTATTGCGTACCTAAAGGCGTTTTCAGTATCAGCGTAGCTAATCCTATCTACATAGTTTTAACCCTTGCTAAAGCGTTTTACATTGTAGCGTACTTTATGCACCTAAAGTTTGAAAAAGTAGGTCTTGTTTACTCTATAGTAGTTCCTATACTGTTCATTATCGGTTTAATCCTTGTGCTTACTAATGAGAGCCACCACTGGATTGGATTGAGATTGTAGATGAAAAACAGTTTAGTTAAAAAAATATTGATCCTGGTAGTGATTTTAGCGCTACCGGGATTTTTATATTATTTACTTAATGCAAAGGGTAAAAACAGGTACAAACCGCTCCCTGTTTACGGCCCCAAGCAGGTTGCCAAAACCGGGCACAAGTTTCACGGTAAGTTTATTCCGGATACTATTTACCACCAGCTGCCTGACTTTAAACTCACCGATCAGGATGGCAGGGAAGTAACCGGCAAAAGTTTAGACAGCAACGTTTTTGTAGCCAACTTTTTTTACACCAACTGCACAGGCGTTTGCGAAGCCACCAATAATAATTTAAAAGCTTTATTGGACGGCTATAAAAAGAACAAACTGGTTTCGTTTGTTTCCATCACGGTTAACCCCGAGCATGATTCATCCGCTGTTTTAAAGAAGTTTGCTGAGCGATATAACCCACCGGGTGTAAAATGGATGTTTCTTACCGGCGATACCGCACAGATCTATCCGTTGGCCAGGCAAGGCTTTTTAGTAAATGCTGTTAATGCCGGCAACGGCAATTTTATATACAGCGATAAGCTGATATTGGTAGATAAAAGGAAACGCATCAGAGGTTATTACTCGGGCGCTACAACCAGCGAAATTACCCGGCTTAACGACGAGATAAAGGTATTAATAGCTGAAGAACTGCGCGCAATTGATGAACCATTGTATTAAGATTTAAGAAGCAGGAGTCAAGAATTAAGATAATTGTATCGCCTATTAAAGAAGGTTTTTTGACAGTATTAATATGACCATAGCATAAGTTTAATAAAATAGGATCATGACCCTTACATCATGATTCCTAAATCTCAAAAGAAGAAATGACTGATAAATTTATATTCCGATTTGTAGCTGTTGTAACTGTAGTAGTGATACTGGTAGTGATTGTTTTAAACCGTCACATTATTCCAGGGCCCGAAGTGCCGCCAGCATTTACACCTTATTTGCCAATGTTGAATGCCTTTCTGAATGGCATCTGTACGGTATTGTTGCTAACATCGTTATATTATATTAAGCAAGGCAATATCACCATGCATAAAAGGCTAAACATTATAACCTTTTGCTTATCGTCAATATTCCTGGTATCGTACATACTATTCCATTACCTGATGCAGCATGATACTATTTATGGCGACGTAAATGGTGACGGGCAGGTATCAGGCGATGAGGTAACCCAATATGGTACTTTACGTACCATTTATCTTACTATTTTAACTCCCCATATTATACTCGCAGCAGGTGTGTTGCCGCTAATATTATTGAGCTTTCACCGTGGTTTGCAAATGCAGGTTGAAAAGCACAAAAAGCTGGTGCGCTGGGCATTCCCTATATGGTTGTTTGTTACCGTAACAGGCGTTGTAGTATATTTAATGATAAAACCTTTTTATCATTTTTAAGCCTGCGTTTTGCTGTTTATAGCCGACACGGTAATCACGTAAAACAATAATCTGCTAAATGCAGTTACCCATTTATATGAAACGTTTGCTATTTACGGCTTTGCTGCTGGCTGCTACAGTTGCCGGTTTTTCTCAAAATACTACTATTACAACCAACAGTGTTGTTGCTACTACCGATACCACCCCGGTTACCACTACAAAAAAACGGGTAATAACTTTTAGTTTTGGCGACAGGAAAGCCAAGGTAGACAGCGTTCGCAGAGCCAGAGCTGCAAAGCCCGGTTTTGATTTTGGCATTACCTTTTCAAGGTTTGATTTAGGTTTGGCTACGCTGATAGATAACGGCAGCTTTACCTTATCGCCTCAAAATGAATTTCTGCGTTATCGTTCATGGAAAACCAGCAATGTAGGTTTTGATCTGGTACAATTGGGTTATCGCTTTAATAACCATTTTAAAATGTACGTATCGGGCGGGTTAGACTGGACTAACATCCGCTTACGCGAAAACATTACCATACAAAAAGACGGTTCGTCGCTTACCTATATTAAGGATAACGTTGATTTCAGTAAAAACCGTTTTTCGTCAACTTATCTGCGCATCCCGCTGTCGTTTGAGTTCAGAAGCAGCGAAAATGCTAATGGCAAACGTTTCAGGTTTGTCGCCGGTCCGGAGCTGGGCATTTTGTTAGGCGGTAAAGTGAAACAGATTAGCGAAGAGCGCGGAAAAGTTAAATTATATAACGATTATCATTTTGCCAACATGCGTTACGGCGCTTTTGCACGCGTGGGTTATGGCAACTTTGGTATTTTTTCAAAATACTATTTTAACGATATGTTTGAGAACAGCCCTGCCCAGGCCGGCTTAAAAAACTTCTCGTTTGGGTTTATGTATGGGTTTTAAGGTAACTTGTTAAGTTATGCTGAACTTTTTTACCACACAAGCCCAGATGACGCAAAACTCAATGCGCCAAGGGCCGCGTCCCGCTGCGGACCTCACCCCCAGCCCCTCTCCAAAAGCAGAGGGGAGCTCACGCGCGTTACGAATGCTTTTGTCATCACATCAGGCCATCAACGCATTTCGTTTTCGCCCGAAGCTGGGCGGCTGATGTGCATGGTGAAAAAATTGGACATCAAACTATGTCAGTAGGGCAGCTTCGGATAAAATTAAGTAAAAAGCAAGCCTGTGTGGTGGCAGGGGCATAGCAACTTTTTGCTGAAGCGCAGTAGTGTGTAATGGCGCAAAATTTTGCAGCCCGCGGTTTTACTTAATTTGCAGGGCTTGCCATGTGCGGCAAAGAAGCCTTCCTACTGACTTGATCTTTTGGTAACTTTTGGATCAAGCCAAAAGTTACAAGCCATAGCGGCGATTGAGCGAAGGGGAGTATATTATTTTGCGTTCAAGCGTCTCGCTTGAACGGGCGCGGAGCATGGTAACTTTTGGGTCAAGCCAAAAGTATCAAGCCTTAGCGGCGATTGAGCGATATCAAAGCGCAAATAATAATTATGTGCTACTTAAGACTTTATTTGTGTACCCACAAAATTTTAGATCACGCTGTTTAATGGGATGCTGAAATAAATTCGGCATGACCATTTAAGTACCTATCTTTGCCCTTCATGGCAGATCAATCTCCTTTTCTTGAGGCAAAATCCATCAGTAAACTTTACTCCGGGCAGGCATTAGCCGGCCTTAAAACTACTACCCTGAGCATTGCTCCCGGCAAAATAACCGCTATTATAGGCGAGAGCGGCAGCGGTAAAAGTACCTTGCTTAAAATGTTGTATGGTTTACTATCGCCTGATGAAGGTGAAGTGCAGTTTAAGGGCGAACGCATTTGGGGCCCCGAAGAAAAACTGATTCCCGGTCACGATGCCATGAAAATGGTAACCCAGGATACCGACGGATTGAACCTTTTTGCCAAGGTATGGGATAACCTGGCTGCAATGCTGCCCAGCATTAATGTGGCCGCTAAAGAAGAAAACATTCGCCGGGTATTACAGCAATTAAATATTACCCGTATTGCTGATAAGCAGGTTTTTTATTTGAGCGGCGGCGAAAAGCAGCGGCTGGCAATTGCCCGGGCGCTTATTACACAGCCCCAGGTTTTACTGCTTGATGAGCCGTTTAACCAGGTGGATACCTCATTTAGGGAAGGGCTGCAGCAGGATATACGCCAAGTTGTAAAAGACACCGGGCTTACGGTGATCATGGTATCGCATGACCCGGCCGAGGTTTTAAGCATGGCCGATGAACTGATTGTTTTGAAAGATGGCGAAGTACTTGAATCAGGAAGCCCTAAAGTATTGTACCAGCATCCGCAAAACTTATATACCGCCCGTTTGCTCACCAACTGCAATGTGCTTACCCGCAATGAAGCTGCCCTTTGCAATATACATACCCATAAAGAACATGTGGTAATTTACCCTGAATGGGCTAAACCTACCGGCAGCTGGACACATAAGGACTGGACTGTAAAGCAGGTGCTTTTTAAAGGCAGCCACGAGGGATTATTGATTGAAAAAGATGGTGCAACACTGCGCCTGCTCAATGACCAGCCTGATAAATTTAAAGAAGGGGAGCGGCTGCATATTAAGATAGAGAAGTATCTGGAGTTTTAGATAAGATTAGTCATGTTACCCTGAATTTGCCGAAGGGTGAGTGTTAACACCCGCAATGATTATACACCATGTCATCCTGAACTTGTTTCAGGATCTCACAGGACAGGTGGATACTCGCGTTGCATGGTGGCGATTATCAATTCCCCGCGTCATTGCGAAGACCGCGTAGCGGGATGTGGCAATCTCTTTGCACCATGTCAATGCTGAACATCGTGAAGCATCTTATATAATGAGCAGGCATAGGTACTTCTTTTACCACTTTTTAGCGAAAAAGTGGCGCAAAACGCTTGTCAGCCGCAAGGCTTCTTTGCCGCACATGGCCTTGCGCTTCAAAACTCAATGCGCCACGGGCTGCGTCCCGCTGCGGGCCTCACCCCCAGCCCCTCTCCAAAAGGAGAGGGGAGCTCACGCGCGTTACGGATGCCCCTGCCAACCCACCAGCCATCAACGCATTTCGTTTTCGCCCGAAGCTGGGCGGCTGACGTTGCATGGTGGCGATCGACTAAAAAAAGAAGCGCAAAGGCCAGTCAGGGCGCGCGGCCGGGAGTATGGCTTGTGTAGTGGCAGCGATCGGCCTGACTTGATTTTTTGGTTCCTTTTGTATCAAGAC
>JADMIO011852043.1_pt1:0-2500 | contig 15406 bp, 10 predicted proteins | sample 8958161 | NCBI WGS metagenome assembly JADMIO01 (sample SAMN16585339, study PRJNA669376) | soil metagenome | isolation source: Crop rotation soil | place: USA: Cullars Rotation, Alabama | collected 2011
CTTTCCCAAAACGATACGTTTCATGGAGCCTCCTTAGATTGTGGCGCGAATTGTAGGTACGGAGCGGAGGGAAGGCAAGGGGCGGGTTCACCACAGAGGCACAGAGACACAGAGAAGTCTTTAGGAAAGACACTTGACGGGGGCGGTGTTGGTGAAGGGACGGATGTGGTTTAAGAGAGCTGGTCCTGCGCGGGAGGAGTGGAAAACACTTAACGCGGGCGGTGGTGGGATATCTCCTCTTATGCCCAAAAGCGGTACTAGAGAGCGGGCACCCGGCCTCGGCGCTAGATTAACAACGCCTGCATCGTTATCCTGGCGGTGATGGCCGCATTTTACGCTAACAACGTAAGGGGTTTTCTAGAACACTCAGATGACAATATTCTGGCCTCGTTGTTGCGAGGAACGGAACAAGACGCCTTCCGGCAGATGGAGGTGGCGTCGATTGCTGCATGGAAAGACGAGATTAGCAATTTACGTCAATGCTTTGAAGGCATTGGGGCAGAGGTTTGCGACGAATGGGGTGTGTTGTTGGAGTTCTCGATTCCCCGAAGGCAGAAGCGAGCCGATGTTGTCTTACTCATCCGCTCCACGATCGTAGTATTGGAATTCAAGACATCCGAGGCTACTGCCGCCGCAATTCAACAGGTCGAGGATTACGCTTTAGATCTGTCCAGTTTCCATTCAGGCAGTCATGGCAGGCATATCCATCCCATTGTTGTTGCAGGTCGCCTCACAGAAGGATCACCGCGTCCGGCTTTTGATTCCGTTGCTGCGCCTCGCACTTGTTCACCATCTCAACTCGCTGCAGTACTTCGAGAAATAAGTTCCGGAGATAGAACGTCTCAAATCGAATTTCGAGAGTGGAACACAGCGCCTTATCATCCGGTCCCCACAATAATTGATGCAGCTGTGGCAATTTTTTCGGGCATGGAGGTCCGGGAAATTGCGAACGCGCACGCGGATCCAGGGAATCTGACAACCACCGTTGACCGGATCGTAGACATCGTTGAGCACGCACGAACTCACGACACGCGCTGCATATGCTTCGTGACGGGAGTTCCTGGTTCTGGTAAGACCCTCGCCGGACTACGTGCCGTTCATGACTCCAGAATTCGGGAGCTTTCAGGTTCCGATCCCGCCTTCTTTTCCGGCAATGGACCACTAGTCAAAATTCTTCGGGAAGCGCTAGTGCAGGATGCTGTAAGGCGCGGCAACAAACGGGGAGACGCTGTACGTCGTATTTACACAATGGTTCAAAACGTTCACATTCTCGCGAGACAGGTTTTTGACGATGACCTCAAACGAGCTCCCCATGAAAGGATTGTCGTTTTCGATGAGGCGCAAAGGGCTTGGTCGGCAGAAAAGAATAGGAAGAAGTTTAAGCGTGAGTTATCAGAGCCGGAAATGATCATGCAAATCATGGAACGGCATAAAGGGTGGGCTGTTGTAGTTTGCCTGGTCGGTGGTGGACAAGAGATCCACGATGGTGAAGCGGGACTCGCAGAGTGGGGGAAAGCTCTAAGAGAACGTTGCCAGACTTGGAAGATCTATGCGGCTCCTGAAGCGATCGACGGCGGCCCATCTGTAGCCGGTAACACTTTATTTGAAGAACCACATCAATGGGCCCAAGTCGAGCGCGACGAAGCGTTGCATTTACATTTATCCACGCGTTCTTACTCAGCCTCCTATCTGAATAGCTGGGTTAACGCAGTTCTTGATAGCAATTTAGAACAGGCGATCTGTAACGCACATCAAGATGATTTCCGAGTGTGGCTGACCCGAGATAAGCACGCCTTGAGATCGTGGTTAGGTTTACGAGCCAGGGGTTTCGATCGCGTTGGTTTGGTCGCGAGCTCCGGCGCTACGCGTCTGCGGCCAGAAGGGTTCGAGACATCAACATCCTTTCATCGCGATTACCCCTATGAGAAGTGGTTTTTGAACAACAAAGATGACGTGCGGTCTTCCTATCAGCTTGAGGTTGTCGCGACGGAATTTGAGATCCAAGGACTCGAATTGGATTGGGTCGGCTTGTGTTGGGGCGGAGACTTGATTCGGTCTGAGGGCGACTCCAATTGGACATACAGGAACTTTGTGGGAACCAAGTGGAAGGCCGTCAAGAGCAAGTCAGATCAGCTTTACTTGAAGAACAAATATCGTGTGCTGATGACGCGCGCACGACAAGGAACAATCATTTGGGTTCCGCGGGGTGAAAACTCAGATCCAACAAGGGACCCGACTTTATTCGACGACACTGCGACGTTTCTCATCGAATGCGGTGCTCGACCGCTCTAATTCGCCCCATCTTGCGCGATTCCTACAGCTCTGTTACAACAGTTGAGGCGCGAACGGAGCGTACGCAGTCGAGAGAGACGCGGTCACGTGACGGTAACGCCAGGGTGAAATTGCTGAGTCCTTCCTGAGCTGGAAGTATCTAAACAGTAAATCGCCAAGTAAGAAGTGCAATGGACGATGGACGAAGTGAACGTCCATGAGCCTCGTG
>JADMIO011852043.1_pt1:5000-15406 | contig 15406 bp, 10 predicted proteins | sample 8958161 | NCBI WGS metagenome assembly JADMIO01 (sample SAMN16585339, study PRJNA669376) | soil metagenome | isolation source: Crop rotation soil | place: USA: Cullars Rotation, Alabama | collected 2011
CGTTCAACCTTTGTCCTCGAATACTTCTTTGATTTAAGTAGTGAGGCGAAAATGGCCTCGAGGAACGCCTTTCGATTGGAGGGCGTGGGGGCCTGTAGCTCAGTTGGTTAGAGCGCACCCCTGATAAGGGTGAGGTCGGTAGTTCGACTCTACCCAGGCCCACCAGTTATGGGGCTGTAGCTCAGCTGGGAGAGCGCGTGCTTTGCAAGCATGAGGTCACCGGTTCGATCCCGGTCAGCTCCACCAGTTCTGGCTCGAGCAGTTCACCTTGAAGATCAACCTGAAGTTGAGATTCCCAGTGATGGGGATTTGAATTTTGGGTTGAAGTAGTGACCCACCCGCCCAGGCGGGCGCCGGATGAGTCCGGTGAGGACGATGTTTGACAACTGAATAGATTGGGTAAAGATACAAGAATAAGGCGAGTAAATTTTATGAGTGCCTGATCTGGTCGTTGGTCGTTAGCTGTTGGTCGTTAGCAATTCGTTGCTGGCGGGCGGTGGTTAGGGGCTGGCGGTTGGATCGAACTTACTGGTGTGGAGCTTTTAAACCGGGCTCCGCGATGAGTGAGTGAATGGCGCCATGGAGTTTGCGTTGCGAGTCGGCCCGGCGGCCGATGCGTTGCGTAAATTTTATGGTCAAGCTACTAAGGGCGCATGGTGGATGCCTTGGCAGAAGATGGCGATGAAGGACGTGGCAAGCTGCGATAAGCCTCGGGGAGCCGCAAGCAGGCTTTGATCCGGGGATTTCCGAATGGGGAAACCCTGTACGGTAAAACCGTATAACCTCCCAATGAATACATAGTTGGGAAGGAGCGAACCTAGGGAAGTGAACCATCTCAGTACCTAGAGGAAAAGAAAGAAACCTCGATTCCGAAAGTAGTGGCGAGCGAAATCGGAACAGCCCAAACCAGTTCTACCTTCGGGTAATGCTGGGGTTGTAGGGCCCGCAACAGTAGAGTTACCAATCCAGTCGATAGTCGAATTCCTCTGGAAAGAGGATCCAAAGAGCGTGATAGGCGCGTAGGCGAAATCGAGCTGGACTCGAAGCGGGTACCTGAGTACCGCGGGGCACGTGGAACCCTGCGGGAATCTGCGGAGACCATTCCGTAAGGCTAAATACACACTTCTGACCGATAGTGAACCAGTACCGTGAGGGAAAGGTGAAAAGAACCCCTGTGAGGGGAGTGAAATAGTACCTGAAACCGTGTGCCTACAAGCAGTGGGAGGGCTATGCGCGCAAGCGAATGCCTGACCGCGTGCCTATTGCATAATGAGCCGGCTAGTTATTCTTGTCAGCAAGGTTAAGCGTAAGCGAGCCGTAGCGAAAGCGAGTCCTAATAGGGCGTTAAGTTGGCAGGAATAGACGCGAAGCGGGATGATCTACCCTTGGCCAGGTTGAAAGTGGGGTAACACCCACTGGAGGACCGAACCGGTGTTTGTTGAAAAAAGCTCGGATGAGCTGAGGGTAGGGGTGAAAGGCTAATCAAATTCCGTGATAGCTCGTTCTCTCCGAAATAGCTTTAGGGCTAGCCTCGGATGATTTGCAACGGTGGTAGAGATCTGGATGGACTAGGGGGCTTTCCAGCTTACTGAATCCAACCAAACTGCGAATGCCGTTGACAACCAGTCCGGGAGTCAGACAGTCGGGGCTAAGCTTGATTGTCGAGAGGAAAACAGTCCAGACCGCCGGCTAAGGTCCCCAAATTTCAGCTAAGTGGAAAAGGATGTCGGAACGCCCAGACAGCCAGGAGGTTGGCTTAGAAGCAGCCATCCTTTAAAGAAAGCGTAATAGCTCACTGGTCAAGCGGTCCGGTGCCGACAATATAACGGGGCTAAAGCTGAATACCGAAGCCGCGGATGCACAGCGTCAAGCTGTGCGTGGTAGGAGAGCATTCCCAGACGCTCGAAGCGCGATCGAAAGGACGCGTGGACGGTTGGGAAGAGACCCTGCCGGCATAAGTAGCGATAACGGAGGTGAGAACCCTCCGCGCCGAAAGTCTAAGGTTTCCTGAGGAAGGTTAATCCGCTCAGGGTCAGTCGGTCCCTAAGGCGAGGCCGAAAGGCGTAGCTGATGGACATCCGGTTAATATTCCGGAACTCCCGTTGATTCGTTATCACGATGGGGTGACGCAGAAGGATAAGCATGCCCTCCTATGGCTATGGGGGTCGATGCGTGTAAGTCGTTTCCGATAGGCAAATCCGTCGGGAAGTTATCGATGAGACGCAAAGCAGTAACCCGTATGGGTGAAAGATGCTGATTCCACGCTGCCAAGAAAAACCTCTAAGGAGAATTGGTGGGAACCGTACCTCAAACCGACACAGGTAGACGAGGAGAATATCCAAAGGCGCTCGAGAGAAGACTTCTTAAGGAACTCGGCAAATTGGACCCGTAACTTCGGGAGAAGGGTCGCCCTTCAGGGTGCAAGCCCAGGAGGGCCGCAGTGAAACGCGTACGGCGACTGTTTAACAAAAACACAGGTCTCTGCAAAGTCGAAAACGACGTATAGGGGCTGACGCCTGCCCGGTGCCGGAAGGTTAAAAGGAGAGGTTAGCCGCAAGGCGAAGCTTTGAATTGAAGCCCCGGTGAACGGCGGCCGTAACTATAACGGTCCTAAGGTAGCGAAATTCCTTGTCGGGTAAGTTCCGACCTGCACGAATGGCGTAACGATCGTACGACTGTCTTAAGGAGTTACTCGGCGAACTTGTAGCACCGGTGAAGATGCCGGTTACCCGCATCTAGACGGAAAGACCCCGTGCACCTTTACTATACCTTCATCATGAACTATGGCACTTGCTGCGCAGGATAGGTGGGAGGCTTTGATTTCAGGTTCTCGGACTTGGAGGAGCCAACGGTGAGATACCACCCTGCGAGTTCTGTGGTTCTAACCTATTCCCGTAAACCGGGAAAGGGACATGGTGAGGCGGGTAGTTTGACTGGGGCGGTCGCCTCCTAAACTGTAACGGAGGCGCGCGAAGCTACGCTCAGGCTGTTTGGAAATCAGCCGTCGAGTGCAAAAGCATAAGCGTGGTTAACTGCGAGACCAACAAGTCGAGCAGGTACGAAAGTAGGCTTTAGTGATCCGGTGGTTCTGTATGGAAGGGCCATCGCTCAACGGATAAAAGGTACGCCGGGGATAACAGGCTGATCGGAGCCAAGAGTTCATATCGACGCTCCGGTTTGGCACCTCGATGTCGGCTCATCGCATCCTGGAGCTGTAGAAGGTTCCAAGGGTTAGGCTGTTCGCCTATTAAAGCGGTACGTGAGCTGGGTTCAGAACGTCGCGAGACAGTTCGGTCCCTATCTGATGTGGGCGGAGGAGATTTGAGAGGGCCTGTCCTTAGTACGAGAGGACCGGGATGGACGAACCTCTTGTGTTCCAGTTGTCATGCCAATGGCACAGCTGGGTAGCGAAGTTCGGTTGTGATAACCGCTGAATGCATATAAGCGGGAAGCACTCCTCAAGATGAGATCTCCCAACCCAAAAGGGTAAAGAAGGGCACACGAAGACTACGTGTTTGATAGGCAGGATGTGTAAGGCCAGTAATGGTTTCAGCTTACCTGTACTAATCGCCCGTTCGGCTTGACCATAAAATTTATGGAGCGCAAGCCACGAGAGCTAACCCGCTCTCAGGCAAGTATTCTTGTTGAAGTATCCAATCTATTCAGTTGTGGCATCGTCCACGATCTTTTTAGCGGACAGGGGCTAGCAGTTAGTGGCTAGGCTCTGGAAGCAAACGAGATTCGCACGCTGCAGAATGCGCGATGCGAGCAAGTTGTCGGTGATCTTACCGCGGGGGAACCACCCGTTCCCATCCCGAACACGGAAGTTAAGCCCCGCTGGGCCGATTGTACTGTACGCGAAAGTGTGTGGGAGAGTAGGTCGTTGCCGGCATAAATAAAGGCCATCCAGTGAAAACTGGATGGCCTTTTCCTTTTGGGGATAAAGGCTGTCAATTTTCGCCAAGCCGCTTTACTGCAGAACGCGCTTCGCCGATCTGCCTCAAATGCGAGGTGGAATCAGAGTATCGAGCCAGGAAGCTCTTGTATTCACGGAGGCCTTCTGGACGGCGGCCTGTCGCTTCGTAAACCTGTCCTAGGTAAAAGTGGCTGAGATGTTCCAGCAAGGGAGATTGCGAGCGACCTTGGCGGTAGGCACTAAGCATGCGCTGGGTCGTGGCCAACAGCTTAAAATCGGATTCTGATGCTGCGTAGTCTCGAACGAGTAAATGCGCTTGGCCGCTGACCAGGAGTTCTGAGCGACGTCCGAATTCTCCCGGTGTCAATAACGGGACGGGTAAGTGCTTCAATGCCTCCATTGCGGCGGCTCGGTCATTCCGGGCCAGTGCGATTCGGAGGGAATTGAGAGACTGCTCGCGTTGCGCACCTAGATACTCTGGCTCCGACACCCGTTTCCTGTATTCAGAAAGGGTTCTTTCGGATCCTTCGGAATCACCGGATGAGGCCATCAACCAGGAGAGTATGAGCAACTCTCTTCCGCGCAGGTTCTGCTGGCGAACGAATTTCGCAGCTTCGTTGGTTCTGCCAAGAAGCAATGCCGTTGAGGCATACACTCGCAGGGTGGCCTCCGCCATTTGTTCTTGGCGGATATCGATGAGAGCTGGGACAAGGCGTTGGTAGATAGTCAGTGAGCCTTCCGGATCTCCTCGGAGCTGATGTAGTTGAGCTTCGAATGCCGCGGCATCGATCTGCCACACTCCTGAAACGCGTTTACGGTATTCCTGCAACATCCGCTCGGCCAGTTGACGTTCGCCGCCATCCGCATAGATGATCGCCAAAGATTTGAAAGCATCGTAACGGGAGTAACTCGGATCGACAGCGAGTAGCTCGCGATATGCGTTGGCGGCCTCCTTTGACCGCCCAAACAAGTAATACATATCGCCGAATGCCGACCACGGATCCGGTTCGTCGGACCCCACCAATGCTGCGTATTTCCTGCAGGCCTCAATGGCGCCTGCTTCATCCCCAGCCCAACCGAAGTCATAAGGGTGTTGACTCACAAGGAATGAATCCCTGGGATCACGAGAGATAGCATCCTGCATAATTCTGACCGCTCGCTGAGGCTGTCGATCCGTGATGTATGCCAAGGCCAATTCGTTTCTGTTTTCGACATTCCGCGGGTCCCTGCGAAGCATCTCTTCCCGGACACGAATGAGCTCTCGGATGTCTCCGCTTAGCGTAACTTTCGACGCTTCGATCTCTAATTTCGCGAGTTGAGGAAGCCGGTCCTGAAAGCGCTCTGCAGAGCGCAATTGTTCCAAGGCTTTTCCAGCATCGCCAACGGATCGATATCTTCTGAATAGGGCCAAATACGCTGCCGCAAACCGCGGATCGAGGTGTACAGCTTCTTCCAGTTCTCGAATTGCCTTGTCGTTCAGCATGCGACGCCCGTAAGAGGCAGCTGCTTGATAATGGCGGAGAGCCTCGATGTTGGAAGTCAGAGACTGTTCGATCTGCAAGGATTGTTCGGGCACGGCATTCCTCGGCAGCAGCTCTTTTGAGAGTCGTTCGGTGGTGGCGTTGGTCATCTGAAAAATACTGGCGACGTTCTCGCCTTCCATGGTTTCGCTGAATATGATCTTGCCGTGGTCTACCTCCTGCAAACGGACTTCAACGACGACCTTCGAAGGGCTGACCTTCATCACCGATCCGGTCACAAATAACTTGGCTCCTGCTTCGCGGGCGACTTCTGCCGGAGTGGGTGCTTTTCCTTTCTTAAACTCTGACTCAGCTCGAACCAAACGCTCTGGGGAGATTAGGTCGATTCCTTGTACTTGCCCGAGGTTGGTGGTCAGCATCTCCGACATGCCGGTGGCAAGCCATCCGAGTTGAGGGTCTTGCGTGAGATCGCGGAACGAGGTCACGGCAATGGGCTGGCCAGCAAACTGTGTCCGTCGATAGTGTCGGTAGGCGAGATCTCCCGTGACCGCAACGATGAAGGCCATCGTCGCGATGATGATGATTGAGGATTTTTTGTAAAGAATGAGGATCCAAGTATCGGCTTGCGGAGTGCTGATATTGGTTCTATCGGTTGTTTGCTCTGCGGGGAATTCGGCCGGAAGAATTTCCTGTACCGGAGCGATGAAGCGATAACCCCGACGGGGAACAGTTTCGATGTAGATAGGAGATTGTGCAGAATCTCCGAGCGTCTCGCGCAGTTTCTTAATCGCCTGGTTCAGCCCGACCTCAAACTCGACGAATGTGTCCTGCGGCCAGAGCTGTTGTTGTAGTTGTTCGCGAGTGACGAGCTTGCCCGGGCTCTGCAGCAGGATCGTAAGCACTTGGAGCGGCTGAGGTTGCAGGTGGAGAGGGGTGCCGTTATTGCGGAGTTCGCCCGTATCCGAATCCAGTTCGAAGGGGCCGAAACAGAAGCCTCGAATTGGCCGGGAGACTGGCACCGTTCGTTCTCCCCGGAGTGGCTGGATGTGATCTCAGGAAAGTGTAGCTTCAATCACGCAGGCCGCAACTCAAAGTGCAAATGACATGTGCCGGTAAGTTCCAGTTTTGGGAAGACTTACGGCAATCACAACTCGGTCACATCCTGATTACAGGCTGAACATTGATGCTTGCGGCGGATCGTGCGATGAATCGCCCATCTGCTGAGCGGGTCGGTAGAAAACGAGATCTTCAGAGAGGTGGGTTATGAAGAAGTTCGCGATTGCCTTGGTAGTCCTTGTCTCGTGCCTGATCGTCGTGGCCCAGAACCAACCCTCAAGCATGGTGAGTGCAAAAATTCCCTTTTCCTTCTATGTGAACAATGTGCAGTACCCAGCCGGTGAGTATCTGTTCAAGTCCACTGATATTGCAGGAAATTTCGTGGCCATCAGTGGGAGTGCAACGCGGTACCACATGACTGCGGACCAAAAGACATCTGAGCCAGTCAAAGAGAGCAAACTGCTATTTGTCTATGACCAAGGGAAGATGTACCTTCACCAGATTTTGGTGCAGGGAGATCATCATGTGCACGACATCAATCACAAAGCGAGTTTGAAAGAGTTGGCAGTGAAGTAGCAGCCGCGCGAAGGGAGAGTTTGGGGCCATGCCGGTGTCGGCGTGGCCCCTTGCTCACTTTAAGCCGGCTATCAAAAGGGGCCGAGGTGGCATCCATTCAAGAATGGCCACGAAAGCGAAATCACGAACAAAGAGTACGGGACAAGCAGCTTCAAGGAAATCTTCATCGCACAAAGCCGGATCGAAACGTCGGTGGTCGGCGGAGGTGACGGCCAACTCTGACGCCACGAATCCGCCAGAGGGACTGTTCAAGAAGGATGCAGCGACGATCGCGAGGACGCTGGCGTCGAAGAAAGTGTCCCCCAAAGGAGTAAGCTCCGGGATACGGATGCTGAGCTTTTACATCAATCGAGCGGGAAAAAATTTGCCGGCGTCGCGACAGCGGGTGCTTGAGAAAGCGAAAGAGTTGCTGCACGCGCGGGTGGAACGCGAGCGTAAAAAAGTCGCTTAGTGCTTCTCTGGAATCGGCATCGCCGCAGCCATGGCTCTCGGCTGCGGGCGCAGCTGCTCGAGCGCCGGGAACGACTGTGGGTGCACGAGATGCCGCTCTGGGAGAGGCTTTCCTTCCAGGTGCGAGCGCATGTAGACCTCCAGCGCGATGCCGGCGATCGCGGGCATGATCACGGTGGCGGTCAACTGCTTTCGCTGCACGAATTGCTGGCCAGTGTCGGGTAGGCCGTCGACACCGAAGAAGGGAAGCTTCAACCAGTTCGACCGTTCGGTCGAGTTGTTGAGTTCGCTGAAGGCACGGCGTGCGCCGATGGCCATGGCATCGTTCTGCGAGACAACCGCAACGAACGGCGTGCTCTGAGACGTGCTGAGCTTGAGCCAGGATCCAACGACGCGATACCCACCGTCTTCGGTCCAGTTGCCGGTCAATGTCTTCATCTGGATATTGGAAGGCTTGCGGGACATCATGCCCTCAGTGCGACGGGCTGCGGCGGTGCCCGAGACCGGGCCGGTAATGTAGAGGACAGTTCCGCCGTCGGGGAGAGAAGTCGTGATCTGCTGCGCCTGGATCCGTCCGACTTCGATCTGATCCACCGATGCTTCGAAAACGGCAGCATTGTATTGCGCGCGAAGACGCGAAACGTAATTGGCCTCGCAGTTCATCACGCACCATCCTATTCCCATTTTCGCGGCTGTTTCCGCGACGCTGGCCATGCCAGTCCCAACAGGCTCGGTGATGACGACGTCAAAACCGTGATTTGGGCGCTGAATGGCGGAGAGGATCTGTTGCACCTGGTTCACGGCGTCGTTACCGGCGTAAATGACCTCCAATCCCACCCCCAGGCGATGAGCGACTGCTTCGGCACTCGCGGCATGAGCACGCTGGTAGTCGTTGTCCTTGGTGGTTAGCGCGATCAGTGCACGGGCCGGTTTTGAGGTCATCGCTCCTCCTCCGAGAGGGAAGCCTAGCACAGAGCAGTTCCGGATTGCGGCGAGGAAGCACGCAGGTCGTTTACTTTGGTGATTATCAGAGTGGTTAACACTCAGAAGGAACGCCTCAGCGCCGGTGGTGATAGAGGTCGGAGATGGAGTAGGTAAAACCAGAGAAGGCGGTAATACGAGGCAGGTGTCCGAAAGCGGCATAGTAGATGCCGCCGTCGAGCACGAGGCGCGAGGATACGTTGTAGGTGAGCGCACCTAAGACAGTGAGGCTCGCCGGAGTGGATGTGTTCGTTTTGCTGAAGCCAGCTACTTCTCCGCTGGCAGCCCAGTTCTTCGAGAGCTGGTACGAGTAGGCGAGCGCAGAGAAATAATTGCGATCGAAGCCGTGGGCCGGACTTGTTCGACCGACGAAATCAATTCCTTCGTTCCAGTCAAGATGGTGTTTGCCGAAATCCTTGCTCAAGAGGATTTGCACGGCATGTCCGAAAGCGCCCTGTCCGAGATCGTGAGTCGCAGTGGGAAGTGTCGCGTTGTAGAGAAGGGAAAAAGTAGGCAGGCGCTTGCTCTGCGATCTCACCTTATATTTGAAGCCGACACCGGAGTCTCCGAAGCCCGCTACGGACGTATCGCGTTCGAAGGGTAGATGAGAGAAACGGAGCTCAAGCTTAGAGGTGGCGCCGAACTTGAGCAGGCCATTCACGTTCTGATGGCCGTCAGCTGCTTCGAATCCGTACTCGGCTTCGAGTACCCCACACTGGACGGCTTCGGCGGTAGTGGAGAACGTAGGACGGTTTGGAACCGCAGTGATGGGATCGCTGCCGGAGCAACTGGAGGCTTGTTGCTCGCCAGCGACGAGCACGGTCAACAGGAATACCGATCCTAAAGCAAGTGTGCGCCGCGGTGTCCGCATCGAGAGCAGAGGATAGCAGGGCAATAAACTTCCTTGAAGTATGATTCTTCATTCTGCGCCGCTTGCCGGGCACGGAATCCTTCTCAAGGCTGCCGAATCTACTCTGTATGGCCATCGGAGACCCGAAGATCACTTACATTGGCGGACCCACGGCACTGATCGAGTTCGGTGGACAGCGTTTCCTGACGGATCCAACCTTCGATAAGGCACCTAGAGATTACCCGAGTGGAGCGTCGGTGCTTCGGAAGACGCAGAGTCCCCTTGTCTCACCCGAACAGTTGGGAAGAGTGGATTCGGTGCTGTTGAGCCACGATCATCATTCCGACAACCTGGATCAGGCTGGACGGGACTGGCTACCGAACGCAGGTCGCGTGATTACCACCAAGGCTGGTGCAGAGCGACTGGGCGGCAACAGTGTCGGGATAGCACCTTGGGAAACGACCGAACTGAATGGGGTACGTGTTACAGCTACACCGGCGAGGCATGGTCCGGCGCATATGGATCGAGGTCCGGTGATCGGTTTTGTGCTGGAGCATGCGGGAGATGGTCCTCTGTACTTCGGCGGAGACACGGTCTGGTACGAAGGGGTTGAAGAGGTCGCGCGAAGATACCAAATTCAAACGGCCGTTCTGAACCTGGGCGCGGCGCGAGTGGCAGCCGTGGGACCCTGGCATTTGACGATGACAGCTCACGAGGCGGTGGAACTTGCACGCACGTTTGCGGCGGCGAAAATCGTTCCACTGCACTTCGAAGGCTGGGAACATTTCTCGGAAGGACGAAAAGACATTGAGCAGGCCTTTCGAGAAGCAGGCCTCGTAGACCGTTTGAGCTGGGCTACGCCAATGAAATGATTATGGGCTTCTGCAGCTGGTTTTGCCGCACAAGCAGATGCGATGGGCATCACCGCTTGTGAGGTTCACGGGCGGATAGATTGTCACCGTGCCTTACAGCAAGACGATCGTTTGCCTGGCGAATTCTCGAAAATATCAGGGCCGGTGTGTGGCTGGTCTTGAATGGAACGGGCGCTCCGTGGGCAAATGGATTCGTCCTGTCAGCGGCATGGATAAAGGGAAAG
>JADMIO012771131.1_pt1 | contig 15405 bp, 12 predicted proteins | sample 8958161 | NCBI WGS metagenome assembly JADMIO01 (sample SAMN16585339, study PRJNA669376) | soil metagenome | isolation source: Crop rotation soil | place: USA: Cullars Rotation, Alabama | collected 2011
CTTTCCCCCGCCCGTTCCGTCGGCCGAGGGATAGGCGCCGCACTCGGGGCCCGGGATCGAGGTGAGGGCGCGCGCCGCCCCTTCGTGACGAGGGTCGATCGCGAGCGCCTCGCGGAGGACACGGACACCGTCGTGGGATCGACCGTCGCGCAGGTAGACGCCCGCGAGCCTGACTCGCGAGTCGACGTCCTTCACATCCGCGCGGGCCGCATGCTCGAGCTCGAGCAGCGCATCGTCCGCCCTCTGAGAGGCTGGGCGCACCATGTGTTCGAGTCTAGCGGCGACGCGGCGGCTCGTCAGCCGTTGAGGGTCGAGAGGTCCTCGTCCACGATCGTGCCGAAGAGACGCGAGAGCCGAGCCTGGTCGCTGCGCGCGTCGCTGCCCGTCTCACCGAGCGACGCTTCGACGCGTCCGCTCGTCCGCTTGCGCTCGACCGGGACCTCGTCGCCCACGGGCGCGAGCTCGGGCAGAAGGATCGCGCGGTCGAGGACCAGGTCCCACCGGCCACGGATCGTGCCGCGCTCGAAGTCGGCGAACGAGATCCGGTCGTTCGTGGCCTTCTCTCGGGCGAGCAGCGCGCGCGCATGGGCGAGCGGATTCGCCTTCACCGATGCGGCATCGGCGGTTCCGCTGCACTCGATCTCGCCCTCGGTCGCCAGGACGCCCTCGATCGAGACGCCCTTGTCGAAGATGTCGTAGACGAGATCGCAGGCACCGGACTCGGTGAGGAAGCTCGCCTGCTGCCAGAGCGCGATCGCGCGCGTGCCGAGGACGCGAGAGAGCCGCTTCGCGAGGAGCGGATCGTACGCGTCGATCGGCTCGCCCTCGCGCACGATCGTCGTCCAGCCATCCAGCTCGACACGGTAGAGGATCGCGCGACGCCCGAGCGCGCGGCCATCGGCCGGCAGCGGCGCCCCACGAAGCGCGCCCGCGATGTCGCGGGGCGTCCCGTACGAGAGGGGCGCGAGCGCCGCGAGCACCAGGTCCGGGCTCGAGAGGACCTTCACGCTCACGAACGTCCGCGCCGGCAGCTTGAAGAGACCCGTGTCCTTCTTCATCGTATGACGCTCCGCTGCATACGGAGATCCCGACAAGAATCGCCTGTCCTGCCGGGACTTGCGCCTTTGCGCGGCAGCGGGCGAGCGTCATTTTCCGAATGTGGCGGTAACAGCGCCTTTACGCGTGCAGCGCGCGCACGGCTGGGTGCATCAGGGGCCGAAGCCGCCGGCCTCGAGATCGGTCGCGACCTTCTCGTAGAACTTCTCGTGATCGAAGTGGCCGGTGATCCCGAACGGCTGCCCGATCTCGTGCCAGTGGTCGGCGGGGATCGTCCCCTTGAACGTGCCCCACTTCGCGGAGCTGACGGGGATCAGGCCGTCGCTCGCCCCCTCGTGCTTCGAGATCACCCACCACGAGAGCGCGAGCTCGGGCTCGAGATAGTGGCCGCTGTGGCCGAGCGGATCGGCGAGACCGGCGTACGAGAAGTAGGCCACGCCCGGGTCGTCCTGCACCACCGGGTTGAACGTGCTCTTGAGGTAGCGCCTGGTGAGTTGCTCCGTGCAGGTGATGTCCCAACCGAGCCGGAAGAAGGCGAAGTTCGAGAGCGTGAAAGCAGGACCGGGCACGAGCCCGCAGATCACGTCCGTCACCGAGGTGCCCTTGTGCGGCGTACCGATCGTCGTGAGCGATGCGACGCGCGGCCCGAGGCCCAGGACCGAGATCGCGTAGCGCGCGTCGAGGCCGCCCATGGAGTGGGCGACGAGGTTCAGCTTCACGTGCGGGTCGGGATACTGCGCCAGGAGCTGCGTGACGAGCGACCTGGCGCGCAGCTCAATCCGGTTCACGGGCGACGTGCCGGGCACGAAGACCTCGAAGCCCGCCGCGCGGAGCCTCGCCGGGACGTGCCAGTAGTAGTCGACGGGGCCGAGCTTCTTCCAGCCGGCGAAGCCGTGGACGAGGACGATCGGCCAGCAATGGTGGCCCGAAGTGATCGTCGCCGTCGCCGCCGGGATCGTGGGCGCCGAGGCGAGCGCCGCCTGAACCGCGTGCCCAGCCGGCGACGCGGTGGACGCTTCCGGGGCGACGGGCACGGGCGTCGAGCGGGACCGGGCGCAGCCCACGGCGAGGACGAGAAGGAATGCGCTCGCGATCGACTTCGTCATGGTCTCCCGCAGTGCGAGGCGAGTGCCCGGCGCGAGGGCGCATACTACCGTCCGTCCCGCGTCGGCCAGCGGACGATCGCCGGCGGTTTCCCGAAAAGACGACCTTTTACTCTTCGGTGAAGATCGCCTTCTTGTCGCTGCGTGCGGCTCCGTGTTGAGGACGTTGGGCGAGCGGGGGTCCGACGGTGCGGACCGGACCCCCGCTTCGACTTCAGCCACTCACGACCTCGGACTTCCGCGACGCTGCGGTGGTGGACTTACTCTTCCGCCGCGGCGCCTCGACGACGGCGAGGTCCGCGAACGCGTGCTTCATGAACGCGTCCACGTCCACCTCGGGCATCGCGAGGAGGAACGTCCCTCGCGCGAGGTGCTTCACCCCGGCATAGACGCGGAGCCACCGCGCCCGCGCCCGCTCGAGCGCGGGGTTCGCCTGCGTGACACTGTGTCGCGCAGCCTTGCTCCCCGCGATCGCCGCCTGCAGCCGCCGCTCGAGCTTCTCGAGCGCCGCCCGCCGGCTCTTCGCCTCCGGCACGGACTCGTAGCCCGCGAACGCACGGATACACGTCCGCACGCCCTCGAGCATCTTGTCCGCCGACCCACGCGGGGTGCGGCCGCTCGGGAAGAACCGCTTCGCCTTGACCTCGGGGTGGAGTCGAACCCAGAGCGACGTCTCCACGAGCGCCTTGCGGGCCGCCGGGAGGACGTCCCTCTTCGTCTCGACCTGGTCGCTCCGCTTCGCGAGGCTCGCTCGCACGCGGCTCAGCTCCACGCCGACGGCCACCGTCGGCCCATGCAGGGCCGTCGCGAGCGTCGTGAAGATCGGATACGTCGCGGCCAGGTCCACCGCCACGGTGGCGAAGTGCTTGCCGTAGATCTGCGTCTCTTCGCAGTCGATGTAGGAATCAGCCATTTTCCAAAAACCTCCTTTCCTTTGCGTCACCCCCACCGGTCTTCGTCACAGGCCGCGCGCGCCGGCAGGTTCCCGCTCGCGACGTCCCTCCCTTTGCGAGCGCCGGGCCACGCACGGGAATGGCGGAGAGCCCCACCGGTAGTGGTTCGGCGGGGTGGTGTGGGGCGACGCGCCCGTCCCGCGCGAATCGAACGAGCAAGGCTTGCACGCAGCCCGTCGCCGGGTGGCGCCAGTGGGATGACACGAGCGGTGCGCCGTCCTTCCGGGCGAACGAGTCCCACCTCGCACCGGGGGCGCGGCCCTTCCGGGCAGCCGAGTTGCACATCGCACTCGATGCGCTGTGCAGTCACTGCGGCCGAGTTGGATATTGCACCCAGTGCTTTGTGCATTCGTGTCGCCGAGTTGGCCATCGCACCGGCTGCGTTGTGCGTTCGGGCGGCCGAGTTGTACATCGCACTCAGTGCGCTGTGCAGTCGTGTTGACCGACTTGCACATCGCACTCGGTGCGCGACCCATCCAGGCAGCCGAGTCACGATCACACCCGCGAAGTGGAACGCTTTCCCGTGCCGGCCCGGGAAAGCGTTCCACTTCGGAGGACCAAGCTCCTGCGGAGACGTCGCGGGACGCTCCCGCGGAGACGTCGAGGGGGGACCTGGCCTGCCAGCGGCGATGCGCTGCTCAGTCGAAAACGAACGTCGTCGTCCGCCCGTCGTAGGTGACGACAACGTAGCGAATCTCGGCCGCCAGGCACGTCGGAAACTCGTAGAGGAAGTCGTCCCAGTTGTAGAGGAAGCGCCAGCTGTCGTGTCTGCTGTGCACGGGGGCGACAACGTGGCCGTTGGCCTTCACGCCGATGACCAAGGGGCCGGGAACATCCTCGAAGCGAGCCCCGCCGCGGACTTGCACGGACAGGACGTCCTCGGTGGAGATCGGTAGCCAGCCGACGGATCCGACCGAAGAAGCTCCGCCCCGAGTTCGCCAGACGACGTTCGGGAGCTTGCGTCGTTCGACGAACGGGCTATCCGTGAACGTGCGAGCGTCGGGGGCCGGTGCGCCAACGTCGGGGACCGGTCTCTTTGCCCCGGACCCGGAGACGGGTGCCGCAGGCGCCGAGGAAGAGCACCCACCGACGGCCAGGATGATCGGCCCAAGGGTCGAAGCCCACCGCACGAAGGATCGCCTCACGCCGTGCGCAGCCAGCGCCTCAGCTTGACGCCGCGATACGGCTCGCCGTCCTGGACGACGAGGACGTCCCAGACTTCGGACGAGCGGACCTCGACGGAGGAGCCGCAGGTGAGGTCGAGGCGGCGCTCGGGGTCGTTGGCGAGGCGGCCGCGGATGGCGGCGTCGTCCCAGGCGTCGACGTGGATCCACATGGACTCGTAGGCGGCCTCGTCGTGGTGGACGTCGGCCTCTTCGACGGGCGGAGGGGCGTTGCGGACGGGGAAGCGGGCCTTGAGCTTGACGTCGGCGCCGCCGGCGAAGCGTTCGCGGACCAGCGGGAGGATGTCGCCGGTGAGGGCGCAGAGGCGGTCGACGAGGCCGGGGGCGCGGAGCTGGATGTTGGCGGGGCGCCAGGCGTCGAGGGCTTCGCGCCAGGAGGGGAGGACGGGGAGGATCGAGAGGCGGGGGCCGTCGTGGTCGGCGAGGTCGGACTCGGTCCAGGTCGTCTGCTTGGCACGGGCGGCGACGGGGTCGAGGACCTTCACCTTGACGCCCTCGAGGCGGCGGGCCTTGGCGGTGGCGGCGGGGGCGTCGTCGCGGACCCAGGACTCGGCGAGCTCGAGGAGGTAGGCCACCACGGTGTCACCGTCCTCCTCCTCGTCGGGCTTGAAGAAGGTCTCGAGGTCGGGGAGGCCGAAGCGCTCCATGCCGTGGGTGTGGAGCCAGTCCTCGCCTCCGGACACCTCGGCTCGGACCCAGTGGGTCGCGATGAAGCCGCGGGCGCGGAAGGGCTCGGTGATCCGGTAGGCCCAGTCCTCGGGCTCGAAGGTCTCGCCGAGGACGGGGTCGAGGATGCGCTTGCCGAGACGCTCGGCCAGGCGGAGGCCGAGCTCGAAGACGCGGAGCAGGTCCTCGCGGCGAGCGTTCGTGCGGGGCCGGTGACCGAAGAGGAGACCGCCCGTCCCGGTGCCGCTCGTGCTCGCCTCGGGTCGCGCCTCGGGCTGCTTGGCGGCCTCGAGCTCGGAGCCGGGCGCGGGCGCGTCGGGGGCGGGGGCATCGGCAGCGGACGCTTCCCTCGCCGAGCTCGTGACGTCCTCGCCGTCGTTCGGGTCGAAGCTCGGCGGGATGCCGAGGTCGAACGAGGGCGGCTCGTCGGACTCTTCCGGGGGAGCTGGGGCGTCCGGGCTCGAGGGCTCGGCCGGCTCGGCGTCGTCGTCGCCGGCGGTCGGAGCGGTGGTCCAGACGATCGTGAGCTCGAGGTCGCTCTCGGGGTCGTGGGCTCGCCAGGCGCGCCGCGTGTCGAGGCCGTCGTCGAGCGGGACCTCGAGCTCGACCGCTCGCCAGGCCTCGCGGAGCGCTTTCGGGAAGACCGATTCGGGATCGCCAGCGGTGGGGGCGGGAACGCCTTCGATCACCAGGTCCAGGATGAAGCCTTCGGCTTCCAAGACGCCCTCCCACACGACGACGCCCATCCTACCGGGCGAATCCGACGCCGCCCAGCGTCCGCCCGCGCGCAAAGGGGAGTGATACGATGCGCGTCCCTGGAGGCTCCTTGGCTCGGCGCCACTCACGTGGAGTGCCCCTCGCGATCGCTGCCCTGGCCGCGGCCATGGCTCTGGCCGTGGGGCGGGTGAGGGCCGAGCCTCCGCCCCTCCTGGTGCACACGCTCAAGCTGCCGGGTCGCGTCCTGGACCTCGACGTCGCCGACATCGACGGCGACGGCAAGAAGGACCTCGTGATCGCGCACCTCATGGGCGACGGCGAGGTCCGCGACGAGCGCGGCGCGCCGGTCAGGTGGCTGTCGATCTTCCTCCAGCAGCCGGGTCCCAAGCGCTTCGCCGACGCGCCGTCGTTCGCCCGCATGGTGCCGCCGGAGACGGTCGTCTTCGCGGCCGGCGACTTCGACCCGGCGAAGGGCGGCGAGGTCGCGCTCCTCGGGACCCGCGGCGTGTCCGTCTTGCGCGCTGGGCCGGGCGGGCCGCTCACGGACATCGCGACGGTCACGACGGTCTCCACCTTCTGGGAGAGCCCCGCCCTCTTCGCCCTGCCGCGCTGGGATCTGGTGACCGACCTCGACAACGACGGCCGGCCCGAGATCCTGGCGCCGATCCGCGATGGCTATGACGTCCTCAAGAACGACGCCAGGCGCGGGCTCGTCGCCACGAGCCGGATCTCGGTCCCTCCGCGCGACCGCTACGGCCCGCAGCTCGAGACCAAGTTCCTGAACCGCTTCCTCACCTTCATCTCGAACCTCGCGCGGCCTTCGCTCGCCGACCTGAACGCGGACGGGCGCGCCGACCTGCTCGTCCAGCGCGGCAAGGGGCTCGCGCGCTTCCTCCAGAACGCCGACGGCACGTTCCCCGCGACGCCCACGATCGAGCGGCCCCTCAACGTGAGCGAGGAGTCGAAGAAGAAGAAGGAGAAGGAGAACGGCGGGCTGCCCGGCGGCGCGGCGAAGAACGAGTCGTTCGAGAGCGTGCGGCTCGCCGTGAGCGACCTCGACCGCGACGGGTTCTCCGAGCTGATCGCGACCAAGACGGTGGGCGAGATCGGCGTCTTCGAGACGCTGAGGACCCAGTTCGTCATCTACAAAGGGGGCAAGGACGGCTGGAACGAGGAGAAGCCGAGCAAGATCCTCAACCAGAAGGGGATCTCGATGGATCCGGTCCTGATCGACTGGAACGGCGACAAGGACAAGGACCTGATCGTGAGCTCGCTGCGCATGGACTACGTGACCAACCTGAAGCGCGCGATCACGAGCACCATGAAGATCACCTACGCCATCTATCTCTACCGCGGCGGCGAGGACCTCTACCCCGACGAGCCCGACTTCGAGCGCGACATCGAGGTCGAGCTCGACTCGCTCGAGCGGCGCGGCGGCGCGAGCTACGCGACGTTCGAGGCCGACCTGAACGGCGACGGCTTCCGCGAGATGGTCGCGCGGGTCGGGCGCGATCGGCTGAGGATCGTGCCGGGCGGCATCGAGACGAGCTTCTTCTCGGGCCGGAAGCTGGCGTTCAAGGAGGACGACGCGGTCGAGACCGTGGTGCCGGCGAACGCGGACCTGATCGTGCGCGACCTGACGAGCGGTGGGACGGACAGGCGCGACTCGCTGATCCTCTTCAACCCCGCGGCCGACGACCCCGAGCGCACGCGCGTCCGCGTGATCGAGATGCCGCGATGACGCGCCTCCGGTTTCCCGTCGCGTTGACGGCGCTCGCGGCGCTCGTGTCGTCTCTCGCGCTCTCTTCGAGCCCCGTGCGCAGCCAGTCGTCGCCCGTGAACCTCGTCCGGGGCGATATCGAGACCAAGGGGAAGATCACCGACCTCGTCGTCGAGGACCTCGACGGCGACGGGAACAAGGACCTCCTCATCATCATGGGGCGCGAGATCCGCCTTCACTTCTTCTCGGTGAAGGACGGCGGCTTCCGGCCCGAGCCCGACCAGCGCTTCAAGCTCGACCCGCGCGCGATCCTCTTCGACGTGGGCGACCTCGACGGCGACGGGAAGAAGGAGATCGTCCTCCTCCGCGAGGACGGCGTCTTCGCGCACCGTCTCGACGTGGTGGACGGAAGGCCGTTCTACGCCCTCAAGCTCGAGAAGCTGATCGCTTGCGAGACGCTGCTCCGCCGCGCGAGCGACGACGAGGCGCGCCGGAAGGAGTTCGTGAAGGACGTGGACGGCGACGGGCGCGCCGACATCCTGGTCGCCGAGCGCGAGGGCTTCGCCGTTCATCGCGGCAAGAAGGGCCCGCCGGGAGGCAAGCTCGAGTTCGAGCCTCGCGCGATCCTGCCGACCCCGCCGGTCTCCATGATCGACACGGGCGACGACAAGCTGTCGTCCTCGCTCCTCGCGACCTACTGGATCGCGAACCCGACGATCGCCGACTGGGATGCCGACGGCCGCTCCGAGATCGTCCTCGCCCAGGAGGGCGACCTCGCGGTCTTCAAGCCGGGGCTCGACGGGACGATCCCGCGCGCGCCCGTGCTGCGCCAGGAGATTCCGGGGACCAAGTCCTTCTCGCTCGACGCCGAGCGGCCCTTCGAGCTCGACTTCACGATGCCGCTGATCCTCCGAGACCTGAACCACGACGGCCGCGTCGACGCCGCGCTCACGCACGTCGGGCAGGGCACGACGCGGATCTTCATGAACAGCGCGACTCCGGCCGAGGCCTTCAAGATCCCGACCAAGGTGGTGCGCGCGAAGGGGATCACCTTCATCGCGTTCTTCGCCGACCTGAACGGCGACGGGCTCGACGACATGATCCTCCCGCGCATGGACAAGATCGGGATCTGGTCGATCCTCAAGGTCGTCGTCACGCGGAGCGTCCCGGTCGAGGCGCAGTTCTTCTATCAGAGGAAGGAAGGGTCGCCCTTCCCGGACGAGCCGGACTACACGCGCCAGTTCGAGATCCCGGTCGCCCTTCACTCGAAGGGCGAGGGGCTCGACGTGGGGACGACCCTGATCGCGTCGGTCGACGGCGACTTCGACGGCGATGGGAAGAAGGACCTCCTCTACCGGACGGGTCCGCGCAAGCTCTCGATCTTCCCTGGCCTCGGCGATCGGCGAGGCATCGCGGAGACGGCCTCGACCGAGCTCGAGATCAGGAACTCGGACGACTATCGCTTCGTCCTGCCGACCGTCGAGGACGTGAACGGCGACGGTCTCTCGGACATTGTCTTACGGTACTTCTCGTGGGATCGTAAGGATGATCGACTCGTGACCTTCCTCTCGCGGCGCCGATGACTCCGATGGAGAACTGCGCGAGTCGCACCCAGCTCGTCCGCGCCTCGAAGGTTCGGTCCGTGTGCGGGTGCGGGCTGAAGTCGCGCGCGACGGGCCTTCGGTTCACGATTTCACCGATCGTCTCACGAGGCGAACCGAGTCGGAGGCGGAAGGCGTGATCGAGCAGCTCGATGATGATGGTGTGGCCGGCGACGACGTCCCCATCGGCGTCAAGTTCGTGATCTGCTTCCTCTTGACCGATGCGGCGCGCCGGATCGCCGAGCTCCTGATCTTCGCGGCCCCCCCGGTCGGCCCCCCACTCTTCGTGCTCATCCTCTGGATTGTCACGGACTTGATGCTGGCCGCCCTCCTCGGCCTGAAGACGACCGCAGGGAGGTTCTGGACCCAGGCGATCTTGCTCGTCCACATCTTCTACCTGGGCCACACCCTCGCCGTGACTGAGCCGTATCTCTGGCTCAACATGAGTCTTCTGTCACGGTGCAAGGTGCTCACGACCATCGTCATCGACGCGTTCATCTTCGCGTACCTCTGCGGGCGATCGGCGCGCACCCATCTCGTGAACTGACCCCATCGCTGGGCCTGCCCTTTGCGCTGATCTCGGCGCAGCCACCTGAGTGAGACGAACCGCTCGGGTGGAGGGAAGGGGTTTCACGGGGTCATGAGCCAGGGCGAGCCGCGTCAGGCCGACCTGTTGTTCCTGAAGCTCGCGGTGAAGAACCGCCTGCTCGCGGACGATGCCGCGCGCGACGTCCTGCGCGAGGTCGAGTCCCGCGCCGCCGCTGGAACTCCGACCAAGGCTCGCCTGATCTGCGTCGAGCGCGGCCTCCTCGACCGCCAGACCTCCCGCGACCTGAAGCACCTCGTTCGCTCCTACCTCGAGACCAAGGCCTCGACCGGCGGCGACCTCGAGTCGACCCCGGCGACTCCGGCCACCGCGACGAAGAGCTCGGGCGCGAAGAGCTCGGGCGCGAAGGGCTCGACCGCCCGGACCGAGAAGACGGACCGCAGCAGCGACAGCTCGCTCTCGCGCCGCACGCTCGGCAACTACAAGGTCCTCGAGCGGCTCGGCTCGGGCGCCATGGGCGTGGTCTACAAGGCCCGCCACGTCAACCTGAACAAGACGATCGCCCTCAAGGTCCTCCAGGACCGGCTCGCCGGCGACGAGAGCTACCTGAAGCGCTTCCTCCTCGAGGCTCGCGCGGCCGCGGCGCTGAACCACCCGTCGATCGTCCAGGCCTACGACGTGGGCGAGCAGGACGGCGTCTACTACCTCGCCATGGAGTTCGTCGACGGCGAGACGGTCAAGGAGATCGTCGAGCGCGACGGCCGGCTGGACGAGAAGCGCGCGGTCAAGATCGCCCTCCACGTCACCGAGGCGCTCGAGCACGCGTCCAAGCAGCAGATCATCCACCGCGACGTGAAGCCCGCGAACATCATGCTCGGCAGCGACGGGCGCGCGAAGCTGCTCGACCTCGGGCTCGCCAAGCGGGTCGAGGGTCACGCCGACTTCGCCGCCGAGGCCAGCCTGACGCAGGTGGGCCGCGCGATCGGGACGCCTTACTACATGTCGCCCGAGCAGGGGCTCGACGGCGCGCTCGACCACCGGACCGACATCTACTCGCTCGGCGCCACGCTCTTCTACATGGTGACCGGCGAGGTCCCGTTCAAGGGCCCCACGCCGCAGGCCGTGATCGCGAAGCACATCCACGAGGACGCGCCCGACCCGCGCTCGCGCGTGAAGAGCGTCTCGTCAGGTCTCTCGAACATTGTGCTGAAAATGCTCGCCAAGGACCCGAAGGACCGCTACCAGGACCATGCGGACCTGACGAGCGACCTCGAAGCGGTCCTGTCGGGCTCGGACGTGAAGAGCGCCAAGAAGACGCGCGGCCGCTCGACCTCGTCGACCGGCGAGCGCTCGGGCCGGAGCGAGCGCGGGCCGTCGCTCGTCACGGTCCTGAGCACGTTCGCCGTCGCGGCCGGCGTCGTCGCCGCCGTCGTCCTGGGCGGCACGAGGCCGACCACGACGTCGACCGACCTGGCCTCGAACAACAACACGAACATCGGCGGCGCGACGCCCGCCGCGACCCCCGGTTCCACGCGAGTCGAGACGGCCGAAGCCGCCGCGCCGACCGCACCCGCGAAGGACGAGTCGTCGAGCGACATCCGCGAACGCCGCGCGTCCGAGCGCCTCGCGCAGCTCGAGAAGCAGGGCCTCAAGGGCTGGGAGCTCCACGACGCGAACGACGACGTCGTCCGCTGCTTCCCCGGCACCAAGGCCGCCCAGCGCGCCGCTCTCGCCGTTCGCGAGCTCTCCGAGTCGCTCGGCGCCGCCGAGGAGGCCGAGGTCGCGAAGCTCGCCGAGACCGTCGCCGAGCTGGGCGAGCCGACGATCGCCGTCGCGCAGCTCACCGACGCGAGCGAGCGTGTCCGTTCGGAGCGGGCGCGCACGCTCGCGAAGACCAGGGCCGGCGAGATCGAGTCGAAGCTCGAGCGCAAGGCCGACGAGCTCGAGACCCACGCCGCCGCGCTCGCGGGTGAGGGCAAGGAGGCCGAGGCCGCCCTCGCGCTCAAGCAGGCCGCGTCGCTGCGCAAGGACGCGACGCGCAAGGCCGAGGCGATTCGCCGCGCCGACGACCTCGTGAAGGCCGGCGAGGCGAAGCTCGCGCGGGTCAAGGACGACGCCGCCCAGGCACAGCGCTCGCGCTACGCCGCTCTCTGCGAGACCGTGCGCGACCGGATCCGCGCCCGCGCTTTCACCCAGGGCGCTTCGGACGCCGACGCGGCCGCCGCTCAGCTCGAGGAGGCCGCGCTCAAGGTGAAGGCCTCCTCCCACGCGAACGCGCTGCGCGCGCTCGCCACCCTCGACGAGCTCGTCCTTCAGGCCTTCGCCAAGGCCAAGGGCGAGAAGCTCGAGGTGATCCTCAAGCAGTCGCAGCCCCTCCGCGGCAAGGTCACGGGCGTCGTCGGCGGCAAGCTCTCGATCGAGGTCCGCGCCGGTGTCGAGCGCGCGATCGCTCTCAACGAGATCGACGACCGGACGTTCGCTCGCGAGCTCCGCCGCGTCTTCGGCAACGACGAGCGCGTCACGCTCGGGCTTGCGCTCTCGGCGCTCTATCGCGGCGACGCGATCGCGGCCGCGAAGCTCGAGGACGGCGCTCGCTGGCTCGCCCTCGCGGCCGACATCGAGCCCACCGAGGTCGCCTCGAAGCCCGAGTCGGACGACAAGCCGCGCCCGGCCGCCGTGTCGCCGCGCGGCCGCGAGTCGGCCCGCGCCGAGTCCAAGGGAGCGGAGCCGGCCTCGACCCCGAAGGTCGAGAAGGCCGAGGACGCGCAGGACCTCGAGCGGCTCGTCTACGACAAGCGCAGCAAGATCTTCGAGGACGCGGACAACGTGGGCTGGGCCGGCCGCCGTCCGGTCGCCAGCTACGACTTCCTCGGCGCCGCGCGCGAGCTCACCGGCCACGACTGGAAGACCCTCGAGGGTCGCCCCTACCGCGCGCCGCGCGGCTCGGCCGAGCGCGCCGGTCTCGTGCTCGACGGCGACTTCGGCCGCGCGAGCTTCGAGATCCCGCTCCAGGGCGCGGTCCGCGTGAAGATCCAGTTCACCAGCCAGATGTCGCTCCGCCGCGACTCGCGCCTCGCGCTCACGTTCGAGGACCCGAAGAAGGGCGTGCGGATCGAGTCGCTCATGGGCGTCCTGTCCGAGCCCGCGAAGGGCAAGAAGGCCGAGCGCCAGGGCAACGTCGAGGACGCCGACTGGGCCTCGCGCGTCACGCCGCGCGCGCAGCACACCTTCGAGGTCTCGATCGAGGACGGCGTCGCCGTCTCCAAGCTCGACGGCCGCGTCGTCTCGCGCCTCGACAACGTCGGCCTCGGCGACAACGTCCGGGTCGGCCTCGAGTGGGCGAAGATCGCCGCCAACCTCCACACCATCGAGGTCGAGGCCATGCCCGAGAAGAACTACGCGCTCTCCGCCCTCACCGCGGGGCCGTCGTCCGGTCGCACCAGCAAGGTCGCGCCGGCGAAGACCAAGTAGCGCCCCAAGAACACCTCCTCTTTCCTGCTCGGTGAGCTGGCCCTCGTGTGCACGAGGGCCAGCCACCTTTCCGGAGACCTATTTTCCTGCGTGAGGGAAACCGTGATGTCGGAGGGGTTGGGTATCGTTAGGCTGGACGGATGGAACAACGGAACAAGAACAAGGAATAAGAACAGGAATGAGGAATGGAAGCGGCGCGGGAAGCACGTCCCAACCTGAAGGGGGACGACATCGCGGAGCGGCTGCTCGAGCTGTCGACGCAGGTCGTGCACGTGGTGGGGAATCTTCCAGACAACGTGGTCGGCAAGCACGTGGCGCGTCAGTTGACGCGAGCCGGAACCGCCGGCGGCGCTCACTATGAGGAGGCGCGACGAGCCGAGAGCCGAGCTGATTTCGCCCACAAGGCGCTCATCGCGGCCAAAGAGGTCGGCGAGTCCGTGTATTGGCTCCGCCTCGCGGATCGCGCGGCGCTGGCGCGAGGCGATCGCGTCGCGTGGGCGATTCGAGAGGGGTATGAGCTCGTCGCCATCCTCAAGGCCTCAGCGAGAACAGCTCGGGCGCGGGCAGAGTCGTCGGCCTGAACGCGCGTCTGCGCGACCACTCTTGAGCGGGCGGTGCTCTCGGACGAGAGCCCCTCATTACCTGTTCCTATTCTTGTTCCTTGTTCTTGTTCCCTGTTCGCCGTTCACTTCTTCGGAGCGGGCTTGGGCGGCGGCGGAGCGAGCAGCTCGGTGATCGTCTTCAACGGTTCGGCGTCGTCGTCGAGCTGGAGCTCGCGGGGGTCGACCTGGGTGGAGAAGGCGATCGCGCCGACCGTGAGGTCGAGCATGGCCAGCGCGGCGTCGTCGCCTCCCTGGCCTGCCCAGGCGGCCATGATGGGCCTTCCTTCGAAGAAGACGATCTGGCCCTTCCGCTGACCATCGGCAACCCTGAGAGTGCCGGTCCTCTTCTTGGCCTCGATGTCGCGGAGGAAGTCGCGGACGTTCGTGTCGGGGAGCTTGGCCTCGAAGACGGTGTACTTCGAGTCGCTCGCGGCGCTCGGCACGGGCACGGTGTGGGTCGCGCCGGCGTCGGGAAGATCGGGGACGGCCCACAGGTCGATCTGATAGGGGCCGACCTGGATCGTGTCGCCGATCCGCACGTTCGTGACGGTCACGTGCTTCCCGTTCAGGAGGGTGCCGTTCGCGCCGCCGCGGTGCTCGAGGACGAGGTCCTGGCCGCTCACCTTGATGGTGGCGTGGTGACGCGACACCGACGAGTGGGGCAGGACGAGCTCGCAGCTCTTGTCTCGGCCGATCTTCACCTCGCGACCGTCGACGACCGGGATCGACGCGAGCGGCTCGCAGTGGAGCCACGCACGGGGAGGAGCGCTCGGCTTGGCGCTCGGCTTCTCGGGCGGACGGGGGGGCGCGGACGGCGCGGGCGGCCGCGTGACGGCGGCCTTGAGCTTGGCGCGGAACGCGGTGAGGTCGAGGCGCTCGGTCGGCTCGTTCCTCTCCGCCTGCGGCGGCGAGAACTCGATGACCTCGGGCGTGTCCTCGACCGGAGTCGTCTTCGGGGCGCCCCTGTGGGGCACGCTCGACGTCCGTGGGAGCGGGCCGTGGCACTTGGCGCAGCTGAAATCGCCCGGCCGATTCTCGGTCCCGCACTTCGCGCACTTCATGACAGGTCGAGCATAGCGCAGACGAGTTAGACTTCGCCTGCCCATGGTGGAACCCGAGTTTTGCCAGGAGCCGCCGCCCCAGCTCCTCTTGCAGGGGATCGCCCAGTTCAACGCGGGCGAGTTCTATGCGCAGCACGACACGCTCGAGGAGCTCTGGATGATCGAGCGGCGCGAAGGGCGTCGCCTCTATCAGGGGATCCTCCAGATAGGCGTCGCGTTCTATCAGCTCGGTCGAGGCAACCATCGCGGAGCCGTCGTCATGCTCGAGCGCGGCTCCATGTATCTCGAGCCGTGCGAGCCCGTCTGCCAGACGGTCGACGTCACGGCGCTGCGGGCTCAGGCCCTTCGCTGTCTCGAGGAGCTGAGGCGCCTGGGTCCCGAGAACCTGACCGCCTTCGACCGGACGCTGATCCCGAAGGTCAAGCGAGTCTCCTGATCGCGCGCGCCGCGGCGTCGAGAAGGGCGGCCAGAGGGGGAAGGGACGCGGCGCAGAGGAGGGCGACGATCGCCCAGCGAGCGCGGGAGGCTTCGCCCGGAGCGCGCGGCACGGCCAGGAGAGCGCCCGTGATGAGCAGCGAAGCGGCGATCGAGACGAGCGTCTGCTTCGTGACGTCGAGGCGCGAGAGCCGCACCCGGACGGTGGTGGCGAGCGGGACGACCAGCGCGGTTCCCCGGAGGAGGATGGCGTCCCAGTTCTTTGCGAGCTCACGCAGCCAGGGGAAAG
>JADMIO011560771.1_pt1 | contig 15404 bp, 16 predicted proteins | sample 8958161 | NCBI WGS metagenome assembly JADMIO01 (sample SAMN16585339, study PRJNA669376) | soil metagenome | isolation source: Crop rotation soil | place: USA: Cullars Rotation, Alabama | collected 2011
CCGAGTTCTTGTGGCTCGCGATGTTTGTACGGTGCTCGTTGGGAATCCGGTCCTCCGCGTTCCTCCGCGCCTCTCCGCGTGAGACCGCCCTTCGCGCGCGGAACGAGATGCCTACGGCGACGAGCTGGGAACCGCCGTGACTCCGCCGGACACGAGAAACGCCATCACGTCCGCACTCGCCGCGCTGATCGGGCGCACGTCCGCGGCCGGCACCGCGAGCACGTGCCCCGCCACGCTGTACGAGAAGGGCAGGTACACCGCCACGTAGTCGTCGAGCCCGAGTCGCGCGAGCGTCGGCTGCGTCACGAAGCCCACTGCGCGCGCCTCGCTGTCCGGCAGCAGTCGCACGAGCACCGGGCGATCGAACCGCCGCTTCTCACCCACGAACGCGTCGAGCAAGTCGCGCGTCGACGAGTACACCAGTCGCACGAACGGCAGCCGGTTCAGCGCGCGTTCGAAGAGCGTGAACAGTCCGCGCGTCACGAACGTCGAGGCGAGGAAGCCCGCGAACGTGATGATCGCGATCGTCACGAGGAAGCCGAGCCCCGGCACCGAGAGGCCGAGCCACCCGTCGATGCGCGTGAAGATCACGTAGAACACGTAGATCGTCACGCCGAGCGGCGCGACGAGCACGAGGCCGCGGAAGAAGTAGTTGAGAAGGCGGGACATTGGGCGAGTCGGAAGCGGAGAGGGCCAACGAACGCAGCCGTCCGCATTCTAACTCACGTCATCGCCAGCCGTCCGTACTGCTTGATGCGCGGCACGTCGACGATCTGCACGCCGTCGTCGGCGCGCTCCACCGCGGCGACGATCGCCGACACCATCTGCGCGAGCGTCACGAGCCCGAGTCGCGTCGCCGAGTCGCGCGTCGACGGGAAGAGCGACATGAGCGCGTAGACGGGGATGAGCGCGTACGGCCACCGATGTCCGGGACCGAGCACGTACCACGGGCGCAGGAACGTCGCGCGCATCCCGCCCTCGTCGACGAGGCGCTCGCGCACGAGCGCTTCGCCGCGCACGCGCACGTCGATGTACGCCTGCATCACCGACGACGGATGCGCGACGCTCAGGTAGACGAAGTGCGACACGCCGCCCGCGCGCGCCGCGACGACGCTCTCGCGCACGGAGCCCCAGTCCACGCGCTCGAACTCGGCCGCCTTCTTCGGACTCGGCTTCGGCGTGCCGACGAGCTGGAGAAACGTGTCGCTCGGCGCGACCTCAGAGGCGAACGTTCGCGCGTCGAGCGCGTCGCCGCTCACGATCTCGCATCCAGCCGGCAGCTTGGTCTCGGAGCCCGCGCGCACGAGCGCGCGCACTCGGTGGCCGCGCGCGACCAGCGCAGGGATGACGCGCTGCCCGATGTATCCCGTGCCTCCAGCGACGAAGACGTGTCGCGTCGCGCGTGCGTGCATTGCTCCCCTCGTTGAACGTGTCGATGATGCTACGCCGCGTAGGTGGCAGCAGGTTTTACCGAAGACAAGGCGAAGCTGATATATCTTGCGATATATCGCACGCGGCATTACCCTACGCGCGTCTTGGCGGCACCCGCGGTCTCCCGAAGCGGTGGAGCAGAGAGCCATGCGCAGCAATGCCCGTCGGCGCGACGACGTCCGCGCCATTCCCGCGCCGAGCGAGCCGTCGCTCGCGCTCGCATCCGATACCGAGGTCGCCGTCGCGATCGTGCACGCGGCCGACGGGGTGCGGCATCTCGTCGCCGCGCGTTCCGCCGATGAGCTGTTCGGCGAGCTCGCCGACTACGTGCGCCGCCACGCGCCGAAGCAGCTCTTCCCGAGCGGCGCGAAGCGCGTGCTCGGTCTGCTCGAGCGCGGCAACGCTGATGGCGCGGTGCGCTTGTACTTCGCGCTCGCGGGCCGCCGTTGGGACGAGGAGCGGCTCACGCTCCGCAACGTCGAGCTGCGCTGACCTCTCCATGACCGACGCCATTCGCACCGAGTCGCTGCGCAAAGTCTACAAGGCGCCTGCGACGAAGAAGCGCCGTGGTCCGCCGCCGGGCGCCCCGTTCTCGCCGCCGCCGTCGGGACCGGTGCGGCCACCGGGCTCGCCCGCGGCCGAGATCATCGCGCTCAAGGGTCTCGATCTCTCCGTACGCCAGGGCGAGTTCTTCGGACTCCTCGGCCCGAACGGCGCGGGAAAGACGACGACGATCGGCATCCTCACGACGCGCGTCGCGCCATCGGGCGGCAGGGCGTTCGTCGCCGGCGCCGACGTCGTCGGCCAATCGGTGGACGTGCGGCGGCGCATCGGCGTGGTGCCGCAGCGACCGAATCCCGATCGCTCGCTCAACGCGCTCGAGAATCTCGTCTTCCATGCGGCGTATTTCGGCATCTCGGGAAGCATGGCGGAGCAGCGCGCCGATGCGCTCCTCGCGCAGCTCGGCATCGCGGACAAGGCGATGGCGAAGGTCGACGAGCTCTCCGGCGGTCAGCAGCAACGACTGATGATCGCGCGCGCGCTCATCCACGAGCCGCAGGTGATCTTTCTCGACGAGCCGACCGTCGGTCTCGACCCGCAGGCGCGACTGGGCCTTTGGGAGATCCTGCGCACGCTGCACGCGGAAGGGCGCACGATCGTGATGACGACGCACTACATGGAGGAGGCCGACCAGCTCTGCGATCGGCTCGCGATCATCGATCGCGGCGAGCTGCTCGCGCTCGACACGCCGACTGCGCTCAAAGCGAAGGCGCCGGGTGGGACGCTCATCGAGCTCACGTTGGATGGCGACGCGACGCAGGCGTCGGCCGCCGCGCGAGCGATCGAGGGCGTGTCGAAGGCAGAGGCGCAGGGCGCCGTTCTGCGCGCGTACGGCGAACGCGGCGGGGAGCTCATCCCTGCGCTCATTCGCGCCGCGGAGTCGTCGAGTCGGCGCGTGACGAACATCAATCTCTCGAGCCCGAGCCTGGAGACGCTCTTCATCTCCCTCACCGGACGCCACCTCGCATGAGTGCCGCCACTGCCGTCCCAACCACGGCGTCGATCGTCGCGCCCGCGGGCGACGTCTCGCAGATCACGGTCTTCCTCGCGCTGCTCAGGCGCGATGTGCGTGTGGCTCGGCGCGAGCTGCCGATGTTTCTCGTGCGCACGCTCATGCAGCCGCTGCTCTTCGTCATCGTCTTCGGCGCGCTGTTGCCGAAGATGGGATTCGTGCGCGGCGACTACACGGCGGCGCTCCTCCCAGGCGTGCTCGCGGTGAGCCTCGCCCTGAGCGCGGTGCAGGCGGTCGCACTGCCGATGGTCGCGGACTTCGGCTGGACGAAAGAGATCGAGGATCGCCTACTCGCTCCGGTGCCGAACCAGCTCATCGCGATCGAGAAAGTGGTCGCAGGAATGCTTCAAGGCATCGTGACCGCGCTCGTCGTGCTGCCGATCGCGCGCCTGATCATGGGGCCGATCGAAGGGCTGACGGTCAGCCACGCGGGCATCGTCCTCGCCGTCACCGCCTTCGGCGCGTGCGCGTTCAGCGGTCTGGGTCTCTGGCTCGGCACCGCGATCAGCGCGCAGCACATCGGCCTGATGTTCAGCGTGATCATCGCTCCGATGCTCATGTTCGGCTGCGCGTACTATCCGTGGCGCGGGCTCGACAAGGTGCCGGTGCTCAAGTACCTGACGCTCCTCAATCCGCTCACGTACGTGGCGGAGGGGATGCGTGGCGCGATCACGCCGATCGTGCCCCACATGCCGATCGTCGCCTCGATCGGCGCGCTCGCGGCGCTGACCGCTTTCTTCGTCATCCTCGGGCTCCGCGCATTCGCGAAGCGGTCGATGGGCTGATTGTCATTCCGAGCGCAGCGAGGAATCTCAGGCGCGTGGCGCGAGCGCCCTGCCCGCGACGCGCCGGGGATTCCTCGCTGCGCTCGGAATGACAGTGTGTCCCACACCGCGGCCACCTCGCCCCAAGCGAATTGTGGGTCGCGCCGCGGCGATCGTACGCATGAGATGACTCCTCACTCACCGGAGCGTCGCATGCTCGCTCGTCTCGCTCTCCTCATCGCGCTGATCCCCTGCGTCGCGCGCGCCCAATCCGCGGCCGATTCCGCCGCCATCCGCCGAACGGCACTCGACTACTCCGAAGGCTGGTACACCGGTGACGCCGAGCGGATGGAGCGCGCGGTGCACCCCGAGCTGGCGAAGCGCATCGTGCGCAGGAATTCGCAGACCGGGCAGAGCCGCCTCGACACCATGGGGGCCATGACGCTTGTCCAATACACGCGCGAGGGCGGCGGGAAGAACACGCCGGCGGCTCAGCAGCGGAAGGACGTGAAGATCCTGGACATCTTCGAGAACGCCGCCAGCGTTCGTGGCGACATGTCCGGTTGGATCGACTACATGCAGATGGCGAAGGTGAACGGGCAGTGGAAGATCGTGAACGTCCTCTGGGAGCTCCGGCCGCAGGCTCCATGAATCGCGCCGCCGTCCGGTGGGGCGTGATCGCCGCCACCTGGACGGCGCTCGCGCTCCTCTCGTTCGGGCAGAACGCGCTCGTGCTCACGCAGCGCGGCGTGCATGTCGCGCTCGCAAGTCTGTTGCTCGCGAGGCTCGCCGATTGGTACACGTGCGCGGCGTTCACGCCCGCGTATTTCTGGATCGTGCGCCGCTGGCCCGTCGACCGCGCGCACTGGAAGACGAGCGTGCCGCTGCTGTTCGTGGCGACGAGCATCTTCGTCGTCATCAAGTACATCGTGTTCGCCGCGATGCAGGCGCACGTACTCCCGAGACCGTTCGTCACCGAGCCGACGCCGACGTGGCGATCAATGCTCGCGTCGAACTTCGTTTACGAGAGCATGATCTTCTGGGCGGTGATCGGCGTCGTGCATGCCGTGGAGTTCCACCGCCGCTATCGCGAGCGCGAGCTGCACACGCTCCAACTGCGTGCGCAGCTGACCGAGGCGCGACTCGACGCGCTCGGCGCACAGCTCAATCCACATTTTCTCTTCAACACGCTCCACGGCGTGTCGACGCTCATGCACCGTGACGTCGATGCAGCGGACACGATGCTCGCGCGGCTCGCCGACCTGTTGCGGCGCACGCTCGACCCGTCGGTCGCGCACGAGGTGACGCTGGCCGAGGAGCTGTCGTTGCTCGACGACTATCTCGCGATCGTGCGCGTCCGCTTCGGCGACCGGTTGTCACTCGAGTCGCGCGTCTCGGGCGATGTGCGGGGAGCGCTCGTGCCGCGGTTCATCCTCCAGCCGCTGGTCGAGAACGCGCTCGAGCACGGGATCGCGCGGCGCGCGGGCGCGGGTCGCGTGGAGATCGCGGCGGTGCGCGAGAATGGCGCACTTCGGCTCAGCGTCACCGATGATGGCGCGGGAATGCGTGGCACCGCAGCCGCGCCGGCGGGCGATGGCAACGGCATCGGCCTCTCGAACACGCGACGACGGCTCGGTGAGCTCTACGGCGACGAGCACGCACTCGTGCTGAGCGATGCCCTCGGCGGCGGACTGCGCGCCACGATCACGCTGCCATTCCGCACGGAGACAGCGTCCAGCGACGGAGGGGGCACGTGACCGATGCGCGCTGGCGCGTGATCGTCGTCGACGACGAGCCCCTCGCGCGCGAGCGCCTGCGCACGCTGCTCGCGTCGCACGAGGAGTTCGAGCTCGTCGCCGAGTGCGGCGATGGCGAGGAAGCGGTCGTGGCGATTCACCGTCACGCGCCTGATCTCGTCTTCCTCGACGTGCAGATGCCGGAGGTCGACGGCTTCGGCGTGCTCCGCATGCTCGACGAGTCGCGCCTGCCCGAAGTCGTCTTCGTGACCGCGTTCGATGCGTACGCGTTACGCGCGTTCGACGTGAACGCCGTGGACTACCTCCTCAAGCCGTTCGATCGTGCGCGCTTCGAGCGGGCGCTCGCGCGTGCGTCGGATGCGCTGCGCGCCCGCACCAACGGCGAGCCCTCCGCGCAGCTCGCGTCGCTCCTCGCGCAGCTCCGCACCGATCGCGGCCGCGCGGGGCGCTTCGTGGTGCGCTCGGGTTCGAAGCTCCACTTCGTGCGCGAGGACGACGTCGACTGGATCGACGCGCAGGGGAACTACGTGCGGCTTCACGCGCAGGGGCGCGAGCACCTCGTGCGCGAGACGATGGCCGGCGTCGAGGCGCGCCTCGACGCGTCGCGCTTCGTGCGCGTCCATCGCTCGGCGATCGTGAACATCGAGCGCATCGTGTCCCTCGAGCCGTACTTCCACGGCGAGTACGTGCTGACGATGAAGGACGGCGCGAAGCTCACGTCGAGCCGAACCTACAGCGGGCGTCTCAGAGAGCTCCTCGGTTAGTCGAGCAGGAGAGTCACCGAGTGACTCGGTCACCCGGTTCACTCTCCGACTCGACTTGCGCGCATTATTTTCACCCGCATGACCAGCGTCGACATCCCCACCACCGCTCCCGCCGCGCATCCGCCCGCGGACGGCTGGAGCATCGAGCAGGCGAAGACCCTCTACAACATCGAGGGATGGGGCGCCGGCTTCTTCGATGTGAACGAGCACGGCCACGTCGTCGTACGGCCTGACGCGGCGCACCCCGAACGCACGCTCGACCTCTTCGACCTCGCGAAGGATCTCGAGGAGCAGGGCGTCGCGCTCCCCGTGCTGCTCCGCTTCTCCGAGATCCTCCGCTCGCGCATCGAGGCGCTCACCGAGCGCTTCCACTCGGCCATTCGCGAGTTCGAGTACACGGGCGGTTACACGACCGTCTATCCGATCAAGGTCAATCAACAGCGCCACGTCGTCGAAGAGGTCGTGCACTACGGCGCGACGCACGGCGTCGGCCTCGAGTGCGGGTCCAAGCCCGAGCTCCAGGCGGTGCTCGGCCTCTCCGAATCGACCGAGCATCTCATCGTCTGCAACGGCTACAAGGACGAGGAGTTCATGCGCCTCGCCCTCATGGGGCAGAAGCTCGGACACAAGGTGTTCATCGTGCTCGAGCAGCTGAGCGAGGTCGACGTGCTGCTCGCGGCCGCGGACGACATCGGCGTGACGCCGAGCGCCGGCGTGCGCATCAAGCTCACGAGCGAGGGCGCGGGGCGCTGGGCGCAGAGCGGCGGCGAAAAGTCGAAGTTCGGGCTCAATCCCGCGCAGCTCATGAAGCTCATCGAGAAGCTCAAGGGCGCGGGCCGGCTCGACATCCTCAAGCTGATCCACTTCCACATCGGGAGTCAGGTCACCGACATCCGCTTCATCAAAGCCGCGCTGCAGGAAGTCTCGCGCTACTACGCCGAGCTGCGCGCGGCGGGCGTAGACATCGAATACGTCGACGTCGGCGGTGGGCTCGGCGTCGACTACGATGGCACGGCGAGCACGTCGAACGCGAGCGTCAACTACACGCTCCAGGAGTACGCGAACGACGTCATTTATACGATTGCCGAGATGTGTCGCGAGTTCGACCTGCCGATGCCGCACATCATCTCGGAGTCGGGGCGCGCGCTCACCGCGCACCATGCGCTGCTGCTGCTCAAGGTGATCGACGTCGAGTCGCAGGCCGAGCCGCCGATGCCGGATCTCACCGACGACGATCACGCGCTGCTGCACGAGATGGCCGAGGACTTCAAGGCGATCGCGACGCCGAAGCGCGCGTTGAGCCGCCGCAAGGTGCTCGAGATCTTCCACGACGCGACGTTCGACAAGTCGCGCGCGCAGTCCTACTTCAACGCCGGCGTGCTCTCGCTGCGCGAGCGCGCGATCGCCGAGACGATCTACTTCGCGACGATCAATCGCATCTCGCGCATCGCGGAGCAGGACCGCGACGCGTACGAGGAGATCATCAACGAGCTCGATGCGGCGCTCGTCGATCGCTACTTCTGCAACTTCTCGCTCTTCCAGTCGCTGCCGGACAGCTGGGCGATCGACCAGCTCTTCCCGATCGTGCCGATTCATCGCCTCACGGAGGAGCCGCTTCGCCGCGGCACGCTGCAGGACGTGACGTGCGACTCCGACGGCAAGATCGATCGTTTCGTCGGCGACAAGAACGGCCGGCCGTCGCTCGAGCTGCACGAGTTCCACGACGGCGAGGACTACGTGCTCGGCATCTTCCTCACCGGCGCGTACCAGGAGATCCTCGGCGACCTGCACAACCTCTTCGGCGACACGAACGCGGTGCACATCAAGCTCACCGATCGCGGGTACGAGATCTCGGACCTCGTGCACGGTGACACGGTGACCGAGGTGCTGAACTACGTGCAGTTCGGCGCGTCGAACCTGCTCGCGACGTTCCGCCGCAAGGTGACGAACACGAAGGAGCTCTCGCGCAGCGACGCGAACGCGTTCATTGCGGAGTACGTGAACGGGCTCGAAGGGTACACGTATCTCGAGGGCGAGGCCGCACGATGACTGGCGCGCGGCGCTGGACTCCACTCGTCATCGCCGCCGCACTGTTCGTCGCGCACGCGGAGCACGCGGCGTACGCGCAGGAGAAAGATCCGCACGCCGCGCAACCCGAGCGACCCACCGTCGCCACGCATGCGGGGACGGTGGCCAAGGGATGGTTCGAGATCGAGACCGGCGTCGAGCGCGACAGCCGAGAGGGCACCGCGTTCCTCGCGCCCATGGTGCTCAAGTTCGGCATCGCGCCGCGTATGCAGCTGACGGTCGCGGGGCAGGGACTCTCCCTACACCCCGACGGCGCGTCGTCGACCTCCGGCGTCGGCGACGTCAGCGTCGGCATCAAGTGGCGCGTGCTCGAGGACGCACCGGTGCTCGGCGACTTCGCGATCCTGCCGACCATCAAGTTCCCGACCGGATCCACGACGAAGGGAACGGGCACGGGAACGACCGATGGCGGTCTGCTCCTCATCTCGAGCCACGACATCCACGGCGTCGCGCTTGACATCAACGCGGGCCTCGTGCGTCGCTCTGGCGATGGCCTCGACGCGCCGAAGACCTGGTCCGTGTGGACCGTCTCGACCGGCGGACCGCTCGCCGGTGCGCTCGGCTTCTCCGCGGAGGTATACGGCTACCCCGGTACGTCGGGCGTCGCGGGCTCGCAGCCGATCGTCGCGCTGCTCGTCGGCCCGACGTGGACGGTGCGCGATGCGCTCGTGCTCGACGCGGGACTCATTGCGCCTGTCCAGGGGCCGCAGCCCCGCGCACTGTACGCGGGGCTGACGTGGAACGTGGGTCGGATCTTCTAGCGCGCGTTCAACCGAAACGCTTCGCGACCTCGCCCCAGTTCACGACGTTCCACCAGGCCGTGATGTAGTCCGGCCGGCGGTTCTGGTACTTCAGGTAGTACGCGTGCTCCCAGACGTCGACGCCGAGCAGGATGTCGCTCGCGCTCTTGCCGTCCATGATCGGGTTGTCCTGGTTCGGCGAGCTCGTGATCGAAAGCTTGCTGCCGTCCTTGATCAACCACGCCCACCCCGAGCCGAAGCGAGTCGCGCCCGCCGCCGCGAACTGCTCCTTGAACTTCGTGAAGTCGCCGAACGCAGAACCGATCGCGGATGCGAGCGCGCCCGACGGCTCACCGCCCGCGTTCGGGCCCATGATGTTCCAGAAGAACGAGTGGTTCCAGTGCCCGCCGCCGTTGTTGCGGATCGCGCCGCGCACCGCGTCCGGCGCGGCGCTGAGGTTCGCGAGCAACTCCTCGAGCGACTTCCCCTGAAGCTCCGGCGCCTTGTCGAGCGCCGCGTTCAGGTTGTTCACGTACGCCTGATGATGCTTGCCGTGATGGATCTGCATCGTCTGCGCATCGATGTGCGGCTCGAGCGCGTCGAACGCGTACGGAAGAGCGGGGAGCGTGTACGCCATGATGATCCTCGTGCGAGTGTCGTGCGATGTGTCGTCAGCCTTCGACCTGGCCTGCCGTCGCGCGTGCGCTCGCGCGGCTCGCCTTCGCCGCTTTGCGCTCCTTCCATGCGCCGATGATCCCCGGCAGGATCGAGAGGAAGATAACGAGCACGATCACCTTTTCGACGTGCCGCTCGATGCCCGGCACGTACCGGCCGAGGATGTACCCGATCAGCAGCATGCTCCAGATCCACGCCGTTCCGCCGAGCACGCTGTACGTGAGGAAGGTGCGGTAGTCCATCTTCCCGACGCCCGCCACGAGCGGCGCGAACGTGCGCACGATCGGGATGAATCGGCACAGCACGACGGTCTTCGGTCCGTACTTCTCGTAGAACGCGTGCGCGTTCTCGACGTGCTTCCGCTTGAAGAAGAATCCCTCTTCGCGGTTGAAGATGCGCGGACCCGTGAGTCGCCCGATCCAGTAGTTCGTGTTGTCGCCCACGATCGCCGCGACGTTGAGCAGCGCGCCCAGCACCCACACGTCGAGCCCGATCCCCTGCGTCGCGAGCAGTCCCGCCGTCACGAGCATCGAGTCGCCCGGCAACAGGAATCCGAAGAAGAGTCCGGTTTCCGTGAAGATGATCGCCGTCATCCCGACGTAGCCGGCCCACTGCACGAGGCCGCGAAGGTCGCGAAGGCGATGAAAGAGCTCGAGCAGCGTATCCATGCGCGTGGGCGAAACGTGAGTCGGAGTACGGCGAAGCGGCGCGTCGGACGAATACTCTTCGACCGCGCCCTGCCAGGTCAACCGCATACCAGCCAATCAACCAATCTGCTCTGACCCGTTCGGCACGCTCCTTTCCACGCATCGCGCGAAGGTCCAGCCGAGAGCCGAACCGTGATCGATCAACCACACACCACCGACGCCGTGAAGGATTCGAACGGCGCCTCCGACTCGCGCCGCCCGCGCGCCGATGCGCTCGGTGGCGTGCGCTCGAGCGATCTCATGCCCTATACCGGGCTGCGCTATCTCTCGACGCTCTTCCGCATCATGGCGGTGATCCTGCTCATCGTGCTCGTGGCCGAGACCGTCGCGGGATTCGCGGCGCAAGGCACCGCGTCGCTGCCGACCGTGCTCGGCGAGGCGAGTCGGCTGATCGTGCTCGCGGGCGTGCTCTGGGGCACGGGCGATCTCGCGACGCTGCTCATCGACATGGGGCACGATGTGCGCGCCACGCGGATCTTCCTGCATCGCCAGATCGGCCATCCGGGCGCCGACGTGCTCGGCGGCACGCGCGGGGACGGCGCGGACATCGTCGCCGACGCGATCGACGTGCATCGCGTCGAGCCGCTGCGCCACGAGGGGCCGCCCGAGCGCGCGGATTAGGCAAACCATCGCAGCGGTCTGACCGAGCGCGACGGCGATGCTCGGCACGACCGTTGCCTTACTCGAGAGTAGCCGCGAGCGGCGCGGCGACTTTCTGGAGGAGACGTCTATGCTGTGGACCCTGGCGATCGTGCTCTTCGTGCTCTGGTTGCTCGGCGGCGTGGTCTTCCACGTCGGTGGCGGCCTCATTCACCTGCTGCTCGTCATCGCGCTCGTCGTGCTCGTCGTTCAGCTGGTGACCGGACGCCGGACTGTCGTGTAGCTACTTGATTCGACGCTCACCGCAGCCAGAATCCGGCTGCATGAGCGATCCGGCTCCAAACAACGAGGAGCGCCTGCTGGCGCTCCTCGTTTCGCATACGCATTGGGACCGCGAGTGGTATCTCCCAGCGGGGCGCTTCCAACAGCGGCTCGTGCGCCTCATCGACGAGCTGCTCGACGATGCGCCGTCGCCGTATCTCCTCGACGGCCAGGCGGTGGTGTTGGACGACTATCTGGCCGTGCGCCCCGAGCGCGCATCGGAGCTCTCGGACCGCTTGCAGTCGGGTGCGCTCGAGGCGGGCCCGTGGTACGTGCTGGCCGATGAGCTGATCCCGAGCGGCGAGGCGCTCGTCCGCAATCTCCTCGCGGGCCGGCGCACGCTCGCGCGACTCGGCGCGAGCGCGCCGCCGGTGCTCTACTGTCCCGACTCGTTCGGGCACCCGGCGGCGCTGCCGAGTCTCGCGGCGGGCTTCGGGCTTCCGATGATCATCGCGTGGCGCGGCTATGGCGGACGGCGCTGGCCCGCGGGCGACACGGTCCGCTGGCGCGCGAGCGATGGGTCCGAGGCGCTGTTGCTCCACCTCTCGCGCGACGGCTACGAGCTCGCATCGCATCTCCCAGTCGACGACGCGAGCGCGAGAGAACGGTGGCATGCGATGCGCGACGTGCTCGGGCCGCGGTCGCGGACGGGTGTGCTCTTTCTGCCCCACGGCGCGGACCATCACGCGCGTCAGCTGCAATCGTCTGACGCGATCGCGGCGCTCGAGCGCGCGGCGGCGCCGGTACCGGTTCAGCGTGCAACGCTCCGCGAACTCGCCACGACGGTAGCGGCGCGCGTGCATGTGGCCGAGAGCCGAGAGCCGAGAGCCGAGAGCGACGTCCCGTTCATCGAAGGAGAGCTGCGCGACTCCGCCGGCTACGTCTGGAGCCTGCAGGGCACCTTCGCCACACGCGCCGCGCAGAAGCGTCGCAACGCGCTCGTCGAGCGCACACTGCTTCGCGAGGCCGAGCCGCAGGCGGCCCTCGCCCGACTCGCCGGGGCGTCCTCGAGCCGCGCGCTCGTGCAACACGCGTGGCGCGCGTTGCTGCTCTGCCATCCGCACGACACGCTCTGCGGCTGCTCGACCGATGAGGTTGCGCGCGCGATGGACGCGCGCCTCGACGACGCGCTGGCGCAGGCGCGCGGGCTGCGCGACGATGCGATCGCAAACCGTCTCGGTCACGACTCGGCGCGCGCGCATGCGCGGCGCGACGCGTGGCGCCCGACGGTCGTGGTGCGCAACGCGTCGGCGCGCGCACGTGGCGGCGTGGCCGAGCTGATCATCGACGAGTTCGTCGCCGACGAAGCCGTGGGGCCCGGCTCCGTGCCGCCGACGCTGACTACTGGACGCTCTGGTGCGACGCCATCGCTCGGCGCGCACGTCCCGATGCAGTCGCTCGGCGTTCGTCGCGTGCGGCGCCGCATCGAGTCGGAGCGGCACTATCCCGACAACGATCTCGTCGACGAGCATCGCGTGCTCGCCTGGCTCGAGCCGGTTGACGCACTCGGTCTCACCCTTTGTCATTCCGACCGAAGCGGGAGGCTGTCCCGAGCGGCGCGAGGGAAATCTCCTGGCGAATCGCTTCGTCATTCCGAGCGCAGCGAGGAACCTCCGGCTCGTGGCGCGACCCACGCGATTGCCACGAGCCGGGGGTTCCTCGCATCGCTCGGAACGACAGAAGTCGTGGAGAACGACGCCCTCAGGCTCGCGATCGATGCGGACGGCCGAGTTACGCTCACGACACGCGATGGCCTGCGGCGCGTCGATGACCTCATCGCCTTCGAGGATGTCGACGATTTCGGCGATCTCTACACGCACTCACCGTTCGGCGCGCCGCGCACGAACGCGCGCTTCCTGGGCGCGCGCCTCGTTCACGCCGGACCTCTTCGCGCGGAGCTCGAGTCGCGCTGGTCGCTCGACGTGGCCGCAGCCGGTTTGCAGCTGACGCTGTCGTTCATCCTCGACGCCGGCGCCGAGTTCCTCCGCGTGCACATCGCGGGCGACAACGGTACATGCGATCACCGTCTTCGCCTCGTCCTCCGCACCGACGTCGCCAACGGCGAGACGTGGGCCGACGCCGCCTTCGGTCCCGTGCGCCGCGTCGCGCTCGATGTCGCCGACGACGATCGACGCATCGAGACGCCGCCACCGACCGCGCCGTTGCATCGCTACGTCTCGCGCTTCGCCGCCGATCGCGGCGCGACGCTCTATGCGGATGGCCTCGCGGAATACGAGTCGCTCGCCGACGGCGCCATCGCGGTCACGCTCGTCCGCGCCGTCGGCCAACTCTCGCGCAACGATCTTCCCGAACGCCCGGGGCATGCTGGCTGGCCGACCGATACGCCCGAGGCACAATCGCTCGGCCCCTTCGATGCGTCGTTCGCCATCGCCGTTCATGGCGCACGCGACGACGCGACGATCGACCGGATCGAGCGTCTCGCCGACGAGGTGCTCCTGCCGCTCGTCGGCGTGACAGTACGCGATGCGATCCACCTGCCGCCGCGCGTCCCTGGCGTCGCGCTCGACGGCGCCGGACTCGCATTCACGACGCTCAAGGAGAGCGACGACGGCGAGTGGATCGTCGCGCGCTGCGTGAATCTCCTCGAGCACGAGGTCGAAGGCGCGTGGCTCGTGCCGTCATCCGTGCGCGAAGCCCATCGCGCGCGTCTCGACGAGACGCCGCTCGAGGCGGTCGCCATCGGCCACGGCCGAATCGCGTTCGTCGCCGCATCGCGCGAGATCGTGACGGTCCTGCTGCGCTGACCGGCGAACCGAACCCTACGCCCGTTCGCCGATCGCTTCCGCCGCCTCACCCGCGAGCCGGTCGCGCAGCGCGTCGCCGAGCAATGTGCACGCGAGCACCGTCGCGATCAGCACGAGCCCTGGCGCGATCGCGACCCACGGCGCCGTCACGATCAGGTCGCGACCACCCGCGATCATGTTCCCCCAACTCGGCTCCGGCGGCTGCACACCGAGTCCGAGGAACGAGAGTCCACTCTCGAGCAGGATCGCGTTGCCGACGCCGAGCGTCGTCGCGACGATCGCGGGGCCGATCGCGTTCGGCGCGATGTGTCGCACGAGCACGCGCCACGATGGCGCGCCGATCGCCTGCGCGGCGCTCACGTACGGCAGCGCGCGCACGCCGAGCGCTTCGGCGCGCACGAGTCGCGCGACACCCATCCATCCGGTCGCGGCGAGCACAGCGATCACCGTTTCCGCTCCCGGCTTCCACAAGGCGGCGCACAGCAGCAGCAAGATCAGTCGCGGGATCGAGAGCAGCGCATCGCTCACAGCCGTAACAGCGCGATCCACCGTGCCGCCGCGCCACGCGGCGACGAGTCCGATCGCCGTGCCAACGAGTCCCGCGAGCACGGAGCCCACCACGCCGATCACGAGCGAGATGCGCCCCGCGAGCATCATGCGCGCGAACAGGTCGCGACCGAAGCGATCGGTTCCGAGCAGATGCAGATGTCCCGACGCGTCGCGCGCGAACGGCGGCACGAGCCGCATCGCGAGCACGTCGCCGATCGCGCGCGGGTCCGTCGCCGACACCATCGGCACGAGCAGCGCGCCCGCGGCGAGTGCCACGAGCATCGCGATCGAGAGCTTCACGCGCCACGCGCTCATGCGTCGCGCCGCGGATCGAGCAGCGGCAGCACCACGTCTGCCGCCAAGTTCGACGAGATCACGAGCGCCGCGTAGAGCACCGTCGCGCCCATCACGACCGGATAGTCGCGCGCCGAGATCGCGAGGACCATCGCGCGTCCCATCCCGGGCCACGCGAACACGCTCTCGACGAACACGGAACCCGCGACGATCCCGGGCAGCGAGAGCGCCAGCAGCACGACGATCGGTGGCAGGGCGTTCGGCAGCAGATGTCGCACGAGCACGCGCCGTGGGGCGAGCCCCTTCGCCCGCGCCGTCCGCACCCACTCCGCGCGCGTGAGATCCGAGAGGCTCGACCGCGCGTAGCGCGCGATGC
>JADMIO011614260.1_pt1 | contig 15400 bp, 14 predicted proteins | sample 8958161 | NCBI WGS metagenome assembly JADMIO01 (sample SAMN16585339, study PRJNA669376) | soil metagenome | isolation source: Crop rotation soil | place: USA: Cullars Rotation, Alabama | collected 2011
CCACCCACTATCCACCACCCAATCCGAAACTCCTCCGCCGCGCCCGCCGTATAGTGCCCTGAACGTGGAGCGAAGCGACGCCGAACTCGCCACGGATGCCATCGGCGGGTCCGAGAACGCGTACCGCGAACTCGTCACGCGGTACGCGACCCCTGCGGTCAACTTCATCTACCGCATCGTCCGCGATCGCGCGCTGGCGGAAGACCTCGCGCAGGAGGGGTTCCTTCGCGTCTATCAGCGGCTCGGCACCTACGATCCCGCACGCAAGTTTTCGAGCTGGTTCTTCCAGGTTCTGCGCAATATCACCATCGACTACCTGCGGGTGAACCGCATCCCGACCGCCTCGCTCGACGAGCTGGCCGAAGAGGGCAATCAGTCGGCGGCCGTCGAGCGCGGCAGCGTGTCCCCGGAGCAGGCGGCCGAACAGACCGAGCTGGCGACGGCGATGGGCGCCGCCATGTCCAGGCTGCGTCCCGAATACCGGGAGGTCGTCGTCCTGCGCTACCAGGAGGGGCTGACCCACCCGGAAATCGCCGAAATCCTCGGCCTGCCGTCCGGGACGGTCAAAACCTACCTGCACCGGGCGCGGAAGGAACTGGCCGACATCCTGGCGGAAGCGGGCTGGAACACCAATGTTTGAAACCCTTTGAGGGGAGGGGCCGTAACGTGAGCAGGGAGATCAGAGGTCGAAACATGGACCGGGACGAGCTCGAGCGCTGGCTGCAGGCAGAAGAAGGCGGACATGAAGACGCCGCCGATGCTGCCTTTGCGCATTTGTTCGCGTCGGTTCCGAAGGTCGAGCCGGCCCCTGCCTTCGTCGAGCAGGCAGTGACGGCTGCGTGGCGGTGGCGCGCGCGGCGCCGCCGGCTCGTGGCGATGGCGTGGGCGGCGGCGGTCCTTCTCCTGGTGTCGGGCGTCGTCTTCGCCTATGCGGCGTCGCCGCGGCTGGCGAGCGCCGGCATCAAGACATTCGCATTCCTGAGCGGCCATGCGGTGCCCTGGCTGGTGGCATACACGCGGGTCGCGATGGAGTGGTGGTGGACGCTCGGTCGCGTCGGCAGCGTGATCGTGTCCGCCGTGATCACGCCGGGCCGCGCGGCGGCCATCGTCGGCGTGGAGCTGTTTGGCATTCTGGCGCTCTTCGCGCTGCTGCGGATTGCCGGCGCGGGTCGCCTCGGAGACGCAAAGATATGAGGAAGCAGGTTTTCATCGCGCTGGCGATCCTGACGGTCGTCCTGATGGCGCGCACCGCCTACATCGTGCACGCGCAGACCGCGACCGCCGCGGAACTGCGCGCGCAACTCGGCAGCCGCTACGACATCGTCGCGCTGCAGCAGGGGATCGCGCTCGTGCCGAAGGCGACCAATTCACGCATCCGGATGATCCAGGTCGTCAACGGCGCGGTCACGGTCGACGGCGATACGATGACTGCGGCGCAGCTGCGCGACCGCCTCGGCGCGGATGCAGCAACGATCGTTCAGCTCACCTATCTGAGCGCCGCGGAACAACGGCAGCTCGCGGCGCCGGAATCGACCCCGGCGGCCCAGCCCGAACCCGGGGCGACCGTGACGGCTCCCGTTGCACCGCCGGCGCCTGTATCGCCGCCGGTGCCGTCGCCCGCGCCCGCTCCGGGCACACCCGCACGAACGGTCGATCGCAAGGGCGATATCGTCCGCATCGGCGGCGGCGCCATCATCGTCAACGAGAACGAGCGCGTCGAAGGCGACGTCGTCGCGATTGGCGGTCCGGTGACCATCAACGGCGAGGTGACCGGCGACGTTGTCGCGGTCACCGGCGGGCTGACGCTCGGCCCGCGCGCGGTGGTGCGTGGCGAAGTCACGGCCGTCGGCGGGCCGTTCAAACGCGATCCGCAGGCGCAGGTCTTCGGCCAGGTCAACGAGGTGGGCATCGGCGCGAACGGGCAGACGCTGCCGCCCTATCGCATCGACGCGGGGAACCTGCTCTTCGGCAACTTCGCGTCGCGAATCGGCCGCTTCATCACGACGCTGGTCCGCGTCCTGATGTTCATGCTGTTTGCGCTCATCGTCACGGCGGTCGCGCAGCGCCCCCTGCAGCAGATTGGCGCGCGCATCGTCGCGGAGCCCGTGCGCGCAGGTCTTGTCGGACTGCTGGCGGAGATTCTCTTCGTGCCGGTGCTCTGCATCACGATTGTCGCGCTGGTCATTTCGATCATCGGCATCCCGCTGCTGATTCTCGTGCCCTTCGGCATCATCCTCGTCGGCGTCGTGATGCTGGTCGGCTACACAGCGACCGCGCACATCGCCGGCAGACTGGTGCTCGATCGGTTCCCCGCCCGCCGAACCCCGGGCGAAGAGGGCATCCGCAGCGAACGCAATCCGTACATGGTGGTGGCGATCGGCATCGCGGTGATTGCGGCGCTGACGCTGCTCGGCCGCCTCTTCGCGATGGCCGTCGGCGGCTTCGGTGCGCCGATCTACATCGTCGGATATCTACTCGAGTATCTGGCGTGGACCGTCGGCTTCGGCGCCGCCATTCAGACCTGGATGCAGATGCGGCGCGGAACGTCCGCGCCGCCTATGGCACCGACGGCGGCGGCGCCGGGGCTGGCATAAACAAATCCCAAATCCCAAATCCCAAGATCCAAATCCCAAGGAGCGTGCCTCTTGGGTTTTGGGGATCTGGGTCTTGGGATTCGGGATTTATTCTATCCACCCTCCGCCGACTACTGTATCCACGTCGTAGAACACGACCGCCTGCCCCGGTGTGATCGCGGACTGCGGTTCGTCGAAGATCATTTCCGCGCGGCCGTTCTCCAATGCGCGCACTTCGCCAGCCGCGGGCTTGTGACGATGGCGGATCTGGGCCGTTACACGAACAGGGGAGGTGGGCGCATCGATTGAAATCCAGTTCACTGCGGATGCAGTGAGTCGAGTCTGTTCGAGCGCCTCCCTCGCGCCAACCATGACCGTGCCGGTCTCGGCTTCAATCTTCAGCACATAGAGGGGAATCGTCGATGCGACGCCGAGTCCCTTCCGCTGGCCGATGGTGAAGCGGTGCACGCCGCCGTGCATGCCAAGCGCTCGTCCCTGCTGGTCGACGATCGCGCCCGCGCGCGCCACGGTCGGCTCCTTGCGCTCGACAAACGACGCGTAATCTCCGTCGGGGATGAAGCAGATTTCCTGACTGTCGGGCTTGTCGGCCACGACGAGGCCGAGGCGCCGCGCCTGCTCGCGAACCTGGGGCTTGGTCAGGGTACCGACAGGGAAGACCGAGCGGGCGAGCTGATCCTGCGTCAGCGAGAACAGAAAGTACGACTGGTCCTTGTCGCCATCGGCGCTGCGCTTCAGCAGCCAGCGGCCGTCCGCGTGTTCGACCCGTGCGTAATGGCCCGTCGCGACATGCTCGGCGCCGAGACCACGCGCGCGATCGAGCAGCGTCGAGAACTTCAGATCGCTGTTGCAGTGCGCGCACGGAATCGGTGTGCGCCCCGCGGCGTACTCCTGCACGAAGTTCGAGACGACCGTCTCTCGGAACTGCCGCTCGAAGTTGACGATGTAATGCGGGAAGCCGACCGCGGCCGCAACCCGCCGCGCGTCGTGCAGATCGTCGAGCGTGCAGCACGTGCCCCAACGCTCGTCCGCGCTTGCCGCTTGTCCCGAGGGGTAAAGCTGCATCGACAGACCGATGACGTCATGACCCTGCTCGGCGAGCAAGGCCGCGGCGACCGACGAGTCGACGCCCCCCGACATCGCAACGACAATGCGCATCAACTCTGTGCGCTCACGTTCTCACCGGAGCGCGCGACAGGCTGCGGAGTTTCTCGACGATCCGCGGCAGCACGGCGATCACGCGATCGATCTCTTCCTCCGTGTTCGCGGCGCCGAGGCTGAAGCGAATCGAATTCTGCGTCCGGTGCGCGTTGAATCCCATCGCCTTCAGCACGTGCGACGGTTCGAGCGTCCCCGAGGAACACGCGGAGCCGGTCGACACCGCGATCCCTTCGAGGTCGAGCGCAATCAGGAGCGATTCGGCCTCGACGCGATCGAAGCTGATGTTCGTCGTGTTCGGCACGCGCGGAGTGGTCGCGCCGTTGACCGCAGTGCCCGGCACCGCGCCGAGAATGCCGGCCTCGAGTCGATCGCGAAGCCTCGCCAGACGGCTGGCCTGCTGATCCATTTTCCCGGATGCCGCACGCGCGGCGACGCCCATACCGACAATGCCCGCGACGTTTTCCGTCCCGGCACGACGGCCGCGTTCCTGGCGTCCGCCGGTCAGCAACGGCAGCACGCGCAGGCCGCGGCGGATCCAGAGGCCGCCGACGCCCTTCGGTCCGTAGAACTTGTGCGCGGACATCGAGAGCAGGTCCACCCCGAGCGTCTTCACATCCACCGGAATCTTGCCAGCCGACTGAACCGCATCAGTGTGAAAGAGGGCCCCCCGCTCGTGGGCGATGCGCGCCAACTCCGTAATCGGCTGGATCGTTCCGATTTCGTTGTTGGCGTGCATCACCGAAACGAGGATCGTGTCGTCCCGGAGGGCCGCGCGCAGCGCGTCCGCCGCGACGATCCCGCTCTGCTCGACGGGGAGGAGTGTCGTCTGCCACCCGCGCTTCGCCAACGCCTTCAGCGTGTTCAACACCGCCTCATGTTCGATCGCGCTGGCGATCACATGGCGCTTGCCTGTCGCTTCGAGTGCGTCCACGGCACCACGAATGGCGATGTTGTCCGCTTCCGTCCCTCCACTGGTGAAGAGCACCTCCGACGGGTCCGCATTGATCAGGTTCGCCACGTCGGTGCGCGCCTCGTCCAACGACGTCTTCGCTCGCTGACCGAAATGATGGACGCTCGACGGGTTGCCGAATTCGTCGCGCAGCACGACGCTCATCCGGTCGATGACGGCCGGCAGTAGAGGCGTCGTCGCGTTGTGGTCCAGATAGATGCGCTGCACGGGTGTCATCGATCGTAGCATTTGCCGATATACTCAGAGAGCTCCTGCCACGGCGATCGTCCGAGTACGAGCTCACTGAAAGCTCCTCGGTAATTGCGTGGGGCTGCCAACAGTCGGAGGACCAGATGTGGAAGCGCGATGAAGCGGTAAAGCCGACAGGATCGGGGACCCCGGCGGGTCCAGCCGCACCTGCACAGCAGACGCAGGCGAATGCGCCGGCGCAGCCGGAAACCCGGCGGCAGCAGATGATGGAGAGAGACATCGTGAACATCGGCAAGTCAGTGGTCATCAAGGGCGAGCTCAATGGCAGTGAAGACCTGACCGTCGAAGGCCACGTGGAAGGCAAGATTGAGCTTCGCGATCACGTGCTGACGATTGGTCCCAACGGCAAGATCAAGGCGCAGGTGTTCGCCAAGGCCGTCATCGTGCTCGGCGAAGTCAACGGCAACGTGACCGCGAGCGAGAAGGTCGACATTCGCGACGGCGGATCGGTTGACGGCGACATCGTGTCGCCACGCGTGGCCATCGCCGAAGGCGCGCACTTCCGCGGCAGCGTCGACATGCAGCGCAAGGGCGGCGGCCAGCCACAGGCGCAGCAGCCGCGTTCGCAGCAGCAGTCGCAGCAACAGCAGTCGCAACAGCAGCAGTCGCAGCCGAACGTCCCGTCGCCGGCTGGCGCGCACTGACGCCTGGATCGTGGATGGTGGCCGGCGCATAGGCCCACCATCCATCCCCCCTGCGATCCACGAAACAGCGCGGCGGATGGTCTATCATTCCGTCCTTGGCACTTTCGGATCTGTTCTCGCGCAAGAAGAAAGACGAGGCCGCCGACGCCATCGATGCGGGCGTGGACTCGCCCGCGCACCCGACCAAGGCCCTCGCCAAGTTTCTTTCCAGCCTGAACAACAAGTCGCAGCCGCTGCTGCTCGATCTTGGTCCGGTGGTCGGCACCAACGTCACGTTCTTCGGCGAGGAGCTGGGGTGCAAGATCCTCGTCGAGAACGTCTTCAAGGACATCGATCGCTTCGTCAGCGAAGGCAAGCCGGCGGAGCTCCCCGCGTTCTTCGCGACGCGCTTTCCGCAGGCCGAGGAGAGCGTGGACGGCATTCTCTGCTGGGACATCTTCGACTACCTCGATTGGAAAGCCGCGCAGGCGCTCGCCCATCAGCTCGTGCGCATTCTTCGTCCCGACGGCGCCGTGCTCGCGCAGTTCAACACCACTGAAACGAAGATGCCGTCGCCGGTCTACACGAAGTACGTCGTCGTCGATCGCCACACGCTGCAGTACCGGCCGTATACCGCCGCGCGCGGCAAGCAGCGGCCGCTCGTCAACCGCGACATCCAGCGCATGTTCGAGCCGCTGCGCATCACCGAACAGTTCCTGCTGAAGAACAATCTCCGCGAAGTGCTGTTTCGAAAGGCGGCGCAGCCTGGCACGCCGAAGCCGGGCGACGGCGAAGGCGACACTGCCGCCACCGCGGCGGCGGACGACGAGAGTGCGCCCGATAATCGCCCTGCTGACTGACTTCGGCACGCGCGATCATTACGTCGGCGCCATGCGCGGTGTCGCGCTTGGCATCTGTCCCGACGCCACGCTCGTCGACATTACCCACGAGATCGAGCCGCAGGACGTGCTTGGCGGCGCGCTCGAAATTGGCGCGGCGTTCAAATACTTTCCTCGCGGCACGGTGTTCCTGTGCGTGGTCGATCCCGGCGTGGGATCCTCCCGGCGCGGCATCGCGGCGGAAGCGGGAGGCTACCGGTTCGTCGCGCCCGACAACGGCCTGCTGACGACGGTCTTCCGGCAGACCGGGACGCCCTCGGTCGTCGAGCTGACGGAGCGGAAGTACGCGTTGCCAGCCGTCAGCCGTACGTTCGAAGGGCGCGATCGTTTCGCGCCGGCGGCGGCGTGGCTGGCCAACGGCATCGAGCTGGGCGCGCTCGGGCCGCCGCTCACCGATTGGCAGTCGCTCGACATGGCCGAGCCGCACGTGGAGGGCGGACAGCTCTGCGGCGTTGTCGTGCGTGTCGATCGATTCGGGAACCTGGTGACCAATATCGATCGCGCCACCTTCGATCGCTTCGCGGGGGGCAGGCCGATGGCGATCGCTCCGGCCGGGCATCGGCCCACCCGCCTGGTCGCGACCTACGCGGACGCCGATCAGGGATCGACGTGCGCGCTCTTTGGCAGCAGCGATCATCTCGAAATCGCCGTCACCGGCGGCCATGCCGCCGACCGCCTCGGGGTTACGCGCGGAGCGCCGGTGATGGTACGATTCGACCCTTCCTATGCTTGATTCCGATCTCTCACTCGACTTCCTGCGCGTCGTCGAGCAGGCGGCCGTTGCGTGCGCCACGACGATGGGACAGGGCGACCGGCACAAGTCCGACGCCGTCGCGGTCGAAGCGATGCGCCAGGAAATGGACCGGGTGCCGATCGACGGCACCATCGTCATCGGCGAGGGGGAGCGCGACGAAGCGCCGATGCTCTACATCGGCGAGAAGGTCGGGATGGCGAACAAGACGTCGAACGACCGCACCTATCCCAAGGTGGACATCGCCGTTGATCCCCTCGAGGGAACGAACCTCTGCGCGACCGGCGCCGCCAACGCCATCGCCGTGCTGGCGGCGTCCGAAAGCGGCGGTCTGCTCCATGCGCCCGACATGTACATGGAAAAGCTTGTCGTCGGCCCGAGCTCGCGCGAGGTCGTCGATCTCGACGCGCCCGTGAAATTCAACCTGCGTGCGATCGCCCAATCCCTCGGCAGGCGCATCGAGGATCTCGTGGTCATGGTGCTCGACCGGCCGCGTCACGAGAAGTTGATCGCCGAGATCCGCGCCACGGGCGCGCGGATTCGATTGATCGGCGACGGCGATCTGTCGGCGGGCATCGCCGCGGCCGTGATCGGCAGTGGCGTTCACGCCGTGATGGGCATCGGCGGCGCACCGGAAGGCGTGCTGACGGCGGCGGCCATGCGCTGCCTGAATGGCGAAATCCTCGCGCGGCTCGTCGTCGCCAAACCTGGAGATGAGGAGCGGGCGAAAGCGATGGGCGCAGACCTGAACAGGGTCTACACGTCGAAAGACCTTGCGCCGGGCAAGACCATCATCTTCGCCGCCACCGGCGTCACCGAAGGGTCGCTGATGAAGGGCGTGCGCTTTTTCGGCGACGGCACGCGCACCACGTCGCTCATCATGCAGACCAATCCGCATCGGATCCGGTTCATCGACAGCATTCACGTCTCGAACACCAATTCGATTGGCGCGAAGATTCGATTCTGAAGGGATCAGGGGTCAGGGGTCAGGGGTCAGGGGTCAGGGGTCAGGTTTGAGTCGTGGCCAAACGCCTGAAAACGCGGCGGCTTCCGCGCGCACCGTTGCCACGGCAAACGGGTGGTGCGCATGAGGACAAGACAAAGCGGCCCTGGCGCCGTCGTAAGCACAAGAAGTCAGCAGATCCGTGACCCGCTGACCCCTGACCCCTGATCCCTGATCCCTGATCCCTATAATCTGATACCTGTATGGCGCAAGCCACCGAACGCGCCGCGCTCGTCGGACTCGTCACCTCCGCCAGCCGCGGCGATGCCGATCATGCGCTTGACGAGCTCGCCGGTCTCGCCGACGCGGCGGGTGCGCGGGTCGTCCTGCGCATGCTGCAGGACCGGCCGAAGCCGGATCCCGCGACCTTCATCGGCGCGGGCAAGGTGGCGTCGCTGGCGGCCGCCTGCGACGAAGCAGACGTCGACGTCGTCATCTTCGACAACGAGCTCAGTCCCGCGCAGCTGCGGCAGCTCGAGGAGCGGCTCGAGCGCAAGGTCATCGATCGCACGCAGTTGATTCTCGACATCTTTGCGCGGCGCGCGCGCACGCGGGAGGGCAAGTGGCAGGTGGAGCTGGCGCAGCTCAAGTACCTGCTGCCGCGGCTCGTCGGCGCTAGCACCGCGTTGTCGCGGCTTGGCGGCGGCATCGGCACCCGCGGACCCGGTGAGACGAAGCTGGAGACGGATCGCCGGCGCATCCGGGTGCGTATCCAGGCCATTCAGAAGGAAATCGACCAGGTCCGCCAGCGCCGGTCGCAGCTCCGCGAGCGGCGGCACAAGCAGTCGGTGCCGACGGTTGCCCTGGTCGGTTATACAAACGCCGGCAAGACGACGTTGTTCAACCGCATGACCGACGAAACCGCCGTCGCGTCGGATGCGCTGTTCGTCACGCTGGATCCGCTCGTCCGCCGCGTGCGTCTCCCTGACAACCGCGAGCTGCTGGTCTCCGACACGGTCGGCTTCATCGATCGGCTGCCGCACGCGCTCGTGGCGGCGTTCAGCGCGACGCTCGAAGAGGTGGCCGAGGCGGATTTGATGCTTCACGTCATCGACGCGTCGAGTCCGGAACGCGATCGGCAGGTGGCGGCCGTCCAGCGGGTCCTCGAGGAGGTCGGCGCGTCGGCTGTGGCGATGATCGCGGTCTACAACAAGATCGACACCATCACCGCGGACGAGCGGCGCCGGCTGCGCGAGGCCGATCCGTCCGCCGCGCTGATTTCGGCGACGACGGGCGCGGGTGTCGCGGAGCTGCTGCAGATGATCGCCTCGCGGCTGGCGCTCGACACGCGGCGCGTGACGATCACGTTCGACAGCGGCAAGGAATTCGATCGGCAGCAGATCGGGCGGCTGTATCGCGTGGCGCGCGTCATCAGTCACGTCGCGACCAACGGCAAAGTAGTCATCGAGGCCGATGTACCGCGGCGGTTCATCGAACGGTTGACGGCGGTGGAGTCTGGCAGTGAAGCAACCGACTAGGTCCGGAGGGGCGCGGACGCTTCGCCTCCGCGTGCTGCTCATCGTGATGATCGCCGGCTGCGCCATGAAGAGCGCGCCGCCGCTGCCGCCGACGCTCAAGTATCAGGATTTCGTCTATCCCACCGCCATTCCCGCCACGGCGCCGCCGGCGCTCGCCGTCGATCGCGGATGGCGCTACCTGCAGAACGACGACCTGAAGAACGCCGGCCGTGAGTTCTCGGCCGTGCTGAAACGGACGCCCGACTTCGCGCCCGCACACGCCGGTGAAGGCTACGTAGCGCTCGCGCAGCAGGATTACATGCACGCGCTCGATCGGTTCGAGCTCGCGCTGCGCGGAGCGCCGGCCTACGCGCCGGCGCTGGTCGGCAAAGGTCTCGCGCTGCTGTCGATGATGCGCGACACCGAGGCGCGCGCGGCGTTCGAGGCGGCCTTGCGGGCGGATCCGTCGCTGACCGGCCTCGGCGCGCGGATCGACGTGCTGAAGTTTCGCGAGCTGCAGGCGCTCATCGCCTCCGCGCGGGAGGCGATGAACGCCGGCCGGCTCGACGAGGCGCGCGACGCGTATCAGAAGGCGATTGCGGCCACGCCCGACAGCGCGGTGCTCTACCGCGAGTTCGGCATGGTGGAACGCCGCCGTGGCGATGCCGACGCGGCGCTGACGCAGTTCAACAAAGCGGTCGCGCTCGATCCAGCCGATGCGATCGCGCTCGCGCAGGCGGGCGAGCTGCTCGAAGCGCGCGGCGATTTCCAGGGCGCCGAAACGGCGTATCGCAACGCCGCGACCGCCGACCCGTTCGCCGGCTACGACAAGAAAGCGGAAGCGGTGGCGGCGAAGGCGCGCGACGCGCGCCTGCCGGCGGAATTCCGCGCCATCGCGACGTCGCCGCGCATGACCCGTGGCGACCTCGCCGCGCTCATCGGCGTCCGCTTCGAAGACGTGCTCGGCCGCGCGCCGCGCACGCCGGCCGTCATCACCGACACGGCCGGCCACTGGGCGGCGGCGTGGATCGCGCAGGTCGTGGCGACAGGCGTCATGCCCGAGTTCGACAACCATACGTTCCAGCCGCGCGGGGCGTTGCGCCGCGTCGACCTGGCAGAAGCGGTCAGCGCGCTGCTGCAGATCCTCGCGCGCACGCATCCGGCGCTGCAGGCGCAGCTGGCGGGCAAGCCGTCGATTGCCGATATGAGCCCGTCACACCTGAACTATCCCGCCGTGGCCGCCGCCGTGTCGGCCGGTGTGCTGCCGCTCGCCGACGGCAACCGCTTCGACATCGAGCGCGCCGTCCCGGGCGAGGAGGCGGTGGCCGCCCTCGATCGCCTGCGCGCGCTCGACCAGTCGCGTTGAACCGTGCGCTACCTGACGCTCGCGAACCAGATCACGATCCTCCGGATCATGCTCATCCCGGCGTTCGTGCTGCTGACGGTCTACGGACACCTCGGCGCCGCGCTCGCCGTGTTCTTCATCGCCGGCGCGACGGACGCGATCGACGGACTGATCGCGCGGCTCACCAGCCACCCGACCAGCTTTGGCGCGTGGCTCGATCCGATGGCCGACAAGCTCCTGCTCGTCACCACGTTCGTCGTCCTGACGCTGCCGCAAATCGATCTCACCAATCACGTGCCGCTGTGGCTGACCATCCTCGTCATCAGCCGCGACATCGTCATCGTCTCGGTGGTGGCGATCGTGAACCTGGCGGTCGGTCCACGCACGTTCAAGCCGTCGCTGCTCGGCAAGGCGGCGACCGCGACGTTCATCGTCGCCAACGTCGTCATCATGTACTTCAACTGGAAGATGGAGCGGTCGCGGCTGGTCGACGCGGCCGTGTGGCTCGCGTTGCTCCTGACACTCGCCTCGGCGGCGGATTATTTTTTCAGACTACGCCGTCTGATCAACGTGCATCCGTCTTAGGCCGGCCTTCGATCTTGTTCTTGAAATAATCGACGGTCTTCAGCAGTCCCTCTTCGAGGCCGATCGTCGGCTCCCATCGCAGGAGCGTGCGCGCGCGGGTGATGTCCGGCTTCCGCTGTTTGGGATCGTCCGTCGGCAGCGGACGGTAGACGATGTTGCTCGTCGACCCGACGAGCCGCATGATCGTCCGCGCGATCTCCTCGATGGTGACCTCGTGCGGATTGCCGATGTTCACCGGATCGTTGGTGTTCGACTCCATCAGGCGCAGTACGCCGTCGACGAGATCGCTGACATACGTAAAGCTGCGCGTCTGGGTGCCGTCGCCGAAGATGGTGACGTCCTCTCCGGTGAGCGCCTGCGACATGAACGCCGGCACGGCGCGGCCGTCGCGCAGCCGCATGCGCGGACCGTAGGTGTTGAAGATGCGCACGATCTTCGTGTTCACCCCGTGACGGCGGTGGTAGGCGAGCGTGATGGCTTCCGCGAAGCGCTTGGCCTCGTCGTAGACGCCGCGCGGTCCAATCGGGTTGACGTTGCCCCAGTAGGTCTCCTTCTGCGGATGCTCGAGCGGATCGCCGTAGACCTCCGACGTCGAGGCGAGCACGAACGTCGCCTGCTTGTTCATCGCCAGGCCGAGCGCGTTGTGCGTGCCGAGCGAGCCGACTTTCAGCGTCTGGATGGGCAGCTCGAGATAGTCGATCGGACTGGCCGGGCTCGCCCAGTGCAGCACGTAATCGACCGGCCCCTCGATATCGATGTGCCGCGTGACGTCGTGGCGGACGAATTCGAAATCGCGGGCGCGCAGGTGCGCGATGTTCGCCAGATCGCCGGTCAGCAGATTGTCGATGCCGATGACGGAGTGTCCGCGATTGAGCAGCGCTTCGCTGAGATGGGAGCCAATGAAGCCGGCGGCGCCGGTGACGACGGTTCTCATACGCGTTGAAAGAGTCCACGAAAAACGGTGAGCCACATGATCTTCAGATCCAGCGTCACCGACCAGTTCTCGATGTAGTAGAGGTCGTACTCGATGCGCTTTTCAAGCGAGGTGTTGCCGCGCCAGCCGTTGACCTGCGCCCAGCCCGTAATGCCGGACTTCACCTTGTGGCGGAGCATGTACTGCGGAATCCTGTGTTTGAACTGCTCGACGAAGAATGGCCGCTCGGGCCGCGGACCGACGATGGACATGTCGCCGCGCAGGACGTTCCAGAACTGCGGCAGCTCATCGAGGTCGAGTTTGCGCAGCCAGCGGCCGATCGGCGTCGCCCGCGGGTCGTCTTCCCGGGCCCAGACAGGGCCGCTGTCCGACTCGGCGTTCTCGTACATCGACCGGAACTTGTAGACGGTGAAGCCATGGCCGTCGAGTCCCATGCGTTCCTGCGCGTAGAACACGGCGCCGCGTGAGGAGAGCTTCACCAGCAGGGCGATGGTGGCGAGCGGCATGGCGAGGACGACAAGCGCGGTGGTCGACAGCGCCACGTCGATGGCGCGTTTCAGCCACGCGTTGAAGCCCTGCAGCGGCACGTCGTTGATGTTGATGATCGGCAGGCCGTCGAGATCCTCGAGCCGCGCGCGCAGCGTGATGAACTGCAGGAGGTCGGGCACGACCTTCACGTCGAGGCATTCACGGCTGGTGATTTCGACGAGGTCGAGGAGCTTGGTGTGCTCCTCGAGCGGCAGCGCGACGTAGAGATGATCGATGCGCTCGCGCTGGGCGATGTCGCCGGCCTCGGCGAGCGTCCCGAGCAGCGGCAGGCCGCGGTAGCCGATGTGATCGCCGCCGGCGCGATCGTCCACGAAGCCGACGACCTGGAAGCCGAACTCGCGATGCTGCAGCACGCGGTCGGCGACCATGCGTCCGAGGTCGCCGGCTCCGGCGATGAGGATGCGTTTCAGGCCGATGCCCTTGCGCCACCGCCGCTCGAGCAGCTCGCGGACGGCCTCGCGCGAGACATACGCAAAGACCACGTTGAGCACGAGGAAAATGCCCCAGACGACCTGTGACACCTCGTACGCGCCCCGCTGCTTCTCTTCCTCCGAGGCGTAGTAGACCGAGATGTACAACGTGCAGACCACACCAAACACCACGGCGAGGATGCTGCCGATGAGCACGGCGAAGAAGTCGTCGACGCGCGAGCGGCCACGCCGCAGCCGGTAGATGCCCTGCAGCTGGAAGGCGAGCGGCGTCAGCACGGCGATGAACGGCACGATGTTCAGGTACTGGTCGATGGGCGGATAACCGTGCGTGACGGGAATCAGGCCGCTTTCGAAGCGGATCCCGTAGGCGAGGATGAAGGCCCAGACCGCGAGCAGCGCGTCGCTGAGGACGTAGAAGGCGACGAGCAGACGGTTATAGCGCCTTACCATGTCGTGCCGGCAGGCGCGGCGAGCGTGTCTTCGATGACCTCGCGCATGCGCGCGTCGTGATGTTCGCGCGAGAAACGCCGCGCGTTGGCGCGGAGTCGATCGGCATCGACGCGCAGCGCCGCGACCTGTTCGAGCGCCAGGGCCATCGCCTCGGGCGTCAACGCATCGAAGAGTATTCCCGTGTCGCCGGAGACGACCGTCTCGAGCGCACCGCCGCGCGCCAGCGCGACGACCGGCCGCCCGCAGGCCTGCGCCTCGACGGGAACAATGCCGAAGTCTTCCTCGCCGGGCAGCAGCACGGCGCGGGCGCGGCGGTACTCGTCGCGAATCTGCTTGTTGCTCGCGTGGCCGAGGAACTCGACGTTCCCATCGGCGAGCTGTTCGAGATGGGCGCGGTCCGGGCCCGTGCCGATGATGCGCAGACGCGCGCCGGCGCGGCGGCAGGCTTCGATCGCCACGTCGATGCGTTTGTAGGGAACGAGCGCGGACACAATCAGAAAATGGTCACCCGGTGGCGTGGTGTCGGGGTGGTAGAAGGCCGTGTCGACCGGTGGATACACGACGGTTGCTTCGCGATTGTAGTATCGGTGGATCCGAGCCGCAATGTTCGCGGAGTTGCCGATGAAGCGTCCGACGCGCGCGGCGGTGGCCGCATCCCAGCGCGCCAGGTGCCGCAACACCGGCCCGTACACCCAGCGGCTGGCAACGCGGCCGACGCGCGCCGGGCCGAAATAGGCGTCGAATTGATCCCACGCATAGCGCATCGGCGCGTTGCAGTAACAGATGTGCCGCGCGCATCCCGGCACGACGACCGACTTGGCGGCGCACGTGCTGACGCTCAACACGAGGTCGTAGCCGTCGAGGTCGAACTGCTCGATGGCAGTCGGGTAGAGCGGAAGATACGTGCGGTAGTGCGTGTGCGCGAACGGCAGCTTCTGCAGGCTCGACGTGATGATGCGGTGACGCTCGATCGTCGGCGAGACGGATCCGGGGACGTGGAAGAGCGTGAAGAGGTCGGCGTCGGGATAGCGTTCGCAGAGCGCCTCGAGGACCTTCTCGCCGCCGCGCATCCCGGTGAGCCAGTCATGGACGAGCGCGACCCTTAATTCCATTCCGCGACCAGACGGTAGATCTCGTGCGTGCGTGTCACCGACCGCTCCCACGAGAAGTCGCGCGCGCGGACGAGCCCCTTGCGCCGCATCTCGCCGGCGAGCTGCGGGTCGCTCAGCACGCGGCGCATCCCGTCGACAATCGAGCCGACGTCGTAGGGGTCGACCAGCACCGCGGCGTCGCCCGCCACTTCCGGCAGCGACGAGACGTTCGACGTGACAACCGGCGTGCCGCTCGCCATCGCCTCGAGCGGCGGCAGGCCGAATCCTTCATAGAGCGAGGGGAACACAAA
>JADMIO010482470.1_pt1 | contig 15399 bp, 10 predicted proteins | sample 8958161 | NCBI WGS metagenome assembly JADMIO01 (sample SAMN16585339, study PRJNA669376) | soil metagenome | isolation source: Crop rotation soil | place: USA: Cullars Rotation, Alabama | collected 2011
GGGGGGGCTCCTGTGCTTATGGGACTCTTCGAAATTCACTGTGAGTCGACAGCTTGTGGCTCCGAGGTACATTTGGCTGGAAGGAGTTGTCACAACGTCAAACTTTGAATGTGTGATGGTGAACGTGTATGCGTACAATGAGGCAGAAGCTCGGGTCCAATTATGGGAAGAGCTAGAATCTCTAATCTTGAATGCGCAGGTGCCTATTCTTGTTACAGGTGATTTTAATGAGGTGTTGCACCCGGATGAAAGGAGTAGTGGCGGGTTCACACGCCAGGGATGCAAGTGTTTCAAGACTGGGTGGACCGTTGTCAGCTGATGGACATTCCTTTATCGGGTAGAAAGTTTACTTGGGGCAATACGCTGTGTAGAAGTAGACTTGATAGAGTTCTTGTTCAAGAGCAATGGTGGCATTCGGTGGACCAAATGAGCTTGGTGGGTCTAGATCGCCATGGTTCAGATCATACCCCTCTGATCCTGAAGTTTGAGTGTTTAGATTGGGGTCCTAAACCGTTCAGGGTGGTGGCCGCTTGGTGGGAGTCTCTGGCATTTATTGACCGGGTGCGCGCTTGGTGGGAGGAGCTCTCTCAGGTTTACCCAGAGGATTTCTGCTTTGTCAGAAAGATGAAGGCATTAAAGGACAAGCTACGTATATGGAATAGAGACAACTTCGGGGTGGTGGGTTTGCAACTCAAAGAAAAGAAATCCCGGTTGGCTAAGTTGGAAGATTTGGCTGATAATAGAACTCTCCAAGCCCACGAGTTGGAGGAGTTTGTTGCCCTAACAGCAGCAGTTCGGGAGAAGGACAGGCGGGTTGAACTATTCTGGCAACAAAAGTGCCGCACGAGGTGGATAAAGGGAGGTGATAGAAACAGTGGCTTCTTTCATCGCTTAGTGCTTTATGATCGTGCGGGTCGTTTGTTATCTGAGGTAGAGGTTGATGGTCATGTTATTCAAGACCCTGCTGCCATGAAACAAGCTGCAAAGGAGCACTTTGCTCGATTTTTCAGAAGAGGGGATTGGCTTAGGCCGCGTGTGAACGGACTTCAGTTCAAAACTCTACTACCTTCAGATGCGCAAGACTTAGAGGTGTACGCCTCAGATGTGGAAATTTGGGAGGTTGTTCGGGGTTGTGACGGGTCTAAAACTCCGGGACCAGATGGTTTTTCCATTCATTTTGTCCAGAAGGCGTGGTCTGTGTTAGGTCGCGAGTTTTGCATTATCATTCGGAAATTCATGGCGTCGCACCAGATGCCAAAAAGATCAAATTCTTCGTTCATGACCCTCATCCCGAAGAGAGAGGATGCGAAGAGATTTTCTGATTTCCGCCCTATTAGCCTGGTAAGCTGTTATTACAAGATTATCTCTAAACTCCTGGCTAATAGACTGAGTAAAATAATTCATAAGGTGATCAGTGAGGAACAACATGGGTTTCTCAGTGGGAAACAAACCCTTGACTGTGTTATGGTAGCAAACGAGACCGTGCATCACTTGCGGCATTCTAATCAGGAAGGTCTCCTCTTGAAACTTGATTTCGAAAAGGCCTATGACTCCGTTGATTGGGTATATTTGGATGATGTTTTGAGATTAATGGGATTTGGCAATAGGTGAAGGCGTTGGATGTTAAGTTGTCTTCAATCCACTCGAGTCTCGGTGTTGATCAATGGCTCTCCGTCAGCAGAATTCGGGATCGAGAAAGGTTTACGCCAAGGTTGCTCTCTCTCCCCGTTTTTATTCAATATTGCAGCTGAGGGGCTTCACCAGTTGATTTGCAATGCTAAAGAGCAGAGCCTTATGTGTGGCATTGGAGATGTCGATGTCGGGTGGAATGTTTCGCATCTTCAATATGCGGACGATACTCTCATCTTTCTGAGAAATGACTTGAACGAATTGCTTAATATCAAGATGATTTTACTCTGGTTTGAGGTTTTCTCGGGGCTTGGAGTGAATTATCACAAGAGTACTTGGATAGGTGTCAATATTAGTGATTACTGGTGCGGGGTGATGGCTAGTCGTTGGGGATGTCGGCAGGAGTCTTTGCCTTTCAAGTACTTGGGCTCTTTGGTCGGGTTCAATCCACGTCGGATTTCAGGATGGGACTTTTTAGTGAATAACATGAGGAACCGCTTACAGAGTTGGAAAAGCCGGCTCCTATCTGTTGCTGGTCGGCTCACGCTAGTGAAGGCAGTCCTCTCCAGTATGCCGTTGTACCACCTTTCCATTTTTGCCATGCCAGTGACGGTCTGTAATGATTGTGAGAAAATCTTCAGATGCTTTCTATGGTCAGGTTCAGCAGATGGGAAGTGTTTTTCAAAAGCTCGTTGGGAATTGGTGAAGAAGCCGGTGGAGTTTGGCGGGTTGGGGGTGGGAGACTTGCTTCATCGCAATAAATCATTTATGCTCAAAGGGGTGTATCAGTTAGTGAATGGCAGCTCTAAAGTTTGGGCTCGCCAAATCCGAATTCGTTTGAATGTCCGGAGTCTAGGCGACCTCCGCCATGTGGACGTCCGATCTCTGTCTCCCATTTGGCGAGATTTCTTGAAAGTCTGGGGAGTAGGCAGTGATCTGCATGGATTCCTTCAGACTCAGTTGCGGCCTCGTTTGGGTTCAGGGGATACTATATCGTTCTGGGCAGACTTATGGTGCTCGCCGGCGCCGCTTTCAGTTTTATTCCCACGCCTCTTCCGTTTGTCCAGCTTGCCGGAGGGGAGAGTGGGGGAGTTTGGGCAGTGGTCTTCGGACGGATGGCAGTGGTCGCTTCCATGGGATCGCCCTCTTCTTCCTCGCGAATTGGATATTGTCGACACGCTGCACACCCATTTAGTTATTCCTTCGTCTGGTGTGTCGGACCGGTTTGCTTGGCAACCGACACTGGACAAGACTTTCACGATTGAATCGTTTTCTGGGCTGTTACTTCTTCACCAAAGAGCAGATTTGCAGTCCCCTCCTTATGACAATGTTTGGCATCAGCTTGTCCCTCATCGGATTTCTTTTTTTCTGTGGCAATGCTTCAACGATTGTGTCCCTTCTAAGGAGTTTCTTTGTCGTCGGAGAGTGTTACCGGTGGGTCAAGAATTTTGTAACTGGTGCATTAGTGAGGAAGAGTCTTGGCAGCACATCCTTATGCTTTGTGATGTTACCTCCGCTCTGATGTACAAAGTTCGGTCTTGGTTTGGTGTGTCTGCACCGTTACAGACGACGTCCTTCTATTATGTTTGGGAAGTTTGGCGGTCCGACTTTCCCTCTCGTTCGAGAGCTGTCAAGGACATGTGGCTCATGCTTTTTTATGCAGTGTGTTGGGTTACCTGGCTCGGACGTAATGAAGCCGTGTTCAAGGGGAAGTCGTTAGATGTCGAAGCTTTGTTCCGTCGTACTATGTCTCAATGGTACTTCTGGCTTCTCAGCGCGAATAGCTTATTCCCTTATAGATTGCATGATCTTTTAGCTGATTCGACTTAGTTCACGACCTGGTCTTAGTGCTGTGAGTCTAGCGCGATTATTTTCTGCTTTTTTGAGTAGGCCGGCTATTTGATGTCGTGGCAGACTGTTGTATCTTGTTTTAGCTGGCCTTTTGTGGCAGCCTATTTAATCTAATCCTCAGCTTATGAAAAAAAAAAATCCTATTTATACTCAAAAGCTTCAGTCATAGATGACCATGTGATCTAAATGTTCTACCACACTTTATCTAAGGATCTTTTTCTAGACCATTCCGAAATTCTCTAAGTCATTTTTCTCTAATCCTAGAGTTATCTTGATGATTCTAAAACCTTTCAGATCCTTCTGTATCTTCAGATATTCTAGTATGTTCAAGAATCTCATAGAACTCTCTAGCACCTGTTAGCACCTTCTAAAACCTTATAGAACGTTCTAGCACATTGCGAATGCTTCTCGCTCATTTGTTTTAGTCATTCAAGCGTCTACTTCACCCCTCATCGCGCCTACAAAGTTTTAGGTGTGACACTAGAGTATGGGTAACTAGTGATCTTATTTGTTAAGTCAAATATAATGTGAGTATGAATCTGAGTGCAACTTTCATAATAGATGGAGGATTGATGCAGTTGGGAGAAACAAATTGAGTTATGTGATTAACGTAACGACACGAAAAATGTGTGAAATGTCACGAGGTGTGGATATAGGCATTTGTAGTATATATATGAAAATCCAAAGCTCAAATACAATTTAGTACGGAAAAATTACAGTGCTTTGACACATGATCTTTTTTTAGCTCTTTGTGACCTTTCGAGGTGACTCTGCTGCAGAAGCAAACGAAGGGCCTTTTAAGTTCTTTACTGGACCAGTACAACATGTTAAGACGATGGAAACTCAATTGATAAAGAGATTTGCTACTCAAATAAGGCAGGTGATTTTAAAAGGTAATTTGAAACTCGTAGAGAGACGACCTCAGATACCACTATGAGTAAACGTACTATAAGGTCGATCCCTAAATAGGGTAGAAATTTTCTAGAGTAATTTGAAGGAGCTTCTGTAGAAATATGACTTCAAATATCAATATTGCACAAAAGTGCTTAGCCTAGGGGGCATGTTCAGAGGCGCTCGGCCCGTGAGGGCTTGCAGAATATATTGCAAGACCTAACGGGGAAGTGAGAAGTATCATGGATGTGTTAGAGAGAATTACATGCAAATACGCAGAAAGCTTACGAATTGACAAAATCATTTGAGGGTTCGAGGGAGAAAAGGTAATGGAATAGAGATAAAAAAGAAACGAGTGATTGACTGGAAGACGTGTCATAATGGGTGATCGATAGATATTTTGAGAGTATTGAAATGGAAGTTCTAATACTGAAAATATAGCGATCATACATGAAGGCACCTCTTTTTGGCGAATGTGGAACAAAGAGTCGTAGAAAAAAAGATAATAAAATAAGTTTAAAAGAAACAAAATAAGTATAACAAGAAAAGAGAATAAGAGCCTGCGCGGTAACCCTCTTACACATCTGATTCGTATAAGTACAAAAAGAGTCAGAGGTGTAAAAGGGTTATCGGGTCTGGAAAATGAAAAGTTACTGATGACCACGACAAGTGTTTAAAGGGAAAAGGGTTGTACCTAATAAAAGAGTGTAGTTATCATAACTGGAGCTTTGTTCCTCTGGGCGCTAGGCGCTCCCGTGGGACCGGACACCGAATCGAAAATGAATCGAAAATGAAAATTAGGGGGTTCAATCGGGTTCGACCGAGTTCGACCGGTTATACCGTTCAGAACCGGACTGCTATCCATACCGTTTAGTATTAGAAAATTAAATCGGATTAAACCGGACCATACCGACTGTATACTAATAAATATATATTTTAAAAATTTATACTAGTATATGCAAATTAAAAATAAAAGTAAAACAATTAGACATTTAAAAAATAATTAGATATGTATATTAAATACTTGGTTAATTATTAAATTTAATTTGTTTATTTTTTATTTAATTTATATTTGAGATAGCTTGTAAATTTGTATTGTTATAAATTTATATTATTTTGGTTTTAGTAGAATAAATAAAATTGATTCAATATTGAAAAGAAATTAGTTTAGACAAATGAATAATATAAATAAAATATCACATTGGAAAGAAATTAAAGAAGTTGACTAAACAAGTAGTATAAATAAGGGTAGACTCTAGTTTAAAATTATAATTTTATGGGCTTAGCCCCAATAATAGAATATAGTGAAGTACTGTGTTGTCATTAGTGTAATTATTAAATTTGTTATATATTTAATAACTATGTGAAATGAAGTTTTTTATATGAATATGAAATGATGTCTTTTTTAGTACAAAATAACATCGTTTGAACGAAACAACGTCGTAAAAGTGTATTTTTCAAACCGATCGATTCATTAGCAAACCGGCTGGTTTGCAGTTCAGATCAAAACCGGCCAGTTTGGTCGGTCTAATCCAGTCTGATTGCTTATTCGGTCCGATTGATCGAGTCGGACTGGAATTTGGAAATTCTCAGTTGAACCGGGTCGGACCACCAGTCCGGTCCGGTTCCGATAACCAGGGTAGTATTTATACCTTTCACTCTATCATTCATTTTCACTAAACAAAATCATAACTAAAAGAAAAAAAAAAGGAATAGATGAATACAAGAATAAAATAGACAACGAAGACTTCTATCCAATTTCATACAAGACTCTGTGGCCCAATGGATAAGGCGCTGGTCTACGAAACCAGAGATTCTGGGTTCGATCCCCAGCAGAGTCGGTTGATTTACACCACTTTAATATTAAATATACTTTTGCCTAAAAGAAGTACCTAACTTTCTATAAATTATTAACATTTACTTAATTTGACCCGCTAGACCCTTAACCGGTTACAAATTCTTGATCATACGTTTCAAGAGAAATTTAGAAAAAAATAAAGAGAGGAAGGAGAAAGAAGAAATGAGATTATAACCGCAGTCCGTGCCTTTTGTTCATCGAGTTTTTTTGGGGTCATTTATTAGAGTAAAAAGCAAAAAAAAAATAAGCTCACATCTTAAGGCTTTCAAAAATAACAAACGGATCAATGCTTTTACATAAATTTTTAACTAAAATAAAGTTAATTATAATCTACATTGACATGTATTGACGGATCTAGCTGAGGGTCAGAGTGGGCTTCCACCCACCAATCCAAAAAATAGGCTTTATATACATTTATTAATATTTGTCAAAATGTCATTTTTTTTATAAAATTTGTCATTTTTGTTCAAAATTTATTTAGTTGATCTTTCCTTTATAAAGATTGTCAACTATCGATTCCTCATTTACAAAAGTATTATATTCTGGTCAAAAAAATATTTAATTGATCTTTTCTTTATAAAAATTGCCAACTATTGATCCCTAATTTACAAAAGTATCATGTCTTGGTCAATTGATCATTTATTTACAAAAGTTGTACCATCGTTTACAAAAGTAGTATTATATTTTTGTCCAAAATAATGATTTAATTGATTCTTCCTTTACAAGAGTTGCCAACTATTGATCTCTCTCGTTTATAAAAATATCATGTCTTGACTAAAACATACATTTAATTGCTCATTGTTTTTTAAATTATTTATTTAATCTAATAATTATTATGTAGTTCTAAATTAGAGATAACTAATACTCTAACATATTTATATATTTGTCATTTTACTCGCTTTTATTTCTTTTAAAATTCGTAAATAATAATTATACATATATAGTATTTTTCTATATTACCTTCTTATTTTTTTAGTTTATCTAAATATATATTACTTAAGTACAAATATAAATACTCATATTTATTCAATTTTTTTTTGTTCATTGCACTTGCTTTCCATTTGAAATATTAGAAAAAAATTCAGGGTTGTTGCCCCTTAACCCCACCTCTAAATTCGTCCTTCTGAAAATAAATTCTAGATTCGTCATTGCTAGCAGGTCACACCAATTTATACAAATTACACCAGTAGGTTAGGTCACACCAGCTTGTACAATATGCTGGTGTAGATTATATTTAATTTTATATTAGTCAAAACTAATTATAGATGGTGTAGTTAGAGTTTTTCGTAAGTACAAAGGGGTATGTTGGTCAATTTTAAAAGTTTAGGGGGAGTTTGTTTTTTTCTCCTAAGCACAGGGGGGGGGGGTTCATGCTTTAACTCTTTATGAAATTACCCCCGTAACTTCTGAAATGATATCTGTCGATACTTTGATAGAGTAGTTTTATTATTTCACTCATTTACGACATGTAAAAATAAAATGAATTGGCTCACACCGACATCTATTTACAGGAATGATAGAGTAATATTTACTTAATTTGACTAGCTACGCCCTTTAACCATTTACAAATTTTGGGGTTTGTCAATCGGAATCTTACTCATAAGCTTCAAGATGAAACCCAATGGCCACTTGATAGAAGAAAATTGAAGAACCCTCACCCTACCGCTAGCCACTTTGGAGTTATGTCGAGTCGGTCAAAAAAACTTTTGGGACGTAGCTAAGTCAAGACTGACACTATACTATTTCATTTAATCCACTCATCTTTATTTATTGTAATCAATACACCAATGAGCGGTTATAAATACGAAGCTCACATGGTGAGGTCAGTCAGGTTAAGCAAGTGTAGTGTTCTCTTCTTCGTTTATTAAATATTAAAGATCCCATGGAAGCCAATTTAATCTCCTCCGGCGTCCGACACTCCAGCTTGCCTGAAAGTTACGTGAGGCCGGAATCTGAGCGTCCCAGGCTGTCCGAAGTTTCTCAATCTGAAAATATCCCCATCATCGACTTGGGAAGTGAGGACAAAGCCCGAATTATTCGAGAGATTCATGAAGCCTGCAAGAACTACGGCTTCTTCCAGGTTAGCTAGCGGAAAGACTAATAATCATTCATGTTGTGATTATTAGTTAGCTGATTACTTGTTTGAATTGCAGGTGACGAATCATGGAGTGTCTATAGAATTAGTGCATAGAATGCTCCAAGTGGCTCATGGTTTCTTCATGTTGCCTTTGGAGGAGAAGCTGAAGTTGTACTCAGACGACCCGTCAAAAACAATGAGACTCTCTACAAGTTTTAATGTGAATAAAGAGATGGTGCACAATTGGAGAGACTATCTCAGGCTCTTTTGCTATCCTCTAGACAAGTACGAGCCCGAGTGGCCTTCCAATCCCCCCAATTTCAAGTAAGTTCTCCTATTTTCATAGTCATCCGAATCATATACAAAAGCGAATCAGAAATAAATAAAAAATAATAGTTTAATTAAGTTTGACAAGGTTCAACCAATTATAATCTTCTAAATTTGATAATGTTAGATAATTAAATTGAATTGAACGAATTAGTTTTCAAATTAATAAATGTCAATTTTACTATTTAATAATAAATAATAATTATAGAATTTGAAAAAAATAGCGAAAAACTTCGTAATTTTAATGTTAGCGAACTAAATGGATTGCTAATAAACCAGCTGATTCATCGGTTGGATAAAAAAAATCAACTCATTTGAACAATTTAAGTCGATTTAGATGGATTTGGCTCCTCTAAAGTTCTTAAGAACTTTACTGGTAAAGTTCAACGAATCTCAGCCGCACAATCATTTTGGACGGATGAGATTAAAACTTTTATAATTAATTAATTATTATTATTTTAATTAATTAACTCATTAATCACTTATACTTCTAATCTCAACCGTCCAAAGTGATTGTGCGACTGAGATTCATTGAACTTTTCTAAGAACTTTAGAGGAACCAGATCCGATTTATATATATATATATATTTCGGTCCAATTATTTGAATCTGAAAATAATTTTAAATCTAGTTTTTATTGGTCGGACCGCTCTATGACTATTTCTACGTCAAAGAGCTCTGCTACTCTAGGTGTAGGTGCATGCACACTCAAACTTCTTTTAGTTTTAATGAGAGAAAACGAAATCCAACCTGACGAGTTACTTTCATGAATGTCCTGTCATTATTGTATTGTGGAAAACGCAATTTTGAAAAGGTCTTCCTCAAGTGCAACTTGATATTTTCCAAAACCATTTAATATATATTTTATTTGCCTTAATAATATTGAACATTCAAATGATGTGGTAAAATATGTAATCAACCATTCTTACATGAGTTATATAGTTTTTTAATTAGTTGACATTTTAAATTTAAATATGTATAATATGTAGATTTATAATGAGATGTTTTAACATTTAACTTTTTAAGATAATAAAATTATTATATTTGTAATCTCAAAGAGTTAAAGAATAAAATCATTTTAAAATTGGAAAACGATTTTCTAGTTTTTAGTTAAATATGACCAGTCGTGTCAAAAGAATTCCTTTGAATCATATGAACTATTTAATATATATATACATTTAAAATTAATTTAAAATAAAAGATGAAAATGTATATTTTAATGTAAAAGTTGTATAACTTTTACCCTCATCTTAAAATGAATAGCTTGAAAAAAAATGAATAGCTTATAGAAAAAAATCATAAAATGTATAGTAATATAAAAGATTAAAAATGAGAAAGTGATAATAAAGAAGAAAATAGTCTGAATAAAAATACTAGATGTGATGTTTCTGGTGTGCGGGTCCAAGTCGAAACCTGGCCTGAAATTTGTCAAATCTTTTTGGAATTGATTGTGATGGCAAAATAAAAGAAGTTCGGTGGCTCATTTTTATCGTTACAAATACTATCTTCAGTGTTTTCACTACACCACATGTTTCTTTTTTTTCCACACGTTCTTACCACGTCTAAATTAATTTAGCTGATTTTAGTGTCAAAAGTAATTTTAATTTTATTATTTTATTGTATACTGTTTATAATTTTAATTATGAAGCTTATTATTAAAAATAATGATCTCAATCAATCACAGTGTATTTATATTTTTTTATAACTGTTAGAAATAGTAGTGGTGGCGGCATGGATATTTCTATAAAAAATTGAAAATATGACGATAACAAAGAAAAATAAATAATACTAGTACTATGTTCATGTCGGATAGTACTCTCTCCGTTCCATAATAATTGTCACTGTACGTACTTTTAAATGGTCGAACGACTCACTTTTACGATATTTTTGTCTATTGTTATTTCTAGACATAATGACCATAGTAATGGTGCGGTCATTATGTCTAGAAATAACAATAGGCAAAAACGTCTGTCTAGAAATAACAATAGGCAAAAACGTCGTAAAAGTGAGTCGTTTGACCACCTAAGAGTACGTGCGGTGACAATTATTATGGAACGAAGGGAGTAGGACCGTTATTAGGAAATGAATATTTTAATTAATTAATACGTGACGGTGTGAGAAGGGCCATTCATCTTGGGACAAGACGCCAGCACCACTCGCGTGATGGTGTCTCTTTTCCTTGACGTCAGATGCTCAATCCGTGTTGACGTCATACACGTTTTATTTTACTACTCCGTAGTTTTTACTCCACCCTTTTGTCTATTGTTCTTTCGAGTTATTATAGTGAATTAATTATTTTTTAATTTTTATATTAAATATTATTGTTTCAATTTACACCAGAAGAATATTATATACCATCCGATGATTTTGATATATTTTAAAACCAATTAATTTGATTTCAGTCACAGATAATTGTGGATATTATTTATGAAATTATTTTATTTTTTCAGTGTAATGATATATTTATTATTTTAAGAAATTAAATATTAAAATTATCATTAAAAAATTATATAATTTTCTTAATATACGTACATCAAATTAAAATGATAGATAAATTGAGAAGAATAGAGTAGTATATAATAATTTTTATTATAAATAGATGATTCTTATTAATTATTCATTGAAACTTATGAGTTTTATAAGATTATAAAAATGAAGTTATAAAATCCCTGATTTGAGGATCAGTTAAAATGTTTTCTTTTTTTCAAAAACCTTGCATCAATTATTACACACATGTAATTACAGATAACTTTTAATTTGTCGGGAAAGTCAACATGGAGGCTTTAGTTTTTCACACATAAATAATACACTCCTAGTAATCACTAATTAGTCAATGTCGTGCAAGCCCTGCTAACATTTTATTATATGATTAATTGTAGTTTAACCATTAAAGCAAAGATATAATTAATTAATTAGTTGTTCATAATGATAGAGATTTAGAAAATGTTAGTCGTATACATTTTAAAATTGAAAATTCATTTGTTGTTACTTGCTGCTAATTCCACAGGGAAACAGTAAAGGAGTACTGCATAGAGGTTCGAGCACTGGGGCTTAGATTACAAGAACTAATATCAGAGAGCTTAGGTCTGGAGAAGGAACATATAAAAAATGTGTCGGGGGAGCAAGGGCAGCATATGGCGGTGAACTACTACCCTTCTTGTCCCGAGCCAGACCTCACTTATGGCTTGCCCGCACACACGGACCCCAACACTCTTACAATCCTTCTTCAGGACCTACAAGTAGCTGGTCTTCAGGTCCTTAAAGATGGCAACTGGATTGCTGTTAATCCTCACCCTAACGCATTTGTAATCAACCTTGGTGACCAACTACAGGTATTGCACTATTACTTTCATTGGGATTAGTTGCATTTAAATTTGATTGTTGATTTGGCACGTAGGCACTGAGTAATGGTAAGTACAAGAGCGTGTGGCATCGAGCTGTCGTGAATGAAGGTAAAGCCAGGATGTCAGTGGCCTCCTTCCTCTGCCCATGCGATGATGCAACAATTAGCCCCGCGAGACCTCTCACAGAGGACGGCTCTGGCGTTGTGTATAGGGATTACACATATCCGGAGTACTACAAGAAATTTTGGAGCAGGAATCTTGACCAGGAGCATTGTTTGGAACTTTTTAAGAACTAGCTACCTTCGTGCCTATTCAATTTCTCGTGTCGTAATTCATGCTGATGCACTATTTGGCATTGTAGACTTGTAGTGGCATGAAGCATCGTTGGGCTGGTTAACTTTTAATCTTTTGTTCAATGTACTCATCATAATAATAATAATATATTATTATAATACTTGTTTTTAAGCTACTACTATAATTGGTCAATAGATTGCTCGAAAGACTTGAGGAAAATAAGATCCAGTCGTTTTAAAAATGGCTAATATCAACTGTATTGATTGATTACGTCGTCTGGCATTCCCAGCACATCCGACAAGAAACAGGGGATTTAAATTTATATATTTTCTGAAATAATGGATGCTCTAATTTTTTGATACGCATATTGAAGATGTTATATGACTCGCTTCTAAATAATTTTAATATTGAGGAGGCCATATAACCATTTTTTAAAAAAATTTTCTTGTAAGAAAAAATAGTGCATAGAATTGGAGGAATGAAAGCGCATAGAAGAAATTTATTAAAAAATAAAATCTCTCCCTAGTTTATGAAAAAATTCCTCCAACATATGATAGAGATGAAGAAATAAAATTATATTATTCTTATTTCTGATATAATAAATATAATTAGTAGTAATTTATTATAAAATAAAAGTGAATATAATTAAACTTATTTTCCTTTTTTTTATGTTCATACACAATTATTAAAATTTATTTTTTCTTCTGCGTATAAAAAATGAAGTCATATAATTTTTTTTAAAAAAAGTTTCATCATTACTCTCATTTCATTTTTATCCAAATTTTCTTCTTTTCATATAAGAGTTTTTGGATTTTTTTCATAGACTGATTTTTAAAATGATGATAAAGAGACTCGAATTTGAGACTTTACTATAAGAGAGTACCACATTTATTTTGAACTTTCTCTGACCAAAGTATATTACTCGCAGACAATGACGGATCCAGCGGTGGCGAGTGTAGGCACCCGCTCACCCTGGATCAATCAAAAGAATTGTTTTTTTTTCTTTTTTTACAAAATTGTTTAAATAAAATAAAATTTAATTTAATATAATAATTTCAAATTAATATTTCAATTAAATTTTATTTTCTCGAGTATAGTCTTCATAATAATTAAATTATATTTAGAAGATCATACAGGCTAAAGTACTTATTTTTTCTAATAAATCAAAAAATTATAGTTTAGTTATAAAAGGTCGTTAATAATATATAAAATATTTTTGAATCATAAAATCAATCAAATTCGTTAATTTTGACTAAATTGAGCTAATTAAAAAACTTTTTGATAGTGTAGAAAATGAGAGAGTCATACAAGGATATTAAAAAATAAAACTAATAGAGAACAATTTTAAAAAAAGCTTAATATACTCTTTAAGCTACCAACTGTTAGGATTATAAAGAACAATTTTTAATATATACTTAATTTTTTTAATATTACTCTTATTATTTACTCTATCCGGCCTTTAATAAATGACTTTAGATTATTCTAATTTACTACTGTATCAACAAAATGTCATTTAATAAAGAACGAAGGGAGTATTTTTTTGTTAATTTTATTTAAATATGTACAGATGGATATTAATAATTTTAAGTATTTTTTTCAATAATTTGTTCACCTAGTTTACCTTTCCTCTAAAATACGAACCAAAAAAAAATTCGGGGGCGCTGCCCCCGAACCCCCGAATTGTTAGATTAACAACATAAGTTTTAGCCCTCCTTGGATTTCAATCCTGATCCGTCACTGCTCGCAGATTAGGTAATTTTTAATTATAATTCTACTCAAAATTATTTTTTTGAATTATTTATTAACTACAGGGGTACTTTATTGGAGCCATTAAATTTGCGGTAAGTGAAGTAGGAACACCCAATGAGCTTATGAGTGGTATAGGCCTTTTAAAGTAATCTGTTAGTATACATATTGGGCACAAGTTATTGCGGCCCATAAAGATAGTCATTTGTCTTCACTGAATTCCTAAACGAACGCACACTAGGCCTCGCCTCTATCCCTTTCTTATCACACCGCGTCTGCTCCACTCTCAACCGTTAGCGGCAGCCATGTCACCCGGTCCCGTTATTGAGGTTGAACCCACCACCGAAGAACTTCTCTCCGCCGAGGAAATCCAACCCAAAAAGCCGCTGGTCTCCTTCTTCTTCTGCCTACCCAAATTCTGCTTTGTATTTATGTATCGTCTCTGTATTTTGTTAGTGTACTTCAATTTTCACTTTTGTGATTCCTAGAACGATGCGCCTATTGTGGAGGACGTAAAGGAAGATGAGGACGACGATGATGATGATGAGGACGACGAAGACGATGATGAGAAGGACGACGCAATCGCAGGTATCTTTTTCTTTTCATTCGTTTCTTTGATTCCCAGGATTCTTTCAGCTTTTAATAAATCAGCTCTGTAAGATGTCATTTAGAATGCCATATGACCGTTCTCCGAACTGATGCTGCTTGTAAATGTTCATGTATTAGCTGTTGTTCCGTTTTTATATATTTTTCCCTGGTATTGTTGCTGGCGTGAGGTGCAGGTGTAGATGGAAGTTCAAAGCAAAGCAGAAGTGAAAAAAAGAGCCGCAAGGCAATGCTGAAGCTGGGGATGAAACCTGTTACTGGTGTTAGCAGGGTCACCATCAAGAGAACCAAAAATGTATTCTTCATGTCCTTATAATTTATCTAGATCACTGTTTTGTGTTAATTTGACAATTTTTGTTCATCCTCTCAGATGCTATTTTTCATCTCAAAACCCGATGTCTTCAAAAGCCCAAATTCTGATACTTATATCATATTTGGAGAGGCTAAGATAGAAGACTTGAGCTCTCAGCTGCAGACACAAGCTGCCCAGCAGTTCAGGATGCCAGACATGTCATCTATGCTCCCGAAATCTGATATTGCTTCAGCCGCTGTAGCACAGGCCGATGATGAAGGGGAAGAAGTTGATGAAACTGGGGTTGAACCACGGGATATTGATCTGGTTATGACACAGGCAGGGGTGTCAAGAAGCAAGGCTGTCAGCGCTCTTAAGACCCACAGTGGGGATATTGTCAGTGCTATCATGGAGCTTACTACTTAGGTGGCTTTCCAGCACAGTGGGATCCGAAGCTTGGAATTCACGTGACTTGAAGTCGCGGC
>JADMIO011426265.1_pt1 | contig 15399 bp, 14 predicted proteins | sample 8958161 | NCBI WGS metagenome assembly JADMIO01 (sample SAMN16585339, study PRJNA669376) | soil metagenome | isolation source: Crop rotation soil | place: USA: Cullars Rotation, Alabama | collected 2011
GAGTTATTGGTCGGGGCGAGAGGATTCGAACCTCCGACCTCACGGTCCCGAATGATAGGCGCGGCAAAAACGTAAGTATTTGCCCTTTCGAAAGTTGCAGCCACCAAGAAATTTCGAGGGTTTTACATCCGTTCACATTCTTTACCATTCGTTATCAGTGGAGTGCTGAGAATTCTGTCCACAAATTGGCCACACGACGATGGGGTGAACCCCTCGGTTGAGACAATTTCGGTTAGCACACACTTGCGGTTAGATAATATTGGTCTTCTCAAACGGACCCCGTTGTTGCAGAATCCGCATCGGCTGGCGAAGCTGAGACGAACCCTCCTGGAGCGTCGCCAAGCAATAAGCAGCCGGAGACTCATTGAAACATTGATTCGTACGGCGATGCTTGACTGAATGCGCGCCGCAGCATTATCTCAACCATTGGCCGTTTCCATGTAGTTTTGTAAGTCAAAGAAAGGCGAGGCGGATGAGCAAGTATTGTCATTACAGCACGAGAACCCTTTCCTTAATGGCTCTTTACCTGGCGCTTGTAATTTTAGGGTACAGCCAGACGACCGCCCCTTCGCAAACTTCATTGACTTATAAGCCGTACGACAACTTGTCCACGACTGAAGGTTATTTCACCGGCGCCGATAATGTGCGGCTCTTCTATCGTGTCGTCGGTGCCGGTAAAAAGACAATCGTTTTTGTGCACGGGGGTCCGGGAGCTGGAATTGAGGATGGTGCGGTGGATTTGGAAGCCGTCGCTGCCAGAGGATTCCGTTTTATCGAATATGACCAGCGCGGCACCGCACGCTCGGAACTCGTTTCGGATAAATCGAAGCTCGGTATTGATTATCACATCCGCGACCTCGAAGCGTTGCGACAGCATTTTAGACTCAAAAGGATGAACCTCATCGGGCTATCGTGGGGCTCAGGGCTTGTTGCGCATTATGCGACCGCCTATCCTGAAAATGTTAATCGAATCATTTTTCTTAGCCCGATGCCCGCGACCAGAGAACTCGCGAGGGAACGCAATGACTATCTCTCCTCTCTTTTGAGCAAAGAGGATGCGGCTAAACAAAAAGAGGCGTGCGATAAAGTTGCGGCTGCGGGCGACGCAGACATCGGAGACGTTTGTCGTAAGTGCTCTTACTTTAGCGCGAAACTTTATGTGACCGACCCGGCGCATCTGAGCCGTGCCAGAGGCGACTTTTGTAGCAACACACCGCAAGCGATTCGTAATCGCAAAACGGTTCAGGACGCCGGTCTTGCATCGCTAAGAGATGCTAACGGAGAGCGCAATTTTCAACCGATGCTGGCGAAGATTCGCGTTGCTAGTTTGGTAATCGAAGGCGCAAAAACCAACGTTCCCCTCGAAGGGACGAAAATGTGGGCCAAATGGCTACCGAATTCGCGCTTACTGCTAATTCCGGAAGCCGGACATCAGAATTGGCTCGATCAGCCCGAAGCCGTTATCTCGGCTATCAGCGATTTCTTTCACGAGCGGACGGATAAAAACGCGAGACAGTTATATAAGTCAGTAGCAACAGGCAAGTAACACACAAGAAATGCGCATCCATTGCTGTACCGGCGCTTCAATTCAACATTTCGCATGACAATGGAGGATTGCTATGAAGATCATTGGCCTTACCGCTCTTGCGCTCACTTTAATGCTCCTCTCCACCCATAGGGTGGACGCTCAACAACTCGACATGTCTCAAGGTGAAGTTTGGCAAACTGTTGAGGCTCGTTGGCGCGCATGGCAAACTGGCGACTTGGACAAGATGTTGGCACTTTATCATCCGCAGTTTCATGCTTGGAATCGGGTAAGCGGCCGTTTGGATGATCATGGTGCGCTCCGCACGCGTTGGAGGAAAGCGCTTAACGCCGAAAGGATTCTTGACGTCAAGCTGGAGCCAATCACAGTCGAACTCTATGGAGATTTCGCCGCTGCATTCTATGTCTCACGAGAGACGGTAAAGCAGGTCCCTGTAGCCGGAAGCGTTGAAAAGGGAACGCCGGCGGGTGCCGAACCTTCCTTCGTCACCATTCGCTGGAGCGATTACCTCGTGAAGGCCGGAGGACGATGGTTGTTCGTGGGCTACAGCGGGGTGCCTTGCACCCAGTCGGAGCCGGCCGGCACGCCCTGTCGGACTCCGGACCGCAAATGAGGGGCGCCTTTTGCGCAACTGTCTTGACGTTCATCCATTCGCGACAAAGCGAAAAAATGCATAGACAATGATTCTGTCTATAGCATTACATCTTGACATCCCAGTCCTGGACGTTTCCAATTTAACTGAACAGTTTTTGGTCCGCTCGGGTACTTGAGTACTACGGGCGATTTAGCCCAAGCGGTTTGTGTCCTGGTTCAAGTCCTACACGTGCTCCTGCACAATGCGAATAGAAGATCGGTCGCGCCCCAGATGTTGAGTACCCAGACATTCGCGGTTGCCCATCTCGTGCGCTTTGAAAGTTTGAGTACCTTGACCGGAAGCGATCTCGCACAATGCGAACATTAAAAGAAGTATTATTAAGATCCCTTTCATTTTTTTCCCCATCGAGCGATCGTTGAGACCTCTACTGGTCGACTTTGTTAAAGACCACTTGTCCGTCGTTAACGATGATTCGAATGTCTTTCAGGGCGTCGATTGATGAGAGCGGGTTGTCGCCGACGATAACAATGTCCGCCTCTAACCCTTTCCTGATTGCACCTGTTCTTTTGTCGATCTCGAGGAGTTTCGCCGCCTGCGACGTGATGGCCTTGATCGCTGCCATTTTGGGTATGCCTGCCTTGGCAAAGCCCAACGCGTTATCGGCGATTGTCCACCGGCCCGAATCGAATACCGCTCGTAGCCAATATCCGTTGCCCCGACGACCTGGACTCCCATTTGATAAGCACGCCGCGTTACCTCCACGGCTTGCGGCCACATCGTTCGCGATCTTTCAACAAGGATCGGGTCAGTCGAAAAGATACTTCCCATGGGCCGACCGTCCGAATCGCCGAAAATGTTACTGACCAACCATGTACCTTTTGCTTTCATGAGCCGCAACGTCTTGTCGCTGACCCACGTGCCGTGTTCGATCGATCGGACACCGGCGTTTACGGCTGCATAGGCGCCTTCGTCGCCATGAGCATGTGCGGCCACCTTCAATCCCGCTTTTCGCGCTTCATCAACAATGGCGATCAATTCGTCATCGGTAAACGTTCGCTTTCTCGGATCTTGGTCCGCGAGTCCGGCGCGTTCTGTTGCAAGTACCTTGATATGATCGACGCCTTTTGCGGCATAGGCTTTCACAAGCCTTCTTAAATTCTCCGTTCCCCTCAGGGGTGGCTTCATATCTGCGAGTTCGGGAAAGTCTTTGACGAACCAGGGGGCTACTGATTCCACACGACCATAACCGACAGTATGCGGGCCCTCACGAATTGTAAAAGAAACACCAGGACTAAGGACCTCATATTTGACGTTGGGCCAATACATCAACACTAGGTCCGCCAAAAAAGACTGCCTCGGAAGAATCTGTGCTGGGCCATTAACGAACGTAACGCCGAAATACGTTTCTTCAGGAACGCTATCTACGGTTACGGCTCTGAGCTGATTGGGATCTATAACGACGTGCGGTCGATATCGTCCGCTCGAAAGATTCGCGGGAAGCTCATCACGACCACCTTCGGCTGCGGCAAGAAAAGTAATCTTTGCAGTGATACGAGGTTGATTCATACTGCTACAGAGTTAGAGGCTCACTGCCTTTTTGGGCCACGTTTCCTTTATGACAAAGTTTGGTTCAACCTCGAGATAATCGGGCGTTTCTCTCACGGTAAACGACGTCGTAACCCTTCGCCGGGAGCACATCGCGAAAGAAGCTAGGGCTGGACAACCGGCGGCCCGAATAATGCATCATCCACCGCTACGTTTCGTTTGATCTCCGCAAACGTACGCGTCCAGCTGTCGTATGTATCGATCGCCGATCTGCGGATGATGAATGGTAATTTCACGCCGTCCACATCACGATAATCTTCAAAGTCAGTCTGTTCGGGGATCGGCAGGACGGGGTGGTGATTAATAGCAATCCTTCTTCGCAAGAGCCCGGTCTCTGCGTCGAAGTAATACTTCAAGGTTGTTTCCGGAGTCGGCCTCTCCACGACCCACATGTCGCGCCCATCAATTTTCTCTATACCGGCCGACTGCATTCCTGGTACTTGCGTAACCTTGATGGCACTGAACACTTCTTCCAAACCTCGCCGCGCTGTTGCTGTTTGTGTTGCTGTTAGCGTTTGTAGCTTTGTGCCATTCAAGACCCAGCCCGTATCGCCAGCCGCAGCTTGCCGAATAGTCGTTTGTGGCAGAGTCATCACGCTAAGAACTTTGTCAGGAGCAGACCAGGTGATTTCGTTAGGCCAGTTCCGGTTCTGCGAAGCCACGCGCGCTCCTTTCATGACGAGTGTTTTGGTCTCTGCCGCTTTCGAACCGACTGCCTGAACGTAATGCGCGAAGATCTCATCTACCGACGGTCGCGGGCGCGGCGCCGGCGGCCCTATCGGGGCCGGATAAAGCAAACCTTCATGTCCCGATTTGGCCAGCGGCATCGACGGCAAACCCTCGGGAGTTCTGTGACCGCGGTGACAGGTCTGGCAGGTTACCGCGTTCGGCCCGAAATCGAGTTTATTTGATCCGTTAATTAATTGGACCATCTGCAACATGCGGCGGGCGGTTTGCTTCTCAGGCTTATCATCGCTCTCCCAAACCCAGTTGATTTGGTTGGTTTTGGGATCCCTCCCGTTTGTGACATGGCAAAACGTGCAATTCTCGCCAAGCGACACGGCTATAAAATTCATCGTTTGATAAAGTTCTCCTTCTCGCAATCCTTTGAGCACCTGAATATTTTTAAACGTTCGCTCGATTTGCGCACCCTGTGCTGTGAAAGCAGCTTCCCTCGCGCGACTCACCCATGTTAGTGAAATTGCCCATAGGAAAACGGCAAGTGTGATGAGAATGCGAACTCTGTTTGCAAGTGACATTGATGATTCTCCTCTGATCCCCGGTCGTAATCGAAATCGAGGCAGCCGGGTTGATCTATTCTGCTGCGGTAAGTTATTGACGAAAAGATATTGTTCTGCCAACCATATTGCTGGGGATTAGGGGCCAATCAAAACACCATGCAATCCATCCGTCCGGATCATTCTTACGGCACTGTAATCGCCGAAAATTAATCCAGCAACCTCGCCCCGCACGCGGCGTTGCGGCCACGGGTTGGAAGAGAATCGTTCTTCCGCCGGTTAACACAGTCGTTTATGCGCGCGAGCTCTACGGCGGTAGAGATATTGGAAAGGCCCCATCCCACGCGACCTCGGAAGCGATCGACTGTGATTTACTTTACGAACAACGATTTGCTTGCGGCAGAGCAAGAAGCAGCTGGATTCTTCGACATAAAATAACATGGACTCCTTTGATAGCGAATATCTGATTGCGTGGATGCCTTCGGAGTTTGTTGACTTCGCCGACGACGGAATTCATGTCAATCCGGAGCAATGCATTACGTGGCTCTCGGACACTTCGGTTGAACTGGCGAGAGTATTGAGGACGCAAGGTCCCTTAAGTAATGGGACGATAATCAACGCGAGACGGTGGATACCACTCGTTATCAGTACCGACTTCTGTTCCACCGATAAATCCCTTGATTTCTACTTTAGGCCGAGAACTAGAATCTTGTGCTACAACGTGGGAGGCGACACACAAACTGAAAAAGGCTGCGCAAATTAATAATCTCACCTTCAGAGGAGAGAGATCAGACTGCGGTGGTGAGAGAGAATCAAAAAGAGTGCCTTTACTCGTTATTCAAAAACCATAAAAAGCGATGCGCGATGTTAGTTGCGCCACTTATATGGTCCATGAGAAAGGTTTGATCGTGGAAACTTTTGTGGCGTTGATTTAATACGTTGGAGGAGTGGATTGGACTCAGCATGGCTGCCTGAGAAAATTCTTAGGAAAGATTTCCGGTCCACCCGATTATTTAGCAAAGCAAACAGCTGCTCAAGCAAGAATCCGTTTGGGATTGATACTTGTCGAAGACGATTCAGATTGACTGTTTGACGCTTTCAACAGGTATGATTGAGAGCATACCGACCTTCTCGCTATTAAATGAGGGGGACGAGAGAGTTTTGACCGCGAGTCGAGTCTGACCGCGCGGCGCTTACAGCCTCAGCCAGTCGCTTAATACCTACTTCAATTCTTTCTGCTGGGACGGATGTGAAGCACAGACGAAATTCGTGTCGACCTGCTCCGCTGTCGGCATAGAACACTTCTCCGCTCACCAGCGCTACACCCCTTGAGAGTGATAGCCGGAAGAGTTGCGGGCTTCCGACACCGTTTTGTAATCGGCACCAAAGATGAAGTCCACCGGCAGGGACATTGAAAGCCAGCGATCGAGCGGGCATGTATTGCTCTAGAGCTCTCTTCATTACGTTCCATCGGTCCATGTGTTCTTCTCTCAGCCGCATTAGATGGGTATCGTAGGTACCATTCTCTAATAATTCAGCCAGGGCTAGCTGCTCCAGTCCTCCGCTGAAAAGGATTTGGCGCGCTTTAATTAAAGCCAGCTGTTCTACAACATACTCGGAAGCTAATAACCATCCAAGACGCAACCCCGGAGCCAGCGTCTTGGAAAATGTGCCCAGGGAGATGACAGTGTTCGACGTGTCCAAATGAAAAAGCGTTGGGGGTGGAGTAATAGTCAGCGTTGTATCGCGGTAGGGATCATCCTCGATTACGGGAAGTCGGTAGCGAGCAGCTAGAGCCAATAGCTCCTGTCTTTCTGTCAAAGGAAGCGTGCGACCTGTAGGATTCTGGAATGTCGGGTTAGTGCAAATAAGCTTGGGGCGATAGTGCAGAATCAAGTCCTCGAGTTCGCCGAGATCGCAGCGCATCACATCCCACCCGATTACCTTCGCTCCGGCGGCACGAAAATTCTGAATCGCTCCTACATAACCCGGCCTGTCGACGATTACAGCATCACCGGGATCGAGCAGACATCGCGCCACGAGATCTAATCCTTGCTGCGTCCCGGAGACAATCAAGACCTGTTCCGGTTTTACTCGGAAACGATGTGCGAGCAGGCGCCTCAGCTTTGGTTGTCCCTCGGTTGGACCAATCCCGAATCCCTCAGTCGAATGCAATTTGATGGCATGGTCCACCGCTCGCCGGTATTCATTTGTGGGGAAGCATTCCAAGGCCGGCGTTAGAGAAGCGAAGGAGATCAGATCTGGGTTAGTTGAATGACGCAGTAGATCGTGAGTTGTAGCGGAATTGTTGAGGAGGGCCGTCTCCGCCGAAACCTTGCCGCGCCAAGCAAACGGAGCATCGAGCGCTTCCGAATTTGCGCAAACAAAGGTGCCTCTTCCAACGTGACCGCGAACCAATCCGCGCGATTCCAACTCCCGGTAACTGCTTACGACGGTGGTACGGCTTAGCCCAAGCTGTGTTGCCAGTTGTCTCTCAGACGGCAAACGGTCCCCATCTTTCAGTTCACCTGCCTCAATGGCGCGTTCCAGTTCACCGACCAATTGACGATAAAGATTTAAACCGTTGCCTCGTTTAAGGGTCAGGTTCGGGAGTTTCATCGGGCCTCCGTGGAAAAGACCAATTGAGAATTGGATATTGAACGTCCGTAGTCCACTACCGTAGAGTTCCAACAGATCGGGGTTGGAAATAGTGAAGCGTAAGATACCAATTCCAGAATTGGACGGTCAATTTCTTAGGTGGGCGAATTTCGCGGGCACTCCCAGCCAGTTAATTAGAGCGGGCAAGCGCAGTTAGCCCTCCAATCTGAAGTACGAAGTAAAACCAATGAAAGCTAGCAACTTTCTATTAGCAATAATTCTCCCTTTCTGCTTGCACACCAATTCCGGCCCACAGACGGTTCGCTTCAGCTCCGTTTCCTCCAAGGTAACTGCTTCGGCTGAGGAAATTGTGCTTCCGATGCCGACGGGCTCTTATCGAGTTGGTAGGGCGAGTTTTCACCGAATAGATACATCTAGACCTGAGCCGTTTACCGAAGATCCGTCGGATCACCGCCAAGTGCTATTTCAAATATGGTATCCGGCCGAACCTACCGGCGGCACAGTTGCTCCTTACATTGATCCGTTACCGGATGATGAAATCGTTCGTAGCTCTTATTCGTTCGTGGGAATTGAACAGGTGATGAAGACACGGTCACACGCATTTGCGGGCGCGAAAGTTTCAGGCGCTCGAAGGCGGTATCCGGTGATTATTTTTTCTCACGGATTGGGAAGGGTGTCAGCGCACTACACTAACTTTCTCGAGAATCTGGCCAGCCACGGCTACATTGTTGTGGGCGTTGATTCACCCTTTTTTTCTTCCGCTCTTAAACTGCCTGACGGTGGCATCATTAAGAACGAATCGCAACGAAATCAACGCAAGGGAGCGCGTGAAGAAGAAGCAGTCACACAGGCGCAAGATCTTGTTTTTGTTTTGAATGAGTTGGAGCGAATTAATAAGACGGATGCCGACATAGGTTTCGCCGGACGCCTTGATCTCCAACACGTCGGAGTATTTGGTCACTCGCGGGGCGGTTTCACCGCTCCGCACGCTTGTTTGTTAGACAGTCGATTCCGTGCCTGTCTCAACCTCGACGGTTACCCATTAACTCCTGCCGTAATGCAGCAAGGTATCCGACAACCCTACATGCACATTGAGGAACTCGCGCCGTGGTTGCCACTCCCAACCGACGATGAGTTAAGAACGGCTAACCAGACGCGCGAACAAGCGAATAAAGAGACACTCGACGCAGAGCAGCAAAGGGAAAAGACATTCAGCAAAATGTCTTCCGGCGTGTATCTAGTCACCGTCAAGGGCGCAATGCATAACAGCTTTAGTGATATGCCGTTTATTGCGCCTGAGCGTTACAGCAATATAGAAATCAACGCCGCACGCGCCCTCTTGATTACCAACGCATATATTCTCGCGTTCTTTGACAGCTACCTTCGAGGTCGGCCGCAACCGTTACTCGAGGGGAACGCTCAAATGTTCCCGGAAGTCACGTTGAAGATCTATCGTCCGAGAACACGCAACTGAATGAGGAGACATTTACTGCGCTGCTCAATTGTATTGAGCTCAGAACGAAGGAGGTCAGTAGTTATGAAGTCGATCCTTTACTTTGTTTTTGTAGTTTTCCTTTCGCTGCCCACGTTTGCACAGAACGTCACTTATGAATCGTATGGCAAAGCGCGCGAAGTCATAGACCGATCGATCGCTGCTTACGGAGGCTTGGAAAAACTCCGTGCGATCCAGAATGTGACCTTTCGCGCCGAGGGCGACACCGTTCATCGCAATCAAAGCCGTAAGCCATTCACGTTAGACCGCACACCCTTCAAGGGGTCGTACATAATTGATGCGAAGAACACGCGTTACCGGCAATCACAAGAAGGCTCATATCCGGGTGGTTACCACTGGGCCAATGGATTTGCGATGAACAAGAACGAAGGAGTGTCCTGGAACGTGCTGCGTGGCTCGATGAATCCGATCCCGAATATTCCATCCGCGAACTTCCGCGCGCGCTTGAGGTTGTTCCCGCAGTTTATCGTCCTCAACGCCGCCGACCGCGCGTCACGTCTGCGATTCATCGGCCGGACGATCTTCGATGGCCGCGCCCACGATGTCGTGAGTTACGCGAACGAAGACGGGCTCGAGATCTCCCTCTACATCGATCAGAAGACGGGCCTCTTGTCGAAATACGAGACCCTCGGAATAGATCCGTATTTCGGTGATGTGATCAACGAGACTATATTCCCGGCCTATCGGGAGCAGAACGGACAGCTCGTGCCGACCGGACGCGTCGATAAGCGCTCTGGTGACGCAGTCAGTGATCTGAAGTATCTCGACGTCGTTTTTAATGCGTTGCTCACGGATGACGATTTCAAAAAACTCCCCGACGGCATGAAGCCCGCGGCGCCGGCACCAACAAATGCTCCGCCAAGCACGAAGTACGCGGACAACATCTACACGGTGAACTTCACCCCCGATTACAATTCGCTCGTTGTCGGCTTCAAGGACTACGTCTTCGTGATGGAAACGCCCGGCAGTGACCAGGTGTCGCGCCAGACGATCGCCGAGATCAAGAAGATCTTTCCAGGCAAGCCGATCAAATATTTCGCCGTGACACATCATCACGACGATCACGGTGGAGGTATTCGGACCTATATTGCAGAGGGAGCGACCTTCATCGGGCTGCCAGGCCAAAGGACATTTTTCGAAAAGGTCGCAGCGGCTAAATTTACAATCCAACCTGATAGCCTGACTCAAAACCCGCAGCCGCTCAAGGTCGAGGTTATTGAAAAAGGAAAGCGCGTCCTGACCGACGGCACCACAACCGTCGAGCTGCTCGACATCGGTCCAAGCCCGCACGCGGAAGAAATGCTAGTCGCATATCTGCCGAACGAGAAGCTCATCTTTCAAGGCGATCTGCTCGACCGTCCGGCAAACAACGATCCGCCGACTATCAACGACATCACGGTCCATTTTTCGAACTGGCTCGACAAGTCGAAGCTCGACGTGGTGCGCGTGATCGCCGTTCACGGACCGCCATCGACGCGGGATGAGTTGCGACAAGGTATCGCTGATAAGAAGAAGAGTGAGAAGCAGAAGGTTGGGTCACAGTAGGCGGCGTCCTGAAATGACTTGAGCCGATCGTTCCATACGAGCAAAGCTATGAAGAAAATCGCCGACGCGAAAGGGGCGCAAACAAAGTGCGTTCATGCGCCACGCGAGTTGAATCGCACAAGCGCAATCAGCCCTCCCATCTGGCAGACCACCACCTTTCTCGCGGAGTCGTCCGAACACTTTGCGGAGCTAGCGAAGTGCGTCAAGCCTACTGAGTATTACTCAAGGTACGGTAATCCAACCCTTGAACAGGTAGAGGCGTTAATGACAACGCTTGAAGGTGGCGAGGCCGCACTGGTAACTGCTTCTGGCATGGGCGCAATCAGCACCTCAGTAATGAGCCTGTTGGACAATGGGGATCACGTCGTCGCGCAGCGCAATTTATACGCGGGTACGGCTGCGCTTTTGGAAGACGTGCTGCCGCGCTGGGGAATTGAATGCACGTTTGTGGATCAGACAAACGCTGAGCGCTGGGCTGAGGCGCTTAGGCCCAACACGAAACTGATTTACGCTGAGACGCCGGCAAACCCACTGATGAGGCTCACCGATCTTCAGGCGGTGGCCGCATTGGCAAAGAGTCGCGGCATCACCACGATTGTCGACAACACCTTCGCCACGCCAATTAATCAGCGACCGCTCCAGTATGGCATCGATGTAGTTGTTCATAGTGCGACGAAATATCTCGGCGGCCACAGTGACGTTACGGGCGGCGTGATCGTCGGCTCGCAAGCATTCATCGAACGTGCGTGGCGGTTTCACATTGTGATGGGAGCGGCACTGGGCCCTTTCGACGCGTGGCTCGTGTTGCGTGGGTTAAGAACATTGGGGGTAAGGGTCGAGCGCCACAACCAAAATGCATTAGTGCTCGCTCGGTTTTTCGAATCGCATCCGAAGATCGAGCGGGTCAATTACCCGGGCCTTGAGTCACATCCACAGCATAAGCTGGCTCAGAATCAAATGAGTGGGTTTAGCGGAGTGATGAGCGTAGAGCTGCGCGGTGGTTACGAGACAGCCAATCGCTTCATTTCATCGCTCAATTTCGGATCTTACGCGGCAAGCCTGGGCGGAGTCGAAACGCTGCTGGTCCATCCCGCGGCGATGTGGGGCGATACGTTGACAGACGCGCAGCGTAGTGCGATGGAGGTCGGTGAGAATCTCGTGCGGATCTCAGTCGGGCTCGAAGACGAACGAGATCTTATTGATGACTTTTCGCAGGCGCTTGACCAGGTCTAAACGATAACGGGAGTTCACTGACACAAATATTGTTAGCTATCGAGTAAATGAAGATCTTTATCATCGGAGCCGGGGCGATTGGAAAAGCTTTAGCCGTCGCGCTCAAACTCAGCAACAAGAATGTTGTCCTCGTACGCGGAAGCGTCGACGACGGCTCGCGTTCGATCGAAAAAATTGAAGTCATCAACGACGGCGCCAAACTCGAAGCGGAGATTGAAGTCAGCACCTTCAGCCGTCTTTCCGCCCTCGACGGTATCATTGTTTTGACCAACAAATCTTTTGGCAATGACAATCTGGCTCGGACGCTCGAAGTCAAAGCGAAGAATTCGCCGCTCGTCATTTTGCAGAACGGCTTGGGAGTCGAACGCCCATTTATTGAGCGTGGTTTTCCCGAAGTTTACCGCTGCGTTTTGTTTGTCACCAGCCAACCGATTTCCGCCAACCGAATTAGGTTTAAGCCGGTGACAATTTCTCCGATCGGCATCATCACAGGCAGCATGGCGAATTTACAGTTGGTGGTAGAGCAACTGAACTCTTCCGTTTTTCCGTTCAAAGCCGAAACCGACATTCAAACCATCATTTGGAAGAAAGCGATCATCAACAGCGTCTTCAACTCGATTTGCCCGCTGCTCGAAATTGACAACGGTGTCTTTCAGCGCGAAGCGCAGGTTCTCGACATCGCCAAAAGAGTCATCACCGAATGCGCCGCGATTGCCAAAGAAAACGGAATCGATCTCGAAGTGGATGAAGTTCTTGAGAGGCTTTTGCTAATCAGCAAATCTTCGGACGGACAGCTTATCTCGACTCTGCAAGACATTAAAAACAAACGACCAACCGAGATCGAAACGCTTAACTTTGAAATCGTTAACATCGCCCGCAAATCGAATAAGGAAAACGCGGTGCCGAACACCAAACTGCTCGGAGAATTAACGCGATTGAAATCGGAATTAAGCCGTTCAAACTAATGTCGATTCTTTCTCCACGAGTGTGAAACGTTAAAGACGAGATGGAACACCATTCCTTCCCGGATACAAGCATCCCGCCAGCGTACGGCCCCTACTCTCACGCAGTTGTGGCGGGGGACTTCGTTTTCCTCGCTGGTCAGATCGCGCGCGACGCAGTAACGGGCCGCCTCATTGACGGTGACATAACGGCCCAAACCGCTCGTTGCCTGGAAATCGTTTCCGATATTTTGAAAACCCTTGGGCTCTCACTGGCAGACGTGGTACGCACAACGGTCTTTCTATCGGACATTGAGGAATTCGCCGCTATGAATGGTGTGTATTCCGCTACGTTCCAAGCGCCGTATCCAGTACGCAGTACACCACAGGTCAAGATGCCTTTCGGCGCGTTGGTCGGGATCGAAGTAACCGCTTACCGCAGTCCCCACACCAAGCGTCAGGGCCCCCAAGAGGGAGATTCATAGAATGAAAACGTTCATAGTCGACGCTTTCACGGACGCAGCGTTTAAGGGCAATCCGGCCGGCGTTTGTCTGGTTGACTCCCCGCTAAGCGATGAACGCATGTTAGAAATCGCTCAAGAGTTGAATCTTTCCGAAACGGCTTTTCTTTTGCCGCTCGAGAACGACGGAGCTTTCTCGATTCGATATTTTTCGCCCAAGATGGAAATCCCTCTGTGTGGTCATGCGACGTTAGGTTCCGCCAAAGTGATCTTCTCGAAACAGGGACTCGATGAGGTGCACTTTCTAAACGTCCAGGGTCTCGACTTGTCCGCCGAGGCGTCGAACGGGCACATCCTCATGGAGTTTCCCATTTACGAGACAGTACCCGCTGACGCGCCGGCTGCACTGCTCGCGGCGTTGGGAGTTAGAGCGGTAAGGAACGCCGCCTACAATGAAGAAACGCACATCTTATTGCTGGAGTTAGAAAGCCCCGAGGAGGTGGCTGAACTGGAGCCGGATTTTACGGCCCTTCTTCGGTCTCACGATTCCATTAATGGTGTCTTAGTCACTGCAGCACCTGGTCCAGACGGATATGATTTTCATTCACGGTACTTCTGGCCCTGGAGCGGCACGAATGAAGACCCTGTGACCGGAGGCACTCACACCTTCCTGGCGAAGTATTGGTCATCAAGGCTCGGGAAAACAAAAATGAGGTCTTTTCAAGCGTCAAAGCGAACCGGCTTCATGGATGTGGAATTGAAAGACGACAAGGTGCAGATTCGGGGCCAGGCCGTAATTGTTTTTGAAGGCCGACTAACCATTTAGCGTTGGGTTCCGTGCCGAGCACCGGACGTTCGGCGTTTGCATACAGCATATATGACCAAACACATCGGTATCGTAGCGGGCAGTTCAGAGGGCGCGGCGCTTTGTTATCGAACGATCTGTCTCGAAGCGCAGACGGTCATGGGCGAGCACAATCATCCGGAGATCACCATGCATTGTGTGCCTATGGCGGAGCACATGCCGCACATTGAGGCGGATGATTGGGCATCATCTGCAGAACTGCTGCTAGCTTCGGCGAAGAAGGTTGCGCAGGCTGGGGCAGACTTTGCGATCTGTCCTGACAACACCTATCACCAGGCGATCGACATCGTCCGGTCGCGTTCTCCGATTCCCTGGCTGCATATCGCGGAAGCTGTCGCTGCAGAGGCCGGTCGGGTTGGCTACACAAAGCTCGGCATTATGGGAACAAAATATCTGACGGTTGGTCCAGTGTATCGCGCGCCGCTGGAGCAGGTTGGGATCGCGCGCGACATTCCAGATCAGCCAGATCGAGAGCGCATTAACGAGATCATTTTCAAAGAACTGGTGAACGGCGTGTTCGATGAAGGCTCGCGGCTATACCTCAATGAAGTAGTCGAGAAATTGAAGCAACGTGGCTGTGATGCGGTGGTGCTGGGCTGCACGGAGTTGCCTCTGATAGTACGCGCTGATGACTGTCCGCTGCCGACACTGGATTCGACGCGGTTGTTGGCGCGGGCAGCGCTGAAGAAGGCAGTCGAGTGAAGCGTTGCGATTGACATCGCAATCAAGCGCCGCATAGGTCGAGTGGACTCAACATCAAATTATGGAGGTGAGTGTGGTGTCGGTGTATGAAAAACTCAAGGCTCTCAACATCAGTCTCCCTGAGATGACGCAGCCGGTGGCGGCTTTCGTCCCTTTTGTGCGCAGCGGCAATTTGCTTTTTGTTTCGGGTCATATTGCTAAGATCGACGGTAAACCTTGGGTCGGACAGTTGGGTCGCGAACTTAGCACCGAAGAGGGCAAGGATGCCGCCCGACGGGTGGCAATCGATCTGCTCGGAACCCTCCATGGAGCGCTGGGTGATCTCGAAAAAGTTCGGCGGATCTTAAAACTAGTGGTGCTTGTGAATAGCGATCCTTCGTTCTCGGAACAACACTTGGTCGCGAATGGTGCCTCTGAGTTTTTGGTCGAGGTCTTTGGCGACGCGGGCAAACACGCGCGCGCCGCATTTGGAGTAGCGCAAATTCCATTCGGTTCGTGTGTCGAGATCGATTTAGTGGCGGAAGTTGAATAGCCGA
>JADMIO010647576.1_pt1 | contig 15396 bp, 9 predicted proteins | sample 8958161 | NCBI WGS metagenome assembly JADMIO01 (sample SAMN16585339, study PRJNA669376) | soil metagenome | isolation source: Crop rotation soil | place: USA: Cullars Rotation, Alabama | collected 2011
AGCCGTTAGCTGGTCACTAAGTTCGAAATCCCGCCGAATTGCATGTATATCTAAGCGGATTACATCACTTTCATTGGTGTCATCAAGTGAAGCGTCGATCTCATCCAATAAGATCCTCGCATGCTCGCGACGTGCTGTTTCAGGATGGTCTTGAACGAATGCTCTCTTCGCACGCTCGACCCTCTGGGCTATACGCCCTGAACTCAATTCCCGCTCTGCTTGACGACGCATACGATCTAAGGTTACGAAAAGGACCCTCACATTTTGGATCAACTGTTCTACTCCGCTAGTCAGTTTCAGATCGGTTAGTTTTCCTTCTGAATAGTCCTTTGCAATCTCGAGTACATGTCGGGCAAAGCCAACTTTCTCCACATGGACGTCACTTTGATACACATCAGCCAAAGCTTTGGAAACGGCATGAAAACAATCATGGCCGTCGAGCCAATTTTCAAGCAAAACCTTCTCTGTAAATTTATTAACCTCGATGATGTCCAGTCTTACAAAGTTAGACAAATATCTACGCACGGCTTCAACACACAACTCAAGGGGTACAAGGTCCTCAATTGCTATCAATACATTTGATTTAGCTGGTATTACACCTCCCTCAGACAAGAGATCACCAATCTGCAAAACAAATTTGTCATCCAACACTCTCTTGTTATATGGTCCTTTTCTCAGTCGGTTTTTCGCCTCAGCTCCTGCTGCATCGCTGTCAAGCAATACTACTACTGCTGGCCGTTCGACATCGCGACCTCTTGCTAGATATACCAAGTACGGAACTTGAGAAGCGGAACCACATGGCACAATCGTAACATGATTTAAGTCAAGCGTCTCGACTTGCGAAACTCCACGGCCGCGAAGAAAGGTCGCCAGTCCGGCGATCAATACTTGATCGGATAGGCCTTCGACCATCAGATTACAATTCCCAATAAATGTCGTCTCTGCCACAAACGCTCCGAAAGCTGAGCGAAGCGGCTCATAGTGGTTCCTGGCTGCATCTCTGACTACTCGAGTGCCCTCATCGCCAGTGCCTTTTTCCAATACACGAATGCGTTCGGCGTGATTTTTGTCAATAAGGAATGGGGAGTGTGTTACGTAGACTACCTGCACAGATGGACGACCGTCTTCTGGATTGGCGAATGCGTCGAATACCTTCAATAGATCTTGCTGGGCCTGGCTGGAAAGGTAAGCATCAGGCTCATCCATAAGTAATATCTCAGTTCGATCGTCAACTGGTGTATGGGCTCTGTACTGAACATAATAGCTAAGAAAGTACTTCAAACCGTGACTACGTTCATCGAAGGAGTACTCTGTCCCAGTTCTGTCACGAATTGTAAACACTAAATCTTGCTCACGAGCAGAAACAAGCAATTGAAAGTTACGATCCTGGACCCACCACTTAGGAAAATTCAGGGTTGCAGCCAATCTGCCGTTGATACCTTGTATGATCCCATTCGCATGACCATCTTTTCCATCCTTAAGGGCGGAATATAAATCATCCAGTGCGTCTGGATCTACGTTAGCAACGCGACAGATTAGGTCGTGGGCAAGGCTGAGTTGAGCTGAGTGTATTCGATGAGAACTGTTGGTGCTATTAGTTATCTTAGATAACATCGTATAAATGGTATCGGCTGATTGTTGAATAGTTGCCGCCGACTGAAATAATTCTCTACGGCTAAAAACTTCCGATGCTGCTTCAATCACCTCGTACCGCTTATTGCGGTCCAGTGCTTCGACCGACGGGCCGTTCTTAGATTTTGCTTGGCCTATGAGGTGTTTGATAGGCACGGATGATGGCAGGGCTACTTTGGCATCGATCTGAAATACGTTCGGCATTATCTTCGATAACTGACTAATTTCTGAAGCACTCAGCACTGATGACTTAAAGCTTCCTGGCTTCGATGAGTCCTCTGTATATATTGTCAATTTATCCCGCTCAGTTCTAAACAATTTGAATGAATTCAATTGAGTGTTGCTGTCGTTAGTTATTTTGCTTACAGTTTCGGCTTCATCCTTACTTAAATCATCCCATTCGAATCCAAAGTCGGGCCACTTCATTTTTCCACGTTCAACTGTAAAGAACTGTGAATAGCGACAGAAGTCCTCTCGACGAATACCCTCTCCCAAGATGCCCTTTTCAATCGCACTAAGGAGGTGCGATTTCCCAGATTCATTCGCTCCCACAATTGTTGTCACGGATCCGTTTATTTGCACTCTGACGTACGGAAACCATATGTCATCGACCATTTCCCATGGCATCGGCTTCGCGGAAGCATCGAATTTGCGCAAGTAGTCATAGTTAAAGGATTTATAAAAACGAATGAATACGGATCTGAGGCGCATGCTAGTCTCCTGTTGATGTTAGTGCTCAAAAAGTCTGCCAGCCCATCCGGCTGACCGCTAATCAGTTATGTTTTGCAACTATTCGCAGTTTTATCCATTTTTCCTTGTTCGATTCAATGCTTGTCTTTTGGGGACAGTGGCCTCTAAGGATTCCAGGTGTCAAGGTCAAATGAGGATGATTTTAAGTACGCGGTTTTGCATCGTTATGAATTGCCATTTTAATCATATATTATTTCGGTTATACCCATCGAGTGGCTAAAGTTTGACCTCACACCGATCAGTGTTTTGAGATGGGACGTACCAAAATTTTACAACAATAATAGCAATTCATACCAATACAAGCAGAGCGAACCTGAGTAACTTCACAAGAAGGTGGATCGTGCCCATCCATGAGTAAGATGTTACGCTCCGTCTCGTCCGTTAGAGTACTTTCCACGCTCCTCTTTAATTGCAAGGACACGTCGCGCCACGACTGAAGGATTCTGTTTAGCGTCGTCCCTGGTCTTCCGCACCCAATCAAGATGGTCAGTCAAGTACTTTTCTACAACCTCCCTATTATGCAAATAGTACAGGATGGTCGCGTATACTTTTTCGAGTGTCAACGACGGGTAGCGTAGTGCTATTTGTTCTGCCGTCAGATTCCGGTGAAGGTAATCAAGCAGCACTGATTCGATGCCTACTCTGTGGCCTTTAATACGAATGTCGTCAGGCGCAAGGAAATCGAAATAGTCCTCTAAAAGCATGGCTGGACCTCCACGTGAATGATACGACACTACTCGATTGTCAGTCAATAAACCGGAAATTCCTTTTATGTTAAATTTGCTTGGTTATCAATCTGACTTGACTAAGACCACGATTCCTTCAGTTTCTCGAAGCAGCCCCGGGCAGCATCTGAATCTTGACTTGCATCTATTCGTCTTAGAAGTTCTTCGCATGCTGCCGGTACATTCTTACCAGCGGAGCGAGTTTCTGAAAGCCACGAGGTGAGTGTTGCCTTGGGACGTAGGCGCATATGCACGCGAAGCAGGAATTCTTCCGGTGTCACGGGGATGACATGAGGAGCAAGGCGGCTGGCGGTCCAGAGTGCTGGTGAATATCCACGTTCAGTGCCAGGGGCAAAACGATCCTGATCGACGTTCTTCTCCTCTGCCAGAAGATCAGATGACGAATCAGCTGGACGAAAACGAGACCAGGCATGGACCATCACCCATGAGAAACAATGTTCGGAAGCGCCAGCTGGCGCCAGCCGTGCCATTCTGTTGAGCTGAGCAGCAACGCCTGCCGGAGTGGTATCACGGGGGCGGCCCGTACGCGCCCAGACACACATGCTGCACGAAATGACCGGTACTTCATCACCCTTTGCTCCACGCACCCATTTAATTGCCCCCTCCCCAGCCGAGTACGGGTAGTATTGAAATGCAAATATCCCCTCCAAACCTGGAAGCTTCGTTGCTAACGTAGAGCACGCGGCGAGGGCGGCGGGCGAATCCCATTTCTGGAAGTTGAAAGCAAGAGATCGGATTCCCGTCATCTCCATGTACCCTCGCAAACGATCTGCGTGAAGTGAGAGCGCCGCGCTCTTGCCGTCATCGGCGCCATATAGCTCAGGATAGAAGTAGCCAGCTCCTCCAAACATCATAAATCCATCACGTTGAGTAGCCCGGATGAGGATATCATCCAGCATTCGGGGAGCAAGTTGCGCAAGCGTTGGTACGTTTACTCCCCATCCAAACGGAATCTGGCCCCTCTTTGGATGGTTGTAGTAGCTGGCTCCTTCAGACCCTCGTGCGAAATTGGCCATCTCCCACTGCACGTTGTCACCATCACTCATAGTCAAAGCGACGTAGTGATTACCATCTCCCCAATCCAGAGAGGACCAATGACGCCGCCTGACTCCTTTAAGATACGGAGGCTCACTGGCAAAGACTGGAAGGTTGTGGCACCAATCAGTAGCCGTTTGATAAAGCCCGGCGCGGGTGGATGCGATGGTCTGTGTGTCCTCAGGACCACATCCCCAACCCAGCACGGGAGAATCGGGGCGGCACCGGGCGAGGCCACGTTTATAGCTCTCGCCCAGACCGCTGCAAATAAACGCATCCAAGGCGATCATTAAAGATCGGGAATGGCGAGCACGGGGGTCACAGGTACCCAGGAGGTCACGGCTGAATCTGAGTTCGTTTTGATCCAGGCAGGCCGTTTCCGTCTCTCCACGCAAGTCCTTCAGCTGCACTAGACCTAACCGTTCTAGCCGCGAAACGAGTTTCTCAGTAACAACCAGGCCGCCTGTTGACGCGGCGAGCGAAGTTCCAACATTCGTGCTTTCGTCGAATGCGCCATCGTCATGAAGAGGCCGAGTAGACGGGTCGTAACGCGTTAATAGAAATCCTTTGACTATCCCCGCTTTAGATAGACGGCCAATCGTTTCATCCAAGGTTAGCCGGATAATCCTGGGCGAATTTGCAGAACAGTAAGCGTCAAATGCACGCCGGTAACTTTCGGCAGGGACATCCTCATAAATCATTGGTGCATTGCGGCCCCCGCCACGCAAAGCCGCACGCGCTGCCAATCCCGCGACCGATTCCAGAAGAATTCCTTCCTCCATATCGGCAGCGGTTGGCACGACCAAGACTTCGCGAGGTATCGGAAATCGCGGCCACCACCGCTTGAGTGAAGTGGCTGCAGTTGCGGGTTCCATCAATAACGCTGAGAGTGATAGACCAAGAAACTCGCGTCGAGTAGGCATTTCGGAATGTACCTTTTGGCAGTCATGCATGCTGAGCGGGTTGCTGCATTGAGACACATACTGTTAAATAACTGACGTGGTTAGTGATATGTCAAGGGATTAGACAACGCAAATGTTCTACTGACGCATCCATTAATCATTGCTCGTCCGCCAATTTCACCGTCCACAGAGGTTTTAACTGTCACAATGGCGTACTCTTCGCTTACTGTTGGACAATTTTATTGGATATCCGGAGGCGAAAGTGCGCAATATTGGCGTCGGCTTCATAGCTGCCTTGGTGTTGGCAATGGTAACATCGGTGGGATGTATGGCTCAAGAGAAAACGCTCGCTGAGAGGCTCGGTTACAAGGCAACAGATAAGCTCCTACTTATTCACGCGGACGACGTGGGTATGTGCCACTCGGTGAATGTGGCGACCATCAACGCAATGGAAAAGGGCGTGGTTACATGCGCCAGCATTATGGTCCCCTGCCCCTGGATGCCTGAGATCGCTGCGTATTGTCGCGAACACCCTGAAAAGGATTTCGGCCTCCATCTGACTTTGACCAGCGAGTGGCATTATTACCGATGGCGGCCCGTTACGCCTATCACGGAAGTACCCGGGTTGCTGGACAGCGAAGGGTTCATGCACCATTCAGAAGTCGAGACGGCCATGAAGGCTAAGCCATCCGAAGTTGAAAAGGAGATTCGCGCGCAGATCGATCGCGCGGCGGCCTTCGGAATCAAGCCAACTCACATCGATTCGCACATGGGCACGCTCTTCGCAGGTCACTTCTATCCGGTCTACACCAAGGTTGGCAAAGATACGGGCCTCATGCCGATGATCCTTTACCCCACGCCCGAACGGATCGTGCAGGCGAAGAATGAATTTAAGTTTGACGCAATGGCCTCTTACCAAGCATTGAAGAAAGAGAACTTTGTCTTTCTTGATTTCTTAAAGGAAGGCGCGGAAGGCAAGACACTCGAGACACGCCGTAAGCATTACTATGATGCATTGAGAAATCTAAAGCCGGGCGTAACGGAGTTCATCGTGCATCTGAGCTTGGATGACGAGGAGATTCGTCACATTACCGGCAACTGGGAAGCTCGGTGGAACGAGTACCAGATTATGACCGATCCCAAAACCCGTGAGCTAATCGATTCGCTGGGGATCAAGCTGATTGGCTACAAAGAACTCAGCAAACTGGCATTTAAGAGTCCGGCGCAGTAACGAATAGTTATGAAGGAAGACCTACGAATTTTGTTGAAGGTCTGACCCACCTATTGAGATCACTTAGTTAACAGGAGAGTGTGCGTAATGGGCACAAGCGTATCAAAGCAGAACTGTGCAGCTGTAATGAAGCTGTTGTTGATAGGGCTGGCTCTCACCGCTGGCAAAGCGGCAACCGCCGACCTCAAGTCCTTCATGGCAAAGCCGGAATCGGCTTACAAATGGGAGAAGCGTAACGAGCAAAAGATTGAGGGTGGCACCCTGTACGACCTGCACCTTACCTCGCAGACCTGGAAGAACGGCCCGTGGGAGCACCGCCTGATTCTGCTAAAACCCGACAATCTCACTCATCCTGAGTTCTGCTCGTTGCTCAATACCGGCGGCAACGGCAGCGAACGAGATTTTGTGGCGACCATGAAGCTGGCCAACAGCAGCGGCTGCATGGCGGCCATGCTGTACAACATTCCTAATCAGCCGCTGTACGGTGGCAAGACGGAAGATGCCCTGATTGTCTACACGTGGCAGCAGTACTTCCTTTCCGGAGATGAAGACTGGCCGCTCCATTTCCCCATGGCAAAGGCCGTCATCAAGGGAATGGACGCGCTGCAGGAATTCGCCAAGTCAGAAAAGCTGCATGATATCGATAGTTTCCTGGTCTATGGCGCTTCGAAGCGTGGCTGGACAACCTGGCTGGTTGGCGCAAGCCAGGACAAACGCGTAAAGGCCATCGCTCCCATGGTCATCGACACGCTCAATGTGATCAAACAGATGCCGCACCAGCTGGAGGCTTTCGGCGGCAAACCAAGCGAACAGATAGGTGACTATTCTGCCGGTGGCATGCTCACCCTGCTAAACTCCCCGCGCGGCAAAAAGCTCATGGATCTGGAAGATCCTATTAGCTATAAAGAGATCCTCACGCTTCCCAAGTTGATCATCCTCGGAACCAACGATGAGTACTGGGCGCAGGATGCACTGAACCTCTATTGGGACGAGCTGAAGGGACCGAAGTGGGTTTCTTACACTCCTAATAGCGGACATGGACTGGAAGACCGCGAGCACGTTTACGCGACCCTTTCGGCGTTCATTCGTTCGGTTTCTAATCGAAAACCAATGCCGCAGATCAACTGGTCCTATACAACCGGCACAGATGGCGTGGATTTGAAGGTTATTTCGAACGCGGAAATCAAATCGGCCCGATTCTTCTATAACACAGCGCCGACCCAGGACTTCCGTAAATTCAAGAACTGGACCTCCGTGCCCATGTCACTTGACAAGAAAACCGCCAGCGGTAAAATGGAAGCGCCTAAGGAAGGCTACAAGGCTGTCTACGGCGAGGTGTCCTACGAATCAAATGGCCAACCGTATACACTGGCAACACAGATTCACATTCTGCCCGCAAAGAAGTAGCCTCAGCAAGTAATACGTAGAAATGCTTCATCTATTGCTTGGCCGCGCTCTCATGCGTTGGCTCGACAAAATATCCGAAGGTCCCTCGCAGGCTCCTCCACCGAATCAACCCGATTCGGTGGAGGAGCCTGTGGCTACGCATGACGAGCCCACAGAAGAGCCTGCTGCCGATCCATTAGATTGGGTCTATCCCAAAGTCCAACGCCGCGCTATGGGCAGCATGTTTGAGATCTACCTTGCCGGAACGGACCGAGAGGCCATGCTAGCGGGTGGTGAGGAAGCTCTCGACGAAGTCGAGCGGCTTGAACGTCAGCTTAGCCACTACCGAGATGATAGTGACGTCGCCCGCCTCAACATTCACGCCAAGGAGCAATGGGTCCGCCTCGAGCCTCGTCTCTATGAACTTCTTAAGCGCTGCAAAGAGCTGTCTACAGCCACAGATGGAGCATTTGACATTACCGCTGGTCCCTTGGTAAAAGCCTGGGGATTCTTTAAAGGCGAGGGTCGCATCCCATCTGAATCAGAACTCTCGGAAATCCTGAACAACCTGGGTACCGAGCGAATCCTCTTCGACGACGAAGACCATCTCGTCTACTTCACCAATCCCAAACTAGAGATCAACCTCGGGGCAATCGGAAAAGGCTTCGCGGTAGATGTAGCTGCACGAACACTTCACTTCTTCGGCGTAGATCATGCCGTAATCCACGGTGGCCAGAGCACCATCTACGCTCTCGGTGAGCCACCATCAGATTACCCAACTGAAATCCCTGGCCCCGAGGTAACAAATGATGAGACGGAATCCCCATCCCACATCCCTCAACACTCATCCCTGCCCGTTGGTTGGCCATTTGAGATTAAAGATCCACGAGATCGGGAAACGGTTCTTGAAACCGTATATTTAAAAGACGAAGCCCTCTCTACATCAGGCAACTACGAACAGTTTTTCGAAGTTGATGGTAAGCGATACACTCATATAATTGACCCACGGACAGGCATGCCGGTACAGGGAATGATGAGCGTCTCGGTCATTGCTGACAACGCCGCCGACAGTGACGCGTTGTCGACGGCCTTTTTCGTAATGGGCCGGGAGGCTACGGAGGAGTATTGCCAAGCACACCCGAACATCCGTGTTATAATGGTCGAGGAATCGAGCGCCGACATCGCGGTCACAAAAATCGGTTTCGGTTGAGGATTTAGGAGCTAGGATTCAGGAAAGGTGCAGGAATTACTCCTACATCAATTAATCCCAACTTTCAATTGGAGATGTGATGGAAGGCCATCGTGATCTGTTGGTGTGGCAGAAGTCGATGGACCTCGTTGTTAAGATATACGAAATCACGAATCAATTCCCAAAAATCCGAAGTCTATGGGCTTGCAGGCCAAGTGCAACGGGCTGCTGTATCCATTCCCTCTAATGTCGCCGAAGGTCATGGCACCAAACAAACCGGAATCTACTTACGACACCTATCGATTGCTTGCGGTTCATTCTCCGAACTCGAAACTCAAATTGAAATCGCGGCACGACTTGGATATTTGGCATCAGCGGAAGACTTATTACTACAACAAATGAAATAGGACGCATGCTCTCAGGATTACGGCGCAGCCTTCAGTCACAGACCTAAATCCTGAATCCTAACTCCTAAATCCTAACCGGAGGTTAAAGCAATGGATCGACCCGAAGGAGAGCCGATGCTCTCACTCTCGAACGAAGGTGTTTCGCGCAGGCAGTTTATACAGGGATCCGCCGCGATTGCGGGCGCGATGGGCTTGACCCTAACTCACTGGGCCGAGGCTCAGGAGAAGCGCGCTGAGCTTCTCAAGGAGAACCGGCCTGTCAACTGCGCGTTCATCGGAGTGGGCGATCAGGGTTTTAATGTTGATTATAAAGCTGCGCTGAGCGTTCCGGGCGTCAACATGGTCGCTATCTGCGATATTTATGAGCCCTATCTGAAGCGCGCCCAGGAACTGGCGCCCAAAGCGCAGACCTACACCGATTACCGCAAAATCATGGACCGCAAGGATATCGAAGCGGTTCTTATCGCCTCCCCTCTCTACATGCACGCTCCTATGGCAATTGCCGCCCTACAGTCAGGCAAGAACGTGTTCTGCGAAAAGATGATGGCGCATACTGTAGACCAGGCCAAGAATATGGCTCGCGCCTGTGTCAGCAGCAAGAAGGTTCTTCAGATTGGCCATCAGCGCCGAGCCAACGTAATGTACAACCATGCGTGGGAAATGCTGCACCAGAAGAAGGTCTGTGGCCAGATCACTCACGTACGGGCGCAGTGGAACCGCAACGGCAACTGGCGCAAAGCTCCGTTGCCAAACATGACCGATGAGCAGCGCAACTGGCGCATGTGGTGGAAGTACTCTCACGGCCTTATGTCAGAGTTGGGTACCCACCAGCTCCACGCGGTGAACTGGTTCCTGGGTACGGCTCCAACAGCGGTAGTCGGAATGGGTGGAATCGATTACTGGAAGGACGGCCGCGAGGTCTTTGACAATGTCGAGGTTATTTTCGAATATCCCGGCGGCGTCAAGCTGAACTACACCAGTCTGACAACCAACCAATACGACGGCTACTATGAGCAGTTCATGGGCAAGGACGGCACGCTCATCATCTCCGAGGAGAAAGAGACGCCTTCCAGCTTCTTCCGTGAGCCAACCGCTGAGGTTGATGACTGGATGAAGGCGAGCGCCACAGCCCAAAAAGGCAAGCACAAAGAGGCCGGATTGCAGCTCGACCCGTACGCGACCAAAAAGGTTGGCGCCGGCACCAAGGTAGGCGAGAAAGTCATGTCTGGCGATGTAACCGGCAAGTCCGCCTATGTGCTCGAAATGGAAGACTTCTTCAACGCGATTCGAACCGGTTCCCCGGTTACTTGTGATTGGAAAGAGGCCATCGGCTGCTGTATCGCAGCCATCAAGTCGAACGAAGCCATGCTGCACAACAAGCGCATCGAGATCAAGCCCGAAGACTACGCAATCTAACGGCCGAACCGGTAACTCCAGCGAATCCGAAAAGTCCCGCTTTCTGCTTCAGGAAGCGGGACTTTCGCAAATTAGGGAAAGTGACATGACGGCTCAACAGATATCCTCATCCTATGACTTTTCCATAGTTGTTCAGCGCTGGGCCGCCACCTGGCTGGACTATCTGTTCTTCGGGGGGTCGCTAGCCGTCTTGTTTGGTCTTACCGGCAGCTCATTCCCTGCAGCTTTTGGTATCTGGTTGCTGCTGTTCCTTCTCTACTATCCTATCCTGGAGGGGTTGTGGGGATTTACCATCGGCAAACTTATCTGTGGCCTGATTGTTGTCAATGAATATGGCGAACGCCCCGGCGTACTAAAAGCCATCATTCGGACGCTAATCCGTCTCATTGAAGTTAATCCCATATGGGTTGGCGGTATTCCAGCAGGTATTGTTGTAGCGTCGTCCAGCGCTCACCAAAGACTGGGCGACATGGCTGCACGCACGTACGTCCTGAGAATGTCGGATATGGGAAGGCTCACCTCCGGCCAACCGCAATTCACGCCGAGTGACGAGTTTGTTATCGGCGGACCTACTACTCCCCCACTATATCCGGCTCCGTTGCAAACACCAAGCGCTGCGAAGTCACGTTCATTTCGTGCACCTCTGCGGGCCATGACTATTTGCGCATCCCTCATTACCGTAATTGGCGCCATTGAGATTGTCCTTGGCATCGTGGGATCGTCGGCTTCTCAAAAACAAACAGCCATTACCATGGACTGCACACAATTTCTTAAGTCACCCAAGGAAGGCTGGTACCACCTAACCGGCTGCCAATACAATCTCACGGAAGCAGCGTTCGAAACGTATCGCTTTAAGTCGAAATACGAATCAATTGACTCTGATTCTTCCGGCTCCGGACATGTAACCGATGTCTACGTGCCTATCTACGGCTCGGACTTTAAGGAGGGGCAGCGAACACCGCTGTTACTCCATTCCGGCGATTCTCAGCTCAAAGATCTCGTCTCAGAGATGAATAAGATGGAAAGTGCGGATGAGAAGTCGATAGATAAGTGGATTGAGGCGCACGCGTCAGAGGTGATGGCTACAAGAGACATCGTTGGAATGGTGGTGACGGAGCCATACGTTTCGGATACGGCGAAGATCGAGATACAGCAGATCCAGAAGGAGCATCTGACCAATTCTTTCAAATTTATGAAGGAAGGCGATTACCCTATGCCGATGAGCTCCTATTCCGCAACGGGCGGCGGAATTGTGTTCGGAGTCATTGCCCTGGGCCTTTGGATATCCATCTATAATCGAAAACGGGAAGAAAAGTGGTACTCAAACAACCAGCCACCCGTCCAACCCTGGCAACCAGCATAGTAACCCCCGCAGGCTCCTAGACTTTAATTGAGTTTGAGCAACGGTTCCCAATTCTGATTGCGCCGGCGCGTTTCCATTTGCATAGCACCTGCAGCTCCAGCCTTAATGCGAATGGCGTATGCATCGTTCAACATCGAACCGTTTTGATAAACAAATTCTGAAGGAGCCCCCTCGAATTCCATCGACCAGCTGGTGCCTTTATCAATGGACAACGGCTAGGTTAGGTCTGATTATTGAGGCTGATTACCTGCTCCTTACTTAATGACTGGTTTGGCCGCTTGCGACCTATATGTGGGAGACAGCAACAAAGTGTGACAAGCAAGATCCGTGCTGTTTCGAAGTCGGCTATATTCATGTCGGGTTACCTGCTATCGGCTCTTATGGCTTGCCTGTTGGGAACACGAAGTTAGTAATTGTGGTACCGTTACAAAACGCCAGCCTGACCGGCCCAACTCGTCAAGAATTGTAGGAACTGCTTCTGCGGTCTTTATGTGCCCGGGTCCGTCATGCATAAGCGCAATGTCGCCGCTGTCCGGCGTATGGATGATGTTATCCGCTATTTGACGAGTGGATATCGGGCGGGTATCGGCGGAGCTAATGGTCCAAAGAATGACCGCATTGCCCTTCTTTTGCGCCACCGAAGCCAGCCCATTCTTGAGAATGCCGTATGGAGGGCGGAACAGAATGGGAGGTTGCCCGGTGACCTTTTTGAGCAAGGCTTCCGTGGATTCGACCTCTTCCCGCGCACGCTGTGGAGAGACGCGTGACGGGTGTGACCAACTGTGACTGCCCAGAGCATGTCCTTCCGACACAATGCGGCGGACAAGCTCGGGATGCAGCCTCGCTTGCGCCCCAAGCACAAAGAAGGTCGCATGGGCATGATGGTGCCTTAACGCATCCAGAATCCGGGGCGTGTTCACAGAATCCGGGCCGTCATCGAAAGTCAGAGCCAGGAGCTTATCGCGAATGCCGGTTACTCTCGAACGAATAATCTTCGAACGGAATCGCGGTGGAATACCGTCCGGGCTAATCGCCTGGCTCCAAGTTGCCGCAATCAAAAGCGCGGGGACGAATGCGCAAAATGCGGCAATTCGTCCCCGGCTTGTGTTTTTGTAGAACGTACCTATTTCTTCACCTCAGCAGTGCGGGGTTGGCGCTTGTGGTCCAGGAACCAGGTGAATAGATCTGGATTGTTGTAAGTCTCCGTCCAGGAATCGTGACCGGCTTCGGGATAGATGGTGATCTTGACGTCGGCTCCAGCTGCCTTCATGGCGTCGTACATCTCCTGGCCGTTGCGTACGGGGACAGTATTGTCCTTTGCTCCATGGAATATCCACGTTGGGATATGCTTGATTCGCCGGGACTTCCAGGACGTGCCGCCGCCACAAATTGGTGCAATGGCCGCAAAACGGTCGGGATAAGCCATGGCCAGATCCCACGTTCCATATCCACCCATACTTAGACCGGTCAAGTAGACTCGGTCTTCATCCACGCTGTACTTCTTTATGATTTCATCTAACAGAGCGTTGAGCGTCTCGGTATTCCAGCCTCCACCTGGCGACTGTGGCGATACAAGAATGAAGGGAAACTCCTTGCCGGCCGCCACGAGTTTTGGAGGACCGTGGACCTTCACCTTTTCAACATCCGTGCCGCTTTCGCCTGAGCCATGGAGAAACATCATGAGGGGCCACTTTTTACCGGCCTCTTTGCCATAGTCTTTTGGCATGTAGAGCAGATACTTCATGCTCAGCGTTTTTGTAATCTGCTTCTCAAACGACTGGCCGGACTGACTGCCGGGTTCTTGTGCCTCAGCCTGAGTCCGCGATACGAGTAGTCCAGCAGCCACAAGGGCAACGGCACATAGACGACTTAGATGATTCACTTCTCACCTCCGAGAAAGTCGATGACAGCACATACAACAACCGCGCCCTAGTACATATGACGCCGCGTGCCGACTCTCCTGCGGTCTAGCGCAACTCAAGTCTAATCTGCTCAAATACGAGGAGATTTGCTTCAATAAACGAATCAATGCATGTGAATTCAGGACCTACAGCAAAACTGAATGTAGATTTATGGACCGAAGATACAGAGGGCTTATGCCCGGAATGTCTTCGAACGGTGCCTGCACGCCTCTATTCCGAGGCAAATCGCATCTGGATGTCACGTACGTGTCCGAAACATGGAGCTTCGAGCGCACTGCTGGCATCTGACGCGGAAGAGTATCTCAGGCTGCGGCAATATGTGCCGGCTCGCGTTTCAGGCGGGTGTTGTGGCGGTGATGATTTAGTTTGCGATTCCGGTCCACCGGTCTGCGTGCTTCTACTGGAGATCACGCAGGCGTGCAACCTGCGCTGCCCCACCTGCTATGCTGACGCACGCGGTCATGATTTCATGGCGGTTTCCGAGGTGCGCCGTAGGCTTGATTCCTTTTTCCGTCAGCAGCCTCGCCTGGACCTATTGATGCTGAGCGGTGGCGAGCCAACCATCCATCCACAGTTCACGGAAATCCTTCAAATCGCCCTTGAATATCCTATCAACCGAGTCCTCGTCAATACGAATGGCCTACGCCTGCACCAGAGCGATACACTCGTAGAATCGATTGCCGGACACGGCGAGCGAGTTGAGCTCTACTTCTCGTACGCCAGTTTCCGAAAGGAAGTCCATGAAAGGCTATACGGCAAAGATTTAAGAGTAGAGAAACAGAGCGCACTGGAGCGGGCTCGACAGGCAGGCGTATTCGTGAATCTCGTGCCAACAGTGGAACGCGGCGTAAACGAAGACGAAATTGGAGACCTTTACCATTTTGGTCTCTCGATGGACAACATCTCCGGTATTACATTTCAACCGGTGATGAGCGCAGGACGTTATGAGAATGGCTACACAGCCGAACAACGGCTGACTATGACCGACGTTTTGCAGATGTTGGAGCTACAGACGGATGGGGCTCTTCAAACAACCGATTTTGTAGGCCTTCCCTGTTCGCATCCTGACTGCTGCTCGCTGACTTACGGCTTTTTGAACGAAGGCCGTACAACCATCACTCCCCTACCCCGCCATCTGGATGTCGCTCGGTACCTGGATCTATTTACAGACAGAATCAGCTTTGCAGGAATTCTGAGTGGAGCCGCACGGCGTGTTTGGTCCGATTTCACTCACCTACGAGCCGGCCAGACTATTAGAGATGTAACCGCACTCTTTGCCCGAGCGGGTGTCCACGAGATTCTAGCTCTCCGCAAGGATCCTAAAGCGGTCGGCAAGCGAATTTTTAGAATCGTAGTTAAACCGCTTTCCAGCACAGTGGGATCCGAAGCTTGGAATTCACGTGACTTGAAGTCGCGG
>JADMIO010852426.1_pt1 | contig 15394 bp, 13 predicted proteins | sample 8958161 | NCBI WGS metagenome assembly JADMIO01 (sample SAMN16585339, study PRJNA669376) | soil metagenome | isolation source: Crop rotation soil | place: USA: Cullars Rotation, Alabama | collected 2011
CTTTCCCTGCATATGCGTCTTTTGACGGGTTAGGATACGAAGACGGTATTGTAATTTCAGACAGACTCGTAAAGGATGACGCGTTAACTTCAATTCATATTGAAAAATATGAAGCAACTGTAGTTGATACTAAATTAGGGCCTGAAGAAACAACTCGAGACATTCCTAACGTTGCTGAAGAAGATCTCGCATACTTAGACGACGATGGAGTAGTTGTCGTTGGATCTGAAGTGTCACCTGGAGACATTTTGGTCGGAAAGATTGCACCTAAGGGAGAAACAGAGTTAACAGCAGAAGAAAGACTTTTGAGAGCAATCTTTGGAGAAAAGGCTCGAGAAGTTCGAGACACTTCTTTAAGAATGCCTCATGGAGAGCATGGAATTGTTATTAATGTTCAAGTTCTTGACCGAGAAAAGGGAGACGAGTTAGAACCAGGAACAATTAGAAAGATTTTAATTGAAGTAGCCCAAATGAGACATGTTGTTGTTGGAGACAAGCTTGCAGGACGACATGGAAACAAGGGAGTTATCTCAAAAATCGTTCCAGAATCAGATATGCCATATCTAGAAGATGGAACACCAGTAGACATTATTATCTCCCCAATTTCTGTTCTCTCTCGTATGAATTTGGGACAGCTACTCGAGTCTCACATTGGATGGGCTGCAAAAAGACTCGGAATGAAGCTTGCTTTGCCAGTATTCGAAAAGCAACCAGAAGACAGATTATTTGAACTCTTAAAAGAAGCAAATCTTCCACTTTCTGGAAAAGTTAAGCTGTTTGATGCTCGAACCGGAGAACAATATGAGAATGATGTTGTAGTTGGAATTGGATACATCATGAAGTTGATCCACATGGTAGAAGACAAAGCTCATGCAAGATCAACTGGACCATACTCACTTGTTACTCAACAGCCTCTTGGAGGAAAAGCACAAATGGGAGGACAAAGATTGGGAGAAATGGAAGTTTGGGCACTTGAATCGCACCGTGCTGCATACACATTGCAGGAAATGTTGACAACAAAATCTGATGATGTCGCTGGACGTGCAAAGGCATTTGAAGCTATAATAAAGGGTGTTGATATTCCAACTCCTAAGGTTCCAGAATCATTTAAGGTTTTGATTCGAGAACTTGAATCTCTCGGTATGATGATTCAGCCAACTGAAGCGGTTGTTGAAGCTGTTGAAGAAGAAACAGAAGAAGAATTAGTAGCGGAAGAAAAGATTCAAAAAGAGGCCCAAGATCTAGAAGCAGCATCAGAAAGCTTGGAAGTAGATGTTGCATCGGCAGAAAACGCAATTGAAAAAGATGTTGCAACTTCAGATTCTGAGGACAATATTGAAATAGTAGAAGAAACGGGAGGAGAAGCAAACTAATATGGATAACGCAGTTAAAAAACGACAAAACAAAAAGTTTGACGCTATTAACATTTCAGACTTTAAAGGACTTAAAATCTTAGTTGCAGATTCTGACACAATTAAAGACCTTTCTTACGGAGAGGTTATTAAGCCAGAAACTATCAACTATAGAACATATAGACCTGAAAAAGATGGATTGTTTGATGAAAGAATCTTTGGACCAACAAAGGATTTTGAATGTTATTGTGGAAAATACAAGAGAATTCGATACAAGGGAATCGTGTGTGACAGATGTGGAGTAGAGGTTACATATTCTCGAGTACGACGCGAGAGAATGGGACACATTGCACTTGCAACTCCTGTTGTTCATGTATGGTTCTCAAAGGGGACTCCATCTAAACTTTCTGTTCTTTTAGATATCTCACAAAAGGAGCTTGAGTCAGTTGTGTACTTTGCATCATACTTAGTAACAAGTATTGACGAAGACAAGAGAAAAGAAGCACAAAAAGTACTAACTGAGTTAAAGAATGCCAGACTTGAAAAGATTAAAGAACAGGTTGACGACGAGAAGAAAGAATTAACAACAGAAGAAGAAAACAAACTTAAGGAAATTGAGAAATCGTTGAAAGAAGAACAAAAGAACTTAGTTCTTGAAGAAACCCGAGTAACCTACCGACAAAAAACACTCGCTTTAGACAAGAGATTAGATGCAGAAAGTGCACGAACTGAAGAAATCTTTACCAGAGTTTCAGAAATCGTTAAAGGATTGAAGCTTTGGACAGTTTTGTCTGAAGAAGAATATGTAAGACTTATTGAGTATGACATTCCTATGTTTTTTGAAGTTGAAACTGGAGCAGCAGCAGTTTTAACAGCAATTGACTCAATCGACACACAAAGTTTGGTGGGAGAATTACGAGAAGAAACACGAAAATCATCAGGACAAAAGCAATTAAAGCTTTTGAAAAGACTTCATCTCATTGAGTCAATAAATAAGGCTGGATTTAAACCATCTTCGCTTATCTTGAAAACGCTTCCAGTTTTGCCACCAGATCTACGCCCTATGGTTCAGTTAAATGGTGGACGATTTGCAACATCTGACTTAAACGATCTGTATCGACGCGTTATTAACCGAAACAACCGCTTAAAGCATCTTATCTCACTTGGTGCACCAGAGATTATCTTAAGAAACGAAAAGCGAATGCTTCAAGAAGCAGTTGACTACCTAATCGATACTTCTATTCGAACTTCAACCACTCAAAGACAATTTAAGTCTCTTTCTGACATCTTGCGAGGAAAACAGGGACGATTCCGAAAGAATCTTTTAGGAAAGCGGGTTGATTACTCTGGTCGATCAGTTATTATCGTAGGGCCAGAACTTACCTTGAACCAGTGTGGACTTCCAAAAGAAATGGCTTTGGAACTCTTCAAACCATTCGTTATTCGAGAAGTTATAACCAGAGGATTAACAACACCTAATGCAAAGGCTGCAAAGCGATTTATCGAAAAGCGCCCACCAGAAGTGTTTGATATTCTTGAGGAGATAACAAAGAATCACCCAGTTCTTTTAAACCGTGCTCCAACCCTCCACAAGCTCGGAATTCAAGCGTTCTACCCAGTTTTGGTAGAAGGATCAGCAATTAGAATTCACCCTTGTGTTTGTGCAGGATATAACGCTGATTTTGATGGAGACCAAATGGCTATTCACGTGCCACTTTCATCTCGAGCACAGCAAGAAGCAATTAGTCTCATGATGCCTGAGCACAATCTTTTAAAGCCAGCTGATGGATCACCAATCACCCTACCTAACAAAGAAATGGCACTTGGGGTATTCTACTTCACCAGTGTTGATGAGAGATTGCGACGAGAAACTCTTCCACACTTTGTTGACGAAACAGAAGCAAACTTTGCATTCTCACTTAAGAAGATTTCACTTCGAGAGCCAATCATGGTAAAGATTGATGGTCAACTTCTTGAGACAAGTATTGGACGAATTTTGTTCAACCAAAAGCTTCCACAAAAGATGCGATATGTTAATAAGGAAGTTAAAGCTGCAACAATTAAGGAATTAGTAACAAAGGCAATGGTAGAACTCTCTGAAGCAGAAGTTGGCCAATTAATCGACAGTATTAAGGAGGTTGGGTTCTTCAGTGCAACTGTTTCTGGAATTTCAGTTTCAACATTTGATTTGAAGATGTTACCAAACAAAGAAAAGCTTATCTTAGAAGCAGAAGGAAAGATCAAAGAGATTGAATCTGAATACCAACAGGGACTTATCACTCTCACTGAACAAAAGAGACTTATGAACAATGTATGGCTTGAAACTACAGAGCAAATTGCAAAATTAACTTGGGATTTGTTTGAGAAAAATGATATGGTTCGAATTATTGCAGACTCAGGAGGAGCACGTGCAGGACGAGACCAGATCAAGCAGCTAGCAGCGATGCGTGGACTAATTTATGATCCACTTGGACGAATCGTTGAACTTCCAATTAAGTCTAACTTTAGAGAAGGACTTTCAATCTTTGAATACGTAAACTCAGCACGTGGATCTCGAAAGGGACTTACTGACTCAGCTTTGAAAACAGCTGACGCGGGATACTTAACACGACGACTAGTTGATGTAGCCCATGACGTTATTATCAGAGAAGACGATTGTGGAACCGACGAGGGAATTATCGTAGAAGTCTCAAAGAACAAAGACAACACAAACTATCTTTCAAACATGTTACTCGGACGATCTGTAGCACACGATGTATCAAAAAACAAAAAGGTAGTTGTTAAAAAGGGAGAAGATATTGACCACGACAAACTTGCTGAGATTCTTGCAGACGCTGAAAACATCGAAAAGATTATTGTTCGCTCACCAATTCATTGTCGATTAAGATATGGACTGTGTGCAGCATGTTACGGATGGGACATGAGTTCATATAAGCGTGCTGATATGGGAACACCTGTTGGAGTTATTGCAGCTCAATCTATTGGAGAGCCTGGAACACAGCTTACCATGCGTGTTAAGCACTTTGGAGGAGTTGTTATGTCTGACGTGACACAAGGTCTTCCTCGTGTAGAAGAACTCTTTGAAGTAAGACGTCCAAAGAACCTTGCCCCAGTTGCAGAAATTACAGGAAAAGTAGAAGTTTCAAAAGTAGAAGACGGATTTATTATCAGAGTAAGAAACACTAAGGTAAAGCCAGTAGAAGAGAGAGAATACTTTGTACCGTTAACTGCAACATTACTTGTAGAAGAGGGAGAAGATGTAATCGCTGGAGCAAGACTGTGTGAGGGGTATCTTGATCCACGAGATGTACTCAAAGTTAGTGGGCTTAAATCAGCTCAAGAATACCTTATTGAAGAAGTACAAAACGTGTATGAGTCACAAGGTATTGCAATTCACTACAAGCACTTTGAAACTATCGTTCGCAGAATGTCTGACAAGGTTATGATTGAAACTCCAGGAGACACAGCACTTCTTCCAGGAGACTTGGTAAGTAAGGTTCGATTTGAAGAAGAAAACGGAAATGCAATATCAGAAGGTGGAGAACCAGCATCTGCTCGAGAGATTATCTTGGGTATTACAAAAGCTGCACTTGTTACCGACTCATGGTTGTCAGCTGCTTCATTCCAAGAAACAACACAAGTGTTAACTGATGCAGCATTAGAAGGAAAAGAAGACAATCTTATCGGACTTAAAGAAAATGTTATCGTTGGACGTTTGATCCCAGTTCGAGAAAACTTCATGGATGCAAACCCAGTAGTTCAAGAGTCTGAGCCCCAAATGGAAACACCAACGGTGTAAGTTTGCTCTCAAGAGTTTGTGAAGCTAAATTCATCCGTCAGTGGCAATTTGAGGCGAAATACTGTACAATACCAGCTATGCCAACATTAAACCAATTAGTTAAAAACGGTCGAGGAAAAAAGGGCAAGAAAGTAAAAGCAACAGGATTGCGAAGTACATTTAATGCTCGAACCCGAACGTATGGAAAGCTTTCATCCCCACAGAAACGTGGCGTTGTAACTTTAGTTAAAACAATGACTCCTAAAAAGCCTAACTCAGCACTTCGAAAAGTTGCTCGTGTTAAGCTTTCAAACAGAGAAGAAGTTACTGCATATATCCAAGGAATCGGACACAATCTTGCTGAACACGGCATCGTTTTGGTAAGAGGCGGACGTGTTAAGGATTTACCAGGTGTTAAATACCATTTAGTTCGAGGAAAATTTGACTTAGCAGGGGTAGAGAACCGAAAGTCTTCACGCTCTAAGTATGGAGCAAAGGGTCAAGGGGGAGGAGCCCAAGCATAATATGGCACGAGGAAAACACGTTACAAAACGAATTAAAGTAGATAACGATCCAGTCTATGACAATCTGCTTGTTGCAAAGTTTATTAACAGACTCATGTATAGTGGTAAAAAAACCATTGCTCAAAACACAGTTTACAAAGCGTTTGACATACTAAAAGAAAAGGGAGAACAAGATCCACTTGCAGCATTTGAAAAAGCAATTGACACAGTTTCACCGAAAGTAGAAGTTAAGGCACGAAGAATCGGAGGAGCTGCGTATCAAGTTCCACAAGAAGTACGAGGACCACGAAGAATTTCACTTGCTATCAGATGGATATTAGAAGCAGCACGAAAAAGATCTAATGCAGAACACAAAACATTTGCTGAGAAATTAGCTGCAGAAATACTCGATGTTAACAAGAACGCTGGAGAAGCTATTAGAAAACGAGATGTAGCACACAAAATGGCAGAAGCAAATAAAGCATTCTCTCACTTCAGATTTTAAACTGCGTCAGTAAATGTCACACATTGAATTTCCACCTGCATTTGTAGATTTCGCATCATTTAAACCTCTTCCAACGACTGAAGCAAATCTTCCCCGTGAGCAGCATTCAAGAGTTGCAAATATCCTGTTTGATCATGTAAAGGATAGGGTGGAGCCATTTATGGGAGAGTGGAGAAATGTTCGCATACATGACAAATATGGTTTTGGGATCCGACCAGTGCGTCAGGCAAAATCGGAGATAATTATTGTCAATGGTGTGCCTTTTACATTTACCATAACCGAGCATGGTTCAGAATTAGGTTCCGAACTTCCTATGGCACACGTATATACTGGAGAGAGTAAGGGTATTGTGTATACTCCCCAATTTAGTGTGGGTATGTTTGGGACACATGTGAACAGAAAAGAGCTGAGAACGCGTGAACAATTTAAGAGCTTTGAAAGAATAGTTGACTACATTGCAGATCATTTAATTCAGCCATAACACAAATCTGTGATATACTCCTCATATGAATTGGCAGAGTAGTGTTTTGATAATTATAGCCCTCTACTCTCTTGTGTGTTTTTATAAGGGTTTTAGAAGCACGTATTATAAGAAAAACCCCTACGGTTTAACTCCATGGTTTAACATTTTGGGCGCATTTGTATGGGCAGATGCTGCAGTTTTTGGAGTTTTCTTTTTGGGAGCAGCAATTGTTTCTTTAGTTCTTAATAGTGTGTTGATCTTTCTTTTGATCTTTTCAGTGTTTTGGGTTATTAGGAGTGTTGGAGAGCAAATCTACTGGTTTTTAGAACAGTTTGCAGTAAAGCATCGAAATGAACCAAAGACATTAACGCTTCACAAGTATTTCCCTGGAGATTCTATTTGGGTTTATTACCAAATATTCTGGCAATGTATTAGTGTCATCGCAATTATTTCCTCAGTTTATTTCTTCGTTCAGATTCTTAAATAGTTATTACTCTTTTGCCTTGCAATTTGCTTACTGTGAATATATATTTACTGTATGGAAAACATAACCTGGTTTGGTCATGCAAGCTTTTCGTTTGTTGACACAAAAAGCGGTCAGAGAATTTACTATATTGATCCCTTTCAGCTTCCTAAAGATCTACCCAAAGCAGACATTATCTTTGTAACCCATGCACATCATGATCACCTTTCTTTAGGAGACATTAATAGTTTATTAAAGAACGACACAGTAGTTGTTGCAACTCCTGATTCTTTAGAAACATTACAAATTACTCAAGAGAAGTTTCCAGTTGAGCCAAACAAGCAATACACAGTTCGAGGGTTTGAGTTTGAAACATTTCCTGCTTATAACATTAAGCCGCAACGATTAGAGTTTCATCCACAGAAAAACAAATGGGTAGGGTACATATTTGATATAAACAACATTCGGTTTTATCACGCAGGAGACACAGATTTTATCCCTGAAATGAATGAGTTGTCAGAGCGAAAGATTGATGTTGCAATGCTTCCTATGGGTGGAACCTATACGATGGGAGTAGACGAAATGATTCTTGCAGCAAATGCAATAAAAGCAAAGAAAGTTATACCAATGCATTACAAAATACCTCTTGATGATCCTAAGAAGGTAAAAGAAGCAGAAGAAAAGCTTAAGGCAGGAGTTAAAAACTCAGAAGTAGTATTTCTTGAAGAATCAAAATAAATTGACCCCCTCTACTCCGTTTGATATAATACGTATATTGGCGTTTGAGTCTACCGCAGTAGACGAGCCTTCGCAAGTAAATCTTTATAGAAAATTGCGACAGAATCTTAACTGAAAATAAGAAATGCGTGTCGGCAATCGGAGCGCAAGAGGCTGTATAAGTTAGTTTGCCGACCACCCAAAAGGTGGTTTTTTTGTAGCTATACAGATAAACAAGGTGGCACCGCCATATGATAGGCCCTTGTAAATTTCCTAGACATAGGAGGTTTGCACGGGCTTTTTTTATTGGAAAAATGAATAAAGAATTTGAAGCACATATAGGAAATAAAAAACTTGTTATTGAAGCAGGTCATATTCAGGCTAAACAAACTCCTGGTGTTGAGCAAACACAAGGGGTAGGAATTGCTGTGGATATACTTTCTATGACACGTAACACAGCTCACAAAACAGTGTTAATAGATGATAGAAAAACATTGGTAAAGTCAGGCGAGATTACCGCATATATTCGATGGTTGGTAGATAACGGATACAAACCAGATACTGTATTTCTCGAGTCAGAACTTACAAAGCCTGCTCTTGAACTCTTGCATGAGTTGCAAGAAAAGTATTCTTGGGATTTTTCAACTCACGTCCCTACCAGAGGAAGAAGGTATAGAGGAGAGGGTATACGAACAAGTGCGGGGACTGCCCCACTGTTAACTTCATCTGGAGAACCATCCGTTGAGTTAATGGATGCAGCACTATATCGAGAAAAGTCACTATTGGGGGATATACCAGTAACTATATTGCCAGAACACTATAGAGGTGAACAGAGGAAAACAATGGCGTTACTGAAAAAGGTGGGAGAAAATATACCAGTTACAAACGTGTTCTTTAAACCCGGACAAGAAGTCGTTTTGTTTAAGGCAAACAAATAATTACTCGACAGTAATTGAGTTTATCTTGTCTCCTGCAACCATTGAGTGTACAACATCCATCCCATTGGTTACCTTTCCAAAGATAGTGTAATTGTGGGGTAAATCAGGTTTATCTTCCCACATAATAAAAAACTGAGAGCTGTTCGTATTAGGTCCCCTATTTGCCATTGCAAGTACTCCTTCAAGATATCCAGCTTTGTAACTTTCTGTATCAGGATTCAGTTCGTCTTCAAATGTAGGTCCATAAATGGAATATCCGCCAGTCCCATCATTTTTTGGATCATCATCCTTTGAGTTTGGATCTCCTCCTTGAATTACAAACCCCGGTTCAACTCGATGAAATGTTGTGCCATTGTAGTATCCGCTCTTTGCAAGAGTTGCAAAGTTGGTTACACTTTTTGGTGCGTCTTGTGGATAGAATTGAAGTTCTATATCTCCCTTTACAGTGTGAATAATTCCTTTTGTTGCTGAAATTGGTGCAAGGGTGGGTCCTCGAGTTGGCGTATCGGGAATAACAACAGAAGGTTCCGGACTTGCGATAACACTTATGTCAGGACCTGAGATTTTTGAAGAGCCTTGATTGCTGATGAATAACACTGCGCCGAGGCCAACTAAAACAATTACGATAAAAACTAACACTGTGCGATTCATGGGAGTATTATAGATTGATTAAAAAACAAAAGTCAAAGGCTAAATTTCAATAAGCTCTTTTGGAGATTTAGTAAGTGCAATAATTTCACTTCCATCAAAAAACACTGTATCTTCAATTCGTATGCCCCCTACTCCATTTATGTAAATTCCTGGCTCAATTGTAAATGCAGTATTAGGAAGTATTTCATCTTTTGTGTTTGGCGAAATGTGAGGCAACTCATGAACCTGTAATCCTACTCCATGTCCAACGGAATGCGGAATAGAAGGGTATCCCTGAGACGTAATATAGTCTCGTGCTTTTCTGTCTATATCTTCACAGATTAATTTTTTAGAAAATTCAAATCCTTTCAGTTGTCCCTCTAAAACTGCACTATACATTTTTTTAAATTCCTCAGGAACAGTTCCAAAGTAAACAGTTCGTGTCATATCAGCACAATACCCATCAACTTTTGCACCAAAATCGAGCAGCACACTTCCTAGAGTTAGTTTAGTGTCTCCGGTGGTGTGATGTGGAACTGCAGTGTTTTCTCCAAATGCAACAATTGAAGGAAAGGCAAGTTCTCCCCCTGCTTCACGAATATGTTTTTCTAGCTCCCAAGCAATTTCATTTTCAGTTACTCCCTCTTTTAATTTTGAAAGAGCATAGGAAAACGCATCATCGGTTAATTTACAGGCTTTTGTTAATGATGTTATTTCCTCCATATCTTTTATGGTTCGAGCATCCTCAATTATGGAATTTGAAAGTTTAAATTTTATGTCTTTCACTTTCTTGAATCGTTTGTGTTCTACATATGTTAAGTTTTCTTCAAATCCTAAAATCTCTATTTCTTCCTGTTTAATAAGTTCTTCAAGTGTTGCAAGAAGTCGTTTCTGAGCAGTTAATTCGATTACCGTAAAGTTTCCTTTTGTCTTGCGTGCTCCTTCAGCTTGAAGAGAGCTTGCGAGCAAATATAAGTTGTTTTGAGTAAGAAGAGCATACCCTTCTCGTTCATATTCATGAAATCCTGCAAATCCTGTGAGAAAACGGATATTGTAGGGAGACGAAATTAAAAGTGCATCTAATTTCTCCTGTTGTAATAGTTTTCGTGCGCGATTTATTCTCTTATCCATTTCTGCATTATAGCATTTACAAATAGCCACAGGTTTGGTATACTGATTTCTAGTTCGAGAGATCTTCTCGAATTTTTTTGATTATGGCTGATACTCTAACAAAAGACAGAAACGTACCACTCGACAAAATTCGAAACATTGGAATTATTGCGCATATTGATGCAGGTAAAACTACAACTTCAGAACGTATTCTTTACTACACCGGAAGAACATACAAGATTGGAGATATTGATGAAGGAAACACCGTTATGGACTGGATGGCACAAGAGCGAGAACGTGGAATTACTATAGTGTCTGCCGCAACTACTACCTTCTGGACATTAACTCGAGACAAAGAAAAGGGAATTGACAATCAATACAGAATTAACTTTATTGATACCCCAGGCCACGTTGACTTTACTGCAGAAGTAGAGCGATCCCTTCGTGTTCTTGACGGAGCAGTAACAGTACTTGATGCAGAAGAAGGAGTACAGTCACAAAGTGAAACTGTATGGCGACAAGCTGACAAGTATCATGTACCACGAATTTGCTTTGTTAACAAAATGGACAAATTGGGTGCAGACTTTTTAAAGACAGTTGAATCAATTGAGAAAAGACTTGGTGCAAATCCAATTATCATGGCACTTCCAATCGGTGCAGAAAACGAGTTTAAAGGAATTGTTGATCTTTTGAACATGAAAGCTCTTGTGTGGTCTGGAGAAGAATTAGGTGCAAAGTACGAAACAACTGACGAAATCCCAGAGCACATGAAGGCACAAGTTGAAGAATATCGACACAAGATGATTGAAAAGATTGCAGAAAATGATGACGCATTATTAGAAAAATATCTTGAAGGAAAAGAAATCTCAATTGAAGAGTTAAGAGCAGGACTTCGAAAAGCAGTTGTTGGATATAAGTTAGTTCCAATTTATGCAGGATCTTCATTAAGAAACAAAGGAGTACAACCACTTCTTGATGCAGTAGTTGACTATCTCCCATCTCCAATAGATCGCGTACAGGTAACTGGAACAAATCCAAAAACTGGAGAAGAGGAAGTTCGAAAATTAACACCTGATGAGCCATTTACAGGATTTGCATTTAAAGTTCAAATCGATCCACATGTTGGAAAGATTACATTCGTTCGTATCTACTCAGGAAAACTCGATTCTGGATCTTACATTTATAATTCTACAAAAGATGTAAAAGAACGTGTTGGACGACTTTTGCTCATGCATTCTAATCAACGAGAAGAAATTAAAGAAGCAGTTGCTGGAGAAATCGTTGCAGTTGTAGGACTTAAAGACACAATTACGGGAGACACATTGTGTGATGAGGCACATCCATTAATTTTAGAAAAGATCTCATTCCCAGAACCAGTTATCTCACTTGCTATTGAACCAAAGACAAAATCAGACCAAGAGAAAATGGGAGCAGCATTGAAGCGTTTGATGGAAGAAGATCCAACATTTACTGTTAAGATGAATCATGAAACGGGACAAACTATCATGTCTGGAGTTGGAGAGTTACAGCTTGAGATTATGGTTGACCGTATGAAGCGAGAATTTAACGTTGAAGCAAATGTTGGAGCACCACAAGTTGCATATAAGGAAACATTTGCACCAACTGAAGTTAAGGGAGAAGGAAAATACATTCGACAAACTGGAGGAAAAGGACAATATGGACATTGTCTCATTAGAGTTGAAGGAAAAGGACGAGGAGAAGGATATGAATTTGTTAACGCAATTAAGGGAGGAGCAATTCCTGCTGAATTCTGTACTTCAATTGAAAAAGGAGTTAAGGAAACCCTTGAGAATGGACTTTTATTAGGATATCCAGTAGTAGACTTAAAGATAACATTATATGACGGATCGTTTCATGAAGTTGATTCTTCTGATATGGCATTTAAAATTGCAGGGTCTATGGCTCTTCAGGATGCAGCTAAAAAGGGACAACTTTCACTTCTTGAACCTATTATGAAGGTTGAAGTTACAACTCCAGAAGAGTTTATGGGAGACGTTATTGGAGATCTTTCGTCTAGACGCGCTCAAATTACAGGAACTGAAGAGAGAGGAAATGCTCGAATTATTCACGGAGCAGTTCCACTTGCAGAGTTAACTGGATACGCAACAATTATTCGATCTATGTCTCAAGGTCGAGCAACGTACTACATGGAGCCTTCTCATTATGAGGAAGTTCCTCAAAACATCGTGCAAGCAATGCTTGCAAAATCCACATTTACCGGACGTGTTTCCGCCCAATCCTAATTTAGGTTGATATTATAGGTCATTTTTGATACAATTCCGCTATGCACGAAAGAGTAAAACATCTAGATGTTAAAACTGCGCTACAATATTCAGCTCAAAGGCGGAGGAAAAGACAAATTAGTCTGATAAGTGAGGCAATTAGTTCTTCTAATTCTCAAATTTTACCTATTTCTGAACCTGTTACTTCAGATCCAGAAATACTACCTCAAGAGAATAACTTTTTACAAGAAGTTAAGGCAACATATGAAAGTCTAAATGATGCTTATGAAGCTCAAGGAGTGGATCCAAAAGATATAGATCCCTTAGATTTTGCTCACAAATTTAATGCACAAATAGGGGGTAAACTTCCTGATGATTTTCGTTTTTTCTCAGCATTTGATGGTATGAGGCAACCAAGATTACACTTTCTAAGAGCTAAAGTCATAAGATATGCAAATGCTGTCGTTCGTCAGTATGGTTACTCTTATACTGTAGGAGATCTCAGGACTACAAATGATAGAGGGTTTTACGGTATACGTAATTTAGGAGATAAAGGTGTTGTATTTCTGAGAACGCAATTAGCAAAGGAAAATCCTCAACAATAGTTGAAAAGACATTTAGATAAATGCTATCATGATCAAGTCTATGGCTGACAATAGTACTGTTCCTCACTTTGATCCTTCTTCTTTCTCCAACTCACCATTTGTTAAGCGCATTGAAAAACCATGGGGATATGAACTTCATTTAGTGTCAGAAGACATGCCATACATGTTTAAAATAATGCATGTAAATGAAGGACATCAAATGTCTCTTCAGGTGCATGACAGTAAGCAAGAAACATACTTGGTAATAAAAGGTCGGGCAAAACTTATCTGGGAAAACGACAAGGGTGAGTTAATTGAAACGGAATTAGAGCCAGAAAAAGGTTTCTCAACGTTTGTTGGGCAAAAACACAGATTAGGTGGAATAACTGATTGTGATATTGTTGAAGCCTCTACTCCAGAGGCAGGAACTACGTGGAGACTAGAAGACGATTACAGTAGACCTGATGAAACACCAGAACAAAGAAAAAAAGAGCGAAATGAAGAGTAGACAAGACTGTTTGTTTTTGAGATAATCCTACAGTAATGATTGATTTAACAAATTTAGAAGAATTAAAAAGACTTGATCCCCGAGACACATTGTCCTCTACCGAACTTCTCCCAGAACAATTAGAAGCTGCATGGGAGCAAGTAAAAGCAATTGAAATCCCACAAGAGTATGGAAATGTCACTAGCATTGTGTTTTGTGGTATGGGAGCATCAATTTATGGAGCACTTGTTGTGAAATCCTTGTTCGGATCAGATTTTCCATACCCAATTGAAATGGTTTCAGACTATCACCTTCCAAAATATGTTAATCAAAACACCTTGGTTGTTTTAACTTCATATTCTGGAACAACTGAAGAAGTTTTGTCTTGCGCAGAAGAAGCAAAGCAAATGGGTGCAAAAATGCTTGTGTTAACAAAGGGTGGACCACTTGCTGAGTTTGCAAAAACAAATAATGTTCCCGCATATGTTTTTGATGGTGTATTAAATCCAGCAGGTGTTCCAAGACTAGGTAACGGGTACACAATTATCGGACTTATGGGACTCTTGCACAAAGCAGGAATAATCCAATTAGATGAGGCAAAGCTTAAGGGTGGAATAGAGCACATTAAGAAAAATAAAGACACTATTAAAGAGCGAGCAATGCATGATGCGCATAGTGTAATGGGAAAAATACCTGTCATCTTTATGGCAGAACATTTATCAGGAAATGCTCAAATATTAAGAAACCAGTTTAATGAAACAAGTAAAAGTTTTTCAGCATACTACATTATTCCTGATTTAAATCACCATTTAATGGAAGGTCTTGCCTTTCCTCAACCATCTAACTTAAAGTTCATGCTTTTTTCCTCATACAGTTATTCACCAAAGATTCAAAAGCGAGTAGAGTTAACAATGAAAGTAGTTCAAGATAACAAGCAGCCAATCTTGGAATACATTACTCAGGCAACAGACAAGTATCAGGATTTTCTAGAAGTGTTGTCTCTCGGAAGTTACACAACACTTTACTTAGGACTTTTGTATGAACAAAACCCAGCAGTAAATCCATGGGTTGATTACTTCAAAACAGAACTTGCAAAAGAGTAGTATGAAAAAACAAAAACTGTCCCCTACTCTATTTTTAGTTTTAGAAACCCTCATCCTTCTTCCCTCCCTTCTTTTTGTTTTAGGTCTCTTGTCATTCGTTTTATTGAGAAATTCATACCTATATCAAACAGTAATCTCAACAAACATAATCCAAAATATAGCTGTAACGATAGTGTCTCCCTTTGCAGGAGGCTTTTTAGCATATCAGTATCTTGAACGATATAAGCCAAAGGGTTTTATTAACAAGAAAGCAAAGGGAATTTTGGCATATTCAATCATTGAGATAGGTTTGGTTTTAGCATATTACGTAACAACTCTCTTTTCTTGAAAAAATAGCTTCAATCACCTACAATATCTCAATGAAGGTACAACACGATGTAAAATTGTCAGAAGTTCTCTGGTATGAAATTGGAGGAGTAACAAAGTATCTTATCGAATGCAGTACAGAACAAGACATAGAGGAAGCATTTGATTTTTTGAAAAAAGAAAAGGTTGAGAAATACTTTCTTGTGGGAAAG
>JADMIO012752981.1_pt1 | contig 15394 bp, 8 predicted proteins | sample 8958161 | NCBI WGS metagenome assembly JADMIO01 (sample SAMN16585339, study PRJNA669376) | soil metagenome | isolation source: Crop rotation soil | place: USA: Cullars Rotation, Alabama | collected 2011
CTTTCCCAACTGTTGTGTTGACAGACACACGTATTTCATATTATCATACATCCTGTTGGTCGTGGCCATGATCCCGCCAACTAATATAGGAAGGAAAGAATATGGATATATACAAAACAAGTCGTGCCAACCTCGTGATACTTATCAGAAACGCCGCTACGACTGTTGCGGAGGGTAAGATCTCTGGTTTTTCTGCCGAGGAGAGTGCCGCGACAGCGACGGAGCTGGACAGCCTCGCTGCCGACCTCGACCAAACGGTCGCTCTGCAGGTCGGCCTTAATGCGGCCACCTCATCGGCCACAAAACTAGCCCAGGCGAGGGAACTGATGATCCAGCAGCGGTTGATAAGGCTAAAGCTACGTATGCAGAGCATAGCGTCCCCCGCCAACGAGTATAAAGCGCTGGGGTTCGACCCGCCCGCCGAGCGCCGCCGCATGGTCATTCCGGATGCCCCGGCCAGACTCACCGCCACCCGTCAGTTGAACGGCACAAACCTGCTCGAGTTCGAAGGCAACAACCTGCCCGGCTCGGTCACCTACATCGTCGAAGCACGCTCCGACCCCCAGGCTGACTACGCAATGATCGGCACAACTACCCGTCAGTCGTTCAAGCACATCGACCCCGTCGACGGTGCCCTATACCGCTACCGCGTCCGTGCCCAGGCCGCCCGCGGCCAAAAATCAGACTACTCGAACGACGCCGCTGTTTGCCGATAGTTGATCGTTGAGTTCCGAGTTCACACTTTGCGGCAGCGGTCATGGCGCAGGTCAGCAGGGCCAGAACTGTAAACGTCCGCCGGTCACAAAAAAGCGTTGCGACCACGGGACAAGAGGTATATATTGAAAATGCCTTAAGTACACCAGTCAATTCGCTCCCGCGGAAGCTCGTCTTTCCGACGCCGCCGGGCCCATTTGATAGAGCACATGCTAAATAAACGAACGAACTTTGTTTCGCGAAGACCTTTAACGTTAATCGTGCATTCGTGTCTTCTAATGGCAGCGTGTTTCTTCGTCTGCCATTCCGTCAGAGGACAAACCGCGGGGACTTTGGATCCGAGCTTCAACGAGAGCGGATGGGCGGTAAATACCTTTTCGTCCCTAGATGCGCTCTATGGAATGGCCGTCCAACCAGACGGGAAGATAGTGGCCGTCGGACAAGCTGAAAGACCGAACGCCACCCACAACTTGGGCATTGCACGGTTCAATGCGGATGGGGCCCTCGACGCCTCATTGGTGATAATGGGCGGGTGACTCCTATGGTCATATCGTCAGGTGTTCTCACGGCCGTTGCGATACAGAGCGACGGCAAAATCGTGGCCGGCGGCGTGTCAGGATCCGGTTTTGACCAGCGTTTCGTGGTCATCCGGCTCAATCACGATGGATCAGTCGACTATTCCTTCAATGGAACAGGTTCGACTACTATCGATGGTTTTGAGGGCATCGCTTACAGTATCGTCGTTCAGAGCGATGGCAAGGTAGTGCTAACCGGCATCAGCGCCACCATTGAGCAGTTCGCTGCCGTACGGCTTAATTCTGACGGTTCCATGGATACTTCATTTAACGGCAACGGTTTTTCTCTAATCCGCGTCGGCAACGGCTCTCTCAGCCTGACTTACAAAACCAGGGGGTTGGTGCAAGCCGACGGAAAGATAGTCCTGGCCGGAACTACTAACATATTCCATCCTTCAGGCAACACCCATCCGCTAGCGCTCGTCCGTTTTATGCCGGATGGTTCACAGGATCTGACTTTTGGTGACGGAGGCCAAACAATCGTCGAACTGGCCGCACCTGAATTTAGGGTGGGTGGTTTATTCCAACAAGAAGACGGCAATATAGTGGTCGGCGGTACTAGCTCCGAATTCTATAGCAACTTTGATTTCGCCGCCTTACGGTTTAGTTCGGATGGAATTCTGGACCCGTCGTTCGGCGACCAAGGCAAAGTAATCACATCAACAACCGGCGGGGGCGAAGAGGTCAACGCCGTTGCCATCAGCAGTAAAGGCAAGATCATATTAGCTGGGTGTAGGGAAGACGTGCTTAGCTCCGGCCTAAAACATCATACCTTTGTTCAGTACGATCAATATGGGATGTTGGATCCATCATTCGGGACGGGTGGCATCTTGCGCGAATCCCTTTCCGTGAGCGCGGACTGTGCCGAAGCTCTATCGATCGGACCAGAGAATACGATCAAAGTAGGGGGATACAATAAAAGCGAGTTCAACATCCTATCGCTTCTTCCGAATGGTGGCCGGGATGAATCGTTTAGCAGCGATGGATCGGTCTCTGCATATTTAGGTGTATCGAATTTTAGCTCTGAAGGGGTGGCTACGCTCGCCGTTCAAGGCGACGGCAAGACGGTTGCATTAGTCAAAGAATCTGATAGCAGCCTTATTTTTGGATTTGTACGATTTAACTTAGACGGGTCACTAGACCTGCTATTCGACGGTGACGGTAAGGTCGTTTTGCAGCCGCCTTCGTTGGGTTCAGGATCTGCAAATGCTCTCGCAATTCAGCCAGACGGAAAAATCGTAGCGGCGGGGAACTTGCTTGATTCAGTAGCAAACCGGGCAGATATCATAGTAGTGAGATTGCTACCGGATGGATCTCCAGACCCTTCGTTCGGCAATAATGGGAAGGTCGCAACGCGACCTGCTCAAGCTCGAACAACCATACGCGGACTAACGATCCAGCCGGATGGAAAGATAATTGTTGCAGGGGAAGTAGGGCCTCAGGGATCTTCGAGTTCGCAATTTATTGTCGTGCGATACTCTGCCGAGGGAGCTTTGGATGCGACATTCGGGACGGGCGGTATTGTGACGACGCAGTTCCAAGTACGGGATGGTGCATACAGCGTAGCCATTCAGTCGGATGGGCGCATCGTCGTTTCAGGATACTCATCAACGAGTTCAACCGGGTTTCCAACAGGTGCTGTCATGCGTCTAAATGCCGATGGATCTCTCGATAGCAACTATGGACAAGGAGGTAAGGTTCTGACTGGAATACGGTTTATCTCGTCGGCTATTCAACCGGATAACAAATTGCTCTTGGTACCGGACGCAAGTCCACTATCAGTGGGACGCCTCAATTCTGACGGTTCAACCGATCAGACATTTGGCAGTGGCGGCTTCACTTATACGCCGATCGGCATCTCCTCCAAAGGAACTTCAGTTGCGATTGAGGGAGACGGCAAAATACTGTTGGCCGGCTATAGCAAGCAAAGTGAAGTCGCGTACGACAACTTCACTCTCGTCCGATACGATAGCGGCGGAGCCTTGGACAATTCATTCAACGGATCGGGAATCGTTGTCACCCCGATCAGCAAATTGACGAACCAGGCCTACGCCGTCGTGCAACAGCCGGATGGAAAAATCATTGTTGGCGGAAAATCGTTCAGCAATGAAACCATGGATGACATTGCGGTTGCTCGTTATTTCTCAGGTTATACACCCACGCCCACCGCAACACCCACCACCACGCCTACAAACACCCCAACAGAAACGCCGACCAACACACCGACATCGACACCGACTAATACTCCGACGTTTACGCCGACGAATACACCGACAGCGACTCCCACGAACACGCCGACGTTTACGCCGACGAATACACCGACAGCGACTCCCACGAACACGCCGACTTTCACGCCGACGAGTACACCAACAGCGACACCGACGAATACACCCACGTACACTCCCACGGGGACTCCGACGTTTACTCCGACGAATACCCCCACAAATACGCCGACAAGGACGCCGACCTTTACGCCTACGGCGACGCCCACTATTACGCCTACAGCGACACCGACGAATACACCAACGGCGACGCCGACGTTTACCCCTTCGGCGACGCCCACAAATACGCCTACAGCGACGCCGACAAATACTCCGACGTTTACACCCACATCAACGCCGACGAGCACTCCAACCGCAACAGCCACGGCGACTGCAACAGCTACGGCGACGCCTACTGCTTCACCCACCGCGCAGCGTAGAACGGCATTCGACTATGACGCGGATGGCAAGAGTGATATTTCCGTATTCAGGCCATCGGCGGGCGCGTGGTATGAGCAGCGTTCCACCGAGGGAGCGTTTGGGATGTTGTGGGGCTTTGGCGGTGATCGTATTACCCCGGCTGATTACGACGGTGATGGGAGGACGGATGTTGCTGTTTACCGGCCGTCGGACGGCATTTGGTATGTCTTCCAAAGCTCTGACGGGACGGTCAACTATTTCGTTTTCGGGCTGGCTGAGGACCTGCCGACGCCAGCTGATTACGATGGTGACGGTAAGGCTGACGTGTCTGTATTCAGGCCATCGACAGGGACGTGGTACAGGCAGAATAGCTCGGATGGGAGTTTCTTTGGTATGCAGTTCGGAGCTAATGGCGACAAACCCGCTCTCGGTGATTACGACGGTGACGCCAAGGCCGACATAGCGGTGTTCCGCCCGACAGACGGTGCATGGTACTGGGTCGAGAGTTCAGATGGTTCGTCTCACGGAGAGCAGTTTGGCGTGAGCGACGACCTGATCGCCCCGGGTGACTACGACGGCGACGGCAAGACAGACCTCGCGGTGTTCCGTCCGTCAAACGGTTACTGGTACACGCGTAACAGCAACGGCTCGGTCTACACCGCCTACCCGTTCGGCCTGTCCGACGACATCCCCGCACCCGGCGACTTCGACGGCGACGGCAAATACGACTTCTCGGTCTTTCGCCCCTCAGACGGCAACTGGTACAGAATCAACAGCCAAGACGGGTCATTCACCGCGTATCACTTCGGACAGAGCGGAGATGTGCCGACGCAGAGTGCGTTTAGAAATTAGAAACGCAACCTGGACCTCGCCGGTTATATATTCGACCGGGAACCGAGCTGATGGGAACGGATCTAAATCTTTTGATCGGGCCCTTTGCCGCCGATCCGCCAGATCCGCGTTCTACACTTGTTTTCCTAACGCAACCAACGCTAATTACAGTTCATCGGCGTTCTACTCTTCGTTGCTCAGAACTTGTTTCCGCTTCGCCGGGCCTTTTTGTTGGTGTTCACATTTTCATATACGGGAACTTCGTTTGTTGATATTATGAACGAAACTCGTGTCGGACATTTTTGAACCACCTCTTGGCGCAGGTCGAGGTAGAGCCCGTTTTGGTGCGGATTCGCCATGGGCGACGCACGCCATCAATAAGACCACCGGTCAAGACGGCATCTGCAAAATTCATGTTATAGGAAGACGGAACCGATCATGAAAGGAGCTACAAATAGACAGAATAAACGTCTGGCGCTGTTATTAGTTTTCGGGCTTTGCATACTGTTGAGCCAGATCATATTGAAAGAGCGAGAAGCAAAGGCATCGGCGGCAGATGGTGCGGATTTTTCCCGTGTGGACGCAATCGGTACATTGCCGGGTGAGGCAATACTCACGTCGGCGGTCATCGATACCGCGGCAGGCTTTGCTTACTATGGCACCTATACCAGCCCAGCGTTCGTGGTGAAGGTACGCCTGTCCGATTTTACCCGGGTCGGCTCTATTGCGCTGAACCAGGGCGAAGACCAGCTTACCTCGGCTGTGATAGACCCTGCAGGGGGGTTCGCCTATTTTGGAACGCGAACAAGCCCCGGCATGGTTGTAAAAGTGCGACTCTCCGATTTCAGTCGTGTCGACTCACTGGTTTTGAATTCAGGTGAGAATGGGCTCGGTTCGGCAGTGATCGATCCCACCGGGGGCTTTGCTTATTTCGGCACGGTCGATGGTGTACTGGTTAAGGTGCGCCTTTCGGACTTCACGCGCGTGGGAGCCCTAACTCTCAACCCGGCGGGTAGCGAGATCGATTCGGCGGTGATCGACGCGTCCGGAGGGTTTGCCTATTTCGGCGCGTTCTCGAGCCCGGGCATAGTGGTCAAGGTGCGCCTCTCTGATTTTACCGTTGCCGACACATTAACTCTCGATTCGGGAGAAGACAATCTGACTTCTGCGGTGATCGACACTGCAGGAGGGTTCGCGTACTTTGGCACGTTCACGGCCCCTGGCATCGTGGTGAAAGTGCGCCTCTCAGATCTTACGCGCGTTGATGCCCTCACTCTCAACACATTCGAAGACAATCTGGCCTGCGCGGTGATAGACCCGGCCGCTGGCTTCGCATATTTCGGAACCTTGACTGCCGGCAGCGGTAACATAGTGAAGGTGGGCCTTTCGGACCTCACGCGTGTCGGAGCTATCTCATCATTCACCTTTTCAAACTTCTATTCAGCCGTCATCGATCCTGCAATGGGGTTTGCATACTTTGGCACAAACAACAGCCCAGGGGTCGTAAACAAAATAAGCTTGTCCGCATTTACCCGGGTCGCGTCCTTGATACTCAACACCGGAGAAGATGATCTGACCTCAGCTGTGATCGATCCGTCAGGCGGCTTCGCTTACTTCGGCACCGCCACAGGGATCATTGTAAAGGTGCAATTATCGAACTTTAGGAGGGTGGGATCTCTGCCGCTCAACTCGAGCTATGGCGGCATCTCCTCTTCAATTATCGACCCGGCGGGCGGGTTTGCCTACTTCGGGACCGCCGGTGGAGTTGTGGTAAAGGTGCGCCTGTCAGATTTTACGATCGTCAGTTCTCTCACCCTCAGCACGAGTCTCAACCCAAATATTAACTGCGGCCTGATAGACCCCTCGGCCGGTATGGCATATTTCTGTGTGGGAGTTAACAATGTCCAGAGAGTGCGCCTGTCGGACTTTACGCAAACAGGTTCTCTCGTGCTGAATACATTGGGCATCCTGAGTTCAGCCGTTATCGATCCTGCAGGCGGGTTCGCTTATTTCGGCACCCAGGGTCCGACCTCGACGATCGGCAGATTGCGTCTATCAGATTTTACAAATGCCGGCTCTATCTCTCTCAACACCGGCGAGAGGGACCTCGATTCGGCCGTGATAGACCCTGCGGGTGGCTTCGCCTATTTCGCCACCCTTACCCCCGGAAAAATAATCAAAGTGCGACTCTCCGATTTCACCCGCACCGATACATTGGTTCTCAATGCAGATGAACGACCATTGTCGGCAGTGATCGATCCTGGCAGAGGCTTCGCGTATTTTGGCTCAGCCACAAGTTCCGGCCATCCGGAAGGTAAAGTAGTGCAGGTACGGTTGTCTGACTTTACACGGGTCGGGGCTGTGACGCTAAACCAGGGAGAGGGCGGCCTCACATCGGCAGTCATAGATGCGGGAGCAGGCTTCGCCTACTTTGGAACAGGGAACAGCCCCAGCAAGATAGTCAAGATCGACATCGCCAGTGGGGGGACACCAACGCCGACGCCCACAAATACCCCGACAAGTACACCGACCGCAACTCCAACGGCCACGCCCACCGCAAGTCCGACGTTCACGCCCACTGCGACACCGACGTTCACCCCCACTGCGACGCCAACGGCCTCGCCAACCGGTCAGAGAAGGGCGTCCTTTGACTACGATGCGGATGGCAAGAGCGATATTTCCGTGTTCAGGGCAACTGAGGGAGGGTGGTACGAGCAGCGATCTACCGAGGGTGCGTACGGCATCACTTGGGGCTTCGCCGACGACCGTATAACACCCGCCGATTACGACGGTGACGGCCGGACTGATGTGGCGGTGTACAGACCTACGAACGGAATATGGTACGTCTTCAGAAGTTCCGAAGCGACCGTAGAATATTTCGTTTTTGGAGTGGCTGAGGACCTGCCGACGCCGGCGGATTATGATGGCGACGGTAAGGCGGACGTGTCGGTGTTCAGGTCATCGACCGGTACCTGGTACCGTCAGAACAGCTCGGACGGGAGTTTCTTTGGAATGCAGTTCGGGGCTGACGGGGACAAACCGGCACTGGGGGATTATGACGGCGACGGCAAGGCGGACATCGCGGTGTTCCGTCCGACAGACGGCGCGTGGTACTGGGTCGAGAGTTCCGACGGGTCATCGCACGGCGAGCAGTTTGGCGTCAGCGACGACCTGATCACGCCTGGGGACTACGACGGCGACGGCAAGACAGATCTCGCGGTGTTCCGCCCGTCAAACGGTTTTTGGTACACGCGGAACTCGAATGGGTCGGTATACACCGCATACCCGTTCGGCCTGTCCGACGACATTCCCGCACCCGGTGACTTCGATGGCGACGGCAAATACGACTACTGCGTCTTCCGTCCCTCCGACGGCAACTGGTACCGCATAAACAGCTTGGACAGGTCGTTCAATGCCTATCACTTCGGCCAGAACGGCGACAAGCCGACGCAGGCGGCGTTTAGGTATTGATCGCCGTTTGATTTCAGTTGTTCTAATCGCGATTACCGTCAGCGCCAAATGTTGGTAGACAGACGTCATAATCGAGGCCCGGTGCCGGTGCCGGCGGTCTTCATACCGGCCCTGGCGGGACGGCGGATGGTTTGGGCATTATACCGCTTCCGCTCGCGTACACGAGCTTGAGGAGATGTGGGACGGTTTCCCCGGGTTTGCCACCCGGGGCTTTAGGCTTTCGCCGTCTACGGCGTGACAGAGCACACGCCGCACGGCGACGGGCAACGCCCTCGCGAACGTGGCGAAGAGTTTTGAGTTTTGTTGCTGTGTTTCAAAACGAGGTGGCAAATGAACGCAATTTTCGCAATGCTGGCCAACCCGACTTGGAAACGCAGCATTTTTTCGGATTTGAGTTTTAAGGACAGCGGATCGTTGAATATCAAGCGATTTTTTGATTGCGACTAAAAGGCGTGGCGCTATTAGTCCCAAGAAAAACGGCGGCGTAGCCGCAATTTTCCTGATGGGGCCTCCGGCGTGGCAGAGCACACGCCGCACATCGACGGGCAGAGCCCTCGTACATGACGCTAAGAGCCTTATTGCGATGCTTTTATTGATGTGCCAAAAAAGACGTTTTAGCCGTGCCTGATCCCGGCCTTCCGGGACCATAGATCTCTGATGCGGCTTTGCCGCCCGATGTGCGATGAGTCTCCGACTCATCGCATGCCTCGTACAACAATGCGGCTATGCCGCCGCTTTTTGAGAGAAAAGAATGGGGCAAGAGAAAAGAATGGAAAAGAATGGGGTCAAGCCTGCAATCCTGATGTTATAAAGACGGTTTCTCGTTGACATCGGGCTAGAATCGATGTTGACGAAACGAAGATCTGGCTCTTTGACAGGAGAAACCGTTATGACATTTTACATCGGAGTTGATCTTCATCCATACCAGCAAACGCTTTGCTGGTGCGATAGCGAGACAGGTGAGACAGGGGCGTTGAAGCTGGCTCACGACATCGAGAAGGTACGCGAGTTCTATTCAGGCATTCGCCAACCGGCTGTAATCGGTGTGGAAGCATCGAGCCGAGCAGGTTGGTTCGAGAGGTTAGTACTGGAATGTGGTCATAAGCTGCTCGTCGGCAATCCGGTTTTGATAAGGAAGACCGCTCTTTCCAGACATAAGAACGATCGCATCGATGCGGAGCACATGCTTTGGCTGTTAATGCGAGAAGAGTTTCCGGCGATCTGGCGACGGCCTGCTGAAAGCACACACGTACTGGAGGTGATCCGGCTGAGGTCTGGCCTCGTCGGGCAGCGGACACAGGTTTATCAGCGACTTAGTGCAATAGCTCGGGACCTGGGAATGCCGAGGTCATTGATGAGGACCGTGGCCGTCCAGCAGATGCTTAAGCGCGCTGTGATGTGCGAGTCATCTGCCTTGTGCCGAGATCAGCTTTTCTCAACGCTCGCTCACCTGCAGGAACAGATCTCCGAGGTGGAGGCGTGGCTGAAGAAAAAGGCCGCGACCGATGACAAAGCACAGTTGCTCATGACACAAAAAGGTGTCGGGTATCTGACGGCCCTAACATTCGTTCATACGGTAGGCGATGTAACTCGCTTTGAGAAAGGAGCCAAAGGCGTCACCCGCTTCGCCGGTTACGACCCCGTGGAAAGGTCCAGTGCTGACAAGATACGCTTTGGACGGATCAGCAAAGCAGGGCCTCATCTGCTTCGCTTTCACCTGGGCCAGGCAACTCAGATGGCAGCCCGTACGGACACCAAACTCAAGGCGTTCTATAAACGGCTGGCAAAAAAGAAACCAAGGGCTCTGGCCAAAACGGCCACCGCCCGCAAGCTTTTGGTCAAACTCTCGATCATGCTTCGTGACAATATCACGGCCGAGGAGTTTGACCGGCGTGGTCGCACAGTTGGTAATGCTCGGAGAATTGCAAGGTCTGAAATGGCCGCCTCCTGATAGAGCCAAGCCAACCTTGCTGCTGACGCGTGTCAACGGCAAGTGCGAATCCAAACATCATGGGAATGAGGCAGTGAGAAACGCTTCCTCGCATTTAGTGCGTGCCCGAAGAGATGAATGAGTGAGCCACTTTAGGCGGTACTCGGGACGTCCGTTACCACGTTACGGACAAGATAAGAAACATGCCTCCGGCGGTCCCTACGCGGGAGGCGGTGTGGGAGTTATATGAAGAGCAGATCTACGTCGTCAACAACAACTAAGCTTCATTCTTTGCCATCCGGCGAAGCGGCGGAGCTCCGTGTTGACAACGACACCGTCTTTAGAGATGTAATTCTCGAGGTGGGAAGTTTGGCCAAATGCTAACTTAAGATGGGATCGTTTTGTCTAATATTGCAGTGTTGCAGGATGACCCCATCTTCCCTGTCGCCGAAAAGCTGGTGAGGGAGATCTTGGGAATGCCCGCAATATAGGAAAAGGATCCGAAGAAAAAGGAGAATAAACCTACCGAAACAAGTGGCGGGTGCTCAAGAGAATGAAACGCATACTAGTGTTATTAATAGTGTTGGTGCTGGTGCCCGTAGTAATCCGGGCGCAGGCGTCGGCACCCGTTACATCAGATAGAGAACAGTGGGTCAACTTGCCGGGATCGCCAGTTCTGCTAACAAAGAGCTACAAGAATCGTCTGTTGATAGCCATCAACAAGTCGAAGGAGACACTTGTTAAACTGCGATTCGGCTGGGTCTCTCAACATAATGACGAGATTTCTATAAGACTGGCGGTGAAGCCTCGTGAGACCGTTGTGAAATCCGGAACGTTTGTCGGCGTCGTGTGGATTGACGATTTAGAAGCTTGCGCTGCAGAGAAGAATCTGAGACTCGCCGTGGTAGAAGTCAACTTCGAGGATGGTTCTAGTTGGAAGACGGAATACATGAAGGCCGCGCCGACGTGTGAAATCGATTGTCCCCGACTGGCTGAACCACCGTCTCCACAGTGAGGGGCCATAAACGATCAACGTCGGAACGATAAGGCTGGAAAATGGAAACGAGTCCGCTAAAGAGGCAACTGCTCCTCGCGTTAATTGTTGCAGCTGTTCAATTGATATCTTCGAGCTGTGAGGGCACTCCAAAATACACTCCGCCGATCACAGGGGTAGCTTTTGTCAGCCCAGACGAAGCGTGGGTGCTGACCAGAAAGGGTTCAGTGGTAAGAGTTTCGGCAAGCGGCCAGACGGACAAGCCGACGGGTGCTCCCAAGCGGATCGAAGGTATTAGCTTCATCGATCCATCCCAGGGTTGGGCCGTGGACGCATACTGGAATGTGTGGCGGTTCGACGGCATCAACTGGGCCTTCGTCGGCCATAATAATGACAACAGATTCGGGTTGATTGAGCGATCCGAGGGACTGATCTTTGTCGACGAGAGGAATGGTTGGGCACGCACACTCGAGGGTTTGTTTGTCACCGACGATGCAGGCAGAAACTGGACGAAGGTGCTCGTCACTGAACCAGGCGAACTCATACGATTATCCGTGGTCGACCGAGACACTCCTTTCTTATACGGCAACCACGGTGAAGTGAAGCGATCTACGGACCGGGGCAAAACCTGGAAGGATATCTATCTCGGGTGTACAGGCGATGTGCGGGCGTTCGCTTGTCGCGAACGCACTGACCGCGAGTGCTGGGCCGCGTGCAGGAGCGAGATCTTCAAAATATCCGGCGATTCAGTTGGTCGGCTGTACTTACCTGAGACCTTTGGAAAAATTTCGATCTCTTCAATTTCTTTTAAAGAAACGGGAGGCGCATTGCTGGCGGGTGGTACCTACGGAGAGCGTCCCGTTGGATGGCTTCTTAAGACGGACGAAGAGGGCCAAGCTTGGCAAAAGCTGACACCTCCGCAAGATAGCGAGTTCGAACATGTTGCGAGCTTTGGCAACACGATCTGGCTGGCAAGCAATACCGCAATATATCGAAGCTCGGACGATGGCGGTACGTGGTCGAAGGTTTATGACGCAGACCAGCAATAGGATGGACCAAAGAGGGTCTTATCTAATTTTTGGCTGCATCCCCAAACCCACGCAGCCTGCTGGTTGGCTGCCGCTCGCGAGCGACCGCACCTGGTGTCATCGTGAACCTTAACAGCCGCGTGCAGTCTCTGCATCATTTCTCTTGCCTCAGCGCATCAAAGGGCTATAATCGCATCAGTTCAGCGACACAAATCAAAATCTAAGGAAAGCCAATGAAAAGGTTTATATCCGCCCTGACGTTTTGCAGCCTGCTGCTCGTCCTGCTTTCGTTTTTTTTATTTCCACGTGTTTCGGCCAAGGACGACCCGATCCTGGTATTGCTGAACCTGCCTGCACCGGCACCCCCAAACCCTGATGTCCGGCATTGGGGAGTAGAGCGAAACCCGAAGTTTTACGATCGCAATTCCCCGCCCAAAGATGAAGCGTCTATCGGTGACCTGCTGGACTATTGGCTGCAGCAGACCAACGCGGGAGGTCTCGAGTACAGGCCTGAGCCTTCGGACCGGGTCAGGCAGCGCATTATGGACGAGATCCGCCGAAATCCTAAGATGCTCCCGAGCTACCTGCACCTGATCGATGCCGACACGTCAGGCGACTTTGTTAAGCGTGTTTATGACGACGAGTCGCTGCATCTCGATAAAGATGCGAGGAGCCTGATCAAGAACTGGCTCACTAACAACACCTCGTACTTTAGCAGCGAACTAGAGGCGGCAGCCAATGACGTAACAGACGTGAACGGTTACGTTAGCAGCCAGGACGAGCTGCTTGCTTTGGCACATGTAGACTTTCAGAAAGCGTCGCCGGTCCTGAACAGGCTGTACGGTGATCCTTCCAATCCCGTTTCGCAGACGCTGGCAAAACGGGCGCTGTACAAACATGCCCTCGATACAAATTCACTCGGTGACACCGAGCGTTATCGCGACGAGCTCAAGGCTGTGGTCGAGGACACGAACGCGCTGCCGGGCATGCGGGACCTGGCCCTGGACGCTCTTGTTAAAGAAAAGGAATGGTCCGGGCGTGACGAGTGGTATTACTCGCTTTTGGGCGATGAGACACTCGCTGAGCTGCGGGTCAACGGTACGACATATACAGGGTTGACGACGATCATCCTCGTCTCGCCTGATGAAAAGTACATAGACAAGATGCTCGAGCTGGTCAAAAACGGCAATGCGATCGTCAGAGCAGCCGCTATCAGGAACCTGGTCCTGAAGCTCAACGCCGGCAGGCCAGACGTTGTAAAAGCACTCGTTCCATGGCTCGAAGATGCGGGTTGGGCGATCGACCGCAGCGACTCACGAGGAGCGCTTGTGCGGGTTTTAGGCGAGGTAAAAGTGCCCGAGAGCGTGCCGGGTCTGATCAAGATGCTCGACGAGAGCCGTTCCGTCGAGAGCAGTGACGGCGCTTACATCGTGTCCAACACCGCTCTGACAGCAAATATGGCGGCTTCGATGAATGCTGCTGTTGCAAACGCAAACAGCCGGAGCTCGTCGGGGAACAGCAATTCGGCGGTTTCAAAAATGCCTGCTTTCTACACCTATCCGTACCGTTCGTCCGCGGTGACTGCCCTGGCAATGCAAAAGGACCAGCGGGCGGTGCCGGCACTAAGGCGTATCCTGCCCGCGGCCGAGGATTATGAACGGAACACCATCGTGAAGGCGATACTGGACTGCAACGGCTTTACCACCGCTGAACAGCTTGACGCACTCGATGCGGCCATAAAGGCACAAGCGTCTCTGACAGATGGCGAGGTCCCAGCCGGTTTTAACTCAAATGCCAAACCGAGGACCGTAACTGCGGCAGAGATAAAGTCTATTTTAGGACAGCAGCTGATGCAGGCGACTGAGGTCTCCGACCAACTGGCACATGCCGTGGTCGACCGCATCGACTATATGGAAACACGCGACGCGAAACTCTCTGCGGCCTATCGCCGGGCGGTCCTAAAATGGCAGAACGCCGTGATCAATTTGATGCTGCTTCGCGATCTCAAGAACGGTTCGGCAGGTGCGGACGGCATTATCAGGCTCCTCTCTCAGCGGCAGGAGCTGCGCGAAAAACAGCCGTCCGATGTATTTGCCGTTCAGTCCGGCAAACCGACGGCGATCGGCATAGCGGCCTGCATTTTGGAAAATACAAACAACTACTCTGACATACTGGAGGGCGGCGACGCCGAAGCAAAGGCCGCCTTGCTGGCCTGCGCACGCCTTCTGAGGGCTCCTCTGCCGGTCTCGAAGGTCACCGAACATCTCTCGTCCAAAGACCCTGTGCTCGCCCTTGCGTCTGAACGATACCTCGAGGTCGAGGACTCGCCCGCAGCACGGGCCGCCGTACTCGCCCGTCACCCCGGCGAAGCAAAGATAATGGGTGCCACAACGGCCTTTAACTCGGGTAATGAGGCCGAAAGCGAGTTTTTATGGATGCTCTATCAGAGTCTCGGCGACAATTCGCTCTATAACGGTTGGGACGGCAGCGGCAATGACGATGAATTGAAGAATATAGAAAGGCGACTACAGGACGAGGTCAAAACTAACGATGAGCTGCTGGGGGTTTATGCGTACGACAAAAACTATGTCCGTTTTTACAAGGACAAGGCTGTTTACAGTTGGGACGAGGACGATTCGCGTTATCGCGAGCGGCCGCTGAACAAGGAAGAGGCGGACGAGATCAAATCCTATATGGCGGCGCAAAAGGCGGACCAGCTGCCGCCGTTCGTTTCCTGCGGCGGGGGCTATTGTGAGGCCAAAGAGCTGGTCATGTTAGGACGGAACGGCGGCCGGCGTGTTTACGTCAACGGAGGGCAATCGCCCTGGGGCGACTCTTATCCGTTCTTCGACGGCCTGGAGAACTATTTTGCCCGCTTGAGGCAAACCCGAGCAACGCTCAAGTATGGACTCAGCCGTGACCTGCCGGGACTCGAGATATTGATTGCCAGTGACAGCCTGAGGGCAGAGACGGTCTGGAAGAGCGGCAATGACCTGCTAGTTGCCGCCTCAGATGTCGAAACCAGGAAAAAGGTCAAAACCGAGACAGGAGCTGACACCGAAACCGAGGACTATAACCCTGAAGAGGAACAGAAACGCTCCGCCATGGCCGATAAACGGCGTTGGGAGGGATATGCCTGGTACAAGGTCGCAGACGGCGAAACGGCGGGG
>JADMIO011430613.1_pt1 | contig 15392 bp, 14 predicted proteins | sample 8958161 | NCBI WGS metagenome assembly JADMIO01 (sample SAMN16585339, study PRJNA669376) | soil metagenome | isolation source: Crop rotation soil | place: USA: Cullars Rotation, Alabama | collected 2011
TGGTTTCCATGCGCGCATCGAAGGGCACGCCCATGCTTTCCGGGGTTATGCCGTATTCCGCCAGAACGTGAGTTTGCCCTTCAGACGTGCCACCGCCGTGGCTCCCCATCGCCGGGATCACAAATACATCCGCCTTTGCCGCCTTAAGGGCGGCAATCGTGGCCACCACAATTTCCCGTATGTTGGAAATTCCCCGGCTTCCTACCCCTACGGCAATCCGGGCTCCGGGCCGGACTTTTTGCAACAATCCTGATCGGGAAAGCTGTTCAGGGATCTCCTTGGAAAAATCCGATTTCTTGGCTGCCGGTAGCTCCTGCTCTACGTCCGCCATTTTGGGAAGTATCACGGTCGTCTCCTGGTTTGTTTGTAGGATACATCGACCGCCCGGGCGCTTGTGTCCCCTTTGTTCGCTTTAGAGACATCGTGACTTCGAGAGATCTCCCGTAAGCAACTCCTTAACGCCTGATGCAACCAATGCCTGTGAAGACAAAATTCGCTCTTATCCTGTTGTGCGCGCTTTCTACCGTTGGATTCGCCCAAAATTCTTCCGAACCCTACTCACCCATTACCGGCCAACAGCGCCTCTCCTGGTTCGTGAAGAGCACCGTTGGCCCACAAAGTCTGGGCGGCGGGCTCTTCAGCGCCGCCATTGGGACTGCCCGCAACAAACCCGAAGAATACGGTCCTCACTGGGAGGGCTTTGCCGACCGCTACGGCATGCGGCTCACCGGCGTAGCTACCGGCAACGCCATGGAAGCCGGCCTCGGCAGTCTGTGGGGGGAAGATCCGCGCTATTTTCAGTCCAAGGAACGCTCAGTGAAAGGCCGGATCGGGAACATCGTGCTTATGACTTTCGCCGCGCGCCAGCGTGACGGAAATCTTGGCCCTGCCTACGCCCGCTACATCGCCACGCCGGGGAATAACTTTCTCTCCAACACCTGGCGCGCTGACAGCGAAGCCAACGCTCAGGACGCTGCCTTGCGAACTTTGTGGGGATTTCTGGGCCGCATGGGTGGGAACGCATTTCAGGAATTTTGGCCGGACGTGCAAAAACACATCTTCCATCGCAAGCCAAAAACCCAGCCCTGATCGGCCTGGGGCGGCAATCCAATCCTGAATGCTAAATGCTGATTCCTAAAAGCTAAAAAGCCAGAAACTCGAAACTAGACTTTGAGTTCGATGGTCCTGAACCTAAGCGGGGGCACTAGACGCTTCTTCCCAAGAAATGATACAAAGCGCGTGAAAGTTTTCTCTCATGCGAAAAAAAGACGCTGCGGTGCCGGTGCCCACAACCATCGAAGCCTATCTCAAGGCAGTGTCCGAGCCGGCCCGCACAACGCTGAGCAAGCTCTGCGCTGCCATCCGCTCCGTCGTGCCGCCGGAGACCTCAGAAGGTATCAGCTACGGGATGCCTGCTTTCAAATACAAGGGACCGCTGGTTTACTTTTCCGCTTTCAAAAACCATTGCAGCTTCTTCCCTGGGAACTCGAAGCTGGTGGCACAGTTCAGCGACGAGTTGAAGGACTGCAGTTGCTCCAAGGGAACCATCCGCTTTCCCGTCGACCGGCCCCTGCCCGCCGCGCTTGTCAACAAGATCGTTAAGATTCGTATCGCGGAAAACGACGCCCGCAAACGTTAGTCTTCAATCGGCCCACGCCAGATATCCCGGAACCACAAGGTTGGCGAACGGAATAATCATCAGAATGCCCCACCAGTTGGGCTTTCCCCGGGCTTCGGCAATGGCCATCCACACCAGCACGAGAAACACGATGTTGGCCACTGGAATGAAGAAAAGCAAGATCCACCATATCGGCTTCTTGGCGATCATGACCATCAGGATGATGTTTGCTATCGGAATCCACGCCAGCCACGCATTTTCGGTGTGAGTTTTATTGGCGATGGTTTGCAGCGCAAGCGCTATATAGATGTAAATCGCCAGAAAAAAAGCCAGTCCACACAGCAGGAAGACACCGGTAAAAATAATGGGGATCGCGTCTTCCGACGATTGTGCGAAGGCGACTCCCGGAATCAGCGCGGTGGCCCCTAATACTGCACTCCAGGCAAAGAACGACCATTTCCTTGACCTAGCCTTCATGTTTTCTCCTTAAGACTGCGGCTTGTTGCGCGACTTCGGGGCGGCCAGTATACGCCGGAAAGCAAAACACCGCACCGGGAAAACGAAGGGGCGCGCTGCTTGTGGTACGGCACTGACCGAAAAACACTTTTAGCCGCGAAGCGGCGAAAGAATACAGCCCAGGGCGCAAGCCCTGGGTAAAAACAGAACCACGAGCAAGCCCCGCAGGGGCGAAAGAGGAGTTCTCATGCCCACGCTTTAGCACGGTGATCCCGAAGACCAAGCCGCCTAACAATCGACGCGGCATCAATACAAGCATCATATGATGCTATAATCAATGCCTATGAGGACCACCCTCGCCCTCGACGACGACCTGCTCCGGCTGGCCCAGGAGTTTACCGGCCTCACGGAAAAAGCCTCCTTGGTACGCGAAGCGCTCAAAGCCCTGATTGAGCGCGAGAGCGCCCGCCGGTTGGCCTCCCTGCGCGGCAGCATGCCTGACCTCAAGGTCTCTCCGCGCCGTCAGGCGCGAGCCCGTTGATTCTTGCCGACACTTCGGTTTGGATCGACCACTTTCGTCGGGGAAGCCGGGAAATGGACGAGCAACTCTCCCTTAACGCTATCGCGATCCACCCTTTCATCATTGCGGAATTGGCTCTAGGGTCCCTGAAAGACCGCCGCCGCACCCTGGCGCTGCTAGATTTGTTGCCACAGGTTCGCGTCGCCCACCTCGCGGAGGTGCGGGCGATGATCGAAGCCCGTCACCTCTTCAAGCTCGGTATCGGGCTGGTTGACGCTCACCTGATTGCATCTGTCTACCTCAATCCCTCCACACGTTTGTGGTCAAACGACAAGCCGCTCCGCCTGGCGGCAGAAAAACTTGGCATTCACGCTACCTTGTCCTGATCAGCAACCCGTTCCCGGCTGCTCAGCTTTTTCTCCAAATGTCCCCATCCTGTCCGTCGAATCACTTATACTTGTTCCCCAATTTGTACGGAAAGGTGAGTTCTGTGTCCCTCACTCGATTTGTCCTGCGTTCCCTCCTTCCTCTCCTGTTTCTCTCAACCTTTGCCTTCTCCGAGGAAGTCGCCGTTGACCCCTCGGTCGCGCCTCCGCCGCATGCCCATGAAGTCCACCTCAAACATTTGCTGGTGATTGGCGAGACCAAAGGTTGGGAGCATGATTCTGTCACCGACGCCATGGTGGCCATCTACAACATGGGGCGCGAGAGTGGTCTCTGGGATGCCATGTTGCGCACCGACACCGAGCTCATCACCAAGAAAGACCTCGGCGGCAGAAATACCAAAAATCTGAATTATTTCGATGCGCTCATCTTCGTGAGCACAACTTCTGAGCTCGACATGGACGACAGCCAGAAGAAGGACATGATGTCGTTCATCAAACAAGACGGCAAAGGCTTCGTCGGTGTGCACGCCGCCCTTGATACCTTTTACAAGTGGCCGGAGTATGGCGAAATGATCGGGGGTTGGTTCGACCAGCATCCCTGGATGACTTTCAACGCTCCCATCGTCAACGAAGATCCCAACTTCCCGGCGGTCCGCCATTTTCCCAAAGCTTTTGTGAAGTATGACGAGATCTACCAAGCGAAGGAATGGTCGCGTGAGAAAGTGAACGTCCTGTTGAGTCTCGATCCCAAGAAGCTCAACTACGACAACCCGCGCGTACACCGCAGCGACCGCGATTTTGCCGTCGCCTGGGCGAAAATGCACGGCAAAGGCCGCGTGTTCTATTCGACACTCGGTCACACGCAGGAGGCCTGGAGCGATCCCGATGTGCGCAAGATGTATTTCGAAGCCATCAAGTGGGTGCTGGGTATGACCGAGGGCAGCACCGCAACCCATCCGCATCCGTAGCGATTCGGTGTCCTGATCGGTTTGCAACTCAGCAGCACAGCTCTACTAACTTCATCTGCCGCTGGAGAAAGAACCCCATGCGCTTGCTTTGGCTCCTTCCCAATTTCATCCTGCTTGCGTCACTCCTGCATGCTGCCGACGCGGTGCCACGTCCGGAGGATCTGGCCGTGCTTCCACCGATGTCCGGCATCGCGCCGCAAATAACTCCTTACCTGCAGTATCAGGTAGATATCGCCTGGCGGTTGGATGACGTCCGCCGACAACGCTTTGAATCGCTGCGCAGTGAAAAGGAACTGTTGCAGCTTCAGCAGGAGTTGCGTGAGAAGCTGTTGACCATGATCGGCGGCTTGCCCACCCAAAAGACGCCGCTCCGTCCAAGAATCACCGGCAAAATTCAGATGCAGGGATTTCATATCGAGAAATTGATTTATGAAAGCCTGCCCGGCATCTATGTCACGGCGCTTCTGTATGTGCCCGACGGAGCCGGAAAACATCCTGCGATTCTTGTCCCCTGCGGCCATGCCGCCAACGGAAAGGTTCACTACCAGGCCTTGGCGCAGCGTCTGGTACAACGCGGCTATGTGGTCATCTCCTGGGATCCTGTGGGACAGGGCGAGCGCAGCCAGTTCTGGGACGCGAAGCAGAAGAAGAGCCGTTACAACCTGATCTGCGCTGAGCACGCCGTGATGGGCAATCTCGCTTACCTCGCTGGAACGAATCTCGCGCGATGGGAGGTCTGGGATGGCATTCGCGCCATAGACTATCTTCTTACGCGGGCTGAGGTTGATCCGCAACGCATCGACATCACTGGCACTAGCGGTGGCGGAACACAGGCTGCCTTGATTGCGGCGCTTGATCCTCGCATCAAGGCGGCAGCGCCTTCGTGTTACATCACCTCGCTGCCCATGCGGATGTTTAACCGCATCTTCCAGGATCCGGACAGCGATCCGGAGCAGGACCTCTACGGCATGATTTCGAGCGGCATGGACCACGCCGGGTTGTTGTTGCTGATGTATCCCCGCCCCGTGTTTGTCGCGTCCGCCGTCCTCGACTTTTTCCCCATCGAAGGCGCACACAAAAGCTTTCGCGAAGCCGAGAGCCTCTATCGCCGCTTCGGCCATGCCGACCGCATCGGCATGACCGAGGGCTATCACGGTCACCAGTATTCTCCCGAAAACCAGGCGGCCGCCTTTGAGTTTCTCGACCGGTTCAATGGATTACATGGCGGGCGGGAACTGCCGCCGGTGAAGGAACTGGAGGACGCGGCAGTGCAGTGCACACGCAGCGGCCAGGTGGTGCTTGACTTCGAAGATGCTCGCTCACTGATGGATGAAATACGCGACTACTACGTCGCCAATAAGTCCAGGCCAGCACCTTCGGTAACCGGATCTTATTTTGGTGAACGCTATCCCGGCATCAAAACGTGGCCAGTCAAAGAGTCTTCCGGAACTCCGGTTACACAGGCAATCGCCTGGCAGGCGTCCGGAAGCGCCACAGTCGGTGCTATCACCGTCGATAAGTATCTGCTGCACCACAGTGAGAAGCTGGCTATGCCTTTGCTTCACATCTACAACCCGGAAGCAAGAAGCGGAAATGCATTGCTCTGGTTTTCCGCCGAGGGAAAAGTCGGTGCAAAGGACTGGCTCGCGGTAACGCGCCTCATCGCCAGCGGATATGAAATTGTCTCCTTCGATTTTCGCGGGCTGGGAGAGACACGTATGCCGTACAAAGCTGTCTCGCAGGACGATCCCGAACTCGGTAAGTTGAGCTTCGACGAAGCGTACGTCAATCCCATTTCCAGCGTCCTGGCAGACTATGTCTACAATTCGCTGCTGGTGGGGCGCCCCTACTTCTTGCAAATGATGGAAGACGCCGAAATTACTTCGCGCTTTGCGAAAGAGAAATTGAAAGCGAAACAGATTTCAGTTGGCGGCAGGGAAGATGCAGCGTTGCTGGTTACATCCGTGGCAAGCACATTTCCCAATGTCAAAGCCTTACCGCGGTCTGGACAACCAGGGAGCGCGTTCAGTTGGTCGGAAGTAGTGGAGCAGAAGCAGGAAGTCTGGCCAATTCAATTCCTGATGCCTGCGGGGGCGAGGATTTCGCAATAACCCTTGAAACCACAAAGGACACGAAGGGCGACGAAGTAAGCAAGGAATTGTCCTTTGTGGCCTTGTGTCCTTTGTGGTTTAGAAATAGATCCCGCAATCGAAACCACTTCGACGGGTAAAGAGCGGTTGAGGGGGGCGAATGTGTAATCAGCCTACGTGTATGAAACCTTGCGCTCACCCTTTACAATTCGTCCTACCGTATAAGCCTTCTCGCCGGCCCTATCCAGCACGCTCTGGGCTTTCTTGAATTTCTTCGAAGGAATCACCAGCAACATTCCAAGTCCCATGTTGAAGGTGCGCAGCATTTCGTCCTGCGGAACGTTACCCAAGGATTGCAGGTGTTGGAAGATAGGCAGGACAGGCCATGATCCGGTGTCGATCACGGCAGCTACCCCGCGCGGCAGCACTCGCGGCAAATTTTCGGTGATGCCTCCGCCGGTGATGTGGGCGAGGGCTGCGACGCACTCAGCGGCGATCAGCTTTTTGATGATGGGCCAGTAGCTGCGATGAGTGCGCATCAACTCGTTACCTACTTTGCCCTTCAATTCGTTGACGTAGGTGTCGGGCGTGTACTGCGCCACTTCGAACAGAAGCTTCCGCGCTAACGAGTAGCCATTGGTGTGCAGGCCATTGGAGGGCAGCCCCAGTACCACGTCTCCTGCTTCGACCGTGGCGCCAGTGATTACTTTGTTGCGATCGACCACGCCCACGATAAAACCGGCAAGATCATATTCCCCATCGGGATAGAAGCCGGGCATCTCGGCGGTCTCGCCACCGATAAGAGCGCAGCCATTTTGTTTGCACGCGGTCGAAAGTCCTTCTACGACTTTTTCAGCTACTTCCGAATTCAGCTTGCCGGTCGCGAGGTAATCCATGAAGAACATGGGAGTTGCGCCCTGCACGGCAATGTCATTGACACAGTGATTGACGAGATCCGCCCCCACCGTGGTGTGGACGTTCATCTCGAAGGCGACTTTCAGCTTGGTGCCGACGCCATCAACGCTCGAAACCAGGATCGGATCGAGGAACTTTTCCCGGTCGATCGCGAACAGACCGCCGAAGCCGCCGATGTCGCTGAGCACACCCTTGGTAAAAGTCTTATGGGCGAGGTATTTGATTCGCTTCTTGGTGCGGTTGCCGCGCTCGATATCCACGCCTGCGTCGGCGTAAGTGATTGGAGATTTGGGGGCTTCTTGCGCCACGGCCTGCCTGTGTAACCGCTGAAAATGAGGAAATCGGCTGGATAACCGTCAGCCGGAGGAATGCTCGCCGCGCTCATTGTAGCACGCAAAACGAAGGGGTTAGCGGATGGGCGGGAACGCAAGGTCTCCTCGGCGGCGAATTTGCGCTATGCCCGGCTTAGGAGTTCGGAATGAGAGGGGAGTTCGGATTAATCGCGAAACCAGGATTTTAAGAAAATCTTGTCAAGTCCCGAAAATGAATGAATTTCTTCTAACTGCTTCATTCGGTTGCCCAAATAAACTTCCGTGGGATGTCCCATTTTCCCTGCTGAATTTGCTATTCTGAAATTAGAAGGTGAGAGAGGCGCAGCTTGCGAGCTGCGCCTTTTTTATTCCCCGAAATCGTCTCATTGCATGAAGAGGTTGAATGACTTACGAGAGTGATCCCTGCGTCCCGGTGGTGCCGCATTGCCCTGACCCTAAATTCAAGCTGGAAGCGGTAGTGGTGTGCGACCGCTATCACGACTTCCTGCGCTGCACTTTGCCGCAAAACAAGTTTCACTTTGACAAGATCGTGGTGGTTACGTCTGCCGAAGACCGGGAAACGCAACGCATCTGCGAGTTCTATCACGTGGAGTGCGTTCCCACCGACGCGCTGCGCTCGCGCTGGAAGGAGTTCTGCAAAGGCGCCGGCATCAACGAAGGGCTGGCAAGGTTAAGCAAGCGGGATTGGGTGGTGCATCTGGATGCCGATATCTGGTTGCCGCCACTGACGCGAAATCTGCTGGCAAACGCCAATCTCGCCAAACGGATGATTTATGGCATCGACCGCTTCATTGTCAAGGGATACAAAGCGTGGGATGACTTTCTCGAACTGCCCAAGCTGCAGCAGGAGTGCAATGCCTTCATTCACATGAACAATTCCTTCCCGGTGGGCACACGCATCATGCAGGACTACGCCGGCGGATACGTGCCGATTGGATTTTTTCAGATGTGGCATCCCAAGGTGTCAGGGATTACGAAGTATCCCGAGGGGCACACCACGGCTGGCAGAGAAGACACGATCTTTCCTCAGCAGTGGCCACGCGGGTTGCGGGGATTTATTCCGGAGGTGGTGGGATATCACCTGGAGAGCCTCGATTCCGGCTTTGGAACCAACTGGAAGGGGAGGAAAACCGCTAGCTTCAGCCTAACGGAGGCACTGAGCCGATTGTGATGGAGTTGGTTGGGGATTAGTTCTTAGTCCAGGTTCTTAGTTCTTAGAGCAAAGCAAACGGCCGGCCGATTTCTCGGCCGGCCGTTCTTGCGTTGCGGTTATGGTTTTAGCGGCGGCGCGGATGATCAGGGACCACTTTGACTTTCATCTCATCCACAGGAGTGCCTTCGCCGTTGTAGGTTGCGCCGGTGGGGACCACCCAGAATTCGGCAGTCTTGGTGCCGGCGTTGCCGGTGCGGGTTTCGATCCGGCTGGGATCGATGCCCTGCTTAGCTTCGCCGCCCGAGAGATAGGCCTTGGAGTTGACAGCACGTTCTCCGGCAAGGTTCTTTCTCTTCTCCGAAGGATCGTTGTTGCCAACGATGACCAACCTGGTGTCGGACTCGCGCTGTAAACGCAGGGCCACGTCATCCAGCACGGCCTTGCAAGTGTTATCCACCCGCCATGGCTTTACCTTGTTGGGGAATTCGCACTCGCTGAGTTTGCTGGCTTGCGGCGGCGGTGGCGGCGGCACCTGCACTTCGACCTGAGTCGAAGCCGGCGTCGACAGACCACGCGTGTCGGAGCAGCTTGCATTTACGGTTATGATGCCTGCCGGAGCATTGGTGGTATCGAGGGTTGCGGTCGCGCCGTTGCCGTTGACCGTGCCGGCGCTGGCGGTCCAGCCGGAGACGGTGACCGGAACGTTGTCCGGGCTCGAGCAGTCGCAGGTCAAGTTGACGGGCTGTCCAGCTTGAACCGAAGTCGGATTTGCGGAGCAGGTCATCTTCGGAGGGTTCTTCGGCGGTTCCTTCACCGTGAAGTTGGCGGTACAGCTGGTCTCGCCACCTTTCTTCATCTTGGGATCGGAGACGCGAGCGGTGACCGTGTAGGTGCCGCCCGCGACGCCGTTGGTGTCGATACTGGCAGTGGTGTCCTTACCAGTGACCTTGCCGCCGTTGCTCGTCCACTCGTAGTTAAGCGTGTGCTTGGGATTGAAGTTACTGGTGGTGACGTTCGCAGTAATGGGTTCGCCGACCATGACCTCAGTCGGATTCACCGAGCAGCTGGAAGTGGGAGGTACCGGCGGTGCGCCGCCGAAGTTCCAAACCAGTCCGGTACCCAGTCGAACGCCCTGCATTTGCGGGCGGCGAAGATCGCCGAAGGACTGGCTGGCGTTATCCGGGAAGTGATGCGCTGCCCAAATGTAGTCAGCCTGGAAAACGCGGATACTCAAACGGCGCCAGGGGCGAAGGTCCATACCGCCGCCAAGGGTGGCGCCGATGGCATTGCTGCTGGTAAGACCGTCGATATCGAGACGGTTCCAGTCAAGCAAGGCATGAGCGAAAAGGTTGACGTTGTTTTCCGTACGCCACGTAGCCTTAGGGCCGAATCCGACGATCGTGTCGTGCCCGAAGTCGTGCCAGTTGTGGCTAATGTCGCCTTCGAGACCCAAGACGTCGTTAAAGTTGTAGGTCGCGCCGACTCCAAAGCCCTTGGGCATATCGGGAGCTTTGACTCCAACCGGGGTATCTGGCGAAAGCCCTGGCTGCGGAACGGTGATGCCGGGATGTAGCCACTCGTAGCCGGTGAAGACTTCGACCTTGGGCGTGGGATGATCCTGGGCAAAGGAAACTGCGGAGCACAACAGGAGACCAACCGTCCCCAGACAGGCCAACAGCAATCGCCGGGGGCTCAGAGTACGTGACATGCTTTCCTCCAAATGAACAATAGCGGGGCAGGGAATAAACATTGCGCAAAGACAGTTGCCGTCATTTCAATGGGTTGCCACGCATGACTCATAGAATAGCAACCTTAGGCACGCGGCTGAACATGCATCCGGGAGCACTGTTTACTGAAACAATGCGTAGGGGTCAGATGCAAGGCGTTGCACAGTGGTTGCGGAGAACTTTGCATCTACGTAATCTCAGATCGACACCAAAGTGTGTTTGCTTACCGTACTGCGAAGCCATCACTTGCAGGCAGGCCGGGAAGCTTCAATAATGGGCGTCAGGTCTTCGGCCAAATGACTCAAGAAAAAGTATTAATCGTTGAAGATGAAGAGAATGAACGTACCGGGCTAGCGGAGCTGATCTCCGCCTGGGGCTTTCGAACTGAGACGGCCAAAGACGGACTCGACGGAGTGGAGAAGGCCGCTACCTGGATGCCTTCCATCATTATCACGGACATGAAGATGCCGCGCATGGGCGGCCTGGAACTCCTGGAACGGCTGGCAAACGAGTCCCACACCATGGCGGTGATTGTGGTCACCGCCCAAGGGACCATCGATAGCGCCGTGCAAGCGATGCGCATGGGGGCTTACGACTATATTACTAAGCCTATAGATACGAACCGCTTACGGACGATCTTGCAAAATGCTTCGGCGCTGCTGGGAACCAAGGTTGAACTGGAGGTTACGCGCCGAAAGTTACGGGATGCGGGATCGCTGGGAAGTCTGGTGGGTTCCTCGAAGAAGATGCAGGAGATATTCCGTCTGATCGAGATGGTTGCGCCCAGTACGGCTTCCGTGTTGATAACGGGCGCAAGCGGTACGGGCAAGGAACTGGTGGCGCGCACAGTACACGAGTTAAGCCCGCGACGCGGCAAGCCGTTCGTTCCGATCAATTGTGCCGCCATTCCGGAAACGCTGATCGAGAGTGAGATATTCGGCCATGAGAAGGGTGCCTTTACTGGGGCTCTAGAGCGACGGACGGGCTGTTTTGAGTTGGCTGAGGGTGGGACATTGCTGCTGGATGAAATCGGCGAGATGCCGGTCGCCACTCAGGCCAAGCTGCTGCGCGTGCTCGAAGACCGGAAGTTGCGCCGGTTGGGCAGCAAGGTCGAGACCACAGTGGATGTGCGGGTGTTGGCCGCCACGAACAAAATTCCCGAGGATGCTGTCGCGCGCGGCGAGCTGCGCAATGATCTCTACTACCGGCTGAATGTTTTCAATATCAACATGCCTTCCCTGCGGGAGCACAAGGAAGATATTCCCGAGCTGGTGCAACATCTGCTGGCGGAGATGGGGGAAAAGCACGGGCGCAAAGTGTCGGCAGTGAGCGAAGCCGTGGTCAATCTGTTCCGCAATTATTCGTGGCCGGGCAATGTGCGTGAACTGCGCAATACGCTGGAACGGGCCATTATTGTTTGCGAAGGATCGTTGATTGAGACCAAGCATTTGCCGCCGGGATTCGGGCAGGCGCCGGTGAGGATCTCGGCGGAGGACCCGGATTCGGTGCACCTGGGTGTGGGAACGACGGTCGAAGAAGCGGAGAAGCAGTTGATCATCAAGACCCTGGAAGCGACCAACAATAACAAGACCAAGGCGGCGGATATTCTGGGGATCAGTCTGAAGACGCTGCATAACAAGCTGAAGGAGTATGGCAGTGCTTCGGCGGAAGCTGGTGGAGCGGAGGAAGGGGCGGCAGAGGGATAGCTTTGGGAAACGCAAGGTCCCCGTTCGACTCCGCCTCATAGAAACTCGGCGTTCGCTCAGGGCAGGCTCTCCGCTCGGCCGTCACATTCGCTCCGGCTCCAGTCGGGATGACAGAGTGAGGGTGATGCGGGGTTGTTCGGTGGTTAAGTAGCAATGCGGCGCAAGACTAAGATCGTGCTGGCGATTACCACCATGGCGACAGCCCTGGTGACGATCTTTTCCTACATTTATATCTCGCAGTTGCTGCGGCAGCGTATCACGACTGCACACGAAACGGCTGCACGCTTGACGTCGCAACTGTCGTATCTTGCCACCAACGCGACTCCTGATCTCAGCAGCACTAAGGTCGATACCAATAATCCAGCCGCTGTGCGGCGAGGGGTCGCCTACTACTTAAGCACGGACCGCGACCTGAACATGCTGCTCGAGTCCGTGGTTGGAAACTGGCCGATGATTTACGACGCGGCCATCGTTGACGCGAGCGGCAAGGCCATTTTGCATACCAGCCCGGACATGGTGGGCAAAGATGTCCCCAGGCGCGCCGACTTCAGCGTAGTGCAAATGTCGAAATTCCGCGGACAGATGAGAATCATCTACAGTCCGGCGACAGTCTACGACGTGGAGATGCCGCTGCAGTTGAACAACGAGCCTTTTGGCAACATCCGGGTAGGTGTATCGACGGTTTTCCTGAAAAGCGAAGTTACGCCGCGCCTGCAACATGCGGTGATTTTTTCCGGAGCTGCGATCCTGATTTGCCTGATCCTGGCGGCGGGGCTTTCCAACATTGCTTTAGGGCCGCTCGAAGACATCAGCCGAAGTCTCGACAGCGTGACCTCCGGCGTACCGGAGCCGGTGAATAACGACGATCCGGAAAACCGCGACGAATACGGGCTAGTGACATTGAAGATCGCGCACCTGGGGCGGCAGATGCGCGATGCCAAGGAGATTTTTACCGCGCTGAAGGACAACGTCGACCAGATCATGGCCAACCTGCAGGACGGCCTGATGCTGTTTACGCGCGATGCGCGGGTGGTGCTGGTGAGCGCTTCGGTGGAACGCTATCTGGGACGGCCGCGAAGGGAACTGCTGGGCAAAACGGCCAAAGAGATTTTCTCCGCCAATACGCTGCTGGGGGCAATGATGCTGGAGGCGTTTCAATTCCGGCGCGCCGTGGCGCAGCGCGAGATCGAGTCAACATCGGGGAAGAGAATTCAGGTATCGCTCGATTTCATTCAAGAAGGTGGAGCACAGATTGGGGCGCTATTGACGCTGCGCGATACGGAGTCGGTGCGGCGTATTGAAGATGAAATCGAGATGTCGCGCCGGCTTTCGGCGAGCGGCCGGCTGACGCGCGGTGTGGCCCACGAGGTAAAAAATCCGATAAATGCCATCGTGCTGCACCTGCAACTGCTGCAGAACAAGCTGCAGAAGATCGACCCGGACACGCGGCGGCACATGGACATCATTGACAGCGAAATTCACCGGCTGGACCGTGTCGTGCAGACGCTGGTGGACTTCACCAAGACGCGTGATCTGCACACCGAGGAGTGCGACTTCCGCAAGTTGCTCGAAGATGTGGCTGTGCTGGCGGGCCCCGATGCCGAGCAACGCGGCGTTGCCATTGTGCGAGAACTGCCGGAGGAACCTCTGGGCGTGAAGGTCGATGCGGACTTCATGAAGCAGGCCGTGCTGAACATCGTGCTAAATGGCGTGCAGGCGATGCCGAGTGGCGGAACGCTGACGATTGCAGCCAACCGGCGCGGAGATGTAATCGAGACGGAGGTCCGCGACCAGGGGGCGGGAATCCCGTCGGAGTTGCAGGAAAAGGTGTTTGAGCTTTACTTCACCACCAAGAAGGAAGGGACAGGGATCGGGCTGGCGCAGACCTATCAGATTATGCAGTGGCACTACGGGACGGTGGAGTTTGAGTCGACCGATGGAGTGGGGACGACGTTCCGGTTGCGCTTGCCGCATGTGGGCGCGAAGGCGGGAGTGGAGAAAGCGGAGGTAGTACGCGGGTAGGAGTTATTTGGCGGCGAGGAACGCAAGGTCCCCGTTCGCCTCCGCCTCGTTGAAACTCGGCGTTCGCTCAGGGCGGGCTCTCGGCTGCGCGCAACTGCGTTGCGCTTGCTCGGGATGACACAGGGTAATTTTAAAAAAACCCCATCCTATCGCCCAATGCACGACGAAATTTTCCCTCTGCAAGCTATTTTTTCAAAGCTTTCTGGATGGCCGCTTCAGCAAGCGGAGCCATAATTTTGTAGCCGGCTTTATTGGGGTGGAGGCCGTCGTCCGCCAGGTCGCGTTCGAGCAATCCCTTTCCATCGACCATTGGCGTGAAGTAGTCGAGGTAGGTGAGGCCTTTCTCTTCGGAGTAGGACTTCAGCCATTGGTTGAGCGCGAGTATTTTTTCCGGCGAACGAGTGACAAAGAAAAGCTCGGCGTTGGCGTTGTAATTGTGCACGGGCAGGACGGAGGCAAAGACTACGCGGATGTCATTGGCTTGCGCGAGTTCCGCCATGGAGGCGTAGTTGTCCTCGATCTGCTGCACCGTCATGGGGCCGGTGTTGCCGGCGATGTCATTGGTGCCGGCGAGTATGACGACAACTTTTGGCTTAAGCGCGATAACGTCGGGACGGAAGCGGATGAGCATTTGCGGCGTGGTCTGTCCGCCGATGCCGCGATTGACGTAAGGCTTGTCGGGAAAATATTCGGCGAGGCGCCATCCGTCGGTGATGGAGTCGCCCATGAAGACGACACGGCCGGGAGCGGGCGCAGCAGTCAAGAGAGCGGCATTGGCATCGTGGTAGCGGCTTAGTTCGGCGAAGTCGTTCATCCAGGTAGACATTTTGGTGCGGCGATAGTCTTCGAGTTTTTCTTTGGCTTTGGTGAGTACTTCGGAATCCTGTGAGGCGGCGAGACTGCACATGACAGTCAGAAGGGCGCAGATGATGCGAGCGAATTTCATGCTCTCTCCTCTTGCTTGGGTAAAGTCGCGCACCGTAGTCTAGTGGTTCTTGAGGAGGATGCAAAGCGTGCGTTATCTCGAGCGGCTGCAGCCGCTTGGACTGCTGGGGTTGAGGCTGGTGCTGGGCGCAATCATGATTGCGCATGGGTATTCCAAGGTCTTTGGGGGAATGTCGCACCACATGCAATCGGTGGAGCGGATCGGGTTTCCCGGCTGGGTGGGGTATTTGTCGGCCGGCACGGAGTTTTTTGGTGGGATTCTGATGGTTGCCGGACTGCTCACACGGCTGGTGGGAGCCGCCATGGCATTGGAAATGATCGTGGCGGTTGTCAGGGTGCATGGCAAGAATGGTCTGACGGGGAATGGAGGATTTGAGTTCCCACTGGCGCTGGCTTCGATTGCGTTTGCCTTGATTTTCTTCGGAGGGGGCCCGATCGCGTTGGATGGAGTAATCCGCGGAGGCGGCGGAAAAAAGTAGTTACCAAGGGCACTTTAGCCAAATGGAAGGTGGCGCTAGAGTGCAGCCATGGGACATCCGATAACAAAGCGATTT
>JADMIO011837206.1_pt1 | contig 15392 bp, 13 predicted proteins | sample 8958161 | NCBI WGS metagenome assembly JADMIO01 (sample SAMN16585339, study PRJNA669376) | soil metagenome | isolation source: Crop rotation soil | place: USA: Cullars Rotation, Alabama | collected 2011
CTTTCCCAGGCGGACCAGATGGTTCCTTATGTAATGCAAGGGCTGGCACTATTGCCTGATGCGGTGAAGAAAAACTTGATCGACAAAGGTGTCACTATTGCTGTAGTCGGCAGCAGGAAAGGCGGAGCATGTTATGACATCCAGTCGAAAAGGGTAGTCATTCCAGCTTGGAACGAAACAACCAATAGTGCAGTAGACAAGCAAAGGATTTCTAGTATCACTCTTTTACATGAACTCGGACACGCCTACGATCATGCAAATGGAAGACCTTCATTTAGCGCTACTTTCTACAGCTTGTACGATGCCGAAGTGAAGTTAGTACCTGCAACGAAGCGGAAAATGCTGGCGTACTTCCTTGAGGGTGAAACGGCACCTGGAGCCAGTCCGCATCGCCCTCCCCAGGAATGTTTCGCCTCATTGTTCGCCAGCCGGTATGTAAGACAAAATTTTCCAAGGCTGAAAACGCTCAAAGAATGTTTCCCAAGATGCGCGGCTTTCGTTGCTGAACTGCGACCGTGACTGAATTATCAATTCTCGAATCTGGCCGGACGTTTGACCTGAATAGAGTCACGAACCAGCTTTTGAAGGCTGTTTTCCACTTTCGAACGTTCCGGCATTTTCTTGCTTGCATCTTGATCGCGGAAAACAAAACTACCTTCGCTCCAACTGCCGAGAAACTCTCGCAACGCATCGTCACCGCCAAGATCACCAAGTATCGCGGCTGTCGGTTGCCCCTCTTCGAATTTGATCTGGACGGGTTTATCTCGGTGCTCAACCACCAGCAGACCGTTCTTTCTTGCAGACGAGATTGATTGCACGAGCGAGAGCGCGTCGACGTTTCCCAAAGTACCGATCATCGCACCGCGAAAAGTTTTGATCGATCCGCCATCATCTCCCAGGATGCCCGCCGATGCGAGCACTTGCGAGCCACCCCAAAAAGACTGATCCTCAAGCAAGCTCTTCAGAAGCTGTTCGCTGATAAGACCAGCTTTAACGACCAACTGACCCAACAACGGCTTGCTGCCACTGGAATCAACTTCTTCGGCCTGCCTTTCCAGGCAGACTTCGAGCTGCCCCTGCGACAGAATACCGGCTGCCACCATGTAATGCCCCAGTCTGAACGGACGCTTCACCTTATAGCAAGAGGCCAGAAACTCGGCTCTCGGCAAGAGAGGATAGATCATCCCCTGACGTTCAAGTGATTCCACAGCGGCCAGCAGCGCCTCTCTGCTCAATCCACAACCATTATCCAAAATTTGCTCGACGGAACTGGCACCATCTATGGTGTCGTAAACCAAATGCTCATCCTCCATTCCGATCCAGTCGGGGCGCTTGGCGATATTGGATCGCATAGGAACTGATGTAAGCAATACATGTTCAAACAACGAACTGACTAATTCAGGATTCTGCCGCCGGATATATGCAAGCTTGTTGTTGAGAAAGTTCGCCAGCAGCGGAAAGCGAATGACAATGGCGCTGGGTGAATTGAAACTGCGCGTCACGAAGCCAGTGCTCAATTCATCCTTGCCGAACGTTAACGCACACTGCTTGGAAATCAACAAGAGCGTTCCCTTGCTGCCCAGAAGTGTGAAAGCCTGCGACATGATCAGCGCTGTGTCGGATAGTCCGAGCCCGTTAGCGTCGTCGAGCTCGATGACAATGGCATCGTAACTGGTGCCGGCGCAAACGGCTTTATTGAGCTCCCCTTTGAAGCTCTGGTTGCAAGAAATAAATAATGCCGTTGGCTCAGACATAGTTTCCGATCTGCAAGTCGCAAGATCCCCATCCAAATAGATCTTCCCGGGCGTGGACGAGTTTATTCATTTTCTCTAGATTTCAGCGATTATCTAAATCCAGGGTGGCCTGGTGGAAATGCCACCGTATCTGGTGGTTGGATGCAACGCATCTTTGATCAATGGTCTTAGAACCTCATCATAGCCCCGTTTGTTCGGATGCATGTCATCCTGCAGATACAGTTCCGTTCTTAATGCCCCCTCAGAATTATGCATAACTGTGGGCGTATCGACGAAATGGCAATGCGATCTGCCTTCCAGGTAATTGCGAATGAGTTTACCAGCCTCACGATATTTTTCCTTTAGATCCTTATTCTTAGGCGATTCACTGGGTGCCAGAAAGTACAATTCTGCATTGGGCATCCTACTGTGGATGTTGCGCTCCAGTTTCTCGACGTCCTGTTCCACCTGGTCTGGCTGGCGACCACGAGCAAGATCGTTTATGCCGGAATAAACGACAACATTGTGCGGCTGATACTTGAGCACCAGATCATGGAGATTGTCATTGATGTCCGGAATCGTGGTGCCGCCAATTGCTCTATTGATCGCGTTTTCTTCCTTGAAATCTTCCTCAAGTGAGTTCCACCATGCAAAGGTAGAGCTGCCGACAAAGACAGTGTCTGCGGATGTTATATGCTTTTCTTCGTCGATGGAGTTGAATTGATCGAATTCCTTCTGATTCTTTCTCGCGGGCGGCGCTTCGTGCGTCTGCGCTACAAGATCAGGATTGATCGCTTGTGCGGAACTAGTTCCAACATCGCGTATTTTGAAATCGAATTCCATATGGGTGTTTGTTGCCTGCTGATGGAGAGAGTGGAGAGAACATCCATCATTAGATTGTTACAGACAGAATTAACATGCTCGTGACCATGTGTGCGGGAAACACGTAGGCTTTATCGCCGAATCTTCAAATCGGTTTGCCAAACAAGTCTTCGTATGAAATGCGACGATGCGATTCAACAGTTTTCACGATCGCGTTGTAGTCTGCATCATCAAGCCATACGGACATCACAACTGAGAACGTGCCGTTCGCTTTAATCATCAGGACATGGCTGCTTGTACGCGGATTTTTTCTGTCTGCCACCGATTCGATGTCTGCAAATGCAATCTGTTTTTTAGAACCGAATGCGCCTGGTATCACCAGTCCATCTGCAGTGACTTCCAACTGCGGCGGTTTTACAAAACGCATCACCAATCTGTAGAAAGAAATTGCAGCGACGGACAACGATGCGACCCATAACATGTAAATTGGTTTATCGCTGGGTCCCGCCCAGCCGCTCACAAAGCCAATCACGCAAAGCAAACCTAATACTGCCGAGGTGATGTCCTGTCTCATCGGGCGGCAATAAGGATAGCTTGCGGTTTTGTTTTCGCTCATTCGAGTCTGCCCTCTGCGATGTGAAGCAATGCGTTTCCAGTTTGCGATTACTTTATCATTCCCAATCGTGGCGCATACAATCGTTTAATTGCTATTATTGCCCATGAACTCAACGGACCCGTGTAGAGCAACATGCATTCAGCGCTCATCCAACTTTCAAAAAGTTTTCCAAACAGACGAGCCTTCATAACAGGCGCTGGCAGCGGTCTTGGATTTGCATTTGCGAAAGAACTGGCGCGAGGTGGTTGGACAGTTGCAATCACGGATGTGTCTGCCGAGAGACTAAAGGAGGCTGCCGATAGTATCAGTAGCTCGGGAGGAACGGTAATTCCATACGAATTCGATGTTGCTGATTACAAGCGTTTCCACGAAGCAGTTAGCAATTTTGAAGAACGATATGGTGGTATCGATATTGGTATCAACAATGCCGGACTGGGTTGTGGTGGCTATTTGCACGAACTGCCGATTGAAACGTTTCGACGGGTAATCGAAGTCAATCTGATGGGTGTTGCTAACGGCTGTCATTTGTTTGTTCCTATTATGAAACGCCAGCGTTCCGGACACATTTTGAACGTAGCCAGCGCTGCGGCATTCGTGTCGGCACCACGCATGTCTGCATATAACACTTCAAAGGCCGGTGTTCTTGCTTTGAGCGAAACGCTGCGCAACGAACTGTCTGAAGACAATGTGCTTGTGTCGGTTTTGATGCCTACCTATGTTCGAACCAACATCGGCAATGATGCATTGGGTTCGAGCGAAGATATTCGTCTTGCTAAAATGTTTGTAGCACAAGCGGAACTGACAGCAGAGGAAGTCGTGCGAAAGACATTCGAAAAAATGGCTGCCAATGAGCTATACATCGTTCTTCCAGCCGATGCGAAAATCTGGTGGCGTCTCAAAAGATTCATGCCGGATCGTTTTGGGCGGTTCATTACTCTGGAAGCGAAACGGCGGATTGCGAAAATGGAAGCGGCGGAGAATCCTTGATTTTCATTTCTTTCCATTGGACATCATGTATTTATCAACCAGCGGCAGCATCCACAGCGTTCCCCTTGCCGACTTGATTTGCTTCAAGGTCGCCATCGGATCAAGCAGATGTGTTTTGGGGAACGGTTGATTCATCTTCGTCAGCACTTCTCCAATTGGATGAGAAAGTTTGCGCTGCAACAAAATCAAATCGGCCATTAAATCCGAAGCCGGAGTCAACAATGGGCCAAAGCCGTAGCGCGCCTGTCCCCAACCGTAGACATAGAGCTGCTTGTGATGAGGCGCCACCATGCTCCAATGTACTTTCACTATCGACCCGTCGATTTGCACCACATCCGGTGCCAGGAAAGGAATAGAGACATGAAAACCAGTAGCGCAAACAATCAGATCAAATTCTTCTCTCTTCCCATCTTCAAATTCTACGGTCTGGTCGTTGAACCGCTTCACATCAGGATGTGGAACGATCTTGCCGTGCTTGAGATAGTGCAATAATTCGCTATTGATCGTGGGATGATGTTCGAAAATTTTGTGATCTGGTTTCATCAATCCATAATCTCGATAATCGCCGACCACGATTTTTAGCAGAGTCGAGATGTAGATTCGCTGCATCCAGACTGGCATCCATGTGGTCAGCAATTCTGCTGTAGGAGTTCCATAAACAGTTTTAGGCAGGATCCAATAACCGCGTCGCAAACTGAGATGTGCGGATTTCGCAACGCGAGCAGCTTCAGAAGCAATATCGCAAGCAGAGTTACCGCCTCCGATTACGAGAACGCGCTTACCTCGCAATTGCTCGGGATCTTTGTATTCCTTTGAATGGATCATCTGACCCGTGAACTCGCCTTCGTAAATGGGCCATCGCGGGTCCCAATGATGCCCATTGCAAATAATTACTCCCTCGTAGGAACGTGTTTCACCGTTGTTGAGACGCACTTCCCAGAGCCCATCATCGCCGGGTTTTATATGATCGACAGTGGTATTGAATATGATGCCCTCGATTAATTGATGATGACGAGCGTAGTCATTCAAGTATGCAAGCATTTGTGCTGCACTTGGAAAATCGGGATAATCGCTCGGCATCGGATAATCGGGAAATTCGGTAGTTTTGCGCGACGAGATGATATGAGCGGAGCGGTAAACACCGTGACGCCAATTGCCACCAATGCCACTCTCCGATTCAAACTGATCGTAATCGATCCCTTTCATCTTCAGAGCGCGAGCTGCACTGATACCAACCGGTCCAGCGCCTACAATCGCGATCTTGTTCTTAGATGCAACATCACTCAAAATGAAGCATTCCAACCTTTCGAGGTGAAGTACAAATAGATTAACCCATTTCTTGGGCTCCGCTGAGTAATTTGGAACCATTATTTCCCATATAATTTGAGCCTGGCTGAGATCCCTCCACTTGTGATCCGCCCAAGGAGCGGCTGGAATGTTCGTGCCCTCGACTTTTGCCATAGCCTTACTGATGATGATCATCAGTGCCATTTGCTGGGGAAGTTGGGCGAATACTTACAAAGCGACGAAGAACTACCGATTTGAATTGTTCTATTGGGACTATGCATTCGGGATTCTTTTGATCTCGGTTGTTCTTGCATTTACCATGGGTAGTGTCACGAATGATTCCACCAGTTTCTTGAACAATCTGAAATCGGCGGATGCGAGCAATATTATATGTGCCATCGTGGGCGGTGCCATATTCAACATCGCAAATCTCCTTCTTGTTGCCGGCATCGATATGGCTGGACTCGCCGTCGCTTTCCCGGTTTCCATCGGCATTGCTCTCGTAACGGGTGTGGTGATGAGTTACGCGTTGCAGCCGAAAGGTAGTGCTTCTCTCCTCGCGCTCGGTGTTTTGTTCGCCATCATCGCGGTGGTGATGGACGGAAAAGCTTATTCGTCGCTCGGGTCAGCCGGGCGAACAATTTCTAAAAAGAGCATCATTGTTTGTATCATTTCAGGAATATTGATGGGTCTGTTCGCCCCGTTCGTCACTCATGCACTCACTACCGGTAACGCTCTCGGTCCGTACAGTATCGCGGTCTTTTTCACACTCGGCGCATTCTTGAGCTGTTTTGTTTTCAACATCTACTTTATGAAACGTCCTCTCGTAGGCGAGCTTTCCCTGTTCGAGACCATCTTTGCGGAATCTTTGGTGGCATGATCTGGGGCACAGGAACAGTGTTCAACTTCGTCGCAGCGAGTTGCACGGGCGTCGCCATTGCCTATGCCATCGGACAATCAGCACCGATGGTAGCTGCCTTGTGGGGCGTTTTCGTCTGGAAGGAATTTGCCGGCAGTGGAAACAAAGCAAAAGTGTACATTGCACTTATGTTTCTCTCCTACGTGGTAGCGATCACTATGGTGGCACAAGCGTATACTGCGTCTTGAAGTTGATGGCGCTGGCGGACGAAGTGTGGGTTATTTTCTTTGGTTCGCTGTCTCGATTTCTGTACGTTGAGCACGGATGGCATCGGCTTCCTTTTCCTTTCCCATCTCGCGGAGAAGTTGATAATAGTCAGTTAGCGTCTCGATTAACTGTGGATGATCAGCTCCCAAACCGATCTCTTGGATCGATTTCACCTTGAGGTAGGTGTTTTGCGCATCCTGAAGTCGTCCAGATTGTTTATAAATTTTTGCAAGTGATAGAAGATAGTGAGTAATTCTAGGGCTATCGTCACCGTAGACTCGTTCATTTTCCATCACAACCTTATTGGCCAGTCTCAGTGCCGAATCCGGAGTTCCTTTGGCGCCACCATAATGCGAAGCAAGCAGTGCCATGGTGCCGGAAAGCCCAACATCCTCCGCGGGCAATTTCTGAATCAATTTCAACCTGAATGATTCCATTTCTTCAACTCGATCTTCGGTCACTGTTTTTTGAAGATCCGCCAGGAGATAAAGCAAAAGCTCTTTATCAGCAATCCCGCGTTCCTCGATTCGATTGTTTATCAAGTTGACGAGTATATCCTGTGCTTCTTTTTTCTTTCCTTGTTTGAGAAGTGATCTGTACAGCAACTTCTTGGGGAGGTTTAGCCTGGAGTCATTGTCAGGTAATGTACGCTGTAAAATGCTGAGCGCTTTCTGTGCGCACGTGGCTGAGCCAACGAGGTCGCCCTCTGTGCTTTTGATTGAACTCAGGGTCACCAGGAACATTCCCGATTTATAGCTGTCGGGACCGAGTCGCTCATCAGCGATCGAGATTGCTTTTTCGATTGCCTCAGTACTCACGGCGCATTTAACGCCCTCTTCATTTGTATTGTTTGCAAAAGCGCGCTCAATCTGATCTTCTTGTTTGATAATTGCAAGAGTCTCCAGGCTCTCTGCTTCATACAGACTGCGCTCTCCATACAATTTCCTTTGCAATTCCAACGCGCGCTGAATCGCATCTGCTGCTGGCTTCAATTTTTGCTCGCTGAGATTCACACTAGCTACTCTTGCAAGATAGCTGGCCATAAATGGACTTTCAGAATCCAACAAGCCGTCAACACAATGTTTGGCTGCGAGATAAATTGATTCCCTTGCCGAGAATGGTGAGTCAAACACACCTGCTGTAGAAAGCATTGTGTTGGCGACTGTAGGATGGTTGCTCGTTCCTAATATTTTGATTTGAGTACTCAATGCCTTCAAGCGTAGCTGATTAGCTTTCGAACGATCTTTGATGTACTCGATCGGTGCTAGCGTTTTAAGAATAGATGCTACTTCTAAACTTTCTTCGCCAAAAAGTTCCGTTCGCAACTTCAAAGATTTTTCGGCTTGTTCTCTTGCAAGCGGAATATTGTTGCGGTACAAGTTGATGTTGGACAAAATCTCAAGAGCGTAAGCCTCTAACGATTTGTTGCTTATTTTTGATTTCTCCATTTCGGAAAGAGTTTCCGTGAGAACATCTTCGCTTTCTTTCAATCTGAGTTGCTGCCAATAGTAGCTGCCTAAAGTGAGCTTACTGGTTAGTGTGTAAGACTCATGTAGATTGTCTTTCTTTGCAAGGTCAATCGCTTGATCGAGATAGGATCTCGCGTCTGCAAATCGTCCTTGTGTAATCGCGATGTCAGCGAGTCCGTTCAGTGCTCTGATCGTATACTCAGGCTTGAACGCTGGATCTTTGTCTGCTACGGTGGTTACGAAGTCGTCGTATAAGTCTTCTGCGTCATCGAATTTAGCAAGCTTTGCGTAAGTGTCAGCGGTTAAAATCTTGAAGTCACATACTATTTGTTCAGTCGGCTTATCCTTAGTATCAGAATCAGAATCCGGTCCGTCCAATGCGATGAAGTTGTTCTTGATTGAGTTGAGAGCTTGTAGATAGCGTCCGTTAGCGTAGTCAATTTTTGCTTGATCAAGGATCTCTTGAATTTTTTGAAAGGCTTCTTGCTCGGTTTCGGGACCTTCGATCTTTTGCTTTATTTTTTCAACAACCGAATCGAAGCCGTCACGCGCATGCGATGGTACGCTAAACTGTGAAAGTAGGACGGCAGCCAACAGTGATGAGATGGCATTTCTCGCAGATACTCTGGCGTTGAATTTTTGCATATTATTGGCTCGCTTTTTTGATCGATTCCGCTCTCGCTATTAGATCACTAGACTCCTTTTCTCGTCCCGCTTTTTGGAGCATGTCGGCATACGTTGAAAGTGTCCAGACTAGCGCTGGATGACTGTGACCGAATGCATTCTCCTCGATGGACAGAATTCTTTTGAAGATTTCTTCGGCCCTGGAATAATCTTTCGTCCGAACATAGAAATCCGCTAGTATTGTCAGTTTGCGAGACACTCTTGGGCTGTCAGAGCCATATTTCCTCTCGTAGTTTGCAATGTACTCTTCGAGCAATTTTCTTCGATTATCATCAAAGACAACGCGTCCGTCATTTATTCGAATGGGAAAAATACCGGTTTCTATGCCGGGCAAGCGCATTAGCAGGTTTAGTTTTTGTCCTTCTGCCGTTGAGTGTTCTCCTTCGAGATCTGACCAGGTCCTCAAGAGATCAACCATTTTTGTGTTGTAGACTCCACTACGTTCCAGATGATCGTGCACAGACATGGCTATGAACTCTCTAGCTTCTTCTTTTTTCCCAAGTTTTGCGCATATCCTGCTGAGCTTTTGTTTGATTTCGTCAGCCTCTAAAGATCTAGAAGCCATCTGTCCTTCAATGATACGCAGCGCCTTTTTAAAAGCGGATTCGGATACAACATAATCCTCTTGTTTTTCAGCGATTGTGCCTAAAAGGCATAGGTAGTTCACGGATTCAAAGTTCTTCTCACCGAGAGTTTCATTGCTAATTCGAATAGCTTCTTCGATTGTTTTTCTGCATTTTAAGAACGAGTCGGACTGCTCGGTCTTGAGAGCGAAGTTTCTTTCGAGCGCATCGAAAAATTCAATATAGGCTCTGCAGTAGAGACTCTCTGCTATCGGAAAGCTGTTTGCACCGAAAACCTTGGTCTTTAGTTCAATGGTTTTCAGGCACGTTTCAGAAGCCGCGGTCAATCTTTCTTGCTGCATGTAGATGTACGAAAGATGGTCTAGGCAACTGATTTGAAACGGCGATTCCGAACCCAAAATGCCATCGACGGATCGCATTGCGCTTTGACAAAGAAATTCCTTTGCCGAATACGGTTCTTGGAACGATCTCATAAGTTCCAGGAGAGCTTTTGCAACTCTTGGATGGGCCGTGGTGCCAAGTTTTTGTTTCAGAATTGAAAGAGCCTTCAGCCTTAAACGGCCAGCTTCTCCAGGGTCCATAGATTCTTGAAGCAATGCTATCGACTCCATACTTGCAGCAGCTTCCATGCTATCTTCGCCAAACAATTTGGTTCTCAGATGCATAGATTCATCGGCTAACTCCCGCGCAGTTTTGTTCTCGCAGCGAAGACGATGAATTTGGGTCAGTCCGTCTAGGGCATCTGCCTTGAGGCGCTCACTGTCTGCGTCGTTCTTATTGCATTTTGAAAGTACAGTTTTGTAGCCCTTTTCACTTTCAAATAAATCGAACTTGTGGAAATTCAAATTCGCGAGAATAGCAATAGATTCGATTGCGTATGAACTACTATCTAGCTTGTTTCTTTGAGCGATGTCTTTTGCTTTTTTCAAATCAGCAGAAGCATCTGCAAACTTTCCTTGGATGACTTTGATGCGTGCAAGTCCGTTTAAAAGGCGAATATTAACCACGGGCCTGTCTTGCACTTTGTCGTCTTCGAGGAATTCCTCATATCCTGCCTCAGCTCTCCAATACATGGCCAGTTTTTCGTGGCAGTCTAAAAATTCGAGCATGAAATCAATCTGTTCGGTTTCGCGCAGGTCGTGAGGTTCTTTCTCCGAGAAAGCTGCCAGCATGCTATATAAGATTCGAAGAGCTTTTTGATAATCTTCCTTTTCATAGGCTTCATGCGCGGAGTTTCGTAGGTTTCTCCAGTCGTCTACAGTTGAATTCGTTTCCAATGCTTTGGAAATTTCCTTCTCAACAACGTCTGGTGACGGGGTGGAATTTTCAGTCGACGAATAGGCTGGTACGAAGGACTGCGACAAGGATGTTCCAACCAAAAAATATAAAACAAACACAGAGTGACAAAAGAAACGCACGTGCTACCCCGCTTTTCGAATCTGAGCCAATCGCACTTGCAATGCTGCGGCAGCACGATCGTTGCCCATCTCGGCAAGAAACTTTCCATACTTCGCAAGAATTTTGATCAACGCGGGATGTTGATGTCCAAATGCATTTTCTTGAATTGAGAGAATCCGCTTGTACTGCGCTTCTGCATCGGAGAACTTTTTTGTTTTCGTGTAGTATTCCGCGAAAAAAAATAATCCTTGCGTTATCTTTGGACTTTCAGCGCCATACAACTTTTCATCGCGGCGTATCAGCGCATCGATTTTTTGTTTGAGCTCACCATCGCGTTGCAGATGCGAGACATCTTTCAATTCAGTTGCGATCGCGATCGGCAAGACTTCTGTTTCGACAACAGGCAGATTGGAGAGTAGTTTCTTTCTCAGGTCGGCGATTTCAGTTTTGTCTTCAACCACTTGTTCGAGTTCCACTAAGGTATCTCGCACTTCCTTACTATTTATTCCATTCTGATTAATCTGAGCGTCAAGCAATTTCACTAGAACAGCCTTGGCTTCTGCATTCTTCGATTGTTTCTTCAACGCAGTGGCAAGATTTTTTCTCGTGTAATTCAAAAACGGATCTCGCGGATCAAGACAACCATCGCATTGGTTCAATGCTTTCGTCGCTAACAGTTCTGCTTTTGCATAATCGCGTTCTGAATTTTTGATTGAGCTGAGAGTTGAAGAATACATGGCTGCTTGAATGCTGTCCTTACCGAGTTTCTTATTAGCGATCGCGATTGCTTTTTCTAACGATTCCTCGGCTTGCGGGCACTTGATTGGTTCGTCGTTGTTACCCAAAGCGGTTGCTCTTTCGATCGCATCTGCTTGAATTATTGTAGCCAGCGTCTGCAGGCTGTCTGCTTCGAAAGGACTGTCTGAGCCATAAACCTTCACTTCGACTTCGATCGCTTGAGTACAGTTTGCCAGAGCTGCCTTAATCTTCTTTTGATTGAGATTTACTCGTGCAAGCTCATGCAGTGCAGCTGCAACGATCGGCGAATCATCGTCGACGACACCATCTACTGAATGCCTGGCCATCTGACAGAGAGCCTCTCTTTCAGAGTATGGCCCTGGGACTGTCGCAGAGAGCCGAAGCATATTCTCCGCAATCAATGGAACGGAAGTTTTGCCCAACAGTTTCGTTTGAATTTCTATTGCTTTGAGTCGAAGCTGATTTGCGTCGTGAGAATCTTCATATTGTTTGAGTGTCGCAAGTGTAGACAAGCTCTCCGCGAACTCCAAACTCTCCTCTCCGAAGACCTCTTTTTTCAAGGCGAGTGCTTTGTCGAGCTTCTGTTTTGCAAAAACTCGTTCGCTGAAATATTCATGCACTCTCGCATCACCATCGAAAGCTGCCGCTGCAAGCGGCTTTCCTGGATCACCTAATCGAAGGGACTCGACGGTTGCTTTTGCATACATCAAGCCGCTGGTTATCATTCTCCTCTGGTTACGATATGAGTCAGCTAATGCAAGAGAATTTTCGGCAAGTGCGGAGCTGGAGATATTGTTGATCCGGCATATTTCAGTTGCCTTCCGCAACTGGGTCTCAGCTTCATTGAAATTGCCGATAGAAGCATAAACCGCTCCAAGTTTGTTCAGAACTTTTGCCTTTTGTTCTGGCTGGTCGACCTTATCGAGTGTTTTTTGGAACATCTTGATCGACAGATCATAGTCACCTAAAAGAACGCTGCAATTTATCAATGAGAGCCACTCATCGAGATTGCTGTCTGCATCGGCAGGCAGTTTGTAATCAGATGATGCGAGCATCTCTTTGAGTACTTTGTATGCATCCGGATAATGCCTGGCTTTGTATGCTGCAATTGCGACCTGGAATTTGTTCTTCGAGTCACCTGGCGATGGAACCTTCTGGATCGAATCTTCTAGTTTTGTAAGTATTGAATCGAGTTGTTCTGCACCTTGCGCTTTGCTAAGGCATTGTTGAACGATCAGGGCAATGGCAATGCTGAACGCTAGGGGTGCACCATATCTGGTGCCGATGCGTTTGGTGATCGATTGTCCGTCGGTCGTCTTCAAATTGTTTTCGGAGGTTCTTTGTCAGGCACAAGAACGCGGCATTCGTCCGGAACTGACTTCATGTCGAAGAGCCAGGGGACGGCTGTCGCGGTTTGGAGATTTTGTTTGTTGCCGGAGAAGGATTCCAGGGTTCCAGTCATCGGGTCGAATTGCCAGCCCACGAGCCAATCTTCGTGGTAGCCGGTGCCGACGATGAAGTAGCGTCCGTTTTGTTCCAGGACATGAATTTGCTTGATACCGTCTTTGGTATCAGCGGGTTTAGAGTCGACAGTCTTGTCTTGGGTGGCATCATATACGGTGACTGACGGAGCGACGTCGTCGGGGTTCAAAACCACGAGATATCGCTTGTCGGGCGTGGTGAAGAAGCTGCCGCCGTTGACGCCCTGGAGCCTCACGGCGCGATGGATGATCATCAATTGGGGCATCGATCCACCCCCGCGGACTACAAGAACGCGATCGTTAAATGGTTGAGGTATCGGCACTGCCATTCCCGAAAATTCCGGAGAGTTATTCAGATCACCGAAGTGCATTCGGATCTGTCCGTGTTTTTTGCCGGCGCTGTCGTTGGTCGCTTGCCGCACCAGAAGCCAGCCTTCGCCGGTAGAACCTTTCTCATCGAAGAAGGCATCCTTAGGCCGCACCTCTGTCATTTCGACAACAATATCGTCGACTGAAACTTGCTTCTTGCCGATTATGTAATGTTCTTTATCGTATTTAGACTCGTCGATTCCGAACTCTCCTGTAGCGCGCGGTGGTCGTCTGCGACCGTGACCATCGCGGGTTGGATCGAAGTACGAATCGCCGGGCGCCGGAACGCGGATTTGTCTGGGCGGCAATTGTGCGTTCGCAACACCGAACGAAACGACGCCTGCGGTCACCAGACCGATTAGCGCGACGATGCCAACGTTTTTAGTGGGGTTCAATTTTTGCTCAGTACTGTGCTGAACGGGCTGTTTGCGCTTACTCACAGAGCAACCTCGGGAGAACGAACGAATAGACCGAGCCGACGGAGCGGATCTTGAGATGCATAGTAACACTTTTGCTGGGATTTTCGCGTGTTGGCATAAAAGCATAAAGATGCTTAAGCGTATTTATGCTTTTGGGGTAGTACTGGCTACCTGGCATAAAAATTGGCTCTCGACAGTAAATTGCTATAAAAGCGTAAATATGCTTAAATATATTTATGCGTACAACAGTAGACCTACCAGATGACCTGTTCCGGCAAGCCAAAGCAACTGCCGCCCTTCGCGGCTGCAAGTTTAAGGATTTGATCGAAGAAGCGCTTAGACGAATCCTGACTGAAGATAATGAGTTCAAACAACCGCAGACAGCCTATGACGCTATGAAGGACGTTTTGGGAATTGTATCGGCGGACGTCACAGATTTAGCCAGTAACCCGAAGCATATGGAGGGTTTCGGCCGTGATTAAACGGGCAATTATGGATACTGGCCCGTTAGTTGCCTCTTTAGTCGACAATGAAGAGCAGCATGAATGGGTATTGCAACAGTTGCGTCTAATCGCTACACCACTCATCGTTTGTGAACCTGTTTTGTCAGAATCAATGTTTCTGCTCAAGGGCTATCCGGCAGCACAAGAAGCTATCTTTGGACTGATTCAAGCTGGAAAATTGGCTATACCTTTTCGGCTTGAAGATAATGCGTCGGAGGTTGAGTTGCTTCTACGAAAATATCGCGATAGACCAATTTCTTTAGCTGATGCGTGCGTGGTGAGAATGTCGGAAATCAACGATCAGTACGCTGTTCTGACACTAGATTCAGATTTTAACGTGTATAGAAGATTCGGCAACAAATTGATTAATGTAATTTCGCCAACAAGGCATTGATACCGAATATGGTGTCACGCGCCAGGGAGCTTTGCGCGGATCATTTTAAAATATTCCTGAATGTCGGCGCGGGAGATGCCGTCGATGCTTTCGGCGTTCTCGTCGTGATACGCGACTTTGATGTCGTCGAGGCGGCGCAGTAAGAAGCAGATGTAGGAGCGATCTCGCCAGTCCCAGGAGTTATTATCCCTGAGCGCCTCATCAAGTTCTTGCCTGGAAACGAAGCCATCGCCGTTCTTATCCAGTGCGTCGAAACATGAATATGCGAAATTCTTCACCTCTTCGAAGGTGTCGGCGACGCGCAATCCGTGACCACTCTGCTTTTGGTCGTACCAGCCGTCTTCAGGGATGTCCTGGCTGTTTCGCTTACTCATTTCTTACCTGGGCGAGGCGTTGCTAAAGAATTGTATGCCCGTTCGATCTCGTTACATAAACGAGAAAGTCGAGCATCTGGGCGGTAACAAGATTAGAATTCTGAGGTGGGTGAAAGGGCGCACTTTGCGCGCCCCTACACGGCGTATCCGCGATGGGCGCATTTTGCGACAGGTATGGCAGAGATTGGCACTCAAATCAAGCGCGCGGCGAGCCTTTTGAAAGAGGGCAAGCTCGTTGGCATGCCGACTGAAACGGTCTATGGACTGGCAGCGGATGCCGGCAATAAAGACGCTTTAGCAAGGCTGTTCGCTGCGAAAGGTCGACCGACCAATCATCCCGTTATCGTGCACCTGGCGTCGGCGGAGAAGCTTTCGGACTGAGGAAAG
>JADMIO010001354.1_pt1 | contig 15390 bp, 10 predicted proteins | sample 8958161 | NCBI WGS metagenome assembly JADMIO01 (sample SAMN16585339, study PRJNA669376) | soil metagenome | isolation source: Crop rotation soil | place: USA: Cullars Rotation, Alabama | collected 2011
AGGTGAGCCAGTGTGATTACATTTGCGGCCTAACTGTGGCCAGTCCAGTTACGCTGGAGTCACTAGTATTTAGGTGACACTATAGAAGCGGCCGCGACAACTTGTCCACGTGGAATTCTAAGCTTAGGATCCCAATGTGCTGGAAAGTGGAATCCGTAGCTGTCCGCGTAGCGCGAAACATCCAGCCAATCGACCGCCATCCGCTCCCCGTATGCCGGTGACCCCAGCAGCCGATCCACCGCGCGCTCATACGCGCCCGGTTGCGGTTCGCTCGTGAAAGCCTTCACCTCCTCCGCCGTCGGCGGCAGCCCCGTGAGGTCGAAGGTCACCCGGCGCAACAGCGTATTCCGGTCCGCCTCCGGCTGCATCTTCAGCCCGCGCTCGGTCAATCCTTTCTCCACCAGCGCATCGAAACTCGGCGCCGACGGCGGCTCTACCGGCATGAAAGCCCAATGCTTCTCGTACTTCGCTCCCTCGGCGATCCACCGCTTGAGAATCTCCACCTCCGCCGGCGTCAGGTCGCCCAGCTTCGATTTCCGCGGCGGCATGTGATCGGTCTTATCGTCCGTCGTGATCCGCGCGATCATCTCGCTCTCGTCCGGCTTCCCTGGCACGATCGCCTTCGCCTCGACCGCCACCTCCCGCACATCCAGCCGCAAATCCGCCTCCCGCTTCTTCGGGTCCGGCCCGTGACAGTGGAAACACTTGTCGGAAAGGATCGGCCGCACATCCCGGTTGAACTTCAAAGGCTCCGCCCCCAGCACGCCCGCACCCGAGCATGCCACTAGCACCGCAATCAGAATGGTCTGCTTACTGTTCACTGTTCACTGTTCACTGTTCACTGTTCACTGTTCACTGTTCACTGCTTACTTCCGCCGCTTCACGCCAGCAGCCCCTTTACCACCTCGCCGTGGATGTCGGTCAGACGGAAGTCCCGTCCCTGGTACTGGTACGTTAGCTTGGTGTGATCCACCCCCAGCAAATGCAGCACGGTCGCGTTCAGGTCGTGCACGTGCACGGGGTCTTTCACGATGTTGTAGCAGTAGTCGTCGGTCGCGCCATAGGTCGTCCCTTTCTTCACCCCCGCGCCGGCCATGAAAATCGTGAAGCACCGTGGATGATGATCCCGCCCGTAAGTCGTCTCCGTCAGCGCTCCCTGCGAGTAAATCGTCCGCCCAAATTCGCCGCCCCACACGATGAGCGTATCTTCCAGCAGCCCGCGCTGCTTCAGGTCCTTGATCAGCGCTGTCGTCGGTTGATCGGTGTCCCGGCATTGGCCCTTGATCGCCGCCGGCAGCCCGCCGTGATGGTCCCACCCCATGTGGAAAAGCTGGATGAAACGCACATCGCGCTCCGCCAGCCGCCGCGCCAGCAGGCAGTTCGCCGCATACGTGCCCGGCGTCTTCACTTCCGGCCCATACATCTCCAGCACCCCCGGCTCCTCCTTCGAAAAATCCGTCAGGTCCGGCACACTCGCCTGCATCCGAAACGCCATTTCATACTGCGCCACCCGCGTCTGGATTTCCGGATCGCCCAGCGCCTGAAACCGCTGCCCATTCAGTGCTGCGAGCTCATCCAGCGTTTCCCGCCGCGTCGCCCGATCGACCCCCGGCGGGTTCGAGAGATACAGCACCGGATCGCCGGTATTTCGGAACTTCACTCCTTGGTGTTTCGCTGGCAAAAATCCGGCGCTCCACAGCCGATCGTACAGCGGCTGATCGTCCCGCCGCCCCGTGCCAAAGGAAGTCAGCACCACATACGCCGGCAAATCTTTGTTTTCGCTCCCGAGCCCATACCCCACCCACGAGCCAATGCTCGGCCGGCCCGCAAGCTGCGCCCCCGTCTGCATGAACGTGATCGCCGGGTCGTGGTTAATCGCCTCCGTGAAGAGCGATCGCACGATGCAGAGTTCATCCGTCACCGTGGAAAGATGCGGCATCAGCTCGCTCAGCCACGCCCCGCTCTGCCCATGCTGGGCAAATTTGAAAATCGACGGCGCCACCGGGAACGTCTTTTGCCCCGAGGTCATCGTCGTCAGCCGTTGCCCCTGCCGGATCGAGGCCGGCAGATCCTCCCCGCGTCGCGCCGCCATCTCTGGCTTCGGATCGAAGAGATCCATCTGCGAAGGCGCACCCGACTGGAATAGATAGATGATCCGCTTCGCCTTCGGCGCGAAATTCGGAAAGCCCTTCAGCCCCCCCAGCGTTGCCGCATCCTTCCCCGCCGTCGCCGCGCCAAAGCCCGCTTCCTGCAGCAACCCACCGAGCGCCGCCAATCCAATCCCCCCCGCCGCCCGCTGCAAAAAAGTCCGCCGTGTGAGCGCCTGCTTCGCCTCCGCGTGCAGTCCGGTGAATCGAAAATCGTTACAGTTCATGGCTCAGGGTTTCCGAAAAATTTACTCATCGATCCCGCGCTATTCACGCGTCACCACTTCATCCAAATTGAGGATCACATTCGCGGTCACCGCGTAGGCCGCCACTTCAGCCTTGTCCAAACCAGCCGGCACCTTCGCGCTCCCTTGCGCCGCCAGCTTCGCGGCCGCTTCCGGCTCCGCCGCAAATCGCGCCAGCCGTTTCTCCAGCCCCGCCTTCAAGACCGCCATCTCTTTCCCCGAGGGTGTGCGACACGTCGCCCGCCGGAATCCCCACACGATCCGCTCCTCCGGCGTTGCGCCGCCCTGCGCGATCATCTTTTCCGCCAGCACCCGCGCGGCTTCCACAAACGTTACCTCGTTCATCAGCGACAGCGCCTGCAACGGCGTATTCGTCCGCGAGCGCTTCACCGTGCAAATCTCCCGCGTCGGCGAGTCGAACATCGTCATCGTCGGCGGCGAGGCCGTCCGTTTCCAAATCGTGTACAGCGAGCGCCGATACAGCCCCGCCCCCGCGTCCTCTTTGTATCCGCGGAGGTCCCCGTAGCGGCTCGTCTCATCCCACACGCCGGCGGGCATGTACGGCCGTACACTCGGCCCGCCGAGCTGCTCCACCAGCAGACCGCTCACCGCCAGCGCCTGGTCGCGCACCAGCTCTGCCGACAGTCGGAACCTCGGTCCCCGCGCCAACAGCCGATTCTCCGGGTCCCGCTCCAGCAACTCCGGCGTCACCTTGGAGCTCTGCCGGTACGTCGCGCTCATCACCATCTCCTTCTGCATCGCCTTCATGTCCCACTTCAGCCGCACGAATTCCGTCGCCAGCCAGTCCAGCAGCTCCGGGTGGCTCGGCCATTCCGCCTGCGAACCCAGGTTCTCCGTTGTCCGCACCAGCCCGGTGCCGAAGAATTTTTCCCACGCCCGGTTCACCCACACCCGCGCCGTCAGCGGATTCTGCGGCGAGACCAGCCACTGCGCGAGACCGAGGCGATTTACCGGCGCGCCTTTCGGCAAGGGCGGCAGTGCCTTCGGCACTCCCCGCTCCACCTTGTCTCCCGGCTTGTCGTACTCGCCTCGCTTGAGCAGGAACGCCTGCCGCGGCTGCGCCAGCTCCTTCATTACCATCACATTCGTCAGCCCGGCCGAAAACTCCTCCAGCTTCTTCCGCGCCGCCGCCAGTTCCCCCGCCGCGCGCGATGCCGGGTTATCCGTGCTGTCGCGGAAAAACTTCGTCACCTCCGCTGCCTGCTCCTTGGTCCGCGCCGCCGGCTCCTTCGCCAGCGCCGCCTTCAGCTTCTCCGGCACCTGCGCCCCTTCCAGCTTCACCAGCGTCGGTGGCAGCGAAGTCGTCTGCACCCGGAACCGTCCGAGGTTATGATTCGCAAATCGCGACTCGTGCTTCAGCCGCACCGTCAGGATCGCGTTCGCCGGCACCGCCACCGGCGTCGCCGCCAGGAACATCGCCTTCCGCGTCACCCGCTTCGCCGGGTCATTCCCATCCACCGCCCATCCCGGTCGATCCTTCCGCTTCGCACCGCGCTTCGGCTTGTCCTGCACCACCGCACTGACCGCGTATCCCTTCTGCTCGTAGTCCGCCTCGGCTTTGGTGAAATCCAGCGCTACCGCCTCCGCCAGCTCTGGCGAAGTGATTTCCGCCTCGACCCCCGTCAGCACGAAATTTCCATTTGGCGCGCGGCCCAGGCTTTTGTTCGGCAGGGAAACATCCGGCAGCGCTTCGATCCTCACCCCCGCGATCTCCCCGGCCCCGATCGGCGCCGAGATCGTGTACACATCGTTTGCCACCGCCTTGCCGCTCACCAACCAGGAGCCATCCTCCTGCCGTGCAAACGCCGCGCCGCCTTCGCTCTTCACCTCCGTCACCGCCAGCTCCTGCCACGGCTCCGCTTGCTGCCCGAGTTGCTCGCGAAATTTCAGCTCCCACTCCCACTGCAGCTTCGGCAACTCGCGCCGCGCCAGCCCTTCTTTCTGCTCCGCCGCTTTCACCAGCGCCTTCAGCTCGTTCTCCTGCTTCTCCTCCGCCGGCGTCGGCAACTCGAGCACCGGCTTCGAATTTCCGCCCTTCCGCTTCGCCCCCGCCCCGCCAAAGGCATCCAGCACGCCTGTCTCATCCACCGAATTGAAGAACGAGAAGAACTGGTAAAACTCCTTCTGCGTCACCGGATCGTACTTGTGATCATGGCAGCGGCAGCAGTTCAGCGTCAGCCCCAGCCACGTCAGCCCCACCGTCTCCACGCGATCGATCACCGTCTCCGCAAACCACTCCTCCACGATTCGGCCGCCCTCGCCATTCAGCCGCCCATTCCGGCAGAAACCGGTCGCCACGATCTGGTCTCGCGTTGCGTTTGGCAGCAAATCCCCCGCGAGCTGCTCGATCGTAAACTGGTCGAACGGCATGTTCTTGTTGAACGCCGCGATCACCCAATCGCGCCACGGCCACATCTGCCGGCTCGAGTCAGTCTGGAACCCGTTGCTATCCGCATACCGCGCCTCATCCAGCCACTGCACCGCCATCCGCTCGCCATAGCGCGGTGACGCCAGCAGCCGGTCCACCACCTTCTCGTAAGCGTTCGGCGCCGCATCTTTCACGAACGCCTCCACCTCCGCGGGCGTCGGCGGGATCCCCGTCAAATCCAGCGCCACCCGCCGGATCAGCGTCTCCCGCTCCGCCTCCGGCGAACCCTTGAGCCCTTCCTTCTCCAGCCGCGCCCGGATGAACGCATCGATCTCATTTCCGCCCGACTGCTTACTGCTAACGGTTAACTGCTTACTCTCCCCACTTCCCGTCGGCACCGCTGGGCGCCGCGCCGGCAGAAAGGCCCAGTGCCCCTCGTACTCCGCCCCTTCCGCGATCCATTGCCGCACCTTCTCGATCTGCTCCTTCGCGATCACCTTGTGCAGCCGCGGCGGTGGCATCACGTCGTCCTTGTCCGTCGCCACGAGCCGCCGCATCACCTCGCTCTTCTCCGGCGCTCCGGGCACGATCGCGGTCTCGCCGCTCTCCGCGGGCTTCACCGCCGAGTCCCGCACATCCAGCCGCAGACCCGCCTTCCGCTTCGCCTCATCCGGGCCATGACACTGAAAGCACGTGTCGGAGAAAATCGGCCGGATATCCCGGTTAAAAGAGACCTTCTGTTCCGCCCCCCACCCGCGCACGCCCAGCCCGCTCAGCACACCAAATCCGAGCATTAAAATACCTGTAGTTCTCATGGGGGGAAACATGGCCGTCCATCTTACCACTCCCCCGCCCCATGTCCCTTAGAACTTTGAGCCGCCCTTCCCCGCCGACCAACCTAGTAAGCAGTAAACAGTAACCAGTAAACAGTAAGCCGTGAGTAGTCGCCGCGCGCCAGCCCCGCACTCATCCCTCCGACTGTTCACTGTTCACTGTTCACTGCTTACTGTTCACTCCTCCCGCCCCCCGCCGCCAGCGCCTCCCCAAACACCAGGCCCCCGCCAGCGCCAACAGCGTCCCCGACGCCGCCTCCGGTACCGCCTCCATCTCCAGCGCCTGGTTCGCCGAGAGCTTCTGCTTCTCCTTTTCGTCCAGCACCTTCCACTGCGCCGCGCTCTCAACCACGATGAATGAGCTCTCCGGCACCATGATCCGTTCGGCCCGGCTCTTCGCCATCATCTCCTTTGCCCCTTCCGTCCCCTTGCTCGGGTTCAAGGCCCGCGCCCGGCTCTGTTCCCACACCGCGAGCCCGCGGCTGTAAGCCTCGCCCGTCCCCAGCCGCGCGACCGGCTCCAGCCGAGCCCAGCTCTTCGTCGCTTGCGAGTACACCTCCACCTCGCCCGCCTTCGCAAAGCTCACCATTTTCAGGCCCCCGCCCTCCTGCGTCACCACGGCCGTCTCTCCGCCGCAGCGCAATCCCGCCACGCTCCCCACTGTCACCTCCGCGGGTGTCAGCGTGGTCTCCTTCCCGCCGTCCATCCAGGGATGCCACTGCAGCTTGCCCGTGGGGGCCGTGCTCTCCCAGTATCCCGCCACGCCGGGCACCAGCGCGCCAAAATTTTCCAGGCCGCCCTCCATCACCGTCTTGTCTAGCGAAGCCCGCAGCACCACCACCACCGGGTAGCGCCGCGCCCACTCCTCGCCCGCCCGCTTCCGCTGCGCCTCATACCGCAGCAGCGCCCCCTTCACCGCCCGATCCATCGCCAGTCCACCTCGCGCCGGCAGCCCCATCAGCCCCTTCTCCTCCAGTTGCTTGATCCCCTCTACTCCCATCCACTCGCTCACCGTCGCCCGCTCGAAGTTCGACGCCTCGATCACGCACTCCCGCGCCGCGGGAAACTGTCGCGCCATCGTCGTCATCCGCTCTTTGATCTCCTCCGCCTTCCATCCCTTGCTCGCCGCCGAGCGATCCACGATGAAGTGCAAGTACGGCCGCCGCTCCATCGCCGGGAGCTCTCGCGCCTTCTTTTCCGGGAGCAATACCGTCACCCCGCCGTCCGCTCCCTCCGCCACCACCGTCTGTCCGACGGCATCGGCCGAGCCCGCCATCACCTGCTTCCTTTTCACCTCCAGCGGAATCTGCATCGCCGCCGGCGAGAGAAACTCCATCTCCACCACCCGCGTCTCATTCGCCGCGAGTGGGAAGACCCGCAGCTCCAGCGTCTCTGGCCCGGTGTACACCAGCAGCCCCGGGTCTCTCCGCACCACGTCGCGGATCTTCTGGTAAACCCACATTGCCGTCTTCTTTTCCACGATCCGTCCCGGCACCATTTCCGTCCCGATCTTCAGCCCAAAACCCGAGACCAGCACTCCCTCCGGCACCCGCAGCGGCGCCACGAATTCCCCGGGGTTCACCCCGGCATTCCGCATCTCCACCGTCACGCGCGTCCGCGCGGAGCCCCCCTCCACCTTGGTCGCGCTCTCCAGCTTCGTCATCGTCACCTCGCTCGTTTGCGGGCGCTCCACCCGCTCGCGAAACATCGGCGCTCCCCGCCGGCTGGAAAACAACCCGCTCTTCCGTTCCGGCAATTCCGCACCCAGGTAAAACCGCGCGAGATACGACACCTTCTCTGCCGGCAACGCCAGCCCGTTGAAGACCACCGCGTCGTAAAAATCCGTCAAGAAGGGCAGCACGATTCCCTCCTGCCGATCCTGCAGCCGCTCCAGGCTCCACTTCACCAGCGTGACGTTTCCATCAAAGCGCGCCTCGCTCCCGCGGTCCGCGTCATACGCAAAATCCAGCGCCCGGCTCAGCACCCGCCGCTCCATCAACGCTTCCGTCGTGATCCCCACCGGCAGCACCAGCACCGCCGCCACCAGCGCCAGCGCCGGCCGCAGCGCGCCCCCGTCCCGCACCTCGTTGCGCAGCCCATCCAGCAGCCTTCCGCCATGCAGGAGAAACAACGCCATCGGCGTCAGCACGAGGAATCCCGCGCCCGCCACCAGCATTGCCGGCAGCGCCAGCGCGAGGAACGGCAGGAACACCACGCAGAAATAAACTGTAAACGGAAACGTCACCGCCTGCGCCAGCCACACCGCCCGGTGCAGCGCGATGGACCGGAAGTTCGGCAGGCACAGCAGCGCCCCGTTCAGCAGCGTCAGCGCGTACACCCCGCCACTCTGGAAATTCACCGGGAAGCCAATCCCCGAGTTCACCCATAGCCCGATCAGCGGCAGCACCACTGCTACCGCCCCGGTGAAGATCGCGAGCGTGGCTGGGTGCGTCCGCCGCGCCGCCCCGTAGCTCCACACGATCAGCCGCATGAACCCCGCCACCGTCGCCATCCCCGCCAGCACCCATGGCGTCACAAACAGCCACTCCGCGCGCGACACGAAAAACCCTACGAAGATCGACGCGCACAGCACCCCGAGGATGAAGACCGCTGCCACCACGGCCAGCGCTTTCCGCTGCCATTCCACTTTCCAGTGCTCCGTTTCCGTCATCAGCAAAAGCCCGTGCACCACCGCCGGCGTCACCAGCATGTGCTGGTAATAAAGAAAATCGTCCGGCCGCAAAATCCAGAGCCGCACCGCTTCCGGGATCATCCCCACGTGCACCGACGTCGCATACCACAGGTAGGCCACCGCTACGCTCACCAGGCCGATGCCCCACCGCAAATCCAGCCGCTTCCCCAGCGCGCGCAAGCCGAAGGCCACCCCCGCGCCGGTGGCGAGCAGGAACGCCTCCCCACCCAGGATCACCCGCGCCATCATCCGCTGCGCCTCCACCATCTCCTCCCACACCAGCCCAAAGGACCGGAGGTTGATCCCTAGCAAAATCACCTGCGGCAGCACCCAGAGCCACAGCAAATGCAGCGGCTGATCCACCGCCAGCGCCCGTCCCGGCGGGGCTGGTGGCGGCGGCGCCACCACCCCTCTTTCCGTCGTCGAGGCTCCGGTTGCACGCTCCGCCAGGAATTCGGTGCTCATAGTTTTCGGGTGGGAAACTTCACCCCACCCTTCCACCAAATTTCACTTTGTCACGCAAAGAAACAAAAGTTTCATCCCGACTGCACCCGCCTCCGCACGCTTTAATATTTACTGTTTACAGCCCTCTGGTTACTCCCTCCTGCCATGCCTGCCGAAGCTGACCTCCTCAAGGGCGTCCCGCTCTTTCAGCTCCTCGACGATACCGAGCGCGCCGCCCTCGCTGAGCAGCTCGATTGCGTCCGCTTCAAAGGCGGCGAAACCATCTTCGATTACGGCGATCCGGGCGATTCCCTCTACGTCATCAGTTCCGGACAGGTGGAGATCTTCTTCAAGAATGATACCGGTGAGCGGATCACGCTCGAGCTCGCCACCACCGGCGATTTCTTCGGCGAGCTTTCCCTGCTCGATTCCGGTGGCCGCAGCGCCGCCGCCCTCGCCCTCGAGGATACCGAAACGCTCCGGCTCGATCGCGGCGATCTCCATCTCTTCCTCAAGCGCTGCCCCGATGCCGCCATGGATCTCCTCACGGCCATGGGGCGCCGCCTCCGCACCTCCGCCGATCAGCTCCGCCACACCGCCACCCGCAACGTCAACGAGATGACGGAGGATAAGCGCACCTGGGTGCTCAAGACCGTGGATTGGATCGCCGAGTTTGCCGGCAGCATCTCCTTCCTCGTCATCCACGTCGTTTGGTTTGGCCTCTGGTTGCTCGTCAACATTCTCCCGTACGAATCCCTCCGCTTCGACCCTTTCCCCTTCGGCTTCCTCACCCTCACCGTCTCCCTCGAGGCGATCTTCCTCTCCGTCTTCGTCCTCCTCTCGCAGAATCGCCAGGCCGAGAAAGACCGCGTCCGTGCCGATATCGAGTACGACGTCAATCTCAAGGCCGAGCTCGAGGTCGCCCATCTCCACGAAAAAATCGACCGCCTCCAGGTGGAACTCCTCCGCCGCCTCGATTGCCTCCAGCGCACCGGCCCCGGTGGCAACAACTCCTCCGCCCCCTCTGCCGCCACCCGCCTCGGGGCCGGCAAGTAAGCAGCAGACGGTAAGCCGCAGCCGCCGTCCGAACGCATCGGCCGGCACTCAGCACGGATGGGCCTAAAGCGTTGCCGCTAACGGCCGCCAGCCAGCCGGACCCTGCTCGCTGTTTACTGTTTACTCTCCCGCCGCCACCCCCTCCAATCCCCGCCGGCATGCACGAGCTGCTCCACGATATCGCCCTCTGCATCATCGCCGCCTGGGCGCTTGGTGTTCTCGCTCATTTCCTCCGCCAGCCGGTCCTCATCGCCTACCTCATCGGCGGTTTCGCGATCGGCCCGCGCGGCCTGCAGATCCCCTCCCTCACCGTCTCGAGCAAGGACTCCATCGAGACCATCTCCGAGCTCGGCCTCATCTTCCTCCTCTTCATGATCGGCCTCGAGATCGATCTGAAAAAGATCATCTCCGCCGGTAAATCCATCCTCGTCACCGCCGCCAGCCAGATCCTCGCCGGCTGCGTCCTCGGTGTCGCCTTCTTCTGGCTCTTGGGCTTCCCCCTCAGCGGCGGCAAATGGGACGCCCTCTACCTCGGCGTCGCCGCCGCCCTCAGCAGCACCGTCATCATCGTCAAGGTCCTCTACGACAAGCGCGAGCTCGATACCTTCACCGGCCGCATAACGCTCGGCGTGCTCGTTCTCCAGGATCTCTTCGTCATCCTCTTCCTCGCCGTCCAGCCCAGCCTCGATAATCTCCAGGCCAAGTCCGTCCTTCTCTCCGCGGGCGCCGTCATCCTCCTCATCGCCACCGCGCTCACCTTCTCCCGCTTCGTCCTCCCGCCGCTCTTTCGCAGCGTCGCCCGCCTCCCCGAGCTCGTGCTCGTCGGCGGCATCTCCTGGTGCTTCCTCGTCGGCGAATTCGCCTCCCAGCTCCACCTCTCGCGCGAAATGGGCGCCCTCATCGCCGGCGTCGCCATCTCCACCTTTCCCTACGCGCTCGATGTCACGGCCAAGATCACGAGCCTGCGCGACTTCTTCGTCACTCTCTTCTTCGTCGGCCTCGGCATGAGCATCCCGCTCCCGACCGGCACCCTCATCCTTTGGGCCTGCATCTTTGCCGCCTTCGTCGTCGGCAGTCGCTTCCTCACTACCTTCACGCCCCTTTACGCGATGCGCCTCGGCCTCCGCGCCAGCCTCATTCCCTCGCTTAATCTCAGCCAGGTCTCCGAGTTCTCCCTCGTCCTCGTCGCCCTCGGCGTCAGCGCCGGCCACATCGGCGAGGCCAGCAAAGGCCTGGTCTCGTTCGCCTTCGTCTTCCTCGCCGTCCTCAGCACCTTCGGCATGTTGAAATCGGAGGGCTTCATCCGCCTCTTCATGCCCGCACTCAAGAAAGTCGGCTTCTGCGATCTCGATTCCGTCGCTCCCGCGACCGAGGCCGATGGCCATGGCCACGGCGCCCGCATCCTCATCCTCGGCTTTTTCCGCACCGCCAGCTCCCTGCTCGAGGAGCTCCGCGCCAGCCAGCAGCACCTCCTCCAGGATCTCGCCGTCGTCGATTTCAATCCAACCGTCATCAACGGTCTCAAGGCCCGCAACCTCAAGGTCATCTACGGCGACATCGCCCAACGCGAAACTCTCCAGCACGCCGGCGTCGCCTCCGCCGAAATTCTCATCTCCACCGTCCCCGATTCCCTCCTCAAGGGCACCAGCAATTTCCGCCTCGTCCGCCTCCTCCGCGAGATGAACCCGACCGCGAAAATCATCGCCACCGCCGACGTCCTCGCCGAAGTCCCCAACCTCTACTCCGCCGGCGCCGATTACGTCACCATCCCCCGCATCGACGAAGCCATGGACCTATGCCAGGTCCTCGAAGCCTGCGACCACCACCTCATCGTCGAGAAACGCGCCTGCCTCGACTCTCGCCTCAAAGACCGCTCCGAAATCCTGCCTTGAAGCCCCTCCGCCCGATTCCGAATGCGCCCGCCCGTCCCCGCGCAAACCCAAATTCTAAATCTTAAATTTTACATTTTAAATTCGATGCGCCTCCTCGCTCTCGCGCTCCTAGCTTGCACGCTCGCCCACGCCGCACCGACTGCCGAGTTTCCTCTCTGGCCCGCCGGCCAGGTCCCAGGCGCTTTCGGCACCGAGCCGAAGGATACTCCCACGCTCACCCCCTTCTACCCTGCCCCGGGCAAGGCGAATGGCACCTCCATGGTCGTCCTTCCGGGCGGCGGCTGGCGCGTCCTCGCTCCGCACGAGGGCGAGCCCTACGCCCAGTGGCTGGCCGATAAAGGCATCACCGCTTTTGTCCTCAAATACCGGCTCTACCCCGGCGGCTATCACCAGCAGCAGATCACCCTCGATACCCCGCGCGCCATCCGCTACGTCCGCGCCCACGCCGCCGAGTGGAAGCTCGATCCCCAGCACATCGGCGTCATCGGCTCCTCCGCCGGCGGCTACCTCTCCGCCATGGCCTCCGTCCAGTTTACCAACGGCGACCCCGCCTCCGCCGATCCCGTCGAGCGCGTCTCCTCCCGGCCGGATACCGCCATCCTCTGCTACGGCTTCATCCTCTTCGAGAAGCGCACCATGACCGATCCCGAGCGCCGCCTCCCCGCCCTCGGCGAAGGCGTGCCCGACGAAGTCGCCCTCAAGTTCGACCCCTCCCGCAACGTCCGCCCCGAGACCCCGCCCACCTTCATCTGGCAGACGGTCGAGGACGACAAAGTAGTCCCCGAAAACGCCTTCACCTACGCGCGCGCCCTCCAAGCCGCCAAGGTCCCCTACGCGCTCCACCTCTTCCAGCAGGGCAAGCACGGCATCGGCCTCGGCCTCGGCAAACAACCCTACTCTCCCACCGCTCAGCTCCACCCCTGGACCCGCGACGCCGAGCTCTGGCTCAAAGAACAAGGCTTCATTAAGTAGCCCCAAAGCCGCTGCCCTAAAGTGAGCTAACGAGGGTCGTTGGGTCGGCGAACATCGCCCCAGCGCTCGGCGAGGCCAACGGCCTCTAACAAGCCAGCCCAGGGCCAGCGAGCCTAAGCGAGCGCCGCCCTGGGTCCCGCCCGAAACGCCCAGCCCCGAAGTGGGCGTGACAATGCGCACCGGTGCTGGTTTGCACCGCCGCGCGCTACCCCTCCCCCGCCCCTCCGCTCATATAATTCAGCGCCCAGAGGTGGCCGTCCGGGTCGGCGAAACTCCCGTGGTACATGAACCCGTAATCCACCGACCGTTCATGCACCGCGCCTCCATTCGCCTCGGCCTTCGCCACGAGGTCATCGACCTGCGCCCGGCTCTCGCAGGTGATCGCGATCAAAACCTCCGCCGCCTTGGACATATCGCAACTCGGCTTGGGCGAAAATTCCGCAAAGGTCGCCTGGGTTGCCAGCATTACGAAAAACGTCTCGGTGATGGCCATGCAGGCCGTCCCCTCGCCCGTGAACTTCGGATTCTTCGAAAACCCCAGCGCCTCGAAAAACGCGACGGACCTCGCCACGTCCGCCACTGCCATCGTGATGAAAACGTCTCTGCTCATAAGCGGCAATTCAGGTTCTGACTGTGGTGAAGGAGCGCTGGCCGGCCGGAGGCGCGGCGGTGGTGCGCGAACGCGCTTTATTGGATCACTGCTAAATTTTTAGCAGTGATTTCCCCACGCTACGGGCGTAGGTGTGAGGAGCGCGTCTTTCGGTGGGTTACGGCAGTTCCTTGATGCGGAGATTGCGGAAGCTGACGGCGCCGTGATCGCCCTGGAGGAAGATGGGCCCGGGCTCGGTGACGTTCTTGTCGATCTCACTGCCGGTGGCCTGGTTGCACTCGACCTGGTCGTGGATCTTCTGGCCGTTCAGGATCACGGTGATCTTGTTGCCGATGATGGTGGCCTCGACGGTTTGCCAGACGTCGGCGGGCTTGGAGGCGAAGACCGCGGGCTCCTTGAAGTTGTAGATGGCGCCGTTGCCCGTCTTCGACGGCTTGCCGGAAGTGTGGTCGCCGAGGATCTGGATTTCGTGCCGGCCGCGGAGATAGAAGCCGGAGTTGGAGCCGTCCGGGACCATGTACTCGTAGCGGACGGTGAAGTTCCAAAACTTCTGGTCCGTGACGAGATCGACGCCGTGCTCGCCTTTGGCGAGCTCGTTCTTGAGGGCGCCGTCGATGACTTTCCAGGCGTTGTGGTTGGCCTCCTTGCGGACGTGCCAGCCGGCGGTGTCCTTGCCGTTGAAGAGCGGCTTGAAGCCGGCTTCGTCGCTTTCCGCGGCGCGGACGGAGAGTACGGCGGCGAGGGCGACGAGCGAGGCGATTAGCAGGATGACGGATAGTTTCTTCATGGGTTACTGGACCTCGGGGTTGGGATTGGATTCGCCGGCTTCCAGCCCCAGCGCCCAGCGGATGCCGCCGAGGATGTGCTGCTGGTACTGCTTGGAGACGGTGACGTCGTTCTTGCGATCCTTAAGCGCGGGGTCGTCGCTCCAGAGATCTTCGCGATGGCCGAGCGAGGTGTAGAAGACGTTGCCCTTACCGGCTTTCTTGCACCAGGAGACGCCGGCGTATTCCTTCACGTCGGGCTGCTGCGGCGGGTGGCGGAGCATCCAGAGGACATGGAGCTTCGAGCGATCGTGCGGCGGATTGGCCGAGCCCTTGAGGTCCGCGGCGGTCTTGAACTCGTACATCTCCTCCTGGGCGAGATTCCACTGGTCGGGCAGGCCCTTGGTGGCGGGGTGGTTCTGATCGGCCTTGATGAGGTCGGCCGGTACTTGCTTGCCGTGAGTCTTGAACTCGCCGCCGAGCATGCCGATGTACGGGGCGTAGGGATGAAAGGTGTCACTGGCGGAGTGCATGGCCATGAAGGCGTGGCCATCCTCGATCCACTTGATGAAGCCGTCGCGATTCGGCAGCGGGAGCTCGCCGGTGGTGTTGGCGAAGATGACGCCGTCGATCTTCTGGGCCTTGAGATTATCCGGGGAAAGGCGCTCGAGGCTCTTCTTGATGGCGTCGTTCTTCTTGGCCTCGGCGTCCTTGCGGGCCTGCTCCATCTCGGGAGTCCATTTGGCCATCTCGGCCTCGTAGCGCTTGAGCTGGTTTTCGTAGTTCTGCTTGTCCTTGTCGCTGGCGTCGGGCTTGGGAGCGTTCGGCTTGCGCGGGGCCTGCGGGACCTCGATCTCCGGCTGGCGGACGAAATCGACGATGACGTAGGACTTCGACTCGTCGGCTAGCTTTTGGAGGGTTTTCTCAGCGAAGGGGATGGAGCTGTGCCGGAAGCCGGTGGTGACCGTACAGACAATCACGCGTTTCGGCTCCGCCGCCGAGACGAGCGAGGCCAGGGAGAAGGCGGCGAGGGCCGCGAGGGAGAAACGGGGCATGGGGCGCTTTTAATTTAAAATTTAAAATTTAGAATTTATAATTTGGGTTGTGGGTGAAAAAGGCCGTTGCGAGTCGGGCCGCGCTGCTGGGACTGCGGCGGAGCGGGGGGGAATTTTGCAGGAAGTGGCAATTCTGGTAAGGAGTGGCGAGGAGCGAGCGGGGGGAATTTCGAAGGAAGTGGGAATTTTGGTAAGGAGTCGCGGGGAGGGAGCGGGGGGAATTTCGAAGGAAGTGGCAATTTTGGTAAGGAGAGGCGGGGAGGGTGCGGGGGAGTTTTGCAGGAAGTGGGA
>JADMIO011000835.1_pt1 | contig 15389 bp, 13 predicted proteins | sample 8958161 | NCBI WGS metagenome assembly JADMIO01 (sample SAMN16585339, study PRJNA669376) | soil metagenome | isolation source: Crop rotation soil | place: USA: Cullars Rotation, Alabama | collected 2011
GCCGCGCGGAGGCACCGCGCCGAGGGCCGCCGCGAGGGTCGCCGAATGGCCGACGCACTCGAGCGCGACGTCGAACGTACCGTCGAGCGAGCCCGGCTCGACCGACTCGAGGCCGAGCCGCGACGCGATCTCGCGGCGGTGGGCGACGGGCTCGGAGACGACGACGCGCGCGCCGCGACGGCGCGCCGCGAGCGCCGCGCCGAGCCCGATCGGGCCGCCGCCGACGACGAGCACGTCGTGCTCCGGCCCGACGGCGCCGACGGCCGCGGCGTGCCCTCCGACGGCGAACGGCTCGGCGAGCGCGCCCCACTCGAGCGGCGCAGGGCCCTCGAACGGCACGCAGTTCCACGCGCTGACGACGATCGAGTCGGCGTACGCGCCGCGCAGGCCGGGGACGCAGCCGTACAGCCCGCGCTTCGGGCAGAGGTTCTCGGCGCCCTCGGCGCAGAAGCCGCACTCGCCGCACGCCGTGACGGGGTTGATCGCGACGACGTCGCCGGGCGCGAGGCCCTCGACGCCCTCGCCGACCTCGCCGACCGTCCCGACCGCCTCGTGGCCCATGACCATGCCCGGCGAGCGCCGGCCGTTCGCGCCGGTGTAGCCGTGGACGTCCGAGCCGCAGACGCCGACGGCGCGCACGTCGACGCGCGCCTCGCCCGGCCCGACCGGCGGCGGCTCCGCCTCCTCGACCGCGAGCCGCCGCGGCCCGTGGAAGACGAGCTGGCGCATCTACGAAAGCCACCCCGGCGTCGCGTCCACGTCCTCCTCGCGCCGGAACTGCGTGCACTCGACCCGCACGCCGTGCTCGATCGGGCCGGGCACGAACGCCGAGACGCGGCCGCGGCCGCTGCCGCGCGTCGGCGCCGCGCCGTCGGCCGCCAGCTCCGCCGCCGCGCCGAGGACGTCGTCGACGCCGAAGCAGACGTGGTGCAGGCCCTCGCCGTGCTCGTCGAGCCACCGCGCGAGGTCGCCGTCGGGGTCGAGCGGCTCGAGCAGCTGGACGAACGCGTTGCCGGCGTCGAGGTAGGTCAGCCGCACGTGGGGCGTTGCGAGCTCCTCGGTGTGCGCGACGGCGAGGCCGAGCCGGTCGCGGAAGTAGGCGAGCGCGTCGTCCGTGTCGCGGACGGCGACGGCGACGTGGTCGAGGCGGCGCAGCGTCGGCATCAGGAGGCCGCCCGGCGGCGCCAGTAGTCCTCGACGTTCTCGAGGTGCTCCCGCATCGCGCTGCGCGCCGCGTCGGCGTCGTGCGCCGCGATGCCGTCGAGGATCCTGCGGTGCGACTCGTGCGTGTCGTCGACGCTGCCCGCGGCGAGGTTCTCGCGCCGGATCTCGATCAGCGCGTCGCCGATCGAGTCGAGCAGCAGCAGGTGCAGCTCGTTGTGCGTGGCGCGCGCGATCGCGCGGTGGAACTCGACGTCGTGGCGCGCCGCCGCCTCGACGTCGGCCTCGGCCTCCATGCCCTCGGCGATCCGGCGCATCTCCGCGACGTCCTCGTCGCTCGCGCGCTGCGCCGCGAGCCCGGCGACCTCGACCTCGAGCATCGAGCGCACCTCGTGCACCTTCGGGTAGTCGAGCGTGCTGCTCGCGCGCAGGAACAGGCTCATCGACTCGCTGACCGTGGAGCGGTCGACGGCCGAGACGCGCAGGCCGCTGCCGGTGCGGACGTCGATCACGCCCTTCGCCGCGAGCGCGCGCACCGCCTCGCGGACGACGGTGCGCGAGACGCCGAACTGCTCGCCGAGCTCGCGCTCGGACGGCAGCCGCTCGCCCGGCGTCAGCCGGCGGGCGACGATCGTCTCGAGCAGCAGGTCGGCCACCTTGTCCGAGAGCCGCGGCTCCCGCTTGACCCGCGGGAACGTCGTCTTCGTCGTCGACTCCTGCTCGGCCAGGTGGCTCGCCTCCCGCCGCCGATCTTATGCCATGCGGTCCGACAGGAAAACAGCTAGAGCGCGGTCCACCCGCCGTCGACCATCAGGTTCTCGCCCGTCACGAACGACGCCTCGTCCGAGGCGAGGAAGAGGACGGCGTGGCCGATCTCGCGCGGGTCGGCGATCCGCTTGATGATCTGCGCCGCGCCGAGGTTCGGGTCGAGCGCCGCCTCCTCGCGCGTGATCCCGCTTTCCTCGGCCATGCGCTGCACCTGCGAGCTCCAGACGGCGCCCGGGCAGACGCCGTTGACCCGGATGCCGTCGTCGGCGAGGTCGAGCGCCATGCACCGCGTCATCTCGGCGATCGCAGCCTTCGTCGCGTTGTAGGTCAGGAAGCCTTTCTGCGCGATGAAGCTCGAGACCGAGCCGATGTTGACGATCGCTCCGCCGCCCGCGCGCCGGATGTGCGGCACGGCGTGCTTCGTCATCAGCGCCGGGCCCATGATGTTCACCGACATGATCCGCTGCCAGTCCTCGACGCTCGCCTCGATGCCCTTCAGCACGAAGATCGCCGCGTTGTTGACGAGGACGTGCAGCGCGCCGAAGTGCGACGCGACCTGCTCGACCGCCCGCTCGACGCTCGGCTCGTCGCTCACGTCCGTCTCGACGTAGAGCCCGCCCACGTCCGCGGCGGTCCGCTCGCCGGCCTCGCGGTCCCAGTCGAGGACGGCGACGCGCGCGCCCTCCTCCGCGAAGACCTCGGCGATCCCGCGCCCGATCCCCTTCGCGCCGCCGGTGACGATCGCGACCTTGCCCTCGAGGCGACCCATGCGGCCAATCCTCGCGGAACTGCAAGACTCACGCGCCGATGCGGATCGCGATCACCGGCGGCCTCGGCTTCATCGGCTTCAAGCTGGCCCAGCGGCTGCGCGGGCACGGCGAGCTCGTGCTGTTCGACTCGCCGGCGTCGCCCGAGCCGCCGGAGGACGTGGGCGAGGTCGTCCGCGGCGACGTCCGCGACGCGGAGCTCGTCGGGAGCGTCGTCCGCAGCGCCGACGTCGTCTTCCACCTCGCCTCCGTCGTCAGCGCGCAGGGCGAGCAGGACTTCGACCTGGCCATGTCGGTCAACCTCGACGGCGGGCGCAACGTGCTGGAGGCGGCGCGCGCTCTCGGAACGCGGCCGCGCGTCGTCCTCGCGAGCACGCTCGCCGCGTTCGGCGGCGCCGCGATGCCCGAGACCGTGACGGACACGACGAAGCTGACGCCGCAGACGACGTACGGGACGACGAAGGCGATCCTCGAGCTGCTCGTGAACGACTACACGCGCAAGGGCTTCGTCGACGGGCGCTCGGCGCGGCTGCCGACGGTGATCGTCCGGCCCGGGCGGCCGAACCCGGCCGCGTCGGCGTTCGCTAGCGCCGTCTTCCGCGAGCCGCTCGCGGGGCGTGACTACGTCGTGCCGGTCGGGCCGGAGACCCGGGTCCCCGTGATCGGCGCGCGGACGGCCGTCGAGGGGCTGATGCGCCTGTCCGAGCTCGACCCGGACGCGTTCGGCGACGACCGCGCGCTCAGCCTGCCCAGCATCTCCGTCACGGTCGCGGAGATGATCGAGAGCGTCCGTCGCGTCGCCGGCGACCGACCGCTCGGGCGCCTCGACCTGGGCCCCGACCCCGAGATCGAGCGGATCGTCCGCACGTGGGCGACGAACGCCTCGTCCGAACGGGCCGACGCGCTCGGCCTGCCGCGCGACGAGTCGCTGGACGACATCGTCCGGGAGTACCTCGAGGACTACGGCTAGGCCGGCGCGCGCTCGTTCGAGAACTTCAGCTCGATGTGCGCGCGGTCGGGCGGCTCGTCGTCGTCCTTGTGGTCGATCACGAGCGAGTGCGTACCGTCCTCGGGGATGGTGAAGAGCGGCAGGTTGATCCCGGTCGCGACGTGGTCGGCCATGTCGGGATCGCCCTCGTTGCCCCAGAAGTCCTCGAGCAGCTGGGAGCTGAGCCCGCAGCTGACGCTGAGGTCGTCGTTCAGCACGACGTTGAGCAGGAAGTGCACGCGCTCGTCGCCGGCGGCGTCGCTCAGGTACGGGCTGTCCTCCGAGCGGTGGTCGTTCGGGCTGCCGGGGCCGCCCCACTCGTCGGGCTTCTTCCACAGGCGGATCTCCTTGGAGATCGGCTGGTGGAGCCAGTCGTCGTGCCCGATCAGGACCTGGTGGACGATGTCGACCTTGCCCGTCACCCGGACGATGCGCCGCCAGGCCGGCGGCGGCTCGAGGTCGAGGTCGACGTGCTGGTCGCCGGGACGGAGCTCCACGACCTTGCTCGTCGAGAGCCACTGCTCGGTGCCCGGCCAGAAGGCGCCGGCGCGGATCTCGTACGTCGCGGCGCCGGTCTCGATCACGTACTCCGGGATCTCGTGCGGGCCGGGGCGCGTCAGGTCGTGGTCGCAGCCGATCCAGACGTCCGCACCGACGATCGGCTGCCCGTTGAAGCGGACCTGGCCGCGCACGCGAGAGACGCCGTAGGAGCGCTGGTACACGTGCCGGTGGCGCCGCTCGGGGCGTCCCTCGACGAGGAGGAGCTTCTCGCTGTAGCCCCAGAGCCCGTGCCGGATCTCCTGGTTCGGCGGCTCGGGCTCGTCCCAGAAGTTCTTGATGTTGTCGGGCGAGACCGCCAGGCCCTCGCCGGGGTTCTTCCAGCCGTCGCCGTCGATGTCGTTCGCGTTGTCGAACGCGAACGTGTTGCACATCTGGTTCGCGACCTGGTTCGGCATGTCGTTCAGGAGCAGCGCCAGGTCGGCGATCCGGTTCGGCGTCGTCCCGAGGATCGCCGCCGCCGCGCCGACGGGCCCGGTGACGAGCGCGACGAGCGCCGCGAGCCCGTATGTGCTCAGCGTCGCGACGAAGGAGTACTTCTCCTCGAGCGCCTTGAGCTGCTCGCGAACCTCCTTCCGGACGCTGTTCTCGAGGTAGTCGTAGAGCGCCTGCGCCGCGTCCTGGCGCTGGTTCTCCGGGTAGCGGTAGAGCCCGTCGATCGGCGGCGTCCCGAGCAGCTCGTCGGCGCTCTCCGTCGACTCCCCCTCGAGGACGAGGTGCGGCAGCTGCGCGTTCGCGCGCTGCACCGCCGCCCAGAGGAACGACGAGCAGACGAGCCCGGCGGTTCCGGCAGCCCAGTCCGAGCCGGCCGGCAGCCCCTGCCACGCCGGGTCGCCGGCGGGCGGAGCGTTCGCCGACGGGTCCGTGGCGATCGCCCCGCGGCTGTACGCGTAGAAGCGGTAGTGCCCCTCGATCTGCTCGGCCGCCGCTGCGACGCGGGAGAGCGTGGCGCGAAGCCCCGGATCGCCCGCCTCGACCTCCGGCGCCGGCTTCACGACGCGCCCGAAGACGAGCTCGCCGGTGTCGATCCGGTACGCGGGCTTGTCGGGGAAGTTGTGGATCGAGTACGGCCCGCCGACGCCCTCCGGGTCGTGGAACCACCGCTTCTCGTTGTACGCGTCCCAGTCGGCGGGCGTCGCGTTCGGCGGGGGCGGGTCGATGTGGCCGCCGCCGTAGTTCCAGCGCGGGTTCAGGCTCGTCTGCGGCGGGTCGCCGGGCCTGGTCGACCAGCTGTTGTAGCCCGTGAAGAACGCATCGTCGATCGTCTGGGTCATCGTGCCCGGCCACCCGTAGCGGAGGTGGTCGGGCCGGATCCCGTCGGTCGGCGCGGGCTCCGCCTCGAGCACGCTGCCGGTGTAGTACTTCTTGTCCTTGACCCGGTCGTGCGCCATCGTCGCGTGGCGGACGATCGTCTGGTCCTCGAGCATGATCCCCATGTGGTCGAAGTACTGGCGCGGCGTCGTCGCCGAGAGCAGCACGCCGACGAGCCCGACGCCGTCCGCCGGGGTCATGATCACGTCACCCCGCTTCGCATTCGGTATGTGCGCCGGCTCCCAGACGTAGATCTCCTCGTCGGTCGCGGCGCACGCGATGCGCGGGTCGGGCGGGCAGAGCTTCGGGTCGCACTCCTGGTCGAGCAGCGCCTCGAGCTCGGCCGGCAGGCTGAAGACCTCGTCGTAGGCTGCCACCGAGAGCTCGTCGCTCTGGGCGCGCCACGCGACGAACGCGCGGTTCGGCGCGCCCGCGACCGCGAACCCGAGCGCGGACTCGAAGAAGCTCTCGTCGCCGCCGACGTGCCCGAGGTCGCCCGTGACGGTGTGGCCGAGGGGGAAGGTGCCGTCGCCCTCGTCGGCGACGAGGAGGTAGCGATGGCCGCCGTGGCCGCCGGTCGCCGCGATCCCGAGCAGGCTGGACAGCCCGGGCGTCGGCGCCGACGCCTGCGCGCCGACGGTCGCGGCGACGGGATCGAGCACGCCGAGCTGCACCGGCCCGGGCCCGCCGCGGTTCGGCGCCCAGCCGAGGAGCACGCTCGCCGTCTCGGGGTCCCAGAGCAGCGCCGGCCCGCAGCGCGTCCTGAACGGGAGCGCCGTGTCGTCGAACGAGGCGCCGTCGTCGGAGCGCATCACGTGCACCGTCCCGCCCGCGTCCTCGGCCCACGCGATCACGAGGCCGGCGGCCGTTCCCGCGATCGCGGGCTCCCACTCGTTGACGACGCCGGTCTCCTGAGGCGCGCCGAACGTGTGCCCGTCGAGGCTCGACGCGACCCGATGCCCGTCGTCCGGCCCGACGTATGCGAGCCAGAGCCGGTTCGCCCACGTCGTGAGGGACGGGCTGCCCTTCGCCTGAAGGCCGAGGTCGATCGCGGTGCCGCCTTGAGGATCGCCGTCGACCGGCACATTGCGGATCGCGATCGTGCCCGGGATCGTCGGGTACGCGACCCAGAGCTGGCCGTGCCAGAGCGCGGCGGCGGGCGCGTCGACGATCTGCCCGGGGAAGCGAACGACGCCGTTCAGCATGGGCGGCGTTTATACAGGACGTTGCGGTGAGCGTCGATCTCGTCGTCACGAACGGAACGCTCGTCACGTCCGCCGGCCGGACGCGCGGCGGCGTCGCGATCGACGGCGGCCGGATCGTCGCCGTTGGGCGCGACGACGAGCTGCCCGCTGCGGCGCGCACGGTCGACGCGACCGGCCGCTACGTGCTGCCCGGCGTGATCGACCCGCACGTGCACCTCCGTGAGCCGGGCCTCGAGCACAAGGAGGACTTCCGGACGGGCTCGACCGCCGCCGTCATGGGCGGCGTCACCTGCGTCCTCGACATGCCCAACACGCTGCCGCCGACGTCGACGCCCGAGATCGTCGAGCTGAAGCAGCGGCTGATCGCGGAGCGCTCCTACTGCGACGTCGGCATCTACGCCGTCGTCGTCGCCGAGAACGTCGAGCTGATCCCGGCGCTCGCCGGCGCGGGCGTCTGCGGCTTCAAGGTCTTCCTCGGCGAGACGGTCGGCGGGCTCGCCGCGCCCGACGACGGGCTCCTGCTGGACGCGCTCGAGCTCGTCGCGCGGACGGGCCGGCGGATCGGCTTCCACGCGGAGAACGACCAGATCCTCCAGCACCGGATCCGGAGGCTGAGGGCGGCGGACCGGACCGACGCGCCCGCGCACCTCGAGAGCCGCCCGGCGATCGCCGAGGTCGAGTCGATCCAGCGGATGGCGCTCTTCGCGAGCCACACCGGCGCGCGCATCCACATCTTCCACCTCAGCTCGCGCGAGGGGCTCGAGACGATCCTCGAGTGGCGCCGCAAGGGCGTCGACGTCACGACGGAGACGGCCGCCCACTACGCCTTCCTGGACGCGCCGCCGGCGAAGGTCAACCCTCCGGTGCGCCCGCGCGAGCACGGCGACGCGCTGCTCGCAGGTCTCGTCGACGGCTCGATCGAGGCGATCGGCAGCGACCACGCGCCGCACACGCGCGAGGAGAAGGCGGGCGACGTCTGGCGGGCGGCGGCCGGCTTCGCCGGCGTCGAGACGAGCCTCGCGCTTTTCCTCTCGCACGCGGTGAGCACCGGCCGGATGACGCTCGAGCAGCTCGTCCGCGCCACCTCGGAGGGGCCGGCGCGGATCTGGGGCCTCTACCCCCGTAAGGGCGCGCTCGCCCCCGGGTCGGACGGCGACCTGACGATCGTCGACCTGGACGAGCGGTGGACGATCGACGAGGCGAGGCTCCACTCGAAGCACAACGTGACGCCGTTCGACGGCGCCGAGCTCACCGGCCGCGCCGTCGGGGCGATCGTGGGCGGCCGGGTGGTGATGCTCGACGGCGAGCTCGTCGCCGAGGAGCCGCGCGGCGCCGCCGTCGGCCCGATTTGAAGTCTCCCGGGCTATTCGTCAATGTTGGCCGAGCCCTTTTCCAGAGAGGAGAGATGCATGAGGCGACGCTACTGGACCCTCCTCGGCGCGTTCGTGGCGCTCGCGGCCTTCGCGGGCACGACGGCGGCGAGCCGGACGGCGAAGCCGCCGATCATCATCGGCGCCGCCATGGACTTCAGCGGCCAGATGTCTCCGTTCAACAATCCGGCGCTCACGGCGGCGCAGCTCGAGGCGAAGAAGCTCAACGCCAAGGGCGGCGTCGACGGGCGGCAGATCCAGATCCTGACCTGCGACACCCAGAACTCGAAGCCGGACGTCTCCACCTCGTGCGCCTCGAACCTGATCTCCAAGGGCGCGGTCATCGGCCTCGTCACGTGCGACGTCGACTTCGCGACCCCGGCGATCCTGACCTTCCTGAACAAGGGCCTGCTGACGATCGCGCCGTGCATCGGCACCGACCAGATGGGCCCGAAGCGCTTCGGCTCGAAGAAGGGCGCGCTCGCGTTCAGCTTCGGCAACGTGGCGCAGGACGAGGGCGCCGCGATGGCCGAGTACGCCTTCAAGGTGAAGAAGTGGAAGACGGCGGCGACGGTCACGGACAACGTGATCGTCTACTTCAAGAACATCGTCCAGGCGTTCACCGACCGCTACAAGCAGCTCGGCGGGAAGATCGTCGACACCGAGAGCTTCACCTCGGGCGACAAGACGATCCAGAACGTCGTCAGCCGCGTGAACGGCAAGAGCGCAGACGTGATCGTCACGTCGACGGGCTTCGGCGACTGGCCGACGTTCGTCGCCGGCCTGCGCAGCCTCGGCAACAAGACGCCGATCATGAACTCCTGGGCCGGCGACGGCACGTTCTGGTACCCGAAGAACCCGAAGGTGACGAACTACTGGTACGTCACGTACGCGTCGGTCTTCGGCGACGACCCGAGCGCACCGGTCAAGGCGCTGATCGGCCAGATGAAGAAGATCGGCAAGCCGCCCGCGACCGGCGGCTTCATCACGGGCGCGTCCGTGATCGACGGCATCGCGGCGGCGATCAAGAAGTCGGGCGGCTCGACAGACGGCGCGAAGCTCGCGAAGATCATCCAGGGCTTCCACAACCTGCCCACGATCTCCGGGAACGTCAGCTTCTCCGCGAAGCTGCACAGCGTCTTCGGCCGGACGTACCGCGTGATCGAGGTCCAGAACAACAAGCCGAAGGTGGTCGGAGAGGTCAAGGCCTCGTCGCCGGCGAAGATCTGACGCCTGCGGGATGACGAACGGGCGCGAGACCCTCCGGGCGACCCGGGTCTCGCGCTCGTTCGAGGGCTGCACCGCCACGAGGTCGTCGGGCTGATCGGGCCGAACGGCGCCGGCAAGACGACGCTCGTGAACGTGCTCAGCGGCTTCGACCTGCCGGACGCGGGGACGGTGGAGCTCGGCGGCCGCGACGTCACCGGCTGGAGCCCGCCGCGCCGCGGGCGCGCAGGGCTCGCGCGGACGTTCCAGCACAGCCGCTCGTTCCGGGGCCTGTCCGTGCGCGAGAACGTGGAGGTCGCGGCGCTCGGCGCGGGCGCGAGCGGGCGCGAGGCACGGCGGCGCGGGGGCGAGCTGCTCGAGCTGCTCGGCCTCGCCGGCTACGAGGACGCGCCGGCCTCGGTGCTCGCGCACGGCGACGAACGCAAGCTCGGCGTGGCACGGGCGCTCGCGACGGAGCCGCGCTTCGTGCTCGTCGACGAGCCGGCGGCAGGGCTGCCGGAGGCCGAGGTGCCGGACTTCGCGGCGGTGATCCGGCTCGTGCGCGACGAGCGGCGCGCCGGCGTGCTCCTGATCGACCACAACATGGCGCTCGTGATGGAGGTCTGCGACCGCATCCACGTCCTCGACCAGGGGCGCACGCTCGCGGAGGGGACGCCGGTTGAGATCCGCGGCAACCTCGACGTGGCGGCGGCGTACCTCGGCGAGCGGGCCGTGCACGACGATGGCTGAGCCGGCGCTCCGCGTCGACGGGCTGTCCGTGCGGTACGGGTCGGTGCCGGCGGTGCGCGGCGTCGGCTTCGAGGTCGGGCGCGGCGAGATCGTCGGGCTGATCGGCCCGAACGGCGCCGGCAAGTCGACGACGCTCCACGCGATCGTCGGCCTCGTTCCCGCCGCGGCGGGCTCGGTGCGGCTCGCGGGGCGTGAGATCGCGGGGCAGAAGCCGGAGGCGATCTCGCGCGCCGGGCTCGCGCTCGTGCCGGAGGGGCGTCGGATCTACGTGGACTTCACCGTCGAGGAGAACCTCCGGCTCGGACTCGTCGGGCGCGGCGAGCGCGACCTCGCGTGGGTCCGCGAGCTGTTCCCGGTCGTCGAGGAGTTCCGCGACCGGAAGGCGGGCGCGCTCTCGGGCGGCCAGCAGCAGCAGCTCGCGATCGCCAGGGCCCTGGCTGCCGGGCCCGACGTGCTGCTCCTCGACGAGCCGTCGCTCGGCCTCGCGCCGAAGATCGTCGACGTCGTCTTCGACGCGCTCGCGCAGATCCGCGACCGCGGCGTCGCGGTGCTGCTCGTCGAGCAGCGCGCGCAGCGGACCGTCGCGCTCGCGGACCGCACGCACGTGCTCGCGAACGGCGAGCTGCGGATGGTGCTCGGGCCGGGCGACGCCGGCGACACCGATCGGATCGTGGGCGCCTACTTCTCGTGACGCACGTCCAGGCCCTGATCGACGCAATCGGCCTGGGCGCCGTCTTCGCGCTGATCGCCGTCGGCATCGGCCTCGTCTTCGGCGTCCTGCGGCTCGTCAACTTCGCCTACGGCCAGCTGATCATGATCGCCGCGTACATGCTCGTCTTCACCGACGGCTGGCCGGACGCCGCGTCGGTTCTGATCGCCGTCGCGGCCGCCGTCTTCGCCTCGCTCGTGATGGAGCGCGTGGCGTTCCGGCCGCTGCGGACGTCGTCGCCGGCGACGATGCTCGTCGCGACCTTCGCGATCAGCTTCCTGCTCCAGAACGTCGCGCTCCTGCGCTATACGTACAAGAACCGGCCCGTCGGCGACTCGGTCGGCACGCTCGGCGGGCTGAACACCGCCGTCACGATCGGCTCGCTGCACATCCGCTGGGTGACGTTCGTCGCTGTCGGCGTGACGCTCGTCGCGCTCGGCGCGCTGGGGCTCGTGCTCGCGCGGACGAGCCTCGGGCTGCAGATGCGCGCGGCGGCGGTCGACTTCCGCACCGCGCGGCTGCTCGGCGTGCGCGCCGACACGGTGATCGTCGTCGCTGTGGCGATCTCGGGCGTGCTCGCGGCGGCGGCAGCCGTGATCCTCTCGGTCCAGTCGCCGCAGGTGACGAACACGACGGGGCTAAACGAGACGATCCTGGTTTTGGTCGGCGTCGTCGTCGGCGGGCTCGACCGGCTCGTCTCGGCGACGCTCGGCGGCTTCGCGATCGGCTTCGTCACGTCGTTCCTCGGCTTCGAGCTGGCGACGCAGGGCTCGACGAGCCAGACGGCGATCCCGTTCACGTCGAGCGTCTACCTGCCGTCGGCCGTCTACGTGCTCGTCATCCTCGTGCTGCTCCTGCGGCCGACCGGGCTCTTCGCGCGCCGCGGCCAGGCGGCGATGGAGCGCGTGTGAGGCGCGCGGCGCTCGAGCTCGCAGCGCCGTGCGCGCTCGTCGTCCTGCTCGCCGGGATCGCCGCCGCGACGGCCGGGCCCGCGAACGACGTCAAGTTCCGGACGGCAATCGTCAACGTCGCGATCGTCGTGGCGCTCTACGTGTTCGTCGGCAACTCGGGCGTGCTCTCGTTCGGGCAGATCAGCTTCGTCGCGGTCGGCGCGTTCTCGGCCGGCCTGCTGACGGTGCCGGCGGACGTGAAGCCGGGCGTGCTGCCCGACCTGTTCCCGTTCCTGCGCGACCACTCGATCGGCAACGCGTGGTCGCTCGCGCTCGCGGCCGGGCTCGGCGGGGTCTACGCGTTTCTCGTGGGGGTGCCGCTGATGCGGCTCTCGGGCCTCGCCGCCGGCATCGCGACGTTCGCCGTGCTCGGGATCACCTACAACATCCTCACGTACTGGACGCGGATCGGGCCGGGCGCGACGACGCTGACGCTCATCCCCGGTACGACGGACTACTGGCAGGCGACGGTGGGCGCGCTCGCCGTGATCGCGGTCGCGTACGCGTACCAGCGCAGCCGCTGGGGGCGGCAGCTGCGCGCGACCCGCGAGGACCCCGCCGCCGCACAGGCCGCCGGGATCGAGATCCACCGGCAGCGGCTGTGGGCGTTCACGATCTCGGGTGCGCTGTCCGGCTTCGCCGGCGGGCTGTACGTGCACCTGCTCGAGTCGATCTCGACGAACCAGGTCTACCTGGACCTGACGTTCCTGACCCTGGCGATGCTGGTCGTGGGCGGGATGGGCAGCCTGCTCGGCGCGGTGGTGGGCGCGCTCGGCGTCAGCCTGCTGAACATCGTCCTGCAGAACGCCGAGAACGGCGTCCACGTCTTCGGCGGCAAGATCGACCTGCCGGGCGGGTCGAGCCTCGTCGGCGTCGCGGCGGTGATGCTCGTCGTGCTGCTGCTCCGCCCGTCGGGCATCACGGGCGGGCGAGAGCTCGACGTCCCGAGGCGGCGGCGCTGACGCCCTTTCCAGACATGTCAGGGGGTCAGGCCCTCGGACCTGTCCCGAAAGGCCGTTTTGCCTGCTCCTCGGGATTTCGCGCCGAGACGCGGACATGTCTTTCGACACGACGCTGGACCAGTACCAGCAAGTAACAGACTGTTACTTGCTCAGATGGAGGGCGGGCGTGGCTACGTCGCCGGCTGGTCGCGCACCAGCTCGAGCGTCGCGCAGTGCAGCCCGGCGATCGCGAAGCGCTGGCTCTCCGAGAAGTCGACCTGGATAACCTCGACGCCTGCGCGCTCGAGCTCCGCAACGACGCTGGGCGAGCCGCGGTTGATCACGATCCGGCCCGCCTCGAGCGTGACGCCGTTCGTCGCGAGGTCCCAGTACTCCTCGATCGGCACCTCGACGATCCGGTAGTCGCGCTCCTTCAGCCAGCGCACGAAGCCGTAGTTGACGAGGTGCGGCGCGAGCACCACGAGCCGCTCGTCGACCGGGAGGACGACCATGTCCATGTGCGACGTGCCGATGTTCCCGTGGCCCGTCGACTCGACCCAGCCGGGGCTGTGCGCGACGACGAGCTCGACGCTGAGCCCTTCCAGCACGAACCGCAGCTGGCGCAGGCCCTCCTCGTTCGCGACGACGCTCTCGTTGAAGACGAACGTCTTCGAGTCGAGCCAGCGGCCGGCGCCGGGCTCGCAGATACCGCGCCCGTGGATCGTCAGGTACACCGGCAGCTGCAGCGCGGCGAACGCCTTCGCCCAGATCACCTCGCGCCCGCGCTGCCACGACCCGAGCCCGTAGCGGTGCATGATCACGCCGCCGCGCACGACGAGGCCCGCGCCCGCGAGCGTGACGAGGTTCTTGATGTAGCCGTACGCGCCGATCGCCGGCACCGGCGCCTCGATCGTGTTCACGCGCACGCCGTTGCCGCGCAGCACGTCGTAGTACTCGTCGAACTGGCACCTCGCGCAGCGTCCCCAGACCCTCCGCGCCCCAGCGCCGGCCCCAGATCTCGGTGACCTCGTCGTAGAAGTCGGTCTCGTGGAGCATCCAGTTGCGCAGCGGCTTGCCGGGCTCGAACCACGGGAGGCGCTCGAGCACCTCCTGCTCGTCGTGGTCCGCCGCCGGGCGCGGCGACGAGTACGCGAGCTCGACGGTCTCGCCGTCGGCCGTGGTCACGCGGAACGGCACCGATTCGCGGCGCCTCGTCAGCTCATCCAGCATCAGGCCCCTCCTCCGAGAGCGAGCGTGCGGTCGATCACGCCGAGGTAGTCGGGAAACGAGAACTCCGGCAAGGCCGTGCCCTCCGGGAAATGCCCCTCGTAGAGCGGGAAGAAGACGTTCGGCGGGGACGGATTCAGCGCGACCGTGTCCAGGCCGGCGGCGCGGTACTCGTCGATGCGCGCGCGGATGTGGTCGGGCGTCCCCGCCAGCGTCATGGCGTCGGCGACCTCGTGGCCGACGAGGCCGACGTCGGCGTCGCCGGCGGCGACGCGCTCCTGGATCCGTCGGACGTCGTCGACGAATCCGGCGGCGGCGAAGCTGTCGGCGTAGTGGGGCGAGGAGCTCATCGCGGTCGCGAACATCAGCACCTGGCCGCGGATCTGGTCGTGCGCCTGCTCGCCGACGATCGTCGGGAACCCGCACGCGACGTCGAACGCGTCCAGCGAGCGCCCCGCCCGCTCGGCGCCCTCGCGCAGCCGCGGCAGGACGACGTCTCGCACGTACGCGGCCGACCAGAAGTAGCCGATCACCCCGTCCGCGATCTCGCCTGCGAGGCGCAGCATCTGCGGCCCGATCGCGGCGATGTAGATGCGCACCGGACGCTCCGGCGGCTGCACCATCAGCTGGAAGTTCCGCACCGAGAAGACCTCGCCCTCGAACGAGACGGGCTCGCCCGCGACCGCGCGCCGCAGGATCGCGACGTACTCGCGCATCGCGCGGATCGGGCGCTCGTAGCGCTGCCCGTGCCAGCCCTCGACGTAGCCGCGCGCCTGGACGCCGAGACCGAGGATGAGCCGTCCTTCCGAGAGCTCGTTCAGCGTCGCCGCCTGGAGCGCCATCGTTACCGCCGACCGGCTCCAGATGCCGACGACGCCGGTCGCCAGGTCGATCCGCGACGTCCTCGTCGCGGCGGCGGTGGCCGGCCCGAACGCGTCCCCGAACGTGATCTCGGGGAACCACGCGGCGCGGAAGCCGCGCTCCTCGGCCTGCACGCCGTAGTCGAGCGCGAGCTTCGGCGGGAGCGCCTCGAGGAAGACGTCGAGGTTCAGGAGCCCATGTTCGCAAGACTGCAGCGACCATGCCGCTCGACCGGCAGACGTTCCTCGAGATCATGGCGGCCTTCCCGTCCGGCGTCGCGATCGTCACGACCGTCGCGGACGACGGGCAGCCGCGCGGGCTGACGTCGACGGCCGTCTCGAGCGTCTCCGCCGAGCCGCCGCTCCTCCTCGTCTGCGTCGACCTCGGCAGCCGCACGCTCGAGGCGCTCCGTGCCCGCGGCCGCTTCGCCGTCAACTTCCTGCGCCAGGGCCGGACCGACCTGTCCCTGCTGTTCGCGTCCAAGGCGGACGACAAGTTCGCCGCGACACCGTGGACGTGGAGCCCTTCGGGCCTGCCGCTGCTGCACGAGGACGCACTCGCGTGGGCCGAGTGCGAGACGGTGCAGGAGATCGAGGCGGGCGACCACGTCATCCTCG
>JADMIO011135899.1_pt1 | contig 15389 bp, 12 predicted proteins | sample 8958161 | NCBI WGS metagenome assembly JADMIO01 (sample SAMN16585339, study PRJNA669376) | soil metagenome | isolation source: Crop rotation soil | place: USA: Cullars Rotation, Alabama | collected 2011
CGCGACAACTTGTCCACGTGGAATTCTAAGCTTAGGATCCCAATGTGCTGGAAAGCTCCCAGAGAATAGATGTCGCTCGTGACACCCACCGATTCCTGCCTGCCGCCGGCCTGTTCCGGCGGCGCGTAGTTGGGGGAGCCCAGGATTTGCCCGGCCTGGGTCATTTCCGTGTCGCCCTGCAACCTTTTGGCCAGCCCGAAATCGGCGACCCGCGGACAGTCGTCGCGGTCGATCAGGATGTTGGAAGGCTTGAGGTCCCGGTGGAGAATTCCCCGCTGATGCGCGAAATCCACGGCTTCGGCGATCGCCTGCATATAACGGGCCGCGCGGTCCGGAGTGAGCGGTCCGTCCCGGAGGACCACGGACAGGTTATCGCCCTCCACGTAATCCATCGTGTAGTAGGGCTGGTTTTCATGGTCGCCGAATTCATGGATGGCCACGATGCCGGGGTGCTGCAGGCTGGCCGCCGCCTCGGCCTCCACCTGGAAACGCTTGAGTAGCGATTCGCTCGAGTACGCGCCGCCGATCAGGGCCTTCAGGGCGACGACACGATTGAGCGTCCGCTGGCGCGCGCGGTACACGACACCCATGCCTCCGCGGGCGATTTCATCGAGGAGGTCGTAGGGGCCGAAAGGTCGCGGGAACGTTGCCGCCGCGTTCGCTGGCGTCGCGGGATCGGCATGGCCGGCACCATCGGACAGCCCCGTGCGCAGCATGCAGGCAAGGCAGAGTTCCACGCCGGCGGCCTGTGTGTGGGACGCGCCGCAGGACTGGCAGATCGGCGTGGAGGACATGGGTGTGAGCGACGCGCTCCTGGGGAGTACTAAAGGAAAACCGGCCGCGCGTTACGTCATGGGGCGAGCGAAGCCAGCAGGTGCCGCAGCTCGTCTTCCACGTCGGCGGGATCCGCGACCGTGTGCGCCACCTCGAGATGGAGGACTTCCTTGTACCTGAGTCGCAGGCGGTGCATGGCGACGCGGACCGCGCCGGCGGACATGCCGAGCCTGGCTGCGACGGTTTCGTAGCTCGCCCCTCCGCGGGCGCCCCAGAGCATCTCGCGCAGCTCGGCAAAGAGCGCGCCCTTGCCGGCGGCTTCATATTCCTGGCGCAGGGTCTGGAGCACCTGCTCAAGCAGGCTGGCGGCCCATTTTTGATCGAACAGGCGTTCAGGCGAAACCTCGCTCACGGGTTCGTTGCTATAGCGCGTTTCGGCCTGAAGCTCGTCCCACGAAACGAGTTGGTGGGTCCCTCCGCGTTTTTGGGTTTCGGCCCGCGCCCGTTCGTTGGCCTGAAAATTCTGGAGTGCGGCGAGCAGGAAATTCCGAAACCGCCCGCGCTCGCGGTCGGCGCGCCCGATGGCGTCTTTCGTCAGCATAAAGGCGAAGAACGACTGGATGAGGTCCTCGGCGTCGTGCTTGGAGAGGCCCCGGCGGCGGGCAAAGGAGTAGAGCGGATACCAATAGGTCCGGCAAAGCTGCTCGAGTGCGGACTCGCTTCCCTGCGACGTTGAATTCCCCGCCAGCAACACCATGGTCCAGCGCGTAGTAGCGAACGTGCGCGCGGCCACCGCCCCAGGGGATGTCGTCGCCGGAGAAGGCATCGCGTCGATTGCTATCCCCGTCCGCGGGGGAAGCGAGCGTTATCCAGCCGCCCGGGTGGCGCGGGGAGGGCTAGTTTTTGCTCAAGGGGGCGCCCCGCCGGACCGATAGAGTCCAAGGGGAAAAGACCCTACAATCGAGGGGGATTCGCCCCGTTTATCCATGGCCAATATCCTTTTCATTGACGACGACCCTTCGATGCGGGCCACGGCGAGCTATGCCCTGTCGCGGAAGGGACACCTGGTGTTCGCGGCGCAGAACGGCAAGGAAGCCGCGCTGAAATTCGGCAAGACGCGGCCGGACCTGATCGTAACGGACTATTCCCTGCCTCACCGGGAGGAGATCGAGGGGTTGATCCATGAGAATCCGAATATTCCCGTGATCGTGATTTCGGGTGACTTGAAACGCTGCGAGTCGTCGCCGTGCCTTGTAAGCGCGGTCAAGCTCGCCAAACCCTTTTCGCTCCTGCGTCTCATGGACACGGTGTCGTACCTGCTGCCGGCTCCGGTGGCGGTGCCGGCGCAGACGCCTCCGTGACGTCCGGTCAAAACGCCCGCCGAGCCATCGGTTGACAGCCCCGGAAACTCGCCTACGCATCGTCCCGCGCCCTCCGGGCTCGCCAAGGACGCCCGCCCCGGAGACTGCCCAGGATGACCCTCGTTTTCCTTTCCCTCATCGTTCTCGCGCTCTGGGTCAATCTCGTGGGGGCCGCTCTCGCGCTCTGGCCGGCGGTTAAGAACTACGCGGTGGCCCGGATCGCGGGTGTGCTGGTGGCGGGTCTGGTACTGTTCTGCCTGGAACATTTTGTGGCGTTGGGCGCGCGTCCGCCCGTGCTGCCGTTCACCCTCGCGCTGTCGGGCTGGCTGATGTGGCGCCACCGCGAGGTGCTCCGGGCCAACTGGCAGGTGGAGCTGATGTTCGCGGTAGGGTTTTTCTACTGCTTCGCCTGGCGCTGCGGTTTTCCCGACATCGACATGGTGGCGGAACGGATTCCCGACCTCGTTTTCATCCAGGACTACATGGCGGGCGGGCGGCTGCCTGCGACGGACCGCTGGCTGCCTCCCTACGATGTCAGTTTCTACTACGGCTATCAGCACTATGGCGCCGGCATGCTGGGGCGGGCGCTGGGAATCGGCTCCGGGCTGACGTACCAGTTCGCTTATTGTGTGATGGTGGGGCTGGTGACGTGCGCGGCGGGCTCGGCGGCCCGCGCGCTCTGCGCCTGGAAGCCCGCGCCGTGGCTCGTCATCCTCGCCGTCATGGTCGGCGGCAATGGCGTCATCGTCACCCTGCCGGCGATGATGGAGAACAGTCCCCCCATTTTTCAAAGCTCGCGCTTCCTTGGTTTTCACGTCGCGGAGCACGAGTGGAGTCTCCTCGGCCGCTGGCTGGGCTGGACCTTCAACTCGCCGATCACTCCGGCGGCCCTCGAGTTTCCGATGGACACGTTCAGCTACGCGGTGTTCGTCGGCGAATATCATCCGCCGCTGATGGGGTTTCTGCTGCTGGTCTACGCGCTTCTCCTGCTGGCGGTGATCGAGAGCGGTGCCACCGGCGCGCCGCGCGCCTGGCTGCACGCCCTGCTCGGCGCGACGATCCCCATGTCGCTCATCGGCAATGTATGGGTCGCGCCGCTCCAGATCATGCTCGTGGGCGGATGGTGCATGTACCGGGCCTGCCTGCGGGAAAAGGATCACTGGTGGGCCTGCATCGTGGGCGGTTTGGTCGCGACCGGACTCGCTTACCCGCACCTGATCGCCTTCACCTCGCAGCCGATCCATGGGCACGCCGGTCTGAAACCCACCGCGATGCTCGAGCGCACGCCGCTGGGCCAGTGGATTCTGATGTTCTGGCCTGTGTTGGGGCTCCTCGTGTTGAGCATCTGGACCGGCCGGAAACAGAAATTCGCCCTCTACCTCGTGGCGGGCTGGTCGTTTCTGCTGCTTTTCACCGAGCTGGTTTTCAACGACGACGGCTTTGGCGGCACGTGGAATCGCTACAACAGCACGCTGAAATGGTGGCCCTGGGTGTACGCCGGCATCACCGTCACGGTCGGCGCCAACAATCTCGCCTCGGCGAACCGCATTTGCCGCTGGGGCTCGGTGGCGCTGCTCCTCGTCATGTCTTCGTTCGGATACAAGCTGACGCGCTATTTCGTCGACACGGGCAAACCGTCCGCCTTCCGTCTGGAGGGAACCCAATGGCTGAGGCAGAATCCCCCGCTCAACGAGCTGATCCGCATTCTTTCCACCCGGCCGGACGGGATCGCGCTCGAGAGCAACCCCGTCCGCGGCAACTCCGATCACAGCGTCGTCAGCGTCTTCTCGGAAAAAGCCTGCTACCTCGGCTGGGCCCACCACGAGGAAATGCTCTGGCGCGGCGGAATCCCCGACGTGGCCAAGCGCATGGCGGAAACGACCGCATTCTATACCGACAAGATGGAGGATCCCGCGGAGTGGCTGACGCGAAACGACATTCGTTACGTGCTGTGGCTGCAGCGCGACAATATCGAGGGCAACCGGCACTTCCGCTCGCTTCGGGAAAAGATCCGCAAGGACTATGCCTGGACGCCCGTGCTCCAGGAGGGCGATGGCTGGAGCATCGGCTTTTGGGAAAGAAAAACCCGGCGGCGCGGCGTGGCCGAAACCGTGAGTGACGCGACTCCTTTGCCCGGAGTCGCCTCAGTGCTCTCCCGATGATCGTCCTGGTCACACCGGTCTTCAACGATTGGGCTTCGTTCGACGTGCTTGTCGGCGAGCTCGATGCCGTGGCGCGCACGCTCCCGGAGCCCCTCGCGATCGTGGCGGTCGACGATGGCTCGACGCAGCCGCGGCCCGAGTTGCGGGCGGCGCCGGCGCACCTGGCGTCGATCGAGGTGGTGCAGCTCCACGCCAACGTGGGCCATCAGCGGGCGATCGCCATCGGGCTGTCGCGCGCCGTGGCCCGGGAGGATGTGTCGGCGGTCGCCGTCATGGATTGCGACGGCGAGGATTCTCCCGCGGAGCTTTCGCGATTGTTCGCGGCCCTGCAGGGCTCGCCGGAATCGATCGTGGTGGCGGCTCGCACGAAACGCTCCGAAAGCGCCGGCTTCCGGATGTTCTACTGGTTTTATCGTCACCTCTTCCGCCTGTTCACGGGGGAACGGATCCGGTTCGGAAATTTCTGCCTGCTGCCGATCCGCCAGGCCCGCCGCGTCGCCTACATGGGCGAGTGCTGGAATCACCTCGCGGGCGCGATCGTGCGGTCGCGCGTGCCGGTCGTCCCGGTGGCCACCGCGCGCGGGCACCGCTACGCGGGGCGCACGCACATGAACATGGTCTCGCTGGTGGTGCACGGCTTCAGCGCCATGTCGGTGTTCAGCGACCGCGTGCTGACCCGCATGCTGATGATCCTCGGCCTCGTCGCGGCGGTGGCGGCGGGATCGGCGCTGGCGACGGTGATCGTGCGGTTGTTCACGGACCTGGCCATACCGGGCTGGGCCACGACGGCCTTTGGCATGTCCGCGCTCATTTTTCTGCAGGCGGTGACGCTGCTGACGGTGATGGTGTTCATCACGCTCAACAACCGCTCCAATCTGTCGTTCATCCCGGCCCTCCACTATTCCAGCTTCGTCGCAGGCGTGGTGACGCTTCATCCCCGTCCCCGGTAAATGGAGACGTTCGAATACGACAACCTGGACCGGGTCGAGCGCGAGCACTGGTACTATTCGGGCAAGCGGGAGATCGTCCGCCACTGGATCGACCGGCTGCGTCCACTCTCGCCGTCCGACACGCTCCTGGATTTCGGCGCGGGTTCGGGGCTTTTTGCGTCCGATTTCCTCTCACGTTGCCGCGTGCTCGTCAGCGACAGTTACCCCGAGTCGCGGGCCATGCTCGCGCGGCGTTTTTCGGCGGAGACCATCCTGGACCCGAGCGGCGGGCGCATTCCGGTGGCGGACGGGTCGGTCGACGTCGTGACGGCGCTCGACGTGCTCGAACATATCGAGAACGACGCGGCCGCGGTTGACGAGGTGCGTCGAGTGTTGCGGGCGTCGGGGCTTTTTGTGGTGACGGTGCCGGCGGATCCCCGGTTGTGGAGCGACTGGGATGTTTCGCTGCATCACTACCGCCGCTACACGCGGCAGGGACTGCTGGCGCTGTTCGACGCCTCGCGTTGGGACGTGCTGCACGCCGCCTACACCAATGTCATCGCGTGGCCGGCGGTGTGGCTGGTGCGCCGGATGCGCGCCCGGAAAAAAACGAACGGAGGCGCGACGGCGCGCGCCGAGGATCGCGTGCCCGCGGCCTGGCTGAACGGACTGCTGCGTTTTCTCTTCACGGCGCCCGCCCGCGCGCCCTGGATGCCCGCGCCCTGGGGCGTGAGCTTGATCCTGGTGGCGCGCAAACGTTGAGTCATCCCTTCGCCGATCCCGCCCCATGACCGCACTCTTTCTCGTCATCACGATCGGAGCCCTCTGGATCAACCTGGCCGGCCTCGCGCTCGCTTTCCGCGTCGCGCACAAGGACTACGCCGTCGCCCGCATCTCCTCGGTGCTGCTGACCTGCCTCGTATTTTTCTTCATCGAGCACTTCGTGGGGCTCGGCCCGCGTCCGCCGCTGATGCTGATCTGCCTGCCGCTGGCGGGCTGGTTGATTTGGAAATACCGCGAGGTGCTGCGGCAGAATTGGACGACAGAGGCGTATTTCGCGCTGGGATTTTTTTATGCGCTGATATGGCGCTGCACGTATCCGGACATCGATCTCGGTCCGGAGCGTCTGCCCGACCTCATGTTCCTGCAGTCGTACGCGGCGGGAGAAACGCTGCCGGCCACCGACCGCTGGCTGCCTCCGTTCGATCTGAGTTTCTATTACGGATTCCAGCACTATTCCGCGGCGTTGATGGGCCGCCTGCTGCGGATCACGCCCGAGATGATGTATCACCTCGGTTATTGCACGCTGGCGGGACTCGTGACCTGCGCGGCGGGAGCGGCGGCGCGGCGCTTCAGTGCGTGGCGGCCGGCGCCGTTGTTCGCGATCGCGTTCATGCTGATCGGGGGCAATGGCGTGATTGTGGGGCTGCACGCATTGGTCAAGAGCCCGCCGGCGTTCTGGATGAGTTCGCGATTCCTCGGCCTGGGCATCGCACCGGAGTCGTGGACGTGGCTGGGCCGGGCGCTCTCGTCCGTGCTGCCGATGGGCAAGCCCGGGATCGAGCTGCCGATGGACATGTTCAGCTATACGCTGGGCGACGGTCAGTTTCACGCGCCGCAGATCGGATTCGTGCTCGCCGCGTTCACAGCCCTGCTACTCGCCGCGCAGGAACGAGGCGCCACGGGCCGGCAGCGCCTGATCAATCACGGCTTGCTGGCCGCGGCGGTGCCGCTCGGGCTGATCGGCAACAGCTGGCTGGCTCCCCTGCAGGCGCTCCTGCTGGGTGCGTGGCTGCTGTATTGCACGCTTCGCGGGGAAAAGGGCCACTGGATGGCGGCCATCGCGGGAGGCGGCGCGGCCACGCTCCTGGCTTATCCCCATCTGCTGGAGTTCACACGGGGACACGCCTCGCCGGCGCCGATCCGGCTGGTGCAGGCGGGGGAGCATTCGCCGGTCGGCGACTGGCTGTGGATGTTCTGGCCCGTGGTGATCCTGCTGATCCTGGGCCTCATCGGCCGTGACCGTCGCCGCTCCAATCTCTTTCTGGCGGTTCTCTGGTGCGCGCTGCTGGTCTTCGCGGAGTTCGTTTTCGCGGACGACATTTATACGGGGACGTGGAATCGCTTCAACAGCACGCTCAAGTGGTGGCCGTGGATTTATACCGGTGTGGTGCTCACCGTGGGCATGGTCAACCTGGGTTCGGTCAGCCGGATCTGCCGCTGGGGCAGCGTGGCGACGATCGGCCTGACCTGCGTCTACGGACTGGATCTGGCGCGCCTCTATCGCGACAGCCCGAAACCCTCGGTCATGAAGCTCGAGGGCAGCAACTGGATCGCGGCGGCGCCGGCCATCAGCAGCCTGATCGCCGCGCTTCGCACCCGGCCCGACGGCATCGCGCTGGAGAGCGGCAATCCGCGCTCGGTCACGGAGGTCACGGCGATCACCGCGTTCGGTCACAAGACCAGCTTCCTCGGCTGGCCCGTGCATGAGGAGTTCATCTGGCGCGGCCCGACGCCGGAGGTGACGCGGCGGCAGATCGAGCTCGATCTCTTTTACAAGGACAAGCTGCCCGACCCGGCGGGCTGGCTTCTGCAGAATAATATCAGCTATGTGCTCTGGCTGCAGCGCGACCAGGATCCGTGCTTCCACACCCTCCGCAAGAAGCTGCATCCTCGCTATACGTGGTATGGGGTTTTTGGAGACAACAAGGATTGGTTCATCGGATTCTTCGAGATCAACCCCCAGGCGAATCCCAGCGAGGAACCCCGATGAAGGCGACGGTCGAAAACGACAACCCGCGGCGTGGCTTGGCCGGTTTCATCTTTCTACGGGTCCCGCGCGCCCGCCTGATCGTGTGGCTCGAGCTGGCCACGGTCGCGTACGTCGGTTTGCCGGTGCTCATCTGGATCCTGGCGTGGCTGCGCCTGCCCGTGGCTGTGGTCCTCGCGGTGGCGTTGCCGGTGGCCGCGGCGCTGGGCTGGAGGGAAACGCGCGCGCATTTCCGCCAGGCGAGAGACGATCGCGAGCCGGCGTCGATCGCGGTCTGGCCGCTGATGGCCGCGGCACTGCTCGGCGTGGTCTGGGGCATTTATTCCGGAGCGGGCGGATTTGCCTTTCCCAATATGGATTGGGTGAAGCATTTCGCGGTGCTGCGGGACTTAGTCGAGCTGGAGTGGCCGATCGTCTATAAACTGGACGACAAGACGGTCCCGTTCGTTTACTATATAGCCTACTACCTGCCCGCGGCGCTCATGGGCGTGCAGTTCGGATGGTGGTGGGCGTGTATGGGGCTGTTGATCTGGACCATCGTGGGCATTCTGATCGCCCTCACCTGGTTCGTGCTGCTGGTGGGGTCGCGGCCTTTCCTTGCGGTCGTGTATTTCATTCTGGCGAACGGCCTCGACGTCATCGGCCACCGGCTCACCGAGGGAAATCGCATCCCGGCCGGCACGGAGCATCTGGACTGGTGGGCCGGATGGAATCTGGTCTGCTTTCCCGGCCATTATTCCCAGCTGGTCTGGGCGCCGCAGCATTCGCTGGCGGCCTGGGCGGTGACGGGGTTGCTGGCCGTGCAGATCTCGGCGGGGCGCAGCCTGAGTCACGCCGGGTTTTTGGCGGTGCTGGCGGCATTCTGGTCGCCTTTCACGCTCATCGGCATGATCCCGCTGGCCCTGTTTGCGGCGGTGCGGGAAAAGGGCAGGGGGCTGATATCGATCGCGAATATCGTGGCCGTCCCGCTGTTCGCGGTCTTCGCGGCGTACCTGCTTTCGCGGACCGATGCCACGCCGAAGGGCTGGGTGTTGCCAAACCTGCGGGACGATTGGCTGCGCTTCGCGCTGGCGATGTTTCTGGAATGGGGAATTTTCGCGATCTTCGCGGCCGAGCTTCGCCGCTCGGAAAATCCGCGGCTGCGCGGGCTGTTTTGGGCCGCGGTGGCGGCGCTGGCGTTGCTTCCCCTGTACCGGCTCGGCGTTTTCAACGATTGGTGCATGCGCGCCACGATTCCCGCGATGTTCCTGCTCTGGGCCGGCGTCGGCCGCTCGCTGCTGCGCCTGCCGTTCACGGTCGAGTCGCGAGTTCTTCTCGTGCTTTGCATTTTCGGTGCCATGGGCGCGCTCACCGAGAGCGCGCGGAGCTGGAAAACGCGGTCCACCCCGCTGCCGATGGACGCGCACGACCACGTCCCCTACATCGAAGCGGACGTGGCGCGGCAGTATTTCGGCACGGATACGACCTTCTTCTTCAAGCATCTCGCCCACCCGTACAAACCCATCACACCCGACGTGCGCGTGCGGTAGTGGCGTGGCTAGGTCTGGAGTGCGGCGACCCGTTGCCGCTCTGGACGCGTCGACCTGGCGACGCGCAACGGCGGCGAGCCAGGTCTCGCCGTCAAGAGCGGTGCCAGGTCACCGCACTCCAGACTTTCTGAGCGCCTATAGTTACTTGCTGTCTTGAGGCTTTGTCTTTGGCGGCGACTGCAACAATCGGGAAAAACCCGGAGGTGCGGGGATTGCGCTGGCCCGGGAATTCGGCTAGTCCTCGCGGCCTATGAAACGCCGTGATTTCCTTTTGCGTTCGTCGGTGGCCGTCTGCGCGGGCCTTGGCGCCCGCTCGTTGCTCCGCGCCCAGGCTCCCGGTTCCGCCGGCAAGGGCCCGGCGCCCACGCCCGTGTTCACCCCGCTGCGTCGCAATGTCGGCACGTTCACGGCTGCGGGCGGCACCATCGGCTGGCTCGTGAGCAAGTCGGCGGTGGCGGCGGTCGACACCCAGTTCCCGGAATCGGCGGCGACGTTCATCGCGGATCTGTCGGGACGCGACGGACGCTCGTTCGACGTCGTGGTCAACACGCACCATCACGGCGACCACACGGGCGGGAATCCGAAGTTCAAGCCCGTGTCCAAGGCGATCGTCGCCCATGCCAATGTGCCGGAGCTCATGAAGGCGCGCGCGACCCAGGACAAGAAGGCGTTCGATCCGGTGAACCTGCCGACGTCGACCTTTACCGACACCTGGCGGATGGAGTTGGGCGACGAGGTGTTGTCGGCGAAATATTTTGGTCCCGCGCACACACGGGGCGATGTCGTGGTGACGTTCGAGAAGGCCAATGTGGTTCATATGGGCGATCTGGCGTTCAACCGCATTTATCCGGTCATCGACCGCCCCGGCGGCGGGACGATCCGCGGGTGGATCGGCGTCCTCGAAAAAGTGGCCAAGGATTATCCCTCCGACGCGATCTACGTCTTCGGCCATGCCGGACCCAAGGGCAAGGTGGCCAACGACCGCCGCGAGCTGTTGTTCTTTCGCGACTACCTGTCGGGGCTTCTCGACTACACGAAGAAGCAGATCGCCGCGGGGAAGAAGAAGGAGGAGATCGTGGCGCTGGAGAATCTCCCGGGCTTCGCCGATTTTCACCAGCCGCTGCCGAATCGACTCGGCGGCAATCTAGGCGTGGCGTACGACGAGCTCACCACGCAGGCGGGGTGAACGAACAAACCGGGGGGACCACGAAAGACACAAAAAACACGAAAGTCTGAGACCAGAAATTTTAATCCGTTCTGAATTTCGTGTCTTTCGTGTGTTTCGTGGTCATCCTCTGATTCTTTATGTTGCTGGATATTCCCAAGGGTGAGTTTGCCGGAACGATCTTCGATCTGGATGGAACGCTGATCGATTCCATGCCTGTGCATTACCGGGCGTGGGATGCGGCGATGCGCAATGCCGGGCTGGGGCAGCCGCTGGACGAGGAGTATTTTTATGCGCTGGGAGGAGTGCCGACGCGCCGCGTGGCGGAGCTTTTCGGCCAGCGCTACAGCATGAAGATCGACCCCGAGCACGTGGCCGACAGCAAGGAGAAGCTATACCTCGAGCTCCTGGCGGACGTGCAATGCATCGAGCCGGTGGTGGCCTACGCGCGAGCGGCCGCGGCGCGTCACCCAGTGGCGATCGTGACGGGCGGCACGCCCGACGTCGTGTTTCCGTCGCTCGAGGCGGCGGATCTCACCTCGCTTTTCAATCTCATCATCACCCCGCTCGACGTGCCCGTTGGCCGGGGCAAACCCGAGCCCGACATGTTCCTGCTGGCGGCCCGCCGCATGGGCGTGCCGCCGGAAAAATGCCTCGTCTTCGAGGACGCCGAGCCCGGCATGATCGGCGCCCGCGCAGCCGGCATGGCCGTAGTGCGGGTGCCGAGCCGGAAGGTGTAGGGACGGACGCGAGCCGCCCCTACGGGAAGAGTCGGCCGACCTTACCGCCGGGCGCCGCGGGTGAGGCGGCTGGCGGGTTTGGCCATGGCGGTGGCCGCGGCCTGATTGGCCTCGTCGAACAGGGCGGAGTAGATGTAGGGGAAGCCTTCCATCTTCTTCCGCTCGATGGGCGAATTGATGAAGCGCTCGATCGAGCGCGCGTTGCGGACGTCGTCCTCGGTGACGAGCGTGAACGCGTCGCCCGTGTTCTGCGCGCGGCCCGTGCGGCCGATGCGGTGGACGTAGTCCTCGGGGTTCTCCGGGACGTCGTAGTTGATCACGTGCGACACGCCGGCGATGTCCAGGCCGCGCGCGGCGATGTCGGTCGCGACGAGGACTTCGAACTTCCCGGACTTGAAGCCCTCCAGCGACTCCACGCGTTCGCGCTGGCTGCGGTCGGAGTGCAGCACGCCGACGGTGTGCTTGTTGGCGATCAGGCGATGGGCGATGCGGTCGGCCCCCATTTTGGTGCGGCAAAAGATAATGACGCTTTTGAACTGCGTGGCCTCGAGCAGCGCGAGCAGCAGCTCGAACTTTTGCGTCGCCACCACGGGATAGAACGCGTGCGCCACGGTCTCGGCCGGCGAGCGGCGCTGGCCGATTTTCACTTCCACCGGATCGCGCAGCGCCCAGCTGGCGAGCGAGGCGATCTCCGGCGGCACGGTTGCGGTGAAGAAAAGCGTCTGGCGCGATTTGGGCGTCTTGGAAACGATGCGCTTCACGTCGGGCAGGAAGCCCATGTCGAGCATGCGATCGACCTCGTCGAGGACGAGGATGTCGATGCCGGCGAGGCTGATCGCGCCCTGCTCCATGTGATCGAGCAGGCGGCCGGGCGTGGCGACAATGATGTCGACGCCATGTTCGAGATCCTCGCGTTGTTTTCCGTAGCCGACGCCGCCGTAAATGACCGTGACTTCGAGATCGGTGAAGCCGCCGTAAGTCTTGAACGCCTCCTCGACCTGGAGCGCGAGCTCGCGGGTGGGTTCTAGCACCAGCACACGCGGGTGGCCCCCGTGGGAGTCCAGCCTCTGCAGGATCGGCAGCGCGAAGGCGGCCGTCTTGCCCGTGCCCGTCTGGGCCGAGCCGATGACGTCTTTGCCCGAAAGCACGACCGGAATCGCCTGCGCCTGGATGGGCGTGGGCTCCGTGTAACCCTTGGATTGGACGGCGTGGGCGATGCGATCGGAAAGGCCGAGCTGGGTGAACGCGCTCTCCACCTTGGGCACCTCCGCGGCCACCTTGAGGGCGCGCTTGCGCCGGGGTTCGCGCGGGGCGTCTGGTTCGGACGAGGATCGGTGATCGTGGCTCCGGGAGGCGGAATCGCCCTCGCGGCGCGGTTCGTGGCTGCGATCGTGACGCGAGCGGTGGCCGCGGGAGGAATCGGAGCCGCGGCCGCGGCCCTGATGGGAGGATTCCTGATGCGTTTCGCGGCTGCTGCGCGGGGAATGCGGCGCCTGAGGGTCGCGCGAGTCCTTTGACCGGTGCCGGGAGTGGGACTGGCCGTCGCGCCGGCGGCCGGATTCGGCGTGGGCGGTGCGGCTCGGGTGCTGCGAGGCCGGCCTGGGTTTGCCCGAGTCTTTGGTACCCGGATCTTTAGCGGGTTTAGAGGGCGTCGAAGGCGCGATGGTTTGTCGCAGCTTCGCGATCAACTTCTTCAGCATGGTCTTTTGGTCGAAAACGTGACTCTTTGCGTTTTAGCGGCCATTGCAATCACCGAACCGCCGCCAGCGCCTCTGGCGCTGGCGGAATGACTAATGACGAATGTCTAATGACTAATGCCAATCCAAGGCCGCACCTCTCCGTCATTGGTCATTAGGCATTCGTCATTAGTCATTTCGCCGAACAGGCGAATACTTTCGCTGTTTTAGCTGGGCTCCCAGGAGTTTCCGGAAGGTCGCGAGGTTCTTGACGGCGCGTTGCGCGACGAGCTGGCAGGCCAGGTTGCCTACGGCGGAGCCTTCGAGGTCGAAGGCGACCACGGGGATCCCGGCGGCGTCGGCGGTGGCCTGGCAGAGCAGGCGATTTTTCGCGCCGCCGCCGACCATGAGGATGCGCTTGAAGGAGCGGTTGGCGAGGCGTTCGAACGCCTGGAGCGCGTCCGCGTGGCCGCGCCCGAGCGAGTCACAAATGAGGCGCATGTAGCCGGCCAGGTCGCGCGGCGGGCGGGCGCGGTGTTTCTTGAGCTGGCCGTCGATCGTCGTGCGCATGGAAGCGGGGTTGGCCAGCGCGGGGTCGGTTACGTCGATCAATCGGGCCGGCGCGGGCAGTTTTTCGGCGGCGGCGATCAGCGCGGTCCATTCGCGATCGGTCTTCGGGCGGGTGGCGAAATCCTTCAGCGTCCCCTCGAGCAGCCACAGGCCGATGACATTGGTAAGCGGATGGTAACGGCCGTCGCCGGTGCGCTCGTTGGAAATTCGCGCATTCAACGCTTCCGCGCCCAGCACGGGCTGGTCGGACTCGAAACCGACCAGCGACCACGTGCCCGAGCTGAGGTACAGGTCCGTCCCGTCCGGAGCCGCCGGCATGGCGTCGTAGGCGCAGGCGGTGTCGTGACCCGGCACGGCGATCACGCGGGTGTTTTTCAAAGCGGCCAAGTCTCCGGCAATCTCGCGCCGCAGGCCGCCGAGATCGGTGCCGGCCATGACGGGCGTGCTGAACCAGGAGGGAGGCACCCGGAAGTAGTCGAGCGCGGCGCGCGACCAATCCTTCGTGTGGACGTCGATCAACTGTGAGGTGCTCGCGATCGAGAACTCGTTGGCCGCCCGCCCTGACAGAAGGAAGTTAAAGTAGTCCGGCAGAAACAAGCACCGCGATGCCAGGTCGGTGATGGCCGGGCAATTGGCGACGGTTTCCTCGAGATGGAGCGACGTGTTGTAAAAGACGTTGGGAATGCCCGTGGCCGCGTAGATGCGTTCGAGCGCGGCGCGGGTGTCGCGCAGGCGGTTCAGACCGGGGCGCGAACGGGCGTCGCGGTAGGCGTGCACCGGGAAGACCAGCCGGCCTTTGTCGTTCAACAGCACGTAGTCCACGCCCCAGGTGTCCACGCCCACCGACGCCAGCCGGGCTCCGCGGGGCAGGGCGGCGACGGCTGCGCGCAGGCCTGTCTGCACTTCGTGCCAGAGCGTGCCGATTTCCCAGTAATCGTGTTCCCCCAGGGAACGAAAGGCGTTCGGGAAACGGTGCACCTCCTGGAGCGTGAGGCGGTTCTTGGACCAGGATCCGAGGATGACGCGGCCGCTGGTGGCACCGAGATCGATGGCCGCGGCGAAGAGGGCTTGAGGCATGGGAAAGGACGGCGCTATCCCCCGAGGACCTTGGGGGGAGCGGTCATCTGCTCGCTGGTCAGACCGAACCGGCGTTCGCGGCGCGAGAATTCCGTCAGGGCGGCGGCGAGGTCGGCCTTGCCGAAATCGGGCCAGAGGACCGGGGAGAAAATGAACTCCGCATACGCGCTCTGCATGAGCAGGAAATTGCTCAGCCGGGTTTCGCCGGACGTGCGGATGACGAGGTCGGGGTCGGGGATCTCCGAAGTGTCGAGGTAGCGGCTGAAGGTGGCCCAGGAGCTGTCGTTGAGCTTTTCCCGGCCGGCCGCGACCGCCGCGGCATAGGCGCGGGCGGCGTCGACCATCTCGGTGCGCGCGCCGTAGTTGAGCGCCAGCACGAGCGTATGGCCCTTGAAGCCTGCGGTGGCCTCGATGGCGCGCTCCATCTGTCGGCGAACAGGCTCGGGTAATTCGTGGGTGCGTCCGATGGTTCGCAGGCGGATCTCGTTTTTGACGAGGGTGGCCGTCTCGCGCTTGAGAAAATGCTCCAGCAGGCCCATCAGCGCTCCGACTTCGTCCGGAGGGCGATTCCAGTTTTCGACCTTTCCAGCACAGTGGGATCCGAAGCTTGGAATTCACGTGACTTGAAGTCGCGGC